>ERZ1643250.38-NODE-38-length-173837-cov-28.638144_pt1 | contig 173837 bp, 131 predicted proteins | sample MGYA00579262_ERZ1643250 | MGnify/ENA primary metagenome ERZ1643250 (study PRJEB29033, sample SAMEA4952265) | chicken gut metagenome | biome: Broiler Chicken; feature: Gastrointestinal Tract; material: Caecum | place: Ireland | collected 2018 | study: Broiler... | reverse complement strand
GCCGCGCAACGCGAAGAGCTTTGCCCCCTTGCGGGGCAAGCCTCCTTATGGCGCGAGGCGGATGCGGAGCAGGCATTACACGGCACTGCCGTATCCCTATTTGCGTGGCGCGCCATAAGGAAACTAGACAGTATCACTCGCGCATGACAATGCGCAGGGATTCGTGCTCGAGCGGAGCGCTGCCGCGCAACGCGAAGAGCTTTGCCCCCTTGCGGGGCAAGCCTCCTTATGGCGCGAGGCGGCTGCTGAGCAGGTATTACACGGCACTGCCGTATCCCTATTTGCGTGGCGCGCCATAAGAAAACTAGACAGTATCGCTCGCGCACGACAGTGCGCAGGGATTCGTGCTCGAGCGAAGCGAAGAGCTTTGCCCCCTTGCGGGGCAAGCCTCCTTATGGCGCGTCGAAAAGGAAACAGTGCAACAAAAGGTGTTTTTGCAGATCCGGCAGAAGTCGATACAATTTTACAAAGACAAAAGTATTGAAAAGAAAGAGGCAGAAAATCCACATTTCCAAACACCGTATCCCTATTTGCGTGGCGCGCCATAAGGAAAACGTAACGGATCACTCGCGCATGACAATGCGCAGGGATTCGTGCTCAAGTGTTGCGCTGCCGCGCAACGCGAAGAGCTTTGCCCCCTTGCGGGGCAAGCCTCCTTATGGCGCGCCGAAAAGGAAACAGTGCAAAAAGGTGTTTTTTGCAGATCCGGCAGAAGTCGATACAATTTTACAAAGACAAAAGTATTGAAAAGAAAGAGGCAGAAAATCCACATTTCCAAACACCGTATCCCTATTTGCGTGGCGCGCCATAAGGAAAACGTAACGGAGCACTCGCGCACGACAGTGCGCAGGGATTCGTGCTCGAGCGAAGCGAAGAGCTTTGCCTCCTTGCGTGGCGCGCCATAAGGGAAACGTAACGGATCACTCGCGCATGATAATGCGTAGGGATTCGTGCTCGAGCGGAGCGCGAAGCGCGAAAGCCACGGCAGGGAATGACGAAAGAGCTTTTGTGCGAGTACTGTCACATATTTTTATGGATACTCAATTATTGATTATAGCGTTTTTACGTATTCGCACTTTAGACAAATTATTTGAAGCGACGATCGCTTTAGTTAATTTTCGAATTTGTAATTAGCTCATATAGTTTCGCTGCTTTAGAGTATTCAATTCTGAGCAGTCTTTGAATATCGCTTCTCGTAACAGTTTTCAAATGTTTCGTTTTTGAAATTGTTTCCTGCAACAATTCCGGTGATATTTGGATATCATCTTCTGTGTTGGTCTTGAAGTCACATTGTTTAAGCAAATTACGGAGATCTTCCATTGTGTTGCACATTTCGGCGATTTTTTCAAGCGGCGTATTTGCATCAATCATATAAAACCTCTTTTTCTTTTTATGATAGCACAAACATTGTACTTTTTTTGGGACTGTCACATATTTTATAGATACTTATGTGTTTCCTTAGTATAAGTAAAAGTCGATGGACATGACGCCTTCTCGGTTTTACGAGAACCAAATTGGATTTTGCCGTGGTATAGGTTTTTCTTTTGCGAGAGCAAAACCTTTATGCGGATAGTCCCTTGAAATCGGCGGCTTGCGCTAATGTGAGCATTAGATCGCTTGTAATATCAAGATATATACTTTGTCCATCGGCAGTTATTCGCAATCTGAGCATATCGCAAATACACCAAATGGCCGTAAAAGTAAGACCGTCGATTACAAGTTCGAATGCATACTCGGGAAGGGAAAATGCGTAATGCGAACGAAATCCTATCCAACGGTGACAAATACTTTTAATTTTTCTTATGCCGGATTTTACACTCAAAATTTGCACATCTTCAATATCGTAAAACTTTTTTCTGATGATAAACCGATTGCGTTTTATAATGTTCTCCAGATAGCATAGCTCTTCATTTGTGGCAATTCCGGCTAAATAGAACAACTCAAAAAGCAAATACTTGTCGGCTGTTCTTTGAGCATACGTAATGAGAGGAAAGATGCCGTTTCGTATAGCCGAATTTACTTTTACGCGATCCTCAAACAAATTAAGAATTTCTTTTACACTGCAATCACGAAGCGTGATATCGCACTCTTCATTGCTTGTCGCATTGCTGTGAAAGTCGAGAACGGAATACTTTTCGTTGTCGATTTTCTTTACACAAACGGTTTTTTCATCAAAATCTATTCTGCAAAAACCGTCCTTTTCTCTGAGCGCTTTTTCTATTGTTTCTTCCGTTTGCCGACAGCTATCCTTAAATTGCTTGTCGGCAGAAGGTGAGAGATAAACAACTTTCTTTTTATAATCAGAATAGTTAAATATTGCGTATTCTTTTAGTGTTTTATCAAAATAGACTCGTTCAACCTTTCGCCAATTCGAGCACGAACAATTAAAAATATATGTTCCGTCTTGTTTTTTAGCGAATTGTATTTGTGAAAAACTTTCAATCGTTTTCTTTTCGAAACTCTGCGGTGAGATATCGTACCTGTAAAAAACATAGTCCACAATATCCCAGTCATTGTTTTTAGCCGCGCAAATGCAAAAATTGGCAATAGGACCGGGAAGCATTTGAGTTATTGCGGCGGCATAGTGACGAAGTGCGGGATATCTCTCAAATAACGGCTCGCATTCGTTCGGCTTTATTTTAGGTAATTTATGCCCGAAGCTACTGCGTAAAAAACCTAACATTCTTTTAAACGAAAAGTCGCTGTGCTCCGGTTTGCTGTCCATAAGATAATATAGGCGTACGATACCGTTGCTTTGTCTATTATAACTCCAATTAGGATAAAAATCTGTCTTGTTTACGTTAGATTGCATATTGAGCCTCACTTTTATAAAATAATTGGATCATCGTCAATGTAGACGTCGACATAACTCTTGCGTAGATCTTGCTGCAAACGCGAGCAGTCCATAAAATAAGGGTGTGCCTCCGCGCTTTTAGTTTTGTTATCCATTCAATGTTTATCCGAATGGGCAATTGACATTATCACTGTATAATGCCGTTGAAATCTATTGCATAATAATAGTCCTTCTCCTTTGATTATGTCCCGTTTATTTTCTGCATCCACAAAAGATTACTTCGAGTTACGAAGGAATTTTATCATATTACATGTACTAAAAAGCGGACGCTTGCTGTTCCCCCTGAGTGTTTTCAAAAAAAAGTAGAATGCTGCCTAAGAGTGCAAGACGGTTCTTCGTTATATGGTTTCAGTAATTTTTCAATCAACTCGAAATCGTTTTGCATAATAACATTTCCTCTTGTGCTAATTGTCTATGTATCTGCTTTTCAAAACATTGACGAGTTCGCAGATATGCTTGCGCACTTCTTTTGGCTCTAAAACTTCGGTAACATAACCGTATTGCACCGCCCAAAAAACGATGGCGCGTTCGTTTACTTTTACGGTTGCGATCGTTTCGCCGTTATGGAGGGATATTTTCGCGTTGTCGCCGAACCATTCATATAAGTAATTTATTGCTTTTTCTTCATAAAGTTTTATTTTTGCAGTAACAGACTTTCCGCCGAAAGCGTATATGTTTTCGTTTGCAATCTTGGCTATATCAAGTCCGTTTTCATAACCCTTTATTTCCGTTTGGGCCAAAGCGGTTTGCTCGGAAATAGAAACGTTTTCTATTCGGTCAAGCCTGAAATTGGTAATACCTTTTTCGGTATACATACAGCAAATCAAATAGTACACTCCTTGGCTGTTGAACAATAGATATGGGGAAACGGTATAACGTTTTTTTGTTTTGTTGCCGTTTGCCGTCCGCTTGATATAATCAAACGATACCTTTTTCCCGCTCCCGATAGCCTCTTGCAAAATTTCTATCGTAAGAAAAATTTGCTTGTTGTCCGACTTGGCGATTTCCCCGACCTTATAAACATAGTTAAAGCGCTTACGATTGTATTTACTCAAACACGAATACAACTTTTCCGCGAGCTGCTTGGAGTTTACTGCGTTTATTGAACGATTGGAGAATATCGAATCTACTAACAGCGCGATTTCGCTCGGTTCAAGTTCGCGTTCACCCAAATACACGCCCCTGTTTTTGATGTGTCGAATGTCGTACCCGTAATCGATTAGGCTTTGAATATTTGCTCCGATTGCTTTGCGTTCACTGGTCATACCGTATATAGAGTAAATCTTCCCGGATATTTCTTCCTGCATAAGCGGATGGTTTTCGTCGCTATATTCTTTAAGTACTTGCAAAACATATAATATTAACAGTTTTTTATTGCTTGGACTTGCCATATTTCCTTGCTCCGTTTTTCGATACCTCCATTATAACAAATAGATCGGCAAAAGGCAAGTACGTTTTTTGGGACATGGTAAATGTTATAATGCGTTTGTACAAAAGATATATTGCAATTCTGAATGCGTTTGTGTTATAATAAATACAGAAATAATTTTAACAGGAGGACATTATGTCAAGACAGAAAGGTTTGCCGCCAATTTACAACGCCGATAGCGAGGTGTTGATACTCGGATCGTTTCCTTCCGAAGAAAGCAGAGAATCAGGGAGTTATTATTCCAATAAGGACAATAGTTTTTGGAAGATAATTTGCGGTCATTGTAATGAACCGCTGCCGACAAATAATTCCGAAAAAGAGGCGATTTTGCATAAGCATCATATTGCCGTGTGGGATATGATAGATTCTTGCGAAATCGAAGGATCTTCGGACAAAAATATTAAAGATGCCGAATACCATAAAGCAAGCGAAATACAGGACTTGTTGAATAAAACGAAAATTAAAAAGATCATTATTAACGGCTATACACTGGATGAAACTTATAAGAAATATTTTGGAGAGATAGACGTGCCTTCCGTCGCTGTTTTGAGCACGAGTTCGGAAAACAATGGCAGAAAGATTCAGCGAGAACAAGAGTGGAGGAAGGAGTTGCCAAGATAGAATTTGAAGTATATCAAAAAGCGGTGAAACGTTACGTCGAACTTATGGGAAATGGACCGCTTTATAAAACGGTTACAAACGGTGATAAAACGGAATATATTTTCGATATGAACTACGGCGTTCCGCGCGCATGCGTGGAGTTCGGCATTTGTCGAAGGAATTTTATACCGGCTTTAATCGAAGCTGTGGAGGCAGGAATAATCTGATTGTACTACGCCACGGACATCGGACCGGAACGGAGAGACGATGGAAAGGCAATCGTAGGTGCATTTTCCAAGTTCTCCAACAAGTTCTCCAACGAGGCGGTAAAGACGATCGTCTGCGACAAAAGCAATGAGTTTGCCTGTTAAAAAAGGTGATAAACGAAAACTGAGTATAGTTTTTGTAAATAGACATCTATGAAAATGTCGACGGAATGATTATCCGTCGGTATTTTCGTAGATCTGATCATCAGCCTTCTAAAGTCCGAACCTTTACGGGCGGATATAATTTTCCAGCCACTGAATGAGCCGGTCTATGTACTTTATGTTTCCTCATCGACAAGGGACCGGACGGCGTGCGTCTTGCCAAACTGTTGTTTTCGATGCCGAACGCAATCTGCATCGCCGGCAATCACGAATACGACTTCGTCAAACACTATCGCGCGTTGATGGCTGAGGCGCAAGATTACGACACGGTGCTCGACAAGCTGCGCAATCGGTTCGAGGACGGGCGGTTGCTCGATTGGGAGACGGTGGACGCAATTGATTCGCTGCCGTTTTATGCGGAAGGGCAAAACTTCATCGGCGTGCACGCCGGCGTGCCCGTCGTCGACGGAAAGGCGTTGCACCCGTCAAAGGCGACGGGCGAACAACTCGTCTGCGACCGCCGCTTCAAAGACGAAGACGTCCTGCCCGAAGAGCAAATGCGTGCTGTTCGGGCATACGCCCGTCAGGTACTTGACGAACAGAGACGAAATCGTCTTCTATCCGCGCAAAGGCGCAAAGACAGACAGCCCGAACATCGCCGACTATTGCAAAGTGCATTTGGACACGGGCGTATATTTGAGCGGCGTCTTGGGGTGCGTTGCCCTCGACGAGTGCAGGGCAATCTATGTCGGACCGCACATGAATTGAGCGCGGCAAAGAGACTTTTTTGCCGATGGGACAATCACGGGACATCGAACGCTCAAAAGAAGAAATATGAACACTCAGTCTTGACATGCGGCAATACCCGTTGTATACTTGAAGTGCGGACAAAGATCGGAGGAGGGCGAGTATGAAGACGATACGACGGCGCGGCGTCAAATAGGCGCAAAGCGTACGGCTTGACATCAAAGACAAAGCGATTGCGGCGCAGCGCAGGGGATGGCAGACCCGTGCGCTGCGCCCAAGCTTTCAAAGACAACGGAAATTTTTTGCAATGAGGTCTTGACAGAAGGGGGGAAATGTGTTATCATTGTAGGTGATAGGAAGCTATCGCAGTCTTTTCAACTCCCCAAAACAACAACAATGTTTTGACTCGACGCGCAATATCGCACGGATTCTTTGCGCGCCGCAAACTCGTCGTCAAGCCGCGCGGCGGGGCAAAGCCCTCGATTTTGACCGGCAATACTGTTCGGGTATCATATCATATTCGGCGGAAGCGATATTGAGATTCATGCGACGAGAACGGTACCATCGTTTTGATACAATTATGGGGAGACGAAAGAGGAGGAACGCATGGATAAAGAATTCATAGCTCAGGCAAAAGAGAGGATCGACGCGCTGATTTCGCGGCTCGGAGATCCCGATCTTTTTCCCGACGAAAAGGCGGAATTGCTGGCGGAGCTGAGACGAGAGGTGGACGGTCTCAAGGTCGCGGAGGACGCCGAGCGCGCTCGCGCTCAAAAGGAGAAAGATGAGCGCGAACGGCTCGAAAGAGAGAGGGAGGAGCAAGAGGAGAGAGAAAGGAAAGAGGAGCACGCCAAAGAGGTCACCTGCATGGATCTGCCCGTCGATTGGGTCAACGTGTTCGACACGGACGACAGGACATTCGGCGTGCATTTCGACAGCTGCGCGGACGGTTTGATTGCGAGTTTGAGCAACTTGGGCAGGGTGGACATCGAGTATATCGCGTCGGTCACGGGCAGGGATTACAAAGAGGTCATAGGCGAGCTCAAGGGCGCAATCCTGCAAAATCCCGAGACGTGGCAGGAGACTTTCTACAAGGGGTGGGAGACGACGGAAGAGTACCTGTCGGGCAACTTGATGCGCAAGTTGAGGATCGCAAGGGAGGAGAACGAAAAATATTGCGGCTATTTTGCCGACAACGTCGCCGCAATCGAAGAGGTGCTGCCTGCCGCGGCGACGGCGAAAGACATCCATGCAGCGCTCGGGTCGCCGTGGCTGCCGACCGACATCGTCGACGACTTCATCTTTTTCCTCTTCGGCGAGCCGTCGGGGTACAAGATGGCGGACGAGACAGAGAAAGAACAAATGCGGCGGATGTGGCAGACAAAACACGACGAGATGATCGGCACATGGGAGATCCCCCAAAAGAGCCGCTATCGCGGAAGTGTCGCCGTGACCCATACATACGGCACGGCGAGAATGGAGGGGATGTATATCCTCGAAAAGACGCTCAACATGAAAAACATCGTCGTCACAGACGAGATCTCGTGTCCGACGAGTCCGACGGGCACGAAGAGGATACTCAACAAAAAGGAGACGATAGCCGCGCTCGAAAAGCAGGGGGAGATTGCGCAAGCGTTCGAAAAGTGGATATGGGCGGAGCCGGGGCGAAGGGAGAGGCTCGTCGAGATCTTTGAGAACAAGTACGGATGCGTGAGGCGCAGAAAGTTTGACGGGTCCTTTTTGAACTTCCCGGGAATGGATCCGTCGATCAGGCTCTATCCCTACCAAAAGGACGCGGTCGCAAGGATAATCTTTACGCCGAACGTGCTGCTCGCGCATGACGTCGGAGCCGGCAAGACGTTCGTCATGATCGCCGCGGGGCAGGAACTCAGGCGAATGGGGTTGTCCAAAAAGAACTTGTATGTCGTCCCCAACAACATTGTGGGACAATGGCAGGACATCTTCCGGCAGATGTACCCCTCGGCGAAGATATTGTGCGTGGAGCCCAAGACGTTTACGCCGCAAAAGCGAGAACAGGTATTGCAAAACATACGCGACAACGATTATGACGGAATCGTGATCGCCTACAGCTGTTTTGAGCAGATACCCGTGTCAAAGGATTTCCGATTGGACGAGCTCAGGGCGCAAAGAGACGAGATCCAAGAAGAGATCGACCAAGGAAAAGCGACGTCCGCGCTCAGGCGCAAACTGGAGACGGTCAAGAAAAAGCTGTCCGAAGAGGCGGCGAAAGTCGAGGAGGACAAGTCAATCTGCTTCGACGACCTCGGGATAGACAGGCTCTTTGTCGACGAGGCGCACAACTTCAAAAACGTCCCCATCGAGACGAAGATCGAATCGGTGCTGGGCATAAGCTCCGCCGGGTCGAAGAGGTGCGCAGATATGCTGGACAAGGTGCGCGCGGTGCAGAGGAAGCACGACGGCAAGGGCGTCGTCATGGCTACGGGCACGCCCATCACCAACTCCGTCACCGACGTATATGTCATGCAGAACTATCTGCAGAGCGGCGAGTTGGCGATGCTCGACCTCCAAAATTTCGACAGCTGGGTGGGCATGTTCGCCGAAAAGACGACGGAGTTCGAAATCGACGTGGACACCAGCTCGTACAGACTTGCGACGAGGTTCGCCAAGTTCCACAACCTGCCAGAGCTGACGACGCTGCTGTCGTCAATCGCAGACTTCCATGCGGTCGACTCGAGCGCGCATATCCCCTCGTTCGACGGCTATACGGACGCAAATGTCGCGAGAACGGACGAGTTCAAGGCGTATCTCGAAGAGCTGTCCGAACGCGCCGACGCTGTCCGTTCGCGCAACGTCGAACGTACCGAGGACAACATGCTCAAGATCACGACGGACGGAAGAAAAGCGGCGCTCGACATCAGATTGGTCAATCCCAAGGCGTCCTTTTCGTATCAGTCAAAGGTCGCCAGATGCGCCGAGAACGTCGCCGTCATCTATCGCAGGACCGCCGCCGCCAAGAGCACGCAGCTCGTCTTTTGCGACATCTCGACGCCGAAGGACGAATTCAATATCTACGACGAGCTCGCGAGACTGCTTGTCGATTACGGCGTGGACAGAAGAGACATCGCCTACATCCATACCGCGAACACGGAGAAAAAGCGCGAAGAATTGTTCGAAAGGGTCAGGAGCGGAGACATACGCATATTGATCGGCTCGACGTTCAAATTGGGGCTCGGGGTCAACATTCAGGACAAGCTGATCGCCCTTCATCACCTCGACGTGCCGTGGAGACCGGCGGACATGACCCAGCGCGAGGGCAGAATTTTGCGGCAGGGCAACACCAACGCCAAGGTGTTTATCCATCGCTATATCACCGAGGGCAGCTTCGACGCCTATTCGTGGCAATTGCTCGAGACCAAACAGCGATTCATCGCCGCGCTGCTGTCCGGCTCGCTCGACGCGCGAAGCAGTTCGGACATTGACAGCATTGTGCTCAACTACGCTGAAGTCAAGGCGATCGCCGTCGGCAATCCGCTGGTCAAAAAGAGGGTCGAGACCGCAAACGAGCTGTCGAGATGTTTGATGCTCCGGCGCAATTCGGTCGAGGCAAGGCTGAACATGGAGCAGGAATTGGCGGACCTGCCGGAGAAAATCAGCGCCCAAAGGATAAAGACGGAGGCGTGCGCTCAAGACCTCGAATATGTGCGCGATATGCGATTGAGGGAAAGCGTCTTCGCCGCCGGCGCCGACAAAAAGGAGGAGACGGAAAAGAGGCGCGCGCTGCGTGAAAGCATCGGCAATGCGGTCAGAGCGTACGCGTGGGCGACGGAGGAGACGACGCTGTGCGACTATTGCGGATTCGAGTTGATTCTGCCCGCCAACATGATTCCCGAAAAACCGTACTTGTGGCTCAAGCGCATGGACAGGCATTACGTCGAGCTCGGCGACGCGGACATAGGCATCTTGAAGCGCCTCGACAACGCGTTGGACGGCATCGGGGACGAGCTGAAAAGACACCAAAAAGTATTGCGCGAATTGGAGGAGCGAGAGAGGGATATCCGCTATGAGCTCGCCAAATTCGACAGCTATGCCGAACAGATCGAAGAGCTGAAAAAACAGCTCGCGAAAATAGACGAAAAATTGGGAGTGAATCAAGATGAATGACATCAAACTTGCCGGCGTGCCGTCAATGACGGTCAACGCCCTCGTAAAACAGTTGAGCGATGCGTATTGCGCGCTGATCGCGGCGAACGCGCCCGTCAAGACAATGCCGTCCGTGATGCTTTGGGGACCGCCCGGCATAGGCAAGTCGCAGGCGGTGAGGCAGATCGCCGACGTCATACGCCGCCGCACGGGAAAGCGCGTCGACGTCACCGACGTCAGACTTTTGCTGTTCAATCCCATCGACCTTCGAGGCATCCCGACAGCCAACGCGGACAAGACGCTTGCCGTCTGGCTCAAACCGAAAATCTTCGCGATGGACGAGTCGGACGACGTCGTCAACATATTGTTCTTGGACGAGCTGTCGTCCGCGCCGCAATCCGTCCAAGCAGCCGCATATCAAATCACGCTGGACAGGGTCATAGGCGAGCATCGCCTGCCCGACAATTGCATCGTCATCGCCGCCGGAAACAGGACGACGGACAGAGCGGTTGCGTTCAAGATGCCCAAGGCGCTCGCCAACCGTCTCATGCATATCGAGGTCGACGGCAGCTTCTCGGAGTGGAAAAAGTGGGCGATCGGAAAGGGCGTCGACGCGAAAGTGCTGGGATTTTTGTCCTTCCACGTCGACTATTTGATGAAGTTCGACCCGGCGAGCGAAGAGCTTGCGTTCCCCACTCCGCGTACATGGGAGATGGTCAGCGACCTCTTGAAAACGGTAAATTCCGACATCGACGAGATGTATCCGCTGATTGCCGGTTTGGTGGGCTCGGGCACCGCGGTCGAGTTTCGCTCGTGGTCGAGAGTGTTCGCCGACCTTCCCGACATCGAGGACATCTTTGACGGCAAAAAACCCGCTCCGCCCAAGACGTCGGACGCGCTCTATGCGCTGATCTCGTCGATGACCGCCTATGCGCGCGAACACAAAAACGAATTGACGCGCATCGCCAATTCGATACGCTATGCCGCCATGCTGCCGCCCGACTTTTCCGCGGTCCTGATGAAGGACTATATGTACCTCGAGCCGGGCTATCGCGACAAAATGATGAAAATCGACGAGTTCGTCAGGTGGATGCGCACCACGGGAAGCTTGCTCAATGGAAGTGTCTGAAGAGAAAAAGAGAGGGTACGTCAAGAGACTGCTGTTGGCGCGCATGCGGTTGCTGACAAAGCAGGGCTTTTTCGGCGTGCTGATGATGCATATGAAATTCGCGCTCGACGAGAATTGCGGCACCGCCGCGACGGACGGAGTGAGAATGTACTTTTGCCCCGAGTTTCTCGACGAGCTGGACGATCGCGAGCTCGACTTTGTGATGACGCACGAGGTGATGCACTGCGTGCTCAGACACTGCCTGCGAAAAGAGGACAGAGATCACGGCGTCTTCAACATCGCATGCGATATCGTCGTCAACTCCAACATCATGCTCGAGCACGGCATGGACATCGCGTCAATCACGTTGAAGAAATACGGCCCGTCAATGCACGTCGCTCCGAACGGTGAGGAGGGATACAAATTCACCGCCGAGCAGGTCTATGACATGCTCATAAAGAGAGGCGACGGGGGCAGGGGGCAGAGAGCGGCGTCCGGCTCGGGCGCGGAGAGCGTCGGCGAGGGCGACGAGGCGAGCGGCGGCAGAGACAACGCCAAAAACGACAAAAACGGCAGCACAAACGGCGACAAGATCGGCAGGCGCGTCGGAAACGGCAGAGGCGATTCGGACAGACAATGGGACGACCATACGCGCTGGGGCACGGTCGACGACGCCGCGCTCGAAGACGTGTGGGTGAAGCGGTTCCGCGACGCCTGCGAGGCAATCTCGGTGCGCGACCCGTCCAACCGAAACGGTATGCTGCCGCTGTTCGCGCGAAGGCTTCTCAAAGAGCTGAAGTCGCCCAAGACGGATTGGCGAAGCGTGCTCAGCGACTTCGTTCAAGAGGAGATCAACGACTATTCGTTTGCGCCGCCCGACGCGAGATTCGCCGAAAGCCCCTTCTTGTTGCCGGCGTTCAACGACAGAGACGAGTATGCGGAAGATATTTTGTTCATGATCGATACGTCCGGCTCTATGTCGGACGATATGGTCACCACCGCCTACTCCGAGGTCAAGGGCGCAATCGATTGCTTTGACGGCAAACTCAAGGGGTGGCTCGGCTTCTTCGACGCCGCTGTCTCCGAGCCGCAGCCCTTCTCCGACGTCGGCGAATTGAAGGGGATAAAGCCCGTCGGCGGAGGCGGTACGGACTTCGGCGTCGTCTTTGAGTATGTGAAAAGACGCATGGCGGACAAGCCGCCTTCGTGCATAATAATGTTGACGGACGGATATGCACCCTTCCCTCCGGAGAGCGCGGCAAACGGAGTCCCGGTGCTGTGGCTGATCAACAACGAAGGCGTCAATCCGCCTTGGGGCAAGACGGCGCGAATAGAGGATTGATTTTGCGGTAAAATGCGCAAAAAAAGCGCAAAAATTCGCTTGACAAACAAAAAGAGCAAGTATATAATATCCACATAAATAAATAACAAAGGCAACAAAGGCGTTGCGAATCGTCATAAGACGGTCGCGGCGCCTTTTTCATTTGGAGGTGTTTTATGAAAGCAAGCGAGATCTTCGGCGAAAACGTATTCGGCATTGCCGTGATGCGCGACAAACTGCCCAAAGACGTCTACAAGTCGCTGGTGAGCACGATCGAGGACGGCACGCCGCTCGACCCCGGCGTCGCGAGCGTCGTCGCCAACGCGATGAAGGATTGGGCGGTCGAAAAGGGCGCGACCCACTTCACCCACTGGTTCCAGCCGATGACGGGCATCACCGCCGAAAAACACGATTCCTTTGTCTCGCCCGGCAGGGACGGCAAGGCGATCATGGAGTTTTCGGGCAAGGAATTGGTGATGGGCGAGCCCGACGCGTCCAGCTTCCCCTCGGGCGGAGTCAGGGCGACGTTCGAGGCGAGGGGCTACACCGCGTGGGATCCCACCTCGTTTGCGTTCGTCAAGGACGGCACGCTGTATGTGCCCAGCGCGTTCTTTTCGTACAGCGGAGAGGTGCTCGACAAAAAGACGCCTCTGCTCAAAAGCATGAAGGCGCTGAGCCGCGAGGCGCTGCGCATACTCAAACTGTTCGGCACCGAGGCAAAGCAGGTCTTTTCCACCGTCGGCGCGGAGCAGGAGTACTTCCTCATCGACAAAAAGGACTATCTCCGCCGCAAGGACCTCGTCTATACCGGGCGCACGCTGCTCGGCGCGCGTCCGCCCAAGGGGCAGGAGATGGAGGATCACTACTTCGGAGCGATTAAGTCGCGCGTCTTCGACTTCATGAAAGAGCTGGACGAGGAGTTGTGGAAGCTGGGCATCTTCGCCAAGACCGAACACAACGAGGTCGCGCCCGCGCAGCACGAGTTGGCGCCGCTGTTCGCGTCGTCCAACCTCGCCAACGACCAAAATCAATTGATCATGGAGATGATGAAGAGGATCGCCGACAAGAGGGGGCTTGCTTGCCTGCTGCACGAAAAGCCGTTCGCCGGCATCAACGGCAGCGGCAAACACAACAATTGGTCGATGAGCACCGACAGGGGAGTGAACCTGCTCGACCCGGGCAGCACGCCCGCCGAAAACAGCCGCTTCTTGCTCTTCTTCTCGGCGGTCATCGCCGCGGTCGACGAGTATCAGGACTTGCTCAGGCTGTCCGTCGCCGGCGCCGGCAACGACCACAGGCTCGGCGCGAACGAGGCTCCGCCGGCGATCGTGTCCGTATATGTCGGCGAAGAGCTCGGCGAAGTGCTCGACGCGCTCGAGCGCGATGAAAAATATGCGGGTAAAAAGCGCGGAGTGATGAAGCTCGGCGTGGACACTCTGCCCGACCTGCCCAAGGACACCACTGACCGCAACCGCACGTCGCCGTTCGCGTTCACGGGCAACAAGTTCGAGTTCCGCATGGTCGGCTCGTCCTTCTCACTCGCCGGTCCCAACATCGTCATCAACACCATCGTTGCGGACGTGCTCAAACGCTTTGCCGACGTGCTCGAAAAGGCGGACGACTTCAACTCCGCGGTGCACGACCTCGTCGTCAAGACGGTCAGAGAGCACAAGCGCATCATCTTCAACGGCAACAGCTACTCGGACGAGTGGAAGAGGGAGGCAAAGAGAAGAGGTCTGTCCGACCTTGCCGACACGTCAGAGGCGCTGCCGCTGTTCGCGGGCGAAAAGAGCGTGGATCTGTTCGAGCGCATGGGCGTTATGTCAAAGCGCGAGGTAGTCACCCGCACCGAGATCATGCTGGACAACTATTGCAAGAGCGTCGCGATCGAGGGCTTGACCGCCGTCGAGATGGTCAGGCGCGACATCTACCCGGCGGTGTTGAACTATGTGCGCACGCTGTGCGACGCCGTTGCCGCCAAAAAGATATTGCCCGGCGCAAACTGCGCGACGGAAGAGGCGCTCGCGACAGAGCTGTCCGAGCTGACTGACGGCATGTGCACAAAGGCGGAGGAGCTTTCGCAGGCGCTTGCCGAGGCGAAAAACGTTCAAGGCGCGGCGGAGCAGTCGGCGTTCTATGCGCATAAGGTCCTGCCCCTGATGCACGAGATGCGCGTGATCGTCGACTGCGCGGAGATGAAGACCCCGAAAGAGATGTGGCCGTATCCCACATACGGCGAGTTGCTGTTCGGAGTCTGAGGAGGAAAAATGTTAAAAGAGGGACAGTACCGCAACCCGTCCGGGTGCGCGGTATCGGCGGTGATAGACAGAAGCGGCAAGCCGATGAGCGGCAGACGTATGATCGACTCGATCGCGGTCATGCACGAGAGATCGAACGGACTCGGCGGCGGCTTTGCCGGATACGGGATTTATCCCGACCATAAAGAATTTTATGCGTTCCACCTGTTCTTTGACGACAGGGCGGCGCGCAAGACGACCGAAGAGTATATCCTGCGGCATTTCGAGATCGCGTATTCGTCGGAGATACAGACGCGCAAGCTGCCCACGGTCACCGACGAGCCGATCATATGGAGATATTTTCTCGCGCCGCTGCCGCGCAAACTCGCCGACAGCCACCTCGACGAGAGAGAATATGTCGCAAGATGCGTCAATCGCATCAATTCGGGAATAGACGGAGCGTATGTCTTTTCGAGCGGTAAAAACATGGGCGTCTTCAAGGGCGTCGGCTACCCCGAGGACATAGGCGAGTTCTACCGCCTCGACGAGTACGAGGGCTATTGCTGGACCTGCCACGGCAGATATCCGACCAATACCCCCGGCTGGTGGGGCGGCGCGCACCCGTTCGGGCTGCTCGACTTCACGATCGTTCACAACGGCGAGATCTCGTCCTACGACGCAAACCGCCGATATATCGAGATGTTCGGCTACAAGTGCACGCTGAGGACGGACACCGAGGTCATCACCTACATCATGGACTACCTCGTCCGCAAACGCGGGTTGACGCTGCGCGAAGCCGCCAAGGTGATCGCGCCGTCCTTTTGGACTACGATCGAGACAAAGAGCGAAGAGGAGCAGCGTGAGGAGAGCTTTTTGCGCAGAGCCTTCCCGTCGCTTTTGATCACCGGTCCGTTCTCGATCATCGTCGGTTACGACGGAGGCATCATGGCGCTCAACGACAGGCTCAAATTGCGCTCCGCCGTCTGCGCCGAAAAGGGCGACCTCGCGTTTGTCGCGAGCGAGGAGAGCGCGATCCGCCGCATAGAGCCCGATCTCGACAGAGTTTGGGCGCCCGCCGGCGGCGAGGCGGTCGTCTTCGAGCTGTACGGCAAGGAGGCGGCAAGATGAAAGTGCGCTATATCCTTCCGTCGTTCGAAGTGTTGAGGAACGAGAGCAAATGCACCGCGTGCCGCCTCTGCGAGAGACAGTGCGCAAACGGAGTCCATTCCTTTGACCAAAAGAGAGGGGCGATGGTCGCGGATGACGCCAAGTGCGTCAACTGCCACCGCTGCGTATGCGTATGCCCGACCGGCGCGCTCAAGATCGCCGCGTCGAACGACGCTTACCGCGCCAACGCCAATTGGAGCCGCGACGCCGTCGACGAGATATACAGACAGGCGCAAAGCGGCGGAGTCTTGCTCTCTTCGATGGGAAATCCCAATACATATCCCGAATTTTGGAACAGACTTTTGATCAATGCGTCGCAGGTGACCAACCCGTCGATAGACCCGCTGCGCGAGCCGATGGAGACGCGTCTGAGATTGGGGTGCCGCAACGTGACGATAGAGCGTGACGAAAACGGCAGGCTCAAAGACACCCTTCCCCCGCAGCTCGAACTCGACGTGCCCGTCATGTTTTCGGCGATGAGCTACGGCTCGGTCAGCTACAACGTCCACGCCGCGCTCGCCAAGGCGGCGGAGAGGCTGGGCATCTTCTACAACACGGGCGAGGGCGGTCTGCACCGCGACTTTTACAAATACGGCAAAAACACGATCGTGCAGGTCGCGTCGGGCAGGTTCGGAGTGTTCAGGGACTATCTCGACGCCGCCGCGGCGATCGAGATAAAGATGGGACAGGGCGCAAAACCCGGCATAGGCGGACACCTGCCGGCGGCGAAGATCACCGCCGACGTCGCCGAGACGCGCATGATCCCCGAAGGCAGCGACGCCATCTCGCCCGCGCCGCACCACGACATCTATTCCATCGAGGATCTGAGACAGCTGGTCATGTCGCTCAAAGAGGCGACGGGCTACCGCAAGCCCGTGATCGTCAAGGTCGCCGCCGTCCACAACATCGAGGCGATCGCCAGCGGCGTCGCGCGCAGCGGAGCCGACGTCATCGCGATCGACGGATTTCGCGGCGGGACGGGCGCCGCGCCGACGCGCATCCGCGACAACGTCGGCATCCCCGTCGAACTCGCGCTCGCAAGGGTCGACGAGAGACTGAGGGAAGAGGGCATCCGCGACAACGTCTCCATCGTCGTCGGAGGCTCGATCCGCTCGTCCGCAGACGTGTTGAAGGCGGTCGCGCTCGGCGCGGACGCGTGCTATATCGGCACGGCGGCATTGATCGCCCTCGGCTGCCACCTCTGCCGAAGCTGTCATACCGGCATATGCAATTGGGGGATCGCGACTCAGCGCCCCGACCTCGTCAAAAGGTTAGACCCCGAAGAGGGCGCCGAAAGACTGGTCAACCTGATCACCGCGTGGAAACACGAACTTGAAGAGATGATGGGCGGAATGGGCATCAACTCGATCGAGGCGCTGCGCGGCAATCGGCTGATGCTGCGCGGCATAGGTATGACGGACAGCGAACTCGGACTGCTCGGGGTCAAGCCCGCGGGCGAATCGATGTGAGGTGAGTATGAAGATAGACGCAAGAGGACAGACGGCAAAAAGACTCAACGCCGAGATCGCCGCCTCGCACGACAAGGTCGTCGAGGTCGAGGGAGTGGTCGGGCAAAGATATCTCGGAACGGCGCTCGTCGACAAGATCCTGAAGATCGACGGCATCCCCGGCAACGCGCTCGGCGCATACCTCGACGGCGCGGAGATAGAGCTGTTCGGCAACGCGCAGGAAGCGACCGGAGACACAATGAACGCGGGCGAGATCGTCATTCACGGCAGCGCCGGCGACGCGACCGGCTATGCGATGCGCGGCGGAAAGATCTTTGTCGAAGGAGACGTAGGATATCGCTGCGGCATACATATGAAGGCGTACCGAGACGCCCATCCCGCGATCGTCATTGGCGGCAGGGCGGGCAGCTTCCTCGGAGAGTACCAAGCCGGCGGCACGATCGTCGTGCTCGGCGGAGAGGACGAAAGCCGCACCGTGGGCTATTTTTGCGGCACCGGAATGCACGGCGGAGAGATTTGGCTCAGAGCGGCTCAGCCGCCGTCGACGCTCCCGCCGCAGGTGCGCGCCGACAAGGTCGACACCCTTCCCGAACACATCGAAGAGTTGATCGAGCAGTGGTGCGAAAAGTTCGAAAAAGCGCCGAATATCTACACGGGTAGCAAATTTTTGAGATTGACGCCCGACACCGCCAATCCCTATAAGAGACTCTATACCGCCAATTGACGCGCCGCCGACGCTTTACAAGAGCGGCAAAAAGTATTATAATTTCATTATAGAAAACCGCGCTCGGCGCGAAGAGGTGCATATGGTATCCACACAGCGCGACGTCGCCGAATTCGTCAGAGAAAACGACGTCAAGTTCATCAGGCTCGCGTTCTGCGACCTGTTCGGAGAACTCAAAAATATCTCCATCCTGCCCGATCAGCTGGAAAAGGCGTTCAAGTACGGGGTGGCGTTCGACGCCTCGGCGGTCAGAGGTTTCCTCGGCATAGACAGGTCGGATCTGTTCCTCAAGCCCGACCCGACGACGATGAGCGTCGTGCCGTGGCGTTCGCTCGGCGGAGTCGTCATCAGAATGATCTGCGACATCTGTCACCCCGACGGCACTCCGTTCGAGGGGTCGGGGCGGCACATCCTCTCAAAGATCAAACAGCGCGCCGCGGCGATGGGCTACACCGCCGATTTCGGCGCGGAATGCGAGTTCTATCTCTTCCGCGAAAGAGAGGACGGAAGCGCCGAGCCGCTCGATCGCGGAGGCTACTTCGACGTCTTCCCCAAGGACAGGGGCGAGAACGTCCGCCGCGAGATCTGCGGCACGCTCGAACAGATGGGACTGCGCCCCGAAAGGTCGCACCACGAGCACGGCCCCGGTCAGAACGAGATAGATTTCCGCTATGACGGCGTGTCCGAGACCGCGGACAACATCGTCACCTTCCGCTGGGTGGTCGCGTCTGTCGCGCGCAACAACGGGCTGGTCGCGTCGTTCGAGCCGAAACCCGTTCCCGGAGAGAGCGGCAACGGACTGCACGTCAACATCTCGCTCAAAAAGGACGGCGTCAACATCTTTGCCGCCGAAGACGGAAATATGAGGGAGGACGCAAAGTCCTTCATCGCCGGCATACTCAACCGCAGTGCGGAGATGTGCGCGTTCACCGCTCCGCGCGAGTCGTCGTACGCGAGGCTCGGAACGTGCGAGGCGCCGCGCCACATCACTTGGTCGAGGGGCAACCGCTCGCAGTTGGTGCGCGTGCCGTATGCGTTCGGCGAGAGCAAGCGCATCGAGGTGCGCAATCCCGATTGCACGATCAATCCCTATTTGGCGTTCGCGCTGCTGCTCAACGCGGGGCTGGAAGGCATCGCGCGCGGAGAAGCGCTCGCGCCCGAGTGCGACGAAAACGTCTATCTCGCGACCGAGGGCAAATATCCGACGCTGCCCGCCACGCTAGCCGAGGCGAAAAAACTTGCCGAAAAGAGCGAGTTCGTAGCGGCGACGCTGGGCGCGGACGTCGCGGCGGGGTTCCTCAAAGGCTGAATATGATCAGGGCGCTCGTCGTATCTTCGACCGCGTTCAAATCGTCGGCGCTGTTCGGTCCCGTCACGGGGCTTTTCGCCGATGAGGTCGCGTGCGCGAGGGGCGCGGACGCGCGTCGTCAACTGTCGTCCGACGCGTTCGACCTGATCGTCATCAACGCCCCATTGGCGGACGAGTACGGCTCCGATCTGGCGGTCTATGCCGCCGAAAAGACGAGCGCCGGCATCCTGCTGTTCGTGAGCGCGCAGGAGTACGGACCGATCGAGACAAAGGTGTCTTCGTCGGGAGTGATAGTGGTCGCAAAGCCGTGTTCGGTCGCCTTCGCCGCGCAATGCGCAAAGGTCGCGCTTGCCACAGAGGCGAGGATGGCGGCGATGAAGCGCACGATCGCCAATCTGCAAAAGAAGATCGCCGAAGTCAAGATCGTCGAGAGGGCGAAGTGCGCGCTCGCCGTCAGGCAGGGCATGTCCGAAGAGGACGCGCACAGATATATCGAAAAGAGCGCGATGGACAGCCGAATGAGCCGGCTGGAAGTCGCCGAAGAGATCTTGCGAAAATTCGAGCTCTAAATGGCGGCGCACGATTGACAAAGCCGTTCGAGCGGAGTATAATAAATATATGAAATCGGACAAAGGCGTCCGTGACCGTATCGGTCACGGACGCCTTTTTTGTTCGAGGGAGGGACCATGAAATATATATTTGTAACGGGAGGAGTCGTCTCCGGCTTGGGCAAGGGCATCACCGCGGCAAGCCTCGGCAGACTGCTCAAAAGCCGCGGCTACAAGTGCGCCGCGCAAAAACTCGACCCCTACATCAACATCGACCCCGGGACGATGAGCCCCTATCAGCACGGAGAGGTGTTCGTCACCGAGGACGGAGCCGAGACAGACCTCGACCTAGGGCACTACGAGCGCTTTATCGACGAAAACCTCAACAAGTTCTCAAACCTCACGACGGGCAAGGTCTATTGGAACGTGCTGAACAAGGAGCGCGCGGGCGAATATCTCGGGCAGACCGTGCAGGTCATCCCGCACATCACCAACGAGATCAAGACGTTCATCCACAGCGTCGGCGAGAGAAGCGGCGCGGACGTCGTCATCACCGAGATCGGCGGCACGATCGGCGACATAGAGAGCCAACCTTTCATTGAGGCGATACGGCAAGTGTCGATGGACGTGGGCAGAAACAATTGCTGTTTCATCCACGTCACGCTCGTGCCGTATATATCCGGTTCGTGCGAATTCAAGTCAAAGCCCACGCAGCACTCGGTCAAGGAGTTGCAGGGCATGGGCATTTGCCCCGACATCATCGTCACGCGCTCCGACATGCCGCTGCCGGGCGAGATCAAGGACAAGATCGCGATGTTTTGCAACGTCGACCGCGACTGCGTGATCGACAACGTCACCGTGCCGCTGCTCTATGAGGCGCCGATCATGCTCGAGTGCGAAAACCTCTCGGCGATCGTCTGCCGCAAACTCGGACTTGATCCGCGAGAGGCGGATATGCGCGAGTGGAACGCGATGCTGGAAAGGGCAAGAAACCCCAAAGGCACGGTGAAGATCGCCATGGTCGGCAAATACGTTCAGCTGCACGACGCCTATCTGTCCGTCGCCGAGGCGTTGAGACACGCGGGGATAGAGACCGAGAGAAGGGTCGAGATCTTGTGGACGGACAGCGGCGAGATCACGCCGGATACCGTCGAAGAGATGTTGTCACAAGCGGACGGGATATTGGTGCCGGGAGGTTTCGGCCATCGCGGTACTGAGGGAAAAATCCTCGCGACGAAGTACGCGAGGGAAAAGGGGATACCATTCCTCGGGATATGTCTCGGGATGCAGATCGCGACGATAGAATTTGCGCGGAACGTGCTCGGATTGAAGGACGCAAACTCATCGGAATTCGACACGGGCACGAAAAATCCGGTCATCGACCTCATGCCCGATCAGCATGGGGTAAAGATGGGCGGGACGATGCGCCTCGGGGCGTATCCGTGCTCCGTCGCCGAGGGGAGCGCGCTCGCCGCGGCGTACGGAAAGACGAGCGTGAGCGAGAGACACAGGCACCGCTTTGAGTTCAACAACGCCTATCGCAACGCATTCGAAGAGGCAGGGATGAAAGTGGCGGGGACGTCGCCGGACGGCGCTCTCGTCGAGGCGGTGGAGCTGACGGGGCACCCGTTCTTTGTCGGAGTGCAATTCCATCCCGAATTCAAGTCGCGCCCCAACGCCGCGCACCCGCTGTTCCGCGCGTTCGTTGCGGCGGCGAGCCGAGCAAAGGCATGGTCATAACACAGGTGAAGCTCCTCCGTGAATCTATCACCGGTCCCTGAGCGGAGGTCCATACACAGGCGAGGCGTCGGCAATGTCGGCGCCTCGTTCTCTCTTTTTCGTCAAACGGAGTGAATTTCCGTGTTTGCATTTGGCTTGACTATCTCCGCGCGCTGTGCTAATATTGAAAAGCATAGTATAAAATAATGCGCGCGACCATTTGCGCGCCGAGGTAAAAAAATGGGTATTTTGTCAAGCATATTCCCCGATCGCAACGAGAGAGAGCTGCGCAAAGTGCGCAAGATCGCAGACAAAGTCGTTGCGCTCGAGGACAAGTTCAAGGCGATGACGGACGAAGAACTCGCCGCATGCACCGAAAAATATAAGAAGAGATACGCCGAGGGCGAGACCCTCGACCAATTGCTGCCCGAGGCGTTCGCCACCGTGCGCGAGGCGAGCACGCGCGTGCTCGGACTCAGGCATTTCTATGTGCAGATCATGGGCGGCATCGTGCTCCACGAAGGGCGCATCGCCGAGATGAGAACGGGCGAAGGCAAGACGCTGGTCGCGACGCTCCCCGCATATCTCAACGCCTTGACGGGCGAGGGGATGCAGATCGTCACCGTCAACGAATATCTTGCGCAATACCATTGCGATTGGATGGGCAAGGTGTTCCGCTTTCTCGGTTTGACGGTCGGGGTCAACCTGCACAGCATGAAGCCCGCACAAAAGAAGGCGGCGTATGCGTGCGACATCCTCTATACGACCAACAATGAGCTTGGGTTCGACTATCTGCGCGACAATATGGCGATCGTTGCCGCCAACAGAGTGCAGCGCAAGCTCGCGTTTGCGATCGTCGACGAGGTGGACAGCATCTTGATCGACGAGGCGCGCACGCCGCTCATCATCACGAGAATGGGCAAGAGCGACTCCGAGCCGTACGAAAAGGCGGATCGCTTTGTGAGAACGCTCACGGCGCCGCATTATGTCTGCCCCAAGTGCGAACACGAGTTTGACGACGGCAGGGTCTCCGAGCGTTCCAAGCAGGTCGAGTGTCCCGAATGCGGCGCGATCTGCGACAACACGGGCGACTACGAGATCGGCGAAAAGGAAAAGACGGTCTATCTCAACGAGAACGGCGCCGACAAGGCGGAGAGGTTCTACGGCATAGACGACTTGTCCGACTACGAAAATCAAAAGATCAAACACTACATCGACAATGCGCTCAAAGCGCATGTGGTGATGCACCGCGAAAGCAATTATATCGTCGTCGACGACGAGGTCATCATCGTCGATGAGTTTACAGGAAGACAGATGATAGGGCGCAGGTTCAGCAACGGTCTGCATCAGGCGATCGAGGCGAAGGAGCACGTCCAAATCAAGGCGGAAGACCAAACGGTCGCGTCCATCACCTTCCAAAACTTTTTCAGGCTCTACCGCAAACTGTCGGGCATGACCGGCACCGCAAAGACGGAAGAGGCGGAGTTTGAGAAGATCTACGATCTCGACGTCGTCGAGATCCCGACCAACAAGCCGGTGATCCGCAAGGATGAAGAAGACTCGCTGTTCAAGACGCGCAAAGGCAAACTCAAGGCGATCGTCAACGACATTGCCGCCTGCTACGAAAGAAAACAGCCCGTGCTCGTCGGTACGGTCAGCGTCGAAAAGAGCGAGGAGTTGTCCGCATTGCTCAAAAAACGCAAGATCCCGCACAATGTGCTCAACGCCAAAAACCACGCCGCAGAGGCGTCCATCATCGCTCAGGCGGGCAAGCTCGGAGCGGTGACCATCGCGACCAATATGGCAGGCCGCGGTACCGATATCATGCTGGGCGGCAACGCCGAATTCCTCGCAAGGGAAAAGCTGGAGAAGGAGTATACCCACGAAGTCGTCGAGGCGGCGATCGGCCACGCGCCGACCGAGGACAAAGAGATCCTCAACGCCCGCGGCAAGTACAAGGAATATTACGCGTCCTTCAAAAAGGAGATCGACGTCGAAAAGGAAAAGGTGGTCGCGCTGGGAGGCTTGCGCATCATCGGCACCGAAAGACACGAGTCGCGCCGCATAGACAATCAGCTGCGCGGCAGAAGCGGACGTCAGGGAGACCCCGGTTCGTCCAAATTCTATCTGTCGATGGAGGACGACCTGCTGCGTATTTTCGGCGGAGATCTGCTGCGCAATATGGTTGCCAAGCTGCCCATCGCCGACGACGAGGAGATCTCGGCGAAGGTGCTGACAAAGCAGATCGAGCACGCGCAGGCGCGCGTCGAAGACCGCAACTTCTCGACGAGAAAGAACGTCCTCAACTATGACGAGGTGCTCAACAAACAGCGCGAGATCATCTACAAACAGCGCAACATCGTCCTCGACGACCTGATCGTGCACGATCAGATCCTCGCGATGATGGAGGACGTCGTCGAGTCTGTCTGCCGAGCGCATGTCGACCTTCGCCGCGACTATGCGGACTGGGACTATGCGGAGTTCAACAGAGAACTCGAAGAAAAGGTCCTGCCCGACGGGACGGGACTCGTCGATATGCCGTTTGTCGAGAAGTTCAACACGGTCGAGGCGTTCATCGCCGAGGTCACCCGCGTTGCAAAGGAGAAGTACGAAGGGCACAAGGCGGAGTTGTGCGAAAAATTCAAAGCGATCAGACAGACGGACCTCGATTTCGACGAGATGGAGCGCATGTGGCTGCTCAGATGCGTCGACAACGCGTGGACGGAGCATCTGTCCGCAATGGAAGAGTTGAGGCAGGGCATCAGCCTGCTGTCGTACGGTCAACGCGACCCCGTGCTCACCTATCGCAAAGAGGGCTTCGAGATGTTCGACCGAATGATCGAAGAGATCCGCGAAAACGTCGTCAAGGTGTTGACGCATCTGACGATCGACGTCAAGATAGTTTCGCGCGCCCAGCAGGCGGAACAGGCGCAGCCTCAACAAGCGCAGGCGCGTCACGCAGACGGTTCGGCGCTCGGCGGGGAAAAGAAGGCGCCCAAAAAGCCCGAGACCGTCCACAAGGAAAAGGAGCCGGGCAACAACGATCCTTGCCCGTGCGGAAGCGGCCTGAAATATAAGAAATGCTGCAAAAACAAAAAGAATACGGAGTGGAAATGATACTGATCGAACAGGCAAAACAGGATATGGGCAAGTTGCGCAGGCAGCTTCAGGAGCTCGGCGAGGCTCTCGATGTCGAGGGGCTGAAAAAGCGCCGCGCCGAGTTGACCGCAAAACAGGAGAGCGAAGGCTTTTGGTCCGACCTCGGCAAGGCGACCGCGGTCAACAGAGAGGCGGCGGCGGTCGACGGCAAGCTCGAAAAATACGACAAACTCGTCTCGCGCACCGACGATCTCGAGGTGTTGATCGACCTCAGTCTCGAGAGCGGCACGGACAGCGAGCAGGAGGAGATCGCCGCGGAGATGGCGGAGATAGACAAGCTGACGGAGGAGCTGCGCTTGCAGACCTTGCTCAACGGCAAATACGACGGCAACGACGCGATCATGTCGCTGCACTCGGGCGCGGGCGGCACAGAGGCGCAGGACTGGGTCAGCATGCTCTATCGCATGTATACCCGCTATGCCGAACGCAACGGCTACAAGGTCACGGTGATCGATTCGCTCGCGGGCGACGACGCCGGACTCAAGAGCATCACTTTCACCGTCGAGGGAGAGAACGCGTACGGCTATCTCAAGTCCGAAAAGGGCGTACACCGCCTCGTGCGCATTTCGCCGTTCGACTCGCAGTCGCGCAGACAGACGTCGTTCGCGTCCGTCGAGGTGATGCCCAAGATCGACGACGCGGCGGAGATCGTCATCCGTCCCGAAGACCTCAAAATAGATACCTATCGCAGCGGCGGCGCCGGCGGTCAGCACGTCAATAAGACGGACAGCGCGGTGCGAATCACGCATATCCCGACCGGGATCGTCGTGCAGTGCCAGAACGAGCGCAGCCAGATCCAAAACCGCGAACAGGCGATGGAGATGCTGCGCGGCAAGCTCGCCGAGAGGCAGGAGCAGGAACAGCAGGAACACGAGGCGGAACTCAAAGGCGAAGTCAAAAAGATAGAGTGGGGCAGCCAGATCCGCAGCTACGTCTTCTGCCCGTACACGATGGTCAAAGACCACCGCACAGGCTGCGAGACGGGCAACATCACCGCCGTCATGGACGGCGAACTCGAGGACTTCATCTTCGACTTTTTGAAGAAGTCCAAGGCGTGATATGAGCGGTTGGTACGAGCGTTCGTGCGAAAAGATCGAGGCGATGAGGGGCAGGGACGACCTGCTCATACTCGCGATCGAGTCGTCTTGCGACGAGACCGCGTGCGCTATCACGCGCGGCAGAGAGATCCTCTCCGACGTGATCGCGTCGCAGATCGACATCCACAAACGCTACGGCGGCGTCGTCCCCGAGATCGCGTCGCGCAATCACGTCATGGCGATATCGGGCGTCGTGTCCAAAGCGCTCGCCGATGCGGGCGTGAGGGCGGACGAACTCGACTGCGTGGCGGTGACGTACGGTTCGGGACTTTTGGGGGCGCTGCTCGTAGGAGTGTCGTTCGCAAAGGCGTTCGCGTACGCGCTGGACAAGCCGCTGATCGCGGTCAATCACATCAAGGGACACATCGCCGCCAACTACCTCGCGTTCCCCGACCTCAAACCTCCGTACATTTGCCTGATCGCGAGCGGCGGCCATACCGCTGTCGCAAAGGTGACGGGACTTGACGAGATCGAACTGCTCGGGTCGACTCAGGACGACGCCGCGGGCGAGGCGTTCGACAAGGTCGCGCGCGTGCTCGGGCTGGAGTATCCGGGCGGCCCCAAGATACAAAAGCTCGCCGAAGAGGGCAAGGACAGCGTGCGGCTGCCCATGCCGCTCAAAGACGAAAAGGGCTATGACTTTTCGTACAGCGGACTCAAAACGGCGGTCATCAACTATGTCCACACCGCCGAACAAAAGGGAGAGGAGGTCGTCCGAGCCGACGTCGCCAAGTCCTTCCAAAACAGGGCGGTCGACATGATGACGGACGCGGCATTGCGTGCCGCGATCGACACGGGTACGAAAAAAATCGTTATCGCAGGCGGCGTCGCCGCCAATGCGTATCTGCGCGAGAGCATGACCCAAAAGGCGAAGGCGCGCGGCATAGAGGTCTTTTATCCGCCGCTCAAATTGTGCACGGACAACGCCGCGATGATCGCCTCTCAGGCATACAATATGATAGCGAGCGGGCGCGGCTGCGCGCGCGAAGATCTCGACGCGGTCGCGTCCATACCCATCCAATCGTAAAATTTTTCAAAAAGTCGCAAAAAAAGTATACGCTTTTGCATTTATTGTAATATAATACTGCTTGCGTTGCCGCGGGGAAGGCTTTGAGGCGACAAACTTCAACGGAAGGACAGTATGACAAACGACCTCACTGCGGGCAAACCGCTGCGCAATATAATCTTGTTCACGATACCGATCTTCATCGGCAATGTTTTCCAACAGCTTTACAGTATGGTCGACGCGATCATCGTCGGTCAGACGATCAACAACGACGCGCTCGCGGGCGTCGGCGCGACGGGCGCGATATCTTTTCTCATCATAGGATTCGTGCAGGGTTTGACCGCCGGCTTTGCGGTCAAGACGAGTCAGCTCTTCGGAGCAAAGGACGAAGAGGGAGTGCGGCGCAGCATCGCTTCGTCCATCCTTCTCGGCGCGGTGCTTACGGTGGTTTTGACGGCGGTCAGCGTCGTGACGACGATGCCTCTTCTCAAACTCATGCAGACCCCGGACGACATCATCGGCTATTCATACGACTACATCGTGACGATCTATTGGGGATTGATCGCCACGGTATTTTACAATCTCGGCTCGTCGGTGCTGCGCGCGATAGGCGACAGCCGCACGCCGCTCGTCTTCCTCGTCGTCGCGGCGGTGCTCAACGTCGGGCTTGACTTTCTGTTCATCGTAGCGTTCAAGATGGGCGTCGCCGGCGCCGGTTGGGCGACTGTGCTGTCGCAGGGTGTGTCGGCGATCGGGTGCTTTGCGTTCCTGTTCGCTAGGTTCAAGCGCTTCCGCATTCGCGGCAAACACTTCGCCAATCCGCTCATGTTCTATTGGCAGCATATGGCGATAGGACTTCCGATGGCGCTCCAATTTTCGATCACCTCGATCGGCATGATGGTGCAGCAGACCGCGCTCAACAAACTCGGTTCGGTCGCGGTCACCGCCTACACCGCCGCGTCCAAGATCGACAACCTCGCGACGCAGAGCCTCTATGCGCTCGGCAGCACGGTCGCGACCTATTGCGGTCAAAATTACGGCGCGGGGCAGTTCTCCAACATTCGCAAGGGCGTGAGATACAGCATGGCGATCGGCGTCGTCTGCGCGCTGGTCGGGCTTGCGTTCGTCACGCTCGGCGCGGAACCGATGACCAAGCTGTTCTCGTCCGACGTCACCGACGAGATCATGGACATGTCCAAGCAATACCTGCTTTGGCAGGGCGGATTTTATATCTTCCTCGCGATCATATTTGTCTATCGCGACGCGTTGCAGGGCATAGGCAGGAGCGCGCTGACGATGGTCGGAGGCATGCTCGAGGTCGCGGGCAGAGTGGTCGCGTCGCTCGTGTTTGCCAAGCACTTCGGCTTTGCGGGCATATGCGCGTCCAATCCGACGGCGTGGGTGTTCGTCGACATATTCCTCGTCATCGCCTATGTCGTCATACTTCACCGCATTCTCAAAAAGCGCAGACAGATGGGGCTTGCCGACGGCGAAAAACTGCCGCGCGCGGTGGTGTACGGGCAAAGCCCCGCGCCGTCAAACGCGTCCGAGCCGCCCGCCGCCCCTCAAAATTGATGTGGCGTCAAACCATTGCCTTTTGATCGGGTATGGTGTATAATACGACTTGAATCGCAAAGAGGTTGTATGAAAGGCAAGTTTGGATTCAGACATATGGCAGAGCGCATCTTCACCCCCATCAGGTTGATCATGCTCAGCTTTTTTGCCGTCATTATGATCGGCGCGGCGCTGCTGATGCTGCCGTGGTCGACCACGGCTCCCGGTTCGCTTTCGTTTGTGGACGCCCTGTTCACCGCGACCAGCGCGACTTGCGTTACCGGTCTTGTAGTCAACACCGTTGCCACGGAGTTTACCACGTTCGGGCATGTAGTGATATTGTTTTTGGTCCAGATAGGCGGACTCGGATTTATGACCATCTCTTCGGGCGTCTATCTTCTCATTCGCCACAAAGTTTCGCTGCGCAAGCGCATCAGCATGACCGAAGAGCTGTCCCACGACGGCATGGACGACCTCAAAAGGCTCACGTTCGACATCCTCAAAATGACCGTCGCGACCGAATTGATCGGCGCGTTGCTGCTCGCGCTGGCGTTTTCGCGCTACTATTCGCCGGGGCTTGCGGTGTGGTACGGGCTGTTCCACAGCGTGATGGCGTTCTGCAACTCCGGCTTTGACATCGTCTCGTCCGAGGGGACGTCTTACCGCATGTTCGCCGAAGATCCGTTCATCTTGATCGTCACGATGCTGTTGATCGTGCTGGGCGGCATAGGCTTTATGGTCGTGTCCGACATCGCGCACAACCGCAGGTGGCGCAAGCTCAGGCTGCACACCAAGATCGTCATACCGCTGACCGCGGCGCTCATTTTGATCGGAGCGATCGGCATTTTCGCGGCGGAATTCGACAACCCCGAGACCATCGGCAATATGAGCGTCGGCAACAAGATCGTCAACGCGTTTTTCCAATCGGTCACCGCGCGTACCGCGGGCTTTGCGTCGTTCAGTCAATCGGGCATGACGACCTTCTCGCAGACGCTGACCATAGTGTTGATGTTCATCGGCGTCTGCCCCGGCAGTACCGGCGGCGGTATCAAGACGACGACCATGTTCGTGCTTTTGGTCACGATCTATGCGACGCTCAGCCACAAGCGCGAGGTCGTCATCGATATGCGCAGCATAGGCAGAGAGACGATATCCAAGGCGGCGACGATCTTCACGCTGGCGGTGTGCGTCGCGGCGGTCAGCGTGATGGCGCTAAACATCGCTTGCGGCGATCAGTTCACGAGCTCGGAGCTGTTGTTCGAGCAGGTCAGCGCGTACGCGACCGTCGGGCTTTCGCTCGACGTCACGCCTCAGCTCAACACCGCGGCGAAATTGATCATCACGATCAATATGTATATGGGCAGGATAGGGTCGTTCGGCTTCTTTATGGCGTTCATGTCCGGCTCGAGAAAACCCGAAGCAACGGTCAAATACCCCGAAGCGGGAATAGTACTATAAAGCAAAAAGAGAGGGAGAAATGAACAACAAATTACCCAAATCCAATATGAGACAGGTCGCGGTGCTCGGACTCGGAAGGTTCGGCACCGAGCTCACCAAGGCGCTCTACAACAGCGGCTGCGAGGTGCTCGCGGTCGACCAAAACGAGGACCGTATCTACGAGATCGCCGACAACGCGACCCACGCGGTCGCGACCAACGTCGCCGAAGAGAGCAATCTGCGCCAGATCGGCATCACCGAGTTCGACGGCGTCGTCATCGCGATCGGCGACAACATTCAGGCGTCCATCATCACCGCGCTCAACTGCAAGGAGATGGGCTGCAACTACATCGTCGCCAAGGCGCAGAACGCAAAGCACGCGCGCGTGCTCGAAAAGATCGGCGTCGACTATGTCATCATCCCCGAGGCGGACAGCGCGGTCAAGACGGCGAGACTTTTGACTCAGCCGCAGATCAGCGACATCGTCGACATCACGTCAAATTACAGCATCGCGCAGGTCGCGGTGCCCGATGACTGGGCAGGCAAAAAGCTGTCGGAGATGAACTTGCGCAACCGCTTTGACGTCAACGTGCTGATCGTCATCTCGGGCTCGGGCGTCAACTCGATGCCGTCGGGCGAGACGACGTTCGCGAGAGGGGACAAGATGGTCATCGGCGGCGAGTCCGATTCCATCAAGTCGTTCGCCGACCGCATAGCAAAGGGCTGAAAACAAAAGACGAGCCGCTCTTGATCGGGGCGGCTTTTTTGTGCAAAAAAGCGAAACGTGTCGGCAATTTCGATATCCGGGCGGACATCTTTGAGGCGCGCCGTCGCCCAAGCCGTATTGCCGCCGCACATTTGAAGCGCGAAAACCGTTGACATTCTCGCGCCCGCGTAATATAATTGCAACGCAATCGAGGCAAGAGATGAGAGCGGTCGATCTTTCGGACAACAAGGTTTTTGCAACGGTGGTCAAGCTGGCGGTCCCCGCAATGGTCGCGCAGCTGGTCAACGTGCTCTATTCCATCGTAGACCGCATTTTTGTCGGCAACATCGACGTCATCGGCGATATCGCGCTGGCGGGCGTGGGCGTTTGCGCCCCGATCACCACGTTGATATCGTCGTTTGCTTTCTTGGTCGGCACGGGCGGCGCGCCCATCTTTTCGATGGCGCTCGGCGAGGGCGACGACGAGAGGGCGAAAAAGATCTTGTCGTGCGCGGCGGTGATGTTGGTCGCGATCGCCGCGGTGCTGACCGTCGTCGTATGCTGCGCGCTCCGCCCCATACTGATGACGTTCGGCGCGAGCGAAAATTCGTACGAATATGCGCGGCAGTATCTGCTCATATACGCGCTGGGCAGCGTGTTCTCGATCACGGCGACCGGACTCAATCAATTCATCATCGCCGAGGGCTACTCGGGGATGGGCATGTTCACGATCTTGATCGGAGCGGTCGCCAACATCGCGCTCGATCCGCTGTGCATATTCGTGTTCGATATGGGCGTCTCGGGCGCGGCGATCGCGACGGTGATCTCGCAGGCGCTGTCGTTTGTGTTCGTCGTCGTGTTCCTGACGCGCAAGAGCGTCAAATGCAGGCTCGCGGTGCGCAAGCCCTCGTTCAGGATCATGGGGCGCATCACCGTCATGGGCATTTCGCCGTTCGCGATCATGGCGACGGACAGCGTCATCATCATCGCCGTCAACATGGTCCTTCAACGCCACGGCGGCGCGCAGGGGGACGATTGGATCACCGTTTCGACGATCGTGCAGGCGTTCCTCTCGCTGATCACGATGCCGATGCTGGGCATCACTTCGGGCACACAGCCCGTGCTGTCGTTCAACTACGGCGCGCGTAACCTCGAGCTCGTCAAGAGGGCGGAGCTTCGCATCGTCGCGATGTGCGTCGCGTTCACCGCGGTGATGTTCGCGCTCTCGTTTGCGATCGCGCGTCCGTTCGCAACGCTGTTCACCGACAGCGCGGACATTTTGGACAAGAGCGTTTGGGGAGTGCGCGTATATATGATCGGCATAATCCCGCTCGCGCTCCAATATGCGTTCGTCGACGGCTTCACCGCGCTCGGGCAACCTCGGTTCGCGATTGCGCTGTCGCTGACGCGCAAACTGTTGCTCTATACGGTCAGCGTGATCGTGCTGCCGACGATCTACGGCGTGCAGGCGGCGTTTTATGCCGAACCGATCGCCGACATCGGCGCGGCGGTGCTCAGTACGGCGACGTTTGCGATCGCGTTCCCCAAGATCATGAAGAGACGCGCGGCGATGATCGCGAATACAAGCTCGGGCGACGTCCCGAACGGAGGTAAGGTATGAAGATAGAGTTGACAAAAGACGGCTCTCATGCGGTGATCGAGACGATCGGCGCGTGCGTCGAATCGCTGACGATCGGCGGCGAAGAGTGCGTGATCGACAAGAGAGGCAACATCGGCGGAGGTATCGACGCGGTGTTGTTCCCAATCGTCGGCAGACAGAACGGCGGCGATTACACCGTGAACGGCGAGGCGTACGAGCTGCCGATACACGGATTCCTCAAACAGCGAGATATGGCGGTGCGCGAGAGGGGAGACGACTTCGTCATCTTGACCTATCGCGCGACAGACGAGGACAAAAAGGTCTATCCGTTCGACTTCGAGTACACGGTCAAGTATGCGCTGCGCAGGCGCAAACTCTACCAGCACCACGTCGTCGTCAACAGGGGAGACGAGCCGATGTACTATTCGTTCGGACTGCACCCGTCGTTTATGCTCGATGGAACAAAATATGGCAAAACAAACACGGGCACGGATATTTTGCGCTTTCGCAAACAGATCGAGCCGCATGTTTGGCGCCTCGATCAAAAGGGGCACTTTGTCGTCGGCAAGGAGGAGTTCGCCCCGATCAAACAGGTCGAAACGACCGCGGAGACGGTCGAAAAGTACGGCACATTGATGCTTTGCGACGCGCCCTTCCGCGACATAAAACTGTACACGCGCGGCGGCTCGCTTTGGGAGATAGGCTTGCTTCCGTCGCCGCCGGTGCTCGCGCTTTGGGGCGAGCCGCAAGGCGAGGACGGCTACATCTGCGTCGAGCCGTGGTGGGGGCTTAACGACTTCGCCGACAGGGAGAGAGAACTGACCAAAAAACAGGGCTTCAACATGCTGCTGCCCGACAACAGCGCGCACTATCACGCGATGTTCAAAAAGGTGAGATGATGAACAAGACCAACGTCATGCGCCTGCTCGACGCCGCGCACATCGACTATGTTCCGCACGAGTACGACAACTCGGTGACCGACGGCGAGACGGTCGCAAGACTGGTCGGCATCCCGGCGGAGAGGGTGTTCAAGACGCTCGTCACAGAGGGCGGCGAGAGGCGCAACTTCGTCTTTGTCGTGCCCGTCGGCAAGACGCTCGATCTCAAAGCGGCGGCGCGCGCTGCGGGAGTGAAGTCGGTCGCGATGATCCCGCAAAAGAAGCTGCTGCCGCTTACGGGCTACATCCACGGTGGCTGTTCGCCGATCGGTATGAAAAAGACATTCCCGACCTTCATCGACGCGTCAGCCGAGGGTTTTGACGCGATCGTCGTCAGCGCCGGCAAAGTCGGCCATCAGGTCGAACTGTCGCCGAAGGCGCTCGCGGCGGCGTGCGGCGCGGCGTTCGCGGAGATAGCGGCGGACAAAAATTGAATTTCAAAATATTCACAAAAGCGGAGATAGCGGCACAAAATGTCTGTTGCAATCGTCCGCGTTTTATATTATAATTAAATCAACAAACGGGCGTATGCCCGAGAGGGAGTTATGAACATGGAAACTAAAAACACCAATGCGGAGACCGCCGCCAAGCCGTCGTTTTTGAGCCGGATCAAGGCGTTCTTTACCCCCGAGAGGTCGCGCAGAATAGGCAAGGTCGTCGGCATAGTCGTCGCCGTCCTCGCGATCGTGACGATCTTGGCGCTGTCGATATATTCGATCGCCGCATACGCGCCGCTGCGCGTCAATGTCGATCTCAGTGCCAAGCAGCAGACGTTGGGCGGATTCGGCGCGTCGTCGGCATGGATATATCAGGAACTCGGCAAGGCGGAAAACGCCACCGAAGGAGAGCAGGCGATCGAGATGCTCTACGGCGACTGCGGCCTGCAACTCAACATCTTCCGCTACAACATCGGCGGAGGCTCCAAGGACAGCGTGCTTGACGACAAGGTGCCGTACAGCAACGACTGGTTCGACACCAACAGGCGTGCGGAGAGCTTCTTTGTCGCCGAGAATTACAAAGCGCCCGAGGACTTCCTCGACGTGAGCAATTACGACTTCGAAAAGGACGCGGCGGTGCAGAACCTATTCGGGCAGGCGCTCGACAAGGGGCATATCGACAAGGTGGTGTTCTTCTCCAACTCGCCGCACTATCTGATGACCGAATCGGGCATGTGCACGGGCGCGTATGAGTATCAAAACAACCTCAAACCCGAATTTTACCAAATTTACAGCGAATATTTGATGATCTGCGTCGAGGGGCTCGTCGAAAAGTACGATCTGATCGAAAAGGGAGTCGAGGTGTGGATCAGCCCGGTCAACGAGCCGCAGTGGAAGTGGGGCGGTCCCGACGCGTCGCAGGAGGGCTGCCACTACGATCCGGACGTGCTCGCAAAGTTCTACGACGTATTCTGGAATGTATTGACCGCATACAACGAGGAGCACGGCACGAACTTCCGCTTTGACGCGTTCGAGTGCGGCAACTATCTGTTCAAGCCGTTCGACGTCGACGTCGCCGACTATCTCGAAGAGATGAGCAAGTACGACTACTTCGACGAATTGGGCGAGATCTCGACGCACACTTACGGCGCGAACGACAGCGTTTCGGCAAGAAAGAAGTTCGCTTCGTTCATGGAGAAGAATTATCCCGAGCTCGAAGTCACCGCGACCGAGTTCTGCGAGATGGAGAGCGGTGAGTACGACACGATCGAGAGCGGCATGTTCCTCGCCAAGGTCATCTTGCGCGATCTGACGATGATCGACGCGACCGAGTGGAGCTGGTGGCTGTCCGTCGCCGCCGGAGGCTACAACGACGGACTCGTCTATTGGAATGGCGGCCGCGATCCCAAGGTGTGGGTGCTCAACCGCTACTACACGATGGGACAGATCACCCGCTTCCTCGACCCCGGCGACGTGCGCGTCGAGAGCGCGATCTCAGACCTGACCGGTTGGGCGGGCGTAGACATCGGCGTGTTCGTCAAGCCGGACGGCACGGTGGTCGCGATCGTCGTCAACGACGGCGGCGCCAAGGATCTCAAACTCAACGGCATGGACAAGTTCGGCGGCACGAGTGTGCAGGTCACGCGCACCACGCAGACGGACAAGTGGGAAGAGAGCGACTTCGTCTTTGACGGCAGTCTGCCCCTTGCCGAGGACAGCGTGACGACGTTCGTCTTCCCGGCGGCGCAATGACGGACGAGATCGCAAAATTGTCAAGGTTGACAGCGCGCGGCGGCGTCGTGTTCTTCGGCGGCGCCGGCGTGTCGACCGAGAGCGGCATCCCCGACTTTCGTTCGCCCGACGGGCTGTATGCGAGGAGTAGCGCCTATCCGCCCGAGGAGATGCTGTCGCGGCGCTTCTTCTTTTCGCACACAAAGGAGTTTTTCGACTTCTACCGCTCGGCGATCTTGTGCTGTCTCGACTGCAAGCCGAACCCCGCGCACACGCTTTGCGCGGAGTGGGAGAGAGCGGGGCTCGTCGACGCGGTCGTCACCCAAAACATTGACGGACTTCATACCGCCGCCGGCAGCAAAAAGGTGTATGAGTTGCACGGCAGCGTGATGCGCAACCGCTGTCTCGACTGCGGCAGGAGCTATGACGTTGACCGCGTGCGCTCGAGCGACGGCGTGCCGCATTGCGAGTGCGGCGGCATTGTCAAGCCGGACGTAGTGCTTTACGGCGAGCCGCTCGACGAGGAGACGGTCGAAGGCGCGATCGCGGCGATCGCAAACGCAAAGACATTGATCGTCGCAGGCACGTCGCTTTCGGTCTATCCGGCGGCGAACTTGATCAATTTCTTCGGCGGCGACGCGCTCGTCTTGATCAACCGCGACAGGCTGGCGGCGGAATCGCGCGCCGACCTCGTGATACACGGCAACGTGGGGGAGATACTCTCCGCTTGCGAAGTGTAGACTCTTTCGAAAGGAGGAAAATATGAGACAAATCAACCTCAAAGACATCGTGCCCGACCTCGAGGGCAGACTCAAAAAGCTGAACACGCTGCGCAAGGTGTTCATGGTGCTTGCGCTGTTGATAATTCCGGCGGTGCCTGCGATGATCGTGCTCGCAAAGTACGGCGCGTGCATGCAACTGTGCCACGCTGTTCAAGCGGTCAAGCTCAAGGGTAAGATGCCGATATTCATGCTGTTCGCTTTTGCGTCCAACGAGCGCGAGGCGGCGCAAAAGCTGATAGACACGGGCAATCTCGCAGGCTATCGCATCGTCGGCGACGTGATGATCGTCAGAGACGACATAGCGATGACCGACGAAGAGGCGTGGGAAGAGGCGGCGCCGTACTTCAATGCCGCCGCTGCGATCAACATGGGAATGACGGCGGACAACATGCCCGAGTGCTACAAGAAGATCATTGAGATACAACAGCGCAAAGAGAAAGAGCTCGCCGAAGGGACGGCAGAGTACGGACAGTGTCCGAGCTGCGGAGCGCCGGTCAAGAGCGTCGATTCCGAGTTTTGCGACAAGTGCGGAACGAGGCTGTAACTCAACATAAAAGACGCCCGTATGCAGATCGCATACGGGCGAATTTTTTTGTTTTATCGACACGGGCAGGGAAATCAATCTTCGCCGTGGATGTTTTGCCACACCTTTGAGTAGCCTCCCGAACCGCGTCTCACGCAATTGGAAACACGCGACAGAGTCGCCGACGAGATGTCCGTCTCCTCGGTGATCTGCGAGTAGGTCTTGCCGTCGAGCAAAAGCATCGCCGCGCGCAGACGGCACGCCATCTGCTCCGTCTCTCCGGCGGTGCACAGGTCGGCAAGCAGGGCTTTGACGTCGGCGGGGTCGCTCAGCGCCGCGAGCGCGTCGTACAGCGCGTCGAGGTTGTCCTTTGTGCCGCTCATATCTTCTCCTCCATCTTGGAGAGGAACGCCTTTGTCTTTTCGCTCTTGGACGAGCCGAACACCTCTTCGGGGGTGCCCTCTTCCTCGATTATGCCGCCCGAGACGAACAGCACTTTGTCCGAGACGTGCCGCGCGAATTCCATCTCGTGAGTGACGATGATCATCGTCGTGTCCTCTTGTTTGAGGTCCTTGATAACTTTGAGCACTTCTCCGGTCAGTTCGGGGTCGAGCGCGCTCGTCGGCTCGTCAAAGCAGAGTATGTCCGGTTTGAGCGCGAGCGCACGCGCGATCGCGACGCGCTGCTGCTGTCCGCCCGACAGTTCGCACGGATAGTTGTACATCTTGTCGGCAAGCCCGACTCTTGCGAGCAGTTGCGCCGCTTCGGGGTTTTCTTGCGCGCCCAGCTCATGTTTGAGCAATTTGAGTTCGGCGCTCAGTTCGTCCCAAAGTTTGAACGGATTTTCGTGCAGCCACCGCGCGAAAAAGCGTATCCGCAATTGACGTCTTTTCGCCGCCAAGAGCGCGGCGTTTTTCTTTTTTGCTTCGCGGCGCTTTTTGCGGTAGTCGCCGCCCTGCAAACTCGGCGCGAGCGCGACGTTTTCGAGCGCGTTGTAGTGGGGAAAGAGGTTGAACGATTGGAAAACCAGCCCGAAATGCAGCCGCTTGGTGCGCAGATCCGATTCTTTGTCGCTTATCTTTGCGGACGCGTCGAACAGCGTCTCGCCGCCCACCGCGATCGTCCCGCCCTCGGGCGTTTCGAGGAAGTTGAGACAGCGCAGCAGCGTCGACTTGCCGCCGCCGGACGGGCCGATGATCGACAGGACCTCGCCCTTGTGCAACTCGAACGACACGCCTTTGAGCACCTGAGTTTCGCCAAAGCTCTTGCGCAGGTCTTTGACGACGAGCAGCGGCTCGCGATCGCTTTTGAAAGTCTTTTCGTCGTTCATATCACACCTTGTAGTAGGAGAGTTTTTTCTCCGCCGCATGGAAGAGTATCGTCAATATGCCGTTGAACAGCAGATAGTACAGCCCGGCGAAGAACAGCGGCCAAATGATCGCCTCGGTGGTCACGACGTTGTACGCGACCATGAACAGCTCCGTCACGCCGATGACGCGCGCGAGCGATGTGTCCTTGACCAAAGTGATGACTTCGTTGGAGATGGGCGCCAAAATGCGCTTGACGACCTGCGGCAATATGATGCGGAAGAACGTCTGTCCGCGCTTCATGCCCAGCACCTGCGCCGCCTCGTGTTGCCCTCTCGGGATGCCCTCGATGCCGCCGCGGAAGATCTCGGCGAAGTATGCCGAGTAGTTGATGATGAAAGCGACCGCGGCAAAGATGAAGTTGAGTCCGACGATGCTCACGCCGAAAAAGTCGGCGAGGTCTTTGTTGGCGAGCAAAAACACCGTCGACGGGATGAATGTGACGACGATGATCTGCAACAAAAGGGGAGTGCCGCGCACGACCCAAATGAACACCTTTGTCAGCCAGCGAATGGGCTTGAATTTGGTGATCGAGCACAGCGCGACGATGATGCCGAGAGGTATCGCCGCCACGAGCGTGACGGCGAAAAGCCCTACCGTATAGCCGAATCCTTCGGCGAATCTTTCCAGAACTTCGGCGAACATGTCACTCGATGTTCATCAAAAGGTCGGCGGCGGAACCGCTTTCGACCGCGACGACCGCGTCCTTTGCCGCGATGAAGAAGGAGCGCATATCGCCGTATTTTTCGGCGTCCGCGCTGCGGATGATCAGCGTCTGTCTGTTGGCGAGATAGGGGACGGTGGTGGACATGCCGTTCATCACCTCGTCGGTGAGAGTCATGCCGTTCCAGACAAGGTCGAGGGTGCCGTTTTCAAGCTGCGTCTGCTTGGTCGACCAATCGATCTCCACCCACTGGATCTTGACGGCGGAGCCGTAGGTCTCGTTGAGGTAGTCGACGACAGCCTTGGCAAGATTGACGTCAAAGCCGGTGAGCGTGTTGTCTTCCCTATAGGCGATGGGCGCGAACACGGTGTAGCCGATGACGAGGTTGCCGTCCTCGACGACCTTGTTCCAGCTGTCGTCGGTCGCGTCCGCCTTGGGGTTGGCGGTGTCGGCGGCGACGAGGACTTCATTTTGCAGACCGTACTCGGAGGCTATCGTGGCGAAAGCGCCGTCTGCGGCGAGCGCGATCAACGCCTCGTTGACCTTGCCGACGAGTGCGTCGTTGCCCTTCTTCGCGCCGATGCCGTACTCCTCGGCAGGGAAGGTGAACAGGTCGAGAGAGGCGATCTTGCCGACATAGCTGCCGTGGGTGAGATAGTGCCCCGCCATGACGGAATCCATGATGCCGATGTCGGCGGAACCGGTCTCGAGATTTTGCAGGATGTCGACCTGCGCGGTCAGCGGGAGCAATTCCTTGCCGAAGAGGATGCCGGGATCTTCGCCGCCATTGCCGCAGGCGGCGAAAACGAATGCCATGCTCAAAACAAGTGCGACGGTGACCGCCGCGATGACGATTTTCTTTTTCATGATTACACTCCTTGTGAGTTGATACGCTCATTATACTTTATTGCATTAGCGAAGTAAAGTGATTTGACGCAAAAACGCAAAAATTTTTTGCATTTTTGCACTAAAAGAGGGAAAGACGGGCAATTTATCAATAAAAAGTTATATCGTTGCGCGCGCCGAACGTCTGTGGTATAATAAAAAAGATGACGGCGCTTTTGCGCCACGGAGGAAAATTATGTTCGAAGTACGTTTTACGATATTCGACCAAAAAGCCGCAAAAGAGTTCATTGCCGAGATCACGGACGCGGCAAAGCAGACGGAGAGCGTCAGCGATCTCAGTCAAAGCGCCGACGGCGTCAAGATGAAGTTCAAAGGCACCAAAGACGAGCTGACGGTCTTCCTCAATGCGATGACGGCGCATTTGACGGACAAGTTCAAGCTGGACAAGTTGCCGATCAAGCTGACGACCGCGGAGATCGGCAAGGACGATAACGCTCGAAAATTGGACGCGCTGCTCGGAGACATCGCCAAGATCATAGACAAAAACGACAAGGGCGAAGACGAGGAAGCGAGCTGCGACATCTTCGATGACGACGAGGAAGACGAAGACGACGAGGATGACATAGAGGTGATGCAGACGGACGGCGAAGTCAAGAGGGTGGGACGGAGCGGCAGCGTCGATCGCGACGGGCTGCTCAAAGCCGCAAACGAACTCATCGGGGCGGCGGAGTTCAAGGCGCTGATACGCGAACTTGCCGATGTCGGTCCGCTGGTGAACGACGCGTTGACCGAGGTCATGGTCGGGCGCAGCTATGTCTTCTCGATCGAGGACGGGCACGGGCTGAGCACCTATTTGGAGATGCTGGGCACGGCGCTTGCGCCCGTGGTGAAGGCGGGCAGGACGATGAAGGTGTTCGAGCACACGCTGCCTCTCGTCGGGGCGAAGCAGGGCGAAATGGAAGAGCTGAGGGACAAGATCGCCTCGGCCTTGAACGATCCGCTTTTGCGCGCAATGCGCGACATCGTCTGCTTTGACATCAGCGAGTGGATGGGGTCGATAGATTCGGGGCTGTTCCGCAAGTGTCTGGACGCGATCGTCGAAGCCAATCTGAGCGGTAACATCATCGTCTTCCGCGTGCCCTATGTGGACAAGGGCGTGCTGGCGAGGGTGTGCTATGCGATCAACGACAGGATGGGCGTGAAGGCGGTCTCCTTCCCGCCGTTTTCGCAGGACGAGCTGGCGGAATATGCGCGGCGCGAGTTTGAAAGGCTGGGGTTCGCGCTTGCCGACGACGCGAAGCAGGCGTTTTTCGAAAAGCTGCGCGAAGAGAAGTCGGACGGCAGATTTTACGGTTTGCGCACGGTGACCAAGGTCGTCAGGGAGATGATCTACAACCGTCTCGTGACCATGGCGAAGACGGGGCAGAAAGAAAACGTCGTCAACGCAGCGGAAGCCGCAATGTCGCTGTTCAAAAAGCCGGACGACGGCAGGAGCGCGCAGGAAGAGCTGGACGCGATGATCGGCTGCGAAAACATCAAGCGGCAGATCAAGGAGATCGTCGCGCAGATATTGTCCGCTCAAAAGAGCAAGTCCAAAAAGCGTCCCTGCATCCATATGCGGTTCGTCGGCAGTCCCGGCACGGGCAAGACGACGATCGCGCGCATATTGGGCAAGCTGCTCAAAGAGAAGGGCGTGCTGCGCATCGGCGAATTTTACGAGCACGGCGCGCGCGACCTGTGCGGCAGATACATCGGCGAGACGTCGCCCAAGACCTCGCAGATATGCCGCGACGCATACGGATCGGTGCTTTTCCTCGACGAGGCGTATTCGCTGTCGGTGAGGGATTCGGACAAGGATTTCGGGCGCGAGGCGATCGACACCCTGATCGCGGAGATGGAGAATCACCGCGACGACTTTGTCGTGATCATGGCGGGCTACACCGACGAGATGGAGGAACTGATGGACCTCAATCCCGGGCTCAGGAGCCGCATGCCGTACAAGATCGAGTTCCACAACTATTCGCGCAAAGAGCTGTTCGAGATCTTCAAGCTGATGGCGACGTCGGCGTTCAAGTGCGACAAGGAGATGCTCGCCGCGGCGAAGGAGTTTTTCGACGGTTTGAGCGAGGGGTTCATCACCGCCAAGGAGTTTTCCAACGGCAGATATGTGCGCAATCTGTTCGAGCGTACATGGGCAAAGGCGGCGCTTCGCTGGCAGATGTCCGGATGCGACGATCAGATCTTGACCAAAGAGGACTTTGACAAGGCGAAGGCGGAAAACGAGTTTTCGCCCGGTAAAAAGAAGGTGAGGATGGGCTTTTTGGCGTGAATCGACGCGCCGTCGGCGTGACAAAACGCGCGCGCGATGCTATAATATTGATATGAAAGACGTCAAAATTGTCGTTTTGGACGGCGACTGCGCCAACCCCGGCGACCTCGATTGGGACGCGTTTCGCGCGATAGGCGAGGTCGAGGTCTTCCCCTGCACGGCGGCGGGCGAGGTCGTGAAGCGTGCAATGGGCGCGGACGTGTTGATCGACAACAAGGTCGAATTGACCGCCGGCATTTTGGGCGCGCTGCCGTCCGTCAAATATATCGGTTTGCTTTCGACGGGCTACAACGTCGTCGATCTCGCGGCGGCGGACAGGCTCGGGGTCACGGTGACAAACGTGCCGTCCTACTCGACTATGAGCGTCGCGCAGCACACGTTCGCGCTGCTGCTGTCGCATGCGGGGCGAGTCGGCGAACACGTCGACAGCGTGAGGCGGGGCGATTGGAGCAGGTGCGCCAATTTTTGCTATTGGCTGCGCGAGCCGATCGAACTTTGCGTCAAGACGATGGGCATAATAGGATACGGCGAGATAGGCAGGGCGGTCGCGTCGATCGCGCACGCGCTGGGGATGAATGTGCTCGCCAACCGCAGGAGCAGGGGCGCGGCGGCTCAGCCGTTCGTGCGAATGGCGGAACTGCCCGAACTGCTTGCGAAATCGGACGTGGTCAGTCTGCATTGCAGCCTCAACGGCGGCAACGCGCACATGGTCGACGCGGCGTTTTTGGCGGCGATGAAGAGGGGCGCGGTGCTGATCAATACGGCGCGCGGCGGGCTCGTCAATGAGGACGCGGTCTGCGACGCGCTCGAGAGCGGCGCGCTCGGGGCATACCTTGCCGACGTCTGCGAGCATGAGCCGCCCGAAGAGGGCAGGCGCATTTTCGGAGAGAAAGACGCGGCGCTCACGCCGCACATCGCTTGGGCGAGCCGCGAGGCGCGCGGCAGACTGCTCGACGAGGCGGCGCTCAATCTTGCGGCGTGGCTGCGCGGAGAGGAGCGCAACGTCGTCAACTCGCCGCGGAAAATATAGGAGAGATATGGAGAACGAGAACTTTACGATAGCCCTGTTGATCGACACCGAAAACGTGTCCGCCAAGTACATGGGCAAACTTGAAAAGGAGCTGATCTTGCTCGGGCGCGTATCGTACAGGCGCATGTACGGAGACTTCACCAAGAAGGTCGCCGCCGGGTGGCGGGACATCGTCAACGACTTTTCGCTGACGCCCGTCCAGCAATATTCGTACACGACGGGAAAGAACGTGACCGATTCCAAGATGATCATCGACGCGATGGACATACTTTACAGCGGCAACGTCAACGCGATGTGCCTGATGTCGAGCGACAGCGACTTCACCGGGCTTGCCAAGCGGCTCAAAGAGTCCAACATCTATGTGATCGGCGCGGGCGAGAAGAAGACGCCCGAGTCGTTCGTGCACGCATGCGACCGCTTTTTCATTTTGGATGAGGGCGAGGAGCAGCCCGCAAAGAACGCCAAAAAGAAGCAGCCCGCAAAGAGCCGCAAAAAGCCCGAAGCGGAAAAGAAGCCCGTCGCCAAAGAGGAGATCGAAAACTTCGCCGAGCGCATCATCGAAGAGGCGGGCAAGCCGTGTCAGCTGTCCGCGGTGATGGACAAGATCTATCAGGCGTACCCTTCGTTCGACTATCGCAACTACGGCGTCAACAAGGCGTACAAGTTCTTTTCGGAGGACAGGTTCGATCTGATCACCGATCCGGTTACGGGGATGAACATCAACACAAAATATGCGCCCGTGTCGATAAACGGCACAAAACACTCTGTGTGAACGGAGCGGCGGAACTCGTTTTCGCCGCCCCTTTTTCTCACGCAAAACAGCGCGCGGGCATAGTCTGCAATATGAAGATCTATGTCTATGCGATCGCCCGCGACGAGGAGAAGTTCGCCGAAAGGTGGATGACTTCGATGAGCGAGGCGGATGGGATATATGTGCTCGACACCGGCTCGAAGGACGGCACCGCGGACAAATTGCGGTCGCTCGGCGCGGTCGTGGTCAGGGAGGAATTTGAGCCTTTTCGGTTTGACAAGGCGCGCAACCGTTCGCTCGAGTTCGTGCCCGAGAACGCCGATCTTTGCGTCTGCACCGACCTTGACGAGGAGTTCACGCCCGGCTGGCGCGACGCGTTCGAGAGGGCGGCGTCGAGCGGCGCGAACGCGGTCAAATACCGCTATGTCTGGAACTATCTGCCCGACGGCAAAGAGGGGTATGTCTTTTGGATAAGCAAGGCGCATGCGCGCCGCGGCTTTGAGTGGAGACATCCGGTGCACGAGGTCGTCGTGCCCGTTTCGGGCGGGGCGAAGTACGCGATGGCGGACGGCGTGACGCTGATGCACCGACCCGATCCGCACAAGTCGCGCGCCGGCTATCTGCCGCTGCTTGAACTGTCGGTCAGGGAGGACCCGACCGACGACCGCAACGCTCACTATTTGGGCAGGGAATATATGTTTCACGGCAGGTATGAGGACGCGATCGCGGCGCTCAAACGGCACTTGGAGCTGCCGACCGCGGTCTGGCGGGACGAGAGGGCGGCGTCTATGCGCTATATCGCAAGCTGTTTGGGTGCGCTCGGGCGGCGCGCGGAGGCGGAGGAATGGCTGATGCGTGCGTGCGCGGAGGCGCCGTGGCTGCGCGAGCCGTGGCTGGACGCGGCGCGGCAATGTCTGGACGGCGGCATGTGGCACGGCGCGGCGTATTTTGCCGGGCGCGCGCTCGCGATCGAGCGGCGAAGTCTGTCGTACATCAACACGCCCGAAGCGTGGGGCGCGCTGCCGTACGACATCTTGTCGGTCGCGCTTTGGAATTTGGGCGACAGAGAGGGCGCGGAAGAAGCGCTCAAAACAGCGCTCGAATACAGCCCGGACGATGATCGGCTCAAACAAAATTTGCAATATGTATCGCAATATTCGACCTGAATGGCGAGAGTTTGCGGTGTGGGGCGGCACGATGTGCCGCCTTTTTGAGATATCGGCTTGACAAACGCGCGCGCATATACGATAATGGTAATAGAAAATTTTGGGCGGAGAACTTATGAAGACGGAACTCAAGACCATTTTCAAAGACAAACAGGTTTATCTCTCGGCGATCATGTTCGTCGCGTGGGTATGCATCGCCGCGCTTGCGGACGGCGGATTTGCCGCCGCACCGGCTGCGTGCGCGATCGCGGCGGTCGCGTTTGCCGCGATGTGCGTGGGTGTGACGCGCTTTGTCGCGCTCAACGACGGGCTTTTCAACAAGAACGCGGTGACGTTCATGCTCTCGGTGGGGCTGGCGTTCTATCCGCTCGGGCAGGCGTTCGGCGCGGCTACCGCAGGCTCGGAGTCAAAGGTGTTGCTCGCGCTCGCTGTCATTGCGATCGCGGCGTGCGTCGCGGTGCTCGTCGCGATGTTGCTCAAATGCCTGATCCTCGACTTTTTCCAACCGCTTGCGCTGGACACGGTGACGGTGATCGTGCTGATCGTCGGCGCGGCGTTCACGATCGCGGCGGCTGTCGCGGCGGCGATATACGGCTGTTACGGGCTTGCGCTCGGTCTCGGTGCGGGGATGTTGGTCACCGCGGCGATGAGCGTCATTTGGGCGAAAAATCAGCCGATGGGAGAGTTCGCCGGCATAGAGGGCGAGCCGCTTGACATCTTCCGCAACGGAGAGGGCGGATACAGCACTTTCCGCATCCCGTCGTTGATCGCGCTCGACAAGGACGTGCTCAACGCAAAGTGCGGTCTCGATCTGACTTGCGACGTGCTGCTCGCGCTTGCCGAGGGGCGTAAGAACAGCTCTCACGACACCGGCGTCGTCGACATGCTGGGCAAGCTGTCCGCGGACGGCGGCGACACATGGACGCCGCTTGCGGTGATGTTCACCTATGGCGAAGAGGTCGGCAAGTTCGGCAACCCGACCGTGGCGCTCGACAGGGCGACGGGCGAGATCTGCATGGCTATGCTTGCCGCGGCAAAGAAGGACAATTTTGATTACAACACCTATTTTGTCAAGGGAAGATTGACGGCGAAGCTCACGATCGAGTGGGGCGAACTTCGCGACATAAGCCTTGAAAAGGAGCAGGGCGCAAAGGGCGGACAGGACGGCGTGCGCAAGCACACGCTGATGGTCGGTCCCGGCAAGGGCGTTCAATTGCGCGGCGAGCATGAGGGGCGCATCGTGATCCCCGCGTCCAACGGCGGCAACTCGTACGTCATTTTCAGCGACGACGGCGGCGAGACTTGGAACAGGGGCGACGCGGCGGGCAGCGGCAACGAGTGCGAGGCGGCGCAGCTTGACGACGGCACGCTCGTGCTTGTCGTCCGCGACGGCAAGGGCTGCACTATGCCGCACCCCGAGCAATATCAAAAATTGAGTTTTTCGACCGACGGCGGCGAGACGTGGGCGCGCAAAGAGGTCGTGACGCCGCTCAAAACGCCCATCTGCATGGCGTCGCTTGCGAGCGTCGGCGGCAAGCTGGCGATCACCTATCCCGACAGCTTCCACACCCGCGTCAAGCTGACGCTGGGCGAGAGCGAGGACGGCGGTGCGACCTGGACGACAAGGCTGCTCTATCGCGGCGCGAGCGGCTATTCCTGCCTGACCGCGGACGGCGACGGGCGCATGTATGTGCTTGCGGAAGTCGGAAGAGTGAACTACAACGAAAAACTTGTGTTTTTGAAGCTCGCACGCTGACATACAGTGTGCATTTGCATGATGTAAATTGTGTTCCGCGCACAGATCGAGGCGCGGAACTTTTTACTGAAACGAAGTCTCCCGGGCGTTCTTGTCCGATTTGTTCCGATCAAACGATATGATGACAAAGTATTTTGCAATGATTTTGGGCAGCGTATCGTAATTTTACAAAAATTCCGACAAGATATAATCTGAAAAACATCAAGCGTCATCGAGGATTTTTAAGAATTTTTCTTATTTTCACTGAAAATTTAGTCGACATGTCGACAAAATTTTCAATGACCGAAGATTATAGTGCAAGAAAAACTTCGATAATGCTTGACTTTTTTCGTTTTTATGGATAGAATTTAACTATAGAAAACTGAAAATTTAGTCTACATGTCGACTGAATTTTCAGTGAGGAGACGAACATGATAAGCCGCGATATATATTTGGAACGTCTGAAAGACAGGATGCACAACGGTTCGATCAAGGTGATCACCGGCATACGCAGGTGCGGCAAATCGGTGTTGCTGTTCGACATTTTCGGCGGATATTTAAGAGAGCAAGGTGTGCCAAACGATTGCATCTTGTGCTACAAATTGGACAATATCAGAAGCCGAAAGTGGCGTGACGCCGAGGTGTTGTATGATGACATCGTTGCGAAGTCCGAGGGGAAGGAGCGGTGTTATGTCTTTTTGGATGAAGTCCAGGAGGTAGAGGACTTTTCCGAATTGATGAACAGCTTGTCGCAATTGAGAAATTTGGATGTGTATGTCACGGGCAGCAATTCTCGATTTTTGTCCACCGACATTTTGACGGAGTTCCGGGGAAGGGGTGACGAAGTGCGTGTATATCCGTTGACATTTGCCGAATTTTATGGCGCAAAGGGGGGAGATCGCGACAAGGCTTGGGACGAATATCACCGTTTTGGGGGCATGCCGGCGCTTTTTGAGAGGCAAAAAGCCGAGCAAAAGGCAGAATATCTCAAGGCTTTGGTGTCAAAGGTGTATCTTGCCGATATCGTGGCGCGCAATCGCATCCAATATCCGGACGAGATGGACGCGATATTCGATTTGGTGTGTTCTGCGGTCGGATCGCTCACCAACCCAAAGAGGATCGCAAATGCATTGGCGTCGGTCAAGGGCAGCAATTTGTCCGTAAACACCGTGCGGAGATATTTAGATCAAATGTGCGACGCATTTTTGTTCGAGACCGCAAAGAGATATGACGTCAAGGGCAGGCGCTATTTTGACACTCCTCAAAAATATTATGCGGCAGATGTCGGGTTGAGGAATGCGCGGCTCAATTTTAGGCAAATAGAGGAAAATCACATCATGGAGAATGTGATTTTCAACGAGTTGCGTGTGCGCGGTTTTTCGGTTGATGTAGGGATCGTCGATGTCACCGAGACTGAGGGCGATGTGCGGAAGGCGAAAAAACTTGAGGTCGACTTTATAGCGACAAAAGGCGCGGAAAAATTTTATATTCAATCCGCTTACGAAATGGCAACGCAAGACAAGTTGAAACAAGAAAAGCGCTCACTTGTCAAAATAGACGATTCGTTCAGCAAAATAATAGTCGTCAAGGACAATATAAGTGCGAGGATAGACGACGACGGAATAGTGACGGTGGGGCTTTTGGACTTTTTGCTGAAAGACCTCAACTTTGATTTTATGTAAACAAAAAGCGCAAGCATTTTGCTTGCGCTTTGTTTTTTGCGTGTTGTCGATCACGCGTTGGCGCTGTTGGACTTTTTGAGCTCTTCCAAGATCTCGCGCAACAGCATCTCGCTTTCGCTCGGCTTGACCTCTTCGACGGGAGCGACCTCGGGGGCAGCTTCTTCGACCGGAGCTTCGGCAGCCTCTTCGGCGGTTTGCTCGTCCTTGTGAGCGGCAGCCTCTTTTGCCTTTTCGGCAGCTTCCTTCATCTTGTTGAACAACTTGACGATGACAAAAAGCACGATCGCGGTGCAAAGGAAAGTGATGATCGCGCTGATGACTGCGCCCCAATCGAGGATGAGCGCCGGGGTGACGACGTTGCCTGCCTCATCGGTGACGGCTTCGCGCAGCACGGTCTGGAGCGCGCCGGTATCGCCGGTGCCGGGGATCCAATTGATGAGCGGGGTCAGGATGTTTTGAACGAGGGCGGTGACGATCGCGGTGAAGGCAGAGCCAATGATCATACCGACGGCAAGATCCATGACGTTGCCCTTGTTGATGAAAGCTTTGAATTCTTGCAGGAGCTTCTTCATGATGTACCTCTCAAATTTTATTTCATCAAGACATTACAATATAAAATCGAGTTTGTCAACCGAAAAAGTGCAAGTTCCCTTCCGCACAAAAAGTCGAAGATCGAACTTCGGGAGGACGGTCGGCTTGGCGGGTCGCGTCGCGCGTAACCGCGCTTACGCGCGACTCGGTAGCGAAGTTCCCGACGACCGCGTTCTTCGGGAACTTCCCCTTGCGGGACCGCGAGCGGTGAGCGAGCGCTTGTCGTGTCGGAGGGGGAGTATTGAGGGGGGGGAACCATTTCGCCGCTAAACCATATAATTTCTGATTGAAGCAGACTAATTTGTCAGATAGAACCAAGTAGCTTTGGGCGAGAGATTTTGCAAAGATTTTGCGCCGTGTGGAACGCCGCTTACCTGCCGGTATGCAAGCGACAGACGGCGTAAAAGATTGCAAAAGATCCGTCCAAAGCGGTGAAAAAGTCCGCGCCCCAAAGGGAGCGCGGAACTTAAAGGAAGGGCACCCCTTTGCAGGGGTGCCCGTACTGTTTTCAGTCCTGAGACTTACGATGATCACTTAACGCTGATCGAGAGGTTGGTGTTGCTGAACAGGTCGCCGAAGTTCGCAGAGGTGATCTGTCCGTTTGCTTTGTCGACCTTGGGAACAACGCCGTAGCCGATGCCTTTGAGGTTGAGACCGATGGTGAGGTTCATGTCCTTCTTGTCCGCATCTGCAACGCCGGTTCTGTTGTCAACGACGACCGCATTGATCGCTGCGCTGAACAGGTTGCCATCGCCGCCGACTTTCAAGATGTAGTCGGAGCCTGCGACCATCTTGAGGGTGGTGTCGACATCGTCGCTGCCGTTGATCACCAGACCATCTGCGCCGAGCGAGAGGGTGAGGGAGTCGACAGCGTCGTCGGCGTCTCTCGTGACGGAAGCGGTGGCTTCGAAGGACACGCCCGCGCCGTTCATATCATCCTCATCGACGGTGAGCTTGAGGGTGTTCTTGTCCGTTCTGTCGAACTTGAACATGTCGATATATTTGATGATGTCCGTGAGGGCAAAAGAGGAACCGCTGCCTTCACCGGAGCTCTCGCCGCTGCCTTCGCCGGAGCCTTCACCGCTGCCTTCACCGGAAGAAGTCTCGGGGACGAAGGTCTCGGGTTCGTCATATTGGAAGCCCTTTACGACAAGACCGCCGAGAAGTTCGAAGACGGCGCCTTCGACGGCACTGCCGCTGCCGATGTTCATATCGCCTTCTTTCAAGGCGTCGAAGATAACGGAAGCGCTGCCGAGGTCAACCTTAAAGACTTCTGTGAGCAAATTTTTGATCCAGCTCAAGCCGGCGATGTTGACACGGAAAGTCGGGACGGTGCCGTTATCGGCAACGGTCTTTTCGAGCATACGGACCTCGAGATCGCCCAGCTTGATATAGAGGTTATCGATCGCGCTGAGCACGACATCGTAGGCGTTGACTGTTGAATCCGGGTTAAGGTTGATCGCTTTGACCATCTTCGGATTGCCGTCTTCGCCCAGGATGCCCTGACCTTCGCCGTTGATGACATACGCGTCGGTGAGCAGGCCGTCTTTGGTCAGGACGGAGGGGTTGAGGTCGATCGCCAGCTTGACATCATACAAAGCGGGATCGCCGTTAAGGCCGAGAAGGACTTCGCCTTCGATCGCCGCGTTGATCAAACCGATCTCTTTGGCGTTGGTCAACGCTTTCTCTGCCGCAGCATAGTCTGCCTTGATGGGATCGCTGTATTTGTAGCCTTCTCCGTCGTCGGCGGAACCCATAGCGTTGCTGCCGAACTCATAGCCGAGGGTGACATCCATCTCGATGTCGCCGAAGCCGTTGTTGATGATGATGGTGCCGTTGCCCTCGTCGGCTTCGGTCTTGAAGATGTCATAGATCAAGCCGTCGGTGGTGTCGGCGGTGGGGTGATAGAGCTCGACTTTCATCGGCTCGCCCGCAATGGACAGACCGAGCGCAACGCCGTTGGTGTTGCCGGCAGCGTCTCTGTTGAAGGTGACGTCGATGGCGAGACCCGGGAGCAAAGCGTCGAGGGTGTCGAGCAAAGCGGAGCTGTCGAGACCGATCGCGTTGATCAGGTCGGTGATGCCTGCAAGAGAAGCCAAACCTTGATTGAGAAGTGCGCCGAGGCCGTAAGCTTCTTCCGTCATGCCGACCTTGTTGAACAAGAAGTCGGTCAGCGGGATGGAATAGGTCGTGCTGTTGGTGCCTTCGTTGACCTGGAGAGGCAGGATACCCGAAAGGACTCCGACGATCGTGCCGACCATGGAGTTGCCGGAGACGTTGACGCCATCGACCTTGTCGGCGATGTTGACGTCGACGTTGATCGGGTAGTTGGCAAAAGTCTCGGCAAGGCTGGGAGCGTTGATCTTGAACTCCTCTTCGCCGAATTTGGCGAGGATGTAGTTCTTTGCGTCGCTGCCGTTGTCGACATACCAAAGACCGAGAAGGGTGGTGGTCGTCGCGCCTACGGTGTCGGTGATGGTGACGCCGAACGCGTTGCCGGAACCGAGATTTGCGGTCTCCGGAGTGAATTCGGTCGCGAGGTCAAGACCGAAGTCGAGATTGATCTCGATGTCGTGGCTGACTGCCGCGGTCTTGTTGCCTTCCTTGTCGGTGAACTCCTCTTGCTCGAACTTGATGCCCGCGGTCAGGCTGCCGCCCATCGTCTCGAGTTTGCCCATCGAGCCGGCGCTGGCGATGACCTTGTCGATCTCGGCGATGAAGGCGTTCCAACCCGCTTCTGCGCCGAAGATCGTGGTGCAGTCGTCGCACATGTGGTCGCCGTTTACGTCACGGTGATAACCCCAATCACAGTGGACGCCCGGTTTGCCCTGTTCGCCGCAGATGTCGCAAACGTCATCCCAGTTTTCGTCTTTGTGGGGGTGGGTCATCCATGCGCCGCAGACATCGCACTTGTAGTCGCCGTTGTCGTCGACGCAATCATTGGGTGCAACGTGATCTTCACCGCATGCGATGAAAGTTGCCATCATTGCGGAGACGATCATCACTACGACGAGGATCTTCCACAACAGATGTGATTTTTTCATAATATAACCTCCTAAGTTATTTTTTGGTTTTGTACCTATATTATAAGCCACGCGCAAGGCGTTGTCAAGGCAATTGACAAAATTCTTGGATTGCCCCGCCGATAAGTAGCATATGTGGAAGTGAAGTTATGATACGCGCTCGCCGAGATGGAGCGGTCATATGACGACCATGGCGATAAGACGCGGTACATCGTTGCGATACGCCGCCGAGAGGGAGAGGTCTGCGCAAGAGGCCGCTGTCGTTCGGGTATGGCAGAGTTAATGATATTTGATATTACGATTCAATGATAGTATAAAGGGGTAAATGTTTTGATCACATTGCTCGTTTCTTCGAAGAAAACGCGCGCGACGGCGGCGGCAGTCATCGCGTCCGCGTTTGCGAAATGCGGCGGCGCGGCAAGCGAAGCCGAGATCGGGCGGGGCAATGCGTGAAGCGCAAAGTCAAGCGGTAAGGCGGCAAGGCACGCTGTTGTTTGCTGCAAGCCTTGAAGCGAGTGGAGATATGTCGTCTCCAAATGTCGCGGTGATTCGAAAATGCCGACTTTTGAGGGTGAAAAGAGCCGTTCTCAAAGTTTGAGGCGCATGCGGCGCGCAAAAAATTTTTTCGTCGGTGTTCGATAATCAACAAATGTGGCTAACAGATCGGCGATCGTGGAGAAGTGTGTTAAATTTTCAGCGATCCTGGGTGCAAAAGTCGAAACATATCCACAATTTTTGTTTTTCGCCTAACCTGCGGCGGCGTTGCGAAAACGCCCCCGAAAGGGCGGTCGGAGCCGTGAAACACAACTTTGAGGGCGTGGAACATTAACAATTGCTTAAAATTTTTCATTTTCTTCTTGACAGACGGCGCTTTTTGTCATATGATAGAAATATGATATTCCCCCTCAAAGGGGGTATCTGCGGGAATTATGTGAGAATGGTTAGAGGGAAAGTCGTCAAAAAGCCGATTTCGTATTGCTACACACCCTACTTCGACAACGAGGGTGCGATCGGGGCGATCGAAGTGTGGCAGATCCTCGAGGACGAGGTCTTGGGCAAACTTTACCCTTGGCAGTACGTTCCTGCCGCGTCTATGAGTTCGAGGATCGAGGTTCTCAATTTTCAGGCGCTCGCCAACTTCTCACAAGACGTGATCACCTATCACGACGTACCTTTCATCTACAAGCTCAGTGCGAGGCTGCTCGAGGAGGGCAACGTCCACCGGCTGGCGCAGTCCGACCTGCCCAATTTGTATATGTGCTTTGACATCTACGCTTTGGAGGCGTTCGGCGAACGCAACAGCCGTATGGGGCTCAACTTCCTCCGCAAGCGCGGCGCCAAGATCATGATCGAGGGCATCGAACGCGCCCCGGTCGACGTCATCGCCAAGTACCGCCCGGACGCCTACCTCATCGACTACCGCTACTTCAACGAGAGCAACAAGTCGATGCTGTCGCTTTTCCACATGGCGACCAAGGAGTTCGACCCCGTCTTCGTCGTCGGCAACGTGGTCAACAAGACCAATTTGCAATGGTTCGTCGACGCCGGATGTACGCTCTTCGGCGGCAGCGCGTTTAGTAAGCCAAAGAAGCGCCTCGCGAACGTGTTCGCGAGTTGAGAGAATTGTCAATGCGTTCGCGTGCATAAGCGCGAATATCATATGATAGGGCGGAGCAAAAGCTTCGCAAAACAAGACCTTTACGAAAAGGCGCAAAAACGGAAACCTATCTCCGCCAAGCGGAGAAATAAAGATAAGGAGCAAAAATTATGAAAAAGAGTTTGGTCATTTCAACGATCGCGACCGTGCTCGTCGTCGTTGTGGCTCTCACCACCGCGACCTTCGCGTGGTTTACAACTTCGGGTGTTGCAAACACGTCAACCAATTTTACGGTTGCACAATCTGGTGGCGCAGTTGATTTGTTTACATGGAACAAGACCTTGCCTGTCCCCGGTTTTAACGGAGCGCCTATATTGGAATCCGAAGAAATGGAACTTGGTCAATACACCGAATCCTATGAGTGGGACGCCGAATTTGCTGACGGCGCGTACACCCCGGGAGACAATTCCAATGCGCAGACCGCATATCGTCCGTTGATGCCGACAAAGATATTGGATTCTTCTGTAGAAGACACTGAGACCGGACAAATCGGTCTTCCCAATATCAATTTCGTAGCCGCGGAAGAAAGAACCGGCGGACAGATCAAATTGACGAATGTTTCTGTTAAACCTGTTGTGGCAAGATTTCAACTGCAAACCGGTTTCGCCAGTACTACGGCGAAGTTGCAATTGACTGTAAGCATTCCCGCTTCGCCGACGCAAAATGATGTCAACGCAGGAAAAGATGTCAGGATCGTCATAATTGGCACATCCGAAACACCTTCTACCAAAGCGCAAAGCTTTATGTTCGGCACCAGCTATCAATATATAACGAATGCTCCTACTCAGATCATCCCCGACCCGGACAATTCGTTGATTACACCGGCATATTCCTCCTATGAGATAGCGGACGCGAATACGAGCGAAACGAACGTCGTCACAAACGTCAACTTGTCGTCGTTTACAACTACAACAAAGTCAATTCAGAAGACGCTTAGCTTCCAAATGACTGGCGGTGTCCCCGTGGATTGCGTTATGTACATTTGGTTGGAGGGAAATGAAACCGATATCGGATCCAGTACCGGTAACTTCACAATTGCATTGAACATCACCGGAACCGACAACAACGCTGTCGGAGGTTAATTCAAAGGCGATTCAAATTTGACTCAACTCGAATATCTGCCCACCTCGCGTGGGGTGGGCAGAACTTTCGGGGTTGGTTGAACTATGCGCGTATCCGCCTCGCGGTGCGGCGTGTAGTTTTTTTATGCAAGAAAAAACGACTTTGCGCCGCACTTGATGCTTTCGCACCATGTATTCGCGCACAAGTCGCATGGCTTTTCTCCCGAAAAGCGACCACTCCTATCCGCCCATCCCATATGAGATGGGCGGATAGGAGTCGCGATACGACTTGGTACGCCATGGCTATGGCGGACAGGTCGTTTTTTATACGCAAACACCGTCCACCCTGCCCGGGCGGACGATGTTTTGCAAAAACTGTACTAATCAGCAGCTTGCTATGCTAGTTATATTCCCATGACTTGGGCAATATTGTGGCTTTTTGACAATATGATAGAACTATGTCAGCCCGTTGCGAGATTATCACCAGCGAACTGCAACACCAACTCTACCGTGCCGTTAGATGTAGTATTTGTGACAACGGAGCCGTCGTACCACATATAGAGCACGCAATCATATTGCCTTGCAGAAGATGCTTTGAACGTTATCGTTTGTGTTACCTCTGTGCGACCGCTCGCAATCGTTGAGTAATCTGCAACAGTAACGATTTCGGTAGCGGTAGCAACAGCATCGGCTTCGGTGGAAACATATCCCGAATCAGCGTAGTCTGCTTCCGTAATTGCGCCGGCGGCAGGTGTTTTGGAATCTATTAGATATTTGTAGTTGGTCGCAAAAGTGAAGTCCTGCGCCTCCTTTGTTGCTGCGCCGTTACCTTTGCCTATCATGACAAATCTAAAAGCATTGGCAGCCTGGATGTCGGCACGAGAAGGATTTTCAGGAATACTTACTTTTGCGGTGATTGTTACGGAAGTCTGTTCATATGTCGGAGCAAGTAGGAACCTTACAGCGATCGGATGCAATTGCAAACCTTCAACCGGGATAGTTGCATTACCGTTCGTCTGCTGATTGTCGGCATAAAGGTACTCAACGGAAGGCAGACCATTGCTTCCATCATATTCGGTACCCGCTATTAGATCAACGGGCATAATGGGGTTGTATCCGGTGATTGCCCCGGAAGTGCCTGTGGCTGCTTTGCCCGGAGTAGTCCACTCATAAGGATTACTGTACTGTCCCATCTCCCATTCGGACGCTGCAGTGGCTTCGTAGTTTTTTTGATCAGTGTTCCATTTAAATATATCCGCGCCGGAACCACTGGTAGCAACTGCGAAACTATTTGTAAGCACAGCTTCTTGCGACGTCGAGAACCACGCGAAGGTCGCGGTGGTGAGAGCCACAACGACGACGAGCACGGTCGCGATCGTTGAAATGACCAAACTCTTTTTCATAATTTTTGCTCCTTATCTTTATTTCTCCGCTTGGCGGAGATAGGTTTCCGTTTTTGCGCCTTTTCGTAAAGGTCTTGTTTTGCGAAAAGATGAGCCACACTCGCGCCTTGCCGTCGCCAAATGTTTGCGGCTTTGCGCATACGACGATCCTGTCCTGCGCGGATAGAAGCGCGCCCTTGGTTTGCCAAACGCTTTTTTGAGCAATTGCTACACAGATAAGCCTCATATGAGTATCAACTCGCAAATTCGGTGAAATTTTGCGGAATGATTCGGTGAAATTTCACGGAATGACCCCTTGAAATTTCACGGAAAGGGTTGTAATTTGAGTTTGGATATGGTATAATCACGATGTAAGGAGGCAATATGTCAGGCATAAACAACGAAGGATATCGTGCGCGAGTTGTTGACGACACGGTCGCAAGGGGATTGCGCGTTTCGGGCGCGGTCTGCATACAGGGGCCGAAGTGGTGCGGCAAGACGCGCACCGCGCTTGCGCACAGCAAGAGCGCGTTCATGATGATGGGGTTGACCGATCAAGGCTATCCCAATCGTCAACTTGCTTTGAATTCTTTGCGATTGGTGCTTGACGGGGAGACGCCGAGGACGATCGACGAGTGGCAGGAAGTGCCGTCGATATGGGATGCGGTCAGATATGAGGTGGATCGCCGAGGCGCAAAAGGTCAATTCATTTTGACGGGTTCGTCAACTCCGGTCAAAGAGGGCATCATGCACAGCGGCGCCGGCAGGATCGCGCGCGTCGGGATGCGGACGATGTCTCTTTGGGAATCGGGAGATTCGCAAGGCGAGGTCTCGCTCGCCGCATTGTTTGACGGCCGTCTGCAAAACAAACTTGTCGAGGCAAGCACGTTGCAGCAATTGATATATTTGACGGTTCGGGGCGGATGGCCGGCAAATATCGGCATGGACGCCGAGGACGCGTTCTTTGCGGTGAAGAATTATATCGACATCATTGTCGAAGAGGATTTCGGCAGGGCGTACAGCACAAACGCGTCGGTCGTGAAATTGCGCAAGGTGCTTGCGTCGCTTGCGCGCAACGAGAGCACCGTGGCGACCAAGGCAAAATTGCTTGCGGATATCGTCGGGGCGGACGAAAAATTCGACCCCGACACCCTCTCAAAATACTTAGAGGTCTTGGGCAGTTTGTTTTTGCTTGCCGATCAGCCTCAATACACGGCGAATATACGCTCTTCCGTCAAGGTCGGAAAGGGCGCAAAAAGGCACTTGACCGATCCGTCGCTCGCTTGCGCGCTGCTGGACGCCACACCGCAAAAATTGCTCGGCGATCTCAACACGTTCGGCATGCTGTTCGAGGCGTTGTGCGAACGCGATCTTGCGATCTATGCGGAGGCGATCGGAGGGAAATTGTATCACTATCGCGACTACCGCGGCGACGAGATCGATGCGGTAGTCGAGTTGAGCGACGGCAGATGGGGTGCGTTTGAGATCAAATTGGGGGCGAACCAAATTGACGCCGCTGCGGCGAATTTGACAAAAATGCGAGACAAGATCGCGCAGGGCGGCGGCAAGACGCCTGCGGTCATGTGTGTGATATGCGGTTTGGCGAATGCGATATACAGGCGCGCCGACGGAGTCTGTGTCGTGCCGATCACAATGCTGAAGCCCTGATATTTTGCGGAATGAACGGTTGAAATTTTGCGGAATTTGTCATTGAAAAAATGCGGAATTTTCAAAATTGAAGTTTTTTTGGCGCCCGAAAACGCGCAATCTAAAGAAAAGTTGCGTTTTCGTTTGTCGTTTTGAAAAAACCTCGAAAATCTAAAGTCGACTTTAGATTTTCCGGGGTTTTTCGAATTTTGTCGCCAAATGTGGCTTTTCGAGAAATTGCGGCAATTCAATGCGCAATATCCGATGATATTTTGGATTAAATGCGGCAATGCGGCGCAAAACTTGCCGTATCGTCATCGAGGGGCAGGGACAGATCGCGCGATCCCGATCGGGGTCATTTAGTCGAAACAGGTCGCATAAACGGCATCGGGGCGCGGGATGACCGCGCTCCGTTTTTTCGTGTAAAGCGCGGCAGGCGGCGGCTTTGCGAAAAAATGCTCGAAAGTTTTTTCAATTTCATATTGACAGGGGGCGATTAGTATATTATAATAAAAATATACGCGTATATGCACGCGCGCATTTCGCGTGCGCATGATAGGGGCGCGCAAAGTTATGAGAGGTAAGGGTGTGAGCAGGAAAACTCGCAGCGGAGATGAGATCATCAAGAATCAATCCATCCGGGCGGCGTCAAAGCGCCGTACGTTTACGAGCGCTCTCGTCATCTTTTTGATCGCCGCGCTGTTCCTTACGGGGACGGTGTGGGGGACGATCTCTTTCATCGACGCCAACAGTCTCCGCATTTACATCAACCGCCGCAACGTCGGCACGATCTCTCTTTCCGAGACCGAAGATTTCAACTCTCCCACATCGGTGATCCGTATGCAGGGTCCCGAGCAGATGACCAACACCACTTACGAGTGGATAGAGCAGGCGTCGAGCGTGCTCGGCAGAGAGGGCAATCACCACGAAGAGAACGTGATCGCCTACAGTTTCTATTTGCGCAATATGGGCGAGACGGCGATCTACTACACTTCGACGATCGTGCTCAACCAACTTTCGCGCGACGTCGAGAACGCGTTGCGCATAATAGTCGTCGAGGAGGCGGATCCGGGCTCGGACGTCGAGGCGGCGCCCGAAGAGGGCGGCGGCGCGGCAGGCGACATACCCGAAGAGGCGGCGTACAGGGCGACATGCTATGCGATGCCTTTTCTCGACGAGGAGACCGGCGAGATGACGCCGGAGGCGATCTCCTATGCCGATCTCAACGACGATCGGGCGACGCAGACGCCCTTTCAGTTGCGCGAGGGCACGCAATTGGACGATCTTTTGGGAGAAAGCACGACCACGCCGTTCCTCGGTTTTGTCGACGAAGAGGACGACGAAAAATGCGTTGTGTTCGAGCACACCGACCTGCCGCTCGCGCCGGGCGAGGTCAAAAAGTTTACGGTCTTGGTCTGGGTCGAGGGCACGGACGCGGACTGTGTGGACGCGATAAAAAGCGCGTACGTCAACTTCGAGTTCATGTTCGAGGTGACGGACGAAAATGCGGATATAGCATAAGAGCGAGGGAATTATGGGAAACATGCTTGAATTCATCAAGGCTTTTCTGGGAGTGCTGTGGGAAGGCGTCAGCGGGATATTCGTAGGGATATTCGGCGGCTTGTTCCAGATGTTCAACTTCCCGGAATACTACGAGGTCTTTTGGGTCTACTCGGGCGATTGGAACGCCGGCGGCTGGGTGGTCGCGGTCCTGCTTGCGATCCTGGTAGTAGCGATCTTGGCGGCGCTGGTATGGCTGATCGTGTGGGGACTATTGAGGCTGATCCGCCGCTTCCGCAAGCCGGTCATCAACCAAGACCTTTTGGACGAGATCCACAACCTCAAAAAGCAGATCGTCAAATTGACGCGCGAGAAGGATCGCATCCTCTCGATGAAGGTGCACGCGGTCGGCGACGAAGAGGCGCTTGCCGCGCTCGAAGAGGGCGAAGAGGGCGCCGCGGCGGAGGGCGAGGAAAAGAAGCAAACGGGCGAGAGCCGCTTCTTCAAATTGACCGAAGTCGACCAAATTTACGAAAACTACACGCCGCCCGAATATGACAACGACATCACTTTGGAGCAGATCTGCGACCGTTTCCGCAACTTTGCGGCGAGCCGTCTCAGGCTCTATTACGAACCGCGCATCATACGTCTTTTCTGGGCGGGCATGTCGACGACGAGGCTTTTGATCCTGCAAGGTATATCCGGTACCGGTAAGACGTCGCTTGCGTACGCGACGGGGCAGTTCCTCGACAATCCGGCGACGATCGCGTCCGTTCAGCCGTCGTGGCGCGACCGTACGGAGCTGTTCGGCTACTTCAACGAATTCACCAAGCGGTTTAACGAGACAGAGGTTCTCAAAAAGATGTACGAGGCGACCTGGAACGAGAACATCTACATCACCGTTTTGGACGAAATGAACATCGCCCGTGTCGAGTACTATTTTGCGGAAATGCTGTCCATTCTGGAAATGCCGTCGCGCGACAACTGGATCGTCGACCTTGTCCCGAGCGGCTGGCCCAACGACCCCAAGCACGTTGTCAAGGGCAGGTTCACGCTTCCGCAAAACATGTGGTTCGTCGGCACGGCGAACAACGACGACTCGACGTTCGCGATCTCGGACAAGGTCTACGACCGTGCGATCCCGATCAACATCAACACCAAGGGCGTCCCGTTCGACGCGCCCGAGACGGACAAACTCTATGTCTCGTTCAAGCATGTCGAGGCGATGTTCAAAGAGGCGCAGGAAAAGTACAAGGTCTCGCAAGAGGTCATCGACAAGATCAACACCCTCGACGATTACGTCATCGAACACTTCCGTTTGGCGTTCGGTAACCGTATCGTCAAGCAGCTCAAGGAGTTCGTTCCGTCCTACGTCGCGTGCGGCGGCACCGAGATCGACGGCATCGACTATGTGCTTTGCAACAAGATCTTGCGCAAGTTCGAGTCGCTCAACCTCGGCTTCATCCGCGACGAGATCGACGGGCTTTGCGACTATCTGTCCGAGCTGTTCGGCGAAGAGAACATGGGCGAGAGCAAAGAGTATTTGCAAAGGTTGAAGAAGCTGTTCTGACACCGCAAGGCAATTCCCTGCAGGGAGGAATATATATCGCATGGAAAAGGCAAAGAAAAAGAGCATTCTTTCCGAAAAACAAAAAAAGATAATCAACGCCGTCGTCATCGCGTTGGAGTTGATCATCGTCGTGGTCGCGATCGGCTTCTCGATCTCGATCTTGCTGTCGACCGGCTACGAGACGACGACCGACTTCGGCGACGCGTCGGTGAGGTTGATGCCCGTCTTGACGGGAAGTATGGAGGGCGACAACCCCGACAGTTTCAACGCGGGCGATCTGATCATCGTCAACAAGGCGACCGACGAGTCCATCGCCGCGCTCGAAGTGGGCGACATCGTCACCTATGTCGGCAACGTCGGCGGCGCGCGCGGGTTCATCACTCACCGCATCGTCGACATCGAAGAGAGCGACAGCGGCGTGCGCACCTTCTACACCAAGGGCGACGCGGAGGCGGAGAGCGTCGAGCCGACCGCGATCTATGCCGGCGACATCAAGGGCATCTATTCGTCCAAGATCGCAGGCATCGGCAGCGCGCTCGGCTGGCTGCAAGAGCCTACGCATTTCTTCCTCGTGGTCATGCTGCCGCTGATCTTGCTGTTGGTCTACAACGCATATTTGGTCATCCGCATGGTCGTCGAGGCGAAGCTCAAAAAGCAGCAAGAACAGGCGCAGGCGGCTTTGGCGCAGGCTCAAAGCAACGCCGCTCTCGACGAAGAGGAGATCAAGCGCCGCGCGATCGAGGAATATCTCGCTTCGCAAAATGCAGGCGCACAAGCCGCGCCCGAGCAGCCGGTCGAGCAGCCCGAGCAGGCGGAGCAAACCGCGGACGAGCAGCCCGAAGAGGTGCAGAAAGCGGACGGCAAAAAGGAGTCGCCGCAAGAGTAAAACATCGGCAGGATAAGGGAAAATGGACGACAGAGAGAAGTTTGAAAAATATGCGGACAAAGTGAACGCAATGTTGCGTTCAGAGGACTTTTACGCCGCTTTTCGACGTCGTCTGCGCGCGTCGCGCCCCGAGTTCAAGCTCAATCGCAAGGACCGCAAAAAGCATTTCGAGCTGGATTGGATCGAGATGATCGAGTCCTGCATCGTCAATTTGGACAACATCGTCCGCAATCCGCGCAAGTTCATCGTCGTCGAAGAGGACATCGTCGACATCTCGCTTGCGCGCGCGATCTCGACCGAGTCGATCAAGCATTTGGCGCAGCACACCAACATGATCGCCGCGGTCGACAAAGAGGGCAACGTCACCCCCAACAAGATCCTCAACACGACCAAGGAAGAGAGCTTCGAGGTCTACGAGAACAGGTTCATCTACACGTTGCTCAAAAATTTGTCCAATTTCGTCACGCGCCGTCTCGACGCGATCAAGATGTCGTACGTCAACGACCACATTTTGGAGCTGACGGCAAAGGGCAACTTCTTCATGGGCAAGACGCGCGTGTTTTGCAATTTCGAGATCGTCGGCTCGCTGCCGACCGACCCCGAACAAGAGGCGGAACAGAGCCGCGACGTCGAGATATTGCAGCGCGTGACCAAGTTGCAGCGCGTCATCAGCGACTTTTTGTCGTCGCCGTTCGCCAAGCAAATGATCAACAGCGCGCCCGTGCGGCCGCCGATCACGCGCACCAACGTCATTCTCAAAAACCCCGACTTCAAAAAGGCTTTGGTGTTGTGGCAGTTCATCGAAAGTTATACAAAGATGGGCTTTCAAGTCGAGAACGACATCAAGAAGATGCCCGTCGACGAAAAGGTCGACACTTTGGTCAGCGACATGATGTGTCTGTCCAACATGATCATGGAGGGGCTCATCCACGGCGAGGCGCAGGACATGGCGTTCTTCGACGAGGCGAACATGACCGAAGAGGAGCAAAAGGAGAAGGAAGAGGTCGAGAAGGCGGACAAAAAGGAAGAGGAGCAGGCTGCGGAAGAGGAACAGCCCAAGGAGACGGACGTTCCGCCCGTGCAGGAAGAGGTCGCCGAGACCGTCCCGGACGAGGAGCATCCCGAAGAGGAGTCGGAAGAGCCGCAGGAGGGGGAGGACGAAGAGGAAAAGGGCGAGGACGACGAGCTGCCGCCCGACTTCGGCATTGCGGAGATCCGCAACATGTTCCAGCAAACGGACGCCAAGGTCACCAAGGCGGAGCTTCGCCGCATCAATTTGGCGATCGACCGCGTGTTGCTTGCCGAGCGCGAGGTTTCGGCGCAGCGCAAGACGGAAATGGCGGAGATACAGGCGCGGCAGGAGGGGCTGGACGCGGAGAGATTGCGCAAACAGCTCGAAAAGGAAAAGGAGACGGTGGAGCGCGTACTTGCGCGCAAAGAAAAGCTCGAAGAGAAGCAGCGCAGGGCGGAAGAGCGTCGACGCGCGAGGGCGGAACAGCGCCTGAAAGAGATCGAGGAGAAGTTGGAAAACACGCCGGAGGCGCCGCCCGAAGAGCAATTCGAGGCGCTCGAAGAGGTGGAAGCGCCCGAGGTGACGCCGATGCTCGCGACGGACATGACGGACATCGACGAGAGGGAAGAGGCGCCCGCAAAGCCGCGTCCCGAAGAGGTGCTTGTGCCGCCGGACGACGTGCCGCCCCCGGAGCAAATTTTGACGCCGCCCGAAGAGGTGCTGCCCGCGCCCGAAGAGGTGCTGACGCCGCCCGGGGAAGAGGCGGGCGAACCTGCGCCCGAAGAGCCCAAAGAGGACGCGCCGCTTGCGCCCAAGGGCAGCAAAATGCAAGGCAAGCCGACCGAAAAAGAGCCCGAGCCGACCGAAAAGGCGGCGGACGAAGAGGCGGCGGCAGAGGAATCGGTGCTTGCGCCCAAGGGCAAAAAGAGGGGCGCAAAGCCGCAAAAGACCGCGCCCGAAAAGCCGCGTGAGAGCGTGCCCGAAGAGGGGGCAGACGGCGGCGAAAAGACGCTTGCGCCCAAGGTGCGCAAAAGGTAGAAATGAGCAAAAACCGCGCTCGGGACGGAGAGGAACAAAAAAAGAAAAAATCCGTGCCCGTGTTGATCATCGACATAATTATCACCGTCGTGTTCCTGTTTGCGGTCGGCTGTCTTTTGACGATCGTCGTCGAGACGGCGATGGGGCGTGACCCGTCCCTTTTCGGCTATCGCATGATGGTCGTCTTGACCGACTCGATGACGGGGACGTACGACCGCGGCGACGTGATCATCGTCGACGAGTTTTCGGAAGGGCAATTGTCGTCGCCCGAGGGGGCGGTCGCAGACGGCGATGTGGTGACATTTGTCGCGCCGGAGGGTTTCGGCGACGTCGCCGGTTACAACGTGACCCACCGCGTGATCGAGGCGCCCTATCTCGAGGACGGCGAGTGGTACATCCGCACACAGGGCGACGCTTCGCCGGCGGCGGATCCGGTGCCTGTGCCGGTGTCGGCGCTGGTCGGCAAGGTGGTGGGGCACAGCGAAGCGCTTGCGGGGCTGCACTCGTTCTTCGTCCAGCCGTACGGCTTCATCGTGCTGATCGTGGTGCCGCTTTTGGCGGTGCTGATCTGGCAGATCGCATACGCGGCGAAGGAGAGCGGCAAAGCCAAGGCGAAGAAGGCTCGGGAAGAGGCGGCGGCGCGGCTCGACGAGGCGGAGAAGGCGCGCGCGGCGCGGGAAGAGGAGCTCAAACGGCAAGCCGTCGAGGAATATCTTCGCGGCAAGTCCGACAAGGATAACGAGGATAACGAGGGAAAGAAGTGAAAAGCGCGAGAGCATTGGTGCCGATATTGATCGTGGTGCTGTTGGTTTGCACAATGGCATTGACTTTCGCGTGGTTTGCTCAGACGATGGAAGAGGTGAAGGTGGGGAACGCGTTCACGATCGGCGACACCAACTACGTCTATTTGACGGACGATGACTTGCCCGAGGGGGCGGAAGGCACGATCGTCGGCACGCTGCTCAACACGACAAAATTCAACGGCGAATTGGGCTTCAGAGAGGACGGCGAGGCATATCCGTCGGGCGATCCCGACGCGGCGTATGTCGCGGAATACAAGATCGGCGTGTTCATGCAGGGCAGCGAGGACTTGACGCTTGCGGTCAACTTCGAGGGCTTGACGGTGACGCTGGGCGAGGGGATGACGACGGGCGTGACGACGGAGCGGCTTTGGAGCGCGGTGTTTTCAAAGTTGAAAGACGCCGAAGGCGCGCAGCTTTTCGAGAGCGCCGGCGATCTTGCTCCGCACGTCGGCACGGCGGCAAAGGACGCGGACGGCAAGTGGGTTTTGACCGATCCCGACGGCGCGGAGGGGTACGTCTTTTTGGCGGACAACGGCAGGCCGGTGGCGCTCAAATTGGACAGGGCGATGACGGAGCAATTGTTCCGCATCTCGGTGGCGAGGGTGACGAACGATGTGCCGGGCGAATACGGAGAGGAGGTGCCTTTCACCTATCCCGACGACGTAAAGCCCGTTCTTGCCGAATGTCCCGAACACAAGCTGCGTTTGAAGATAGAGTTCGGCTATGCGGACGAGAACGACGAGGGCATACCGTTCCCGTTCGCGGACGAGGCGTTCAGAGGCTGTACGTTCGGCTTTGAAGTGACCGCAAGGGCGCTATAAAGCGAAACAGGTCGCAAAAAACGGCAAAAAACGCGCGAAATGCGCAAAGGAGAGATATGACGGCAGGTACAAGGCAAAAGATGATCGTGCTCACGCTTGTGGTCGTCATCGCGGTGTTGGCGGTGACGGGCGTTTCGCTTGCCGTGTGGATCAGCGGCGACGGCGAGGGCGCGTCCTACGACTTTAAGGTGATGGGCTGGGACGACCCGTCGGTGCGGTATTTGCGCTTTTCGGCGAAGGGCGAGGGCGACGAAGATCTTGTGCTCGCCTTTGACGACGCCGCAGGCTGTTTCGTCGCAAAGAACGGCGAGACGGAGTACGTCGGCGCGGTGAGCGAAGTGACGGCGATCGGCTACTACGGCATCATCGAGGAGCTGCTCATCCCTGCGAGCATATTCGTCAAGGCGGACGGCGGCGACACGGGCATAGAGGGCATAAGCGTGCCGGCGGAGAAGGTCGACGTCGTCGCGGTGGAGATGCCGAATGTTCAGCAGGACGGCGGCGAGGCGCTGGGGCTGGTGAGCGAGTTGACGATCGGCGCGAATGTGGCGAGCATTTCCGCCCACTCCTTCTCATACATGGACGCGTTGACCAAGGTGACGTTTGAGCCGTCGGACGTGGCGGTGACCTTGGGCGACTATTGTTTTTCGCGTTGCGGCAACTTGACCGAGGTCGTCGAGGTCGACAGGAGCGTGACGCGCGGCAAAGGCTGTTTTGAATAACGACACATTTGAGGCGTAAGCCACACATTTTCGGACATTTTCGGCAGTTTTGTACTATTTTCAAAAATTATAAAAATGGATATTGACATATCCGCAGATTTGTTATATTATATTATATATAACAAGCGCGCATTGAGCATTATGCATTGAGCATTATGCATTGTGCATCGAGCGTTGCGCGTTGATAAGGCGGATCAGGGAGAATTGTGAGATGAGAAAGGGTTTGGCATTGACCACTGTTTTCATGGCGATAGTCATCGCCGTGGTCATCGTTGCCTCGACATTTGCATTTTTCTCCAACGTACCCGACAAGACCGTCGTTACGATCGGCGCCAACGACGACTTTTCGATCAGTCTCGGCGACGCGGTAGGCACGGCGGCGCTTTCGCCGCAAACTCCCGTTTCGGACAACAGCGGCGGTGTTTCCGGCGAAAAGTACGCGTCCGTGACCATCGAATATACCGTTGCGGTCGAGGGCGCGGCGTCGATCACGCTGAGGGTGTCCGATTTCTATGCGTGGACGGATGCGGACGGTGCGCCTCTTGACGAAGGCGTCGCCGCGTACATCGAGCCGTACATCAAGTGCCGTCTGTACTGGGATGGCGTTGCGCCCGAATGGGGCGCGGCAAGCGCGGCGGAATACAAGTTGCCGAACATTAACCCGGGCGCGACGGGGAAGGTGACCCTCGACGTGATGCTCGACCTCAGCGAGGAGCTGGCTCCGCCCGAGCTGGAGCGCGCGACGCTCACGGTGCGCGTGGGCGTAGAAAAGACGACATCGGGCGAGAGCGCCTGAACATAAAGGGAAAAGGGAAAGGGAAGTTATGACACATTCGTCGACAAGGACAAAATTGATCGCGGCGATCACCGTTTTGGCGGTGGCGCTTGCGTGCGTCTTTGCGGCGATTTTCTATACGCGCACGCAAGACGCGCTCACGCCCGAAGAGGTCCCGAGCGGCGAGAGCGCGACGACGTTCCCCCTCGATTACGGCGACCCGGTCGAGGACACGGTTCCGAGCGGAGCGACCGCAATTTCAAATGCCGATCAATTGATTTCATTCATCAACGGCACAGCGTCATACGGCTATCTCACAACAAACATCACATTGGGCTCATGGCCGTATACGGACAGGGTAATCGAAAGCAATCAGACCTTGGACGGCAGAGGCAAGACCATCACGATTGTGAACGACAGAGACAATCTCGACTCTGTCTATAATTCGCAATGGACAGGTACGCATATAGTTAAAAGCGCCGCGCAATTTGAGCAATGGTGGGGCAACTACGGAGACAATTCCGAAAGCGCAAAAGTCACGTTGCCGGGAGGGCAAAAGGCATACGGCGTCAGCGATCTTGCTTCCGCAAACTATGGCACAATCAAAAATCTCAAAGTGGTCATGAACGGAAACAGCGCCGATAGGAAAGACCATATCGTGACCATGAGAGAGGACGGACATGTTGCGATGGGCGTGATCGCCGGATATAATGCGGGCAGCATCATCAACTGTTCCGTCACCGTCAACGACAAATTCGGCATCGTTCCCAGCCCGTATGCGGTCGTAGGTCAATCCAACATTCAAAAGGTTTCCTATCAAGGCATGACGGCGGTCGGAGGTATTGCCGGCTACAATGCGGGCAACATATTGGGCAGCAGCGTTTCGCTCAATGCGGATATTGGCATATTCCGTAGTCAAATTCAACTCAGAACCAGTGGTGTGAGTGGTTATGGACGCGTCCTTTCGCTTTCTACGGAAAGCAGTTCGGTCGGCGGCGTTGCCGGCATCAATGACGGCGGCACGATCAGCGGCATCAACGCTTATGGCGGCAGTTGTTGGGTCTACAATGACGCGTGGCACAATCAAACGAGCTATTCCGGTTTGGTCGTAGGGCTCGGCAACGCGACCGCGACCAACGCCACTTACAAACTCTCGGGGGCATACAATGCCGGCGTCGATTGGACGATCCGACCCGGGACGATCAACAACTTGACTTTGAGTTGGCACGGCAATTTCTCATTTGCTTCCGAATCGTATGCGACAAATGCTACAACAAGCATGGTATCCGACCATGGAAGGGCCATCAATGGTCAAGCATGGTATGCCGTGGGCACCTATGTCGGTATTATCGGCGGACGTCTCGGCACTTCCGCGACCAACACTACGCTTGCAAACTACATCAACGTCTACAACACCAATTTCGGTTCGGGCAGGTGGAACTACAATCCGTGGGCGCTTGACGCATTCAGCGACGGAGATAAAAGTAAGTACACCGTAAACATCAACACCGCATCGGGGAATAGAGCCGTGCCGTTGTTCGGTTACGGTGACGGCGGCAACAACTATATCAAGACCGTCAACGCTCCGACTGCACGCTTTGACGGGCAAATCAAGGCTGGAAACAACACTAATATCCTCACACAAGGGGCGACGGCGACGTATATTTGGAGCGGCGAAGTCGTGGGTGGTGTGGCGTATGCCGGACTTTTGCAAAACATTGATCTCAACGGTATTGCCGACCTTAACGGCAGACCGCACAATATCTATCAATTCGAGGGCCGTGCCGGCGGAACGCGCACAAGTTACAAGGGTTCCGACAACATCTACGGCGCAGATCTCGGCGACAGTCATCTGTTGCGTTTGCCTGTTTACAGCACGGGCGGCAACATCGATTTGGAATATCGTTACGCATTGACTTGCACGACCTTGCCCGACGCCGCTTCGCTCGACGCCTTCTTCGGCGTCAACCCGGGCAGCGGCTTCGGCTACGCGTACGCCAACGCGGTGATCTTGAACGCGGACAACACCGTCTCCGGCACGCTTGCGCCGTCGGGCAGCCGCGTCTTCCCGTCGTGGAAAACTTTGGACGGTCAGGGTCACCGCCTGACCGTGACTTCGTCCAATGCCGTCTCCGGCACGGGCGCGCAGGTCACGACCGGCGGACAGACCTTCAACGCCTACGGCGACTTCATCTCGGTCAACAACGGCGTCATCAACAACGTGGTGTTCCGTCAAATCGGAGGGGGCGAAAGGGCGGACATAACCGGCGTTTCGGGCAATGCCGCCTACGGCAACGTCGTCGGCATCAACAAAGGCACTCTCAACGACGTCAAGTTGAACGATGTCAGCAACACGGCGTTGAGGACGCGTGTGACGACAAACGGAGCCTATCTCGCGCTCGGCGGCGTTGCCGGCATCAATCTCGGCACGATCAACACCGTTCACGTCATCACTTGGAGCGAGTTTTACGGCAGCGCGCAGTCGGGCACATTTGTCGGCGGCGTTGTCGGTCTCAACAGCGGCGACGGCAAGATCTGGAACGTCAAGGCGGACGGCGACGGCTGTACGATCACCGCTTCGGGCGGCGAGGCGTATGTCGGCGGCGTGTTGGGCTTGGGCGAAAACAGCTTCGACGCCACGCGCAAGGTCGTTGATTTGACGGTCGACAGCACGTTGATCGAAAACGGCGCGCACGTTTCGCCTTTCCGCAATTGGCTCTACACGGGCAAACGTCACGTCGCGACGGCGAACGCCTATTCCGGCTTCCTTGCCGGCGCGGTCGCGGTCAATGCGACCGAGAGCGCGTCCAACCCGGCGATCACCGGCATGCTCGTGCTCATGCCCGAGACTTCTTCCGAGATCGGCTGGTTCACGGGCGCGACGGGCACGCCGTCCCTTTTGGGCAGGGTCGGCTCTTCGGAGGGCTATGTCGCGACCGATCTCGTCGGCGGCGCCAACATCATCGCCGCGGACGCGTCCAAGAACTATGCTTCCGCCGCAGTCAGCAATTGGAACGGCGACTTGAATTTTGAATATAGCACGGCGTCCGTCTACTTTGACTCGGACATCTACAACAATTCGACCTATGTCAACACCGTCAACTCGATCACATTGCAATATCGCAACATGGCGGCTCCCTCGTCCGGGGTGTCCTTTACCCCGAACTTGTCGGCGAGCAGGCAAAACGTCTCGTTGCCGAGCACGATCTTGACGGCGGGGAACGCCGCCAACGAAGGCAACTACGCGCAGACCATCGCGCTTTACTATGACTATGAGGCAAAGATCTTTGACGGCGCCGCCGCGGATCATCCTCTCCGTCACTTCCTGTCGGGCGAGACGCCGGCGGCAACATACGGCACGCACAACGCGATCGCCGCGGGCGCGACTTCGGCGATCTTGACCGCGGATGTCAATGTCAACGCGAGCGTCAACGGCGCGGTGTTCGAGGCTCCCAAGACCGAGCTCAAAGGCAATGGCAAGAAGATCACGATAGCCGGCTACTTCGGCGGCACATTGAATGGCGGCGCCGTCAGTACCGCTTACGGCTCCGAGCACAACTATTACGGCGACCTCGTCGCGATCAACAATGCCACGATAGACAACGTCACGATCGAGGTCAGCGGCAACCGCGACCTCAACGGCGACAATGTCGTTTACGGCGTGGTCGCGGGTCTCAATCGCGGCACGATCAACAACACCGTCGTCACCGTGACAGGAGATGTCACCGTCACTTCGGCAAGCGGCTACAACGTCTATGGTATGGTCGGCGTCAACAGCTACCCGTCCGCAATGGGCGTGGATAACTTTACGATGACAGGCGCGGTGACTTTGGACGGCTCGTACTCCAACGGCTATCTCGGTATGGTCGGCGTCAACTATGCCGCACCGTTGACCAATGCGCATGCGACTTGGGTCGGTTCCGTCTCGATGACGGGCTCCGCCGATTACTTCGGCGGTCTTGTCGGCTATGCGCATGACAACCAAAACATTCAAAACTCTTCCGCGACATTCGGCTACGGCGGGCAGACCTACTACTCGTTGCTTGACGGTGACATCTACAACAACAGATACACCGTCTCTCTCGGCGGTACGGACAACATCTTCGGCGGCGCGATCGGCGCGATGGCGGGAGGGACGGCTTCTTCCTTGGGGGCGGTCTTCAACGTCGACGTCGATGTGACCGGCGGCGATTCCGGGCTCAATGACGTCGGAGGCTTGATCGGCAGGATCACCGGCGGCACTGCGAGCTCTGCGACCGTCTCCGGTCTCGGCGCGTTGGCGGTGCAGGGCACGGGCACGATACGCATGGGCGGCGCGGTCGGCGAGGCAGACAGCGCTCCGACTTTGACGGACGTCAAGGCGATGCTCGCCGGCGGGCTCTACAACCGCACGACGACGGGCGATTACGGCTGGTGGAGCGGCTACAGCGAGGGCGGCGTGACCGTGAACGACGCGGTGTTCGCCGTCCACGACGGCAAAGAATACAGCGCCGAGAACGCCTACGGCGGCTCGCCGACGGGCACGCTCGGCGGCGGCTATCGCATCGTGGACATGTCCGGCAACGACGTCGACTATCTCGCCGTCAATCCCTCCGGCATGACCGTTTCCGGTCAGGCGCCGGTATTTGTGCGCAGCTGGAACTTCGGCTCCGCAGACGCGGTGACGGTCGCGGTGACCGACGGTACGATAACGGAATATACGCTGTCGGCTTCGGTCTATGTCTACACCAACGACAACAACCGCGACGAGTATATGCTGCGCTCCGCGCTGGCGGGCGTGCCCTATGCCGATTCGCTCGTGACGGACGATTCGGACTATGCACAGAGCAGATCCAGGTACTACGGCTGGTACGCCGGCGCGCAGACGGTCACGCTGACCCAGTCGAACGAATTTTCCACGCAGGACAAAAACATCTTCCTCTATGATACGGAGATCGGCTTTGTATGGGGCGCGGGCAGGACGCTGGAAGGCAACTCCGGTGAGGGCTACAAGGTCACGGTAGTGCGCGCGATGAACTCCAACATCGCTCCGCAGGAGATGATCTGGCGCGAAGAGAGCGGCGACGGCTCGACAGAGGTCGTCAACAGCGGTCTGTATGCCGCGCGCGGTATGTTCCTCGCCGTCAACTACGGCACCGTCCGCAATGTCAATGTCGTCATCAACGGCACTTCCGGCGGCGGCGACATCACTATCGATTACGCGACGGTCATGGAGACCGCCGAGGACGCCTATCCGTCCGATAAACAGGGCGTGCCTGGCACTTACAACGGTTATGCCGGCGTCATTTTCGGCATGTTGGTCGGCGTCAACGCGGGTACGATCAGCGGCGTCAACGCCCTGTCGTACGACCGCGTCACCACGATCAAAGTGACGGGTGGCTATGAGGACAAAGACCTTGTCGTCGGCGGTATGGTCGGCGCGCAGATAGGCGCCGATTCCTCGATCGGGGGCGTCGGCACGATGACCTTCGGGGACGGGGACGGCATCGCCGTCACTTCGTCGACGGGGCTCAACCGCATATCGGTGGGCGGCTGGATAGGTATGGTCAGCAACGAGGACAACGACACTTCCGCCGACGGGCTGGAAGTGGTGATGAAGGCGTACAGCTTCATCGACATAGACGCGCCCCACAACTTCGCGGCTTTGGGCGGCATCGTCGGCGATCTGCGCGGCGTGATGTCCGACGCGCGCATAGACACCGAATACCTGTCCCGTATGCTGGTGGGCGGCACTCGTCAGAACGGCACGGCGGCTTTGGGCAACCTCGTCGGCGTCGCCAACGGCGCGACGATCGAGCGCGCCGTCGTCAAGGGCGTCGGCTATCTCTACAACGGCATCGACGAAAACAGCGCGCAGCAATCTTCCTCGGTCGACCTTTACAGCGGCGGAGCGATCGGACTTGCGTCCAACTGGGCGCAGGACACGTCCATCGCGACAAACACCTACAAACGCATCAATCCGTCGACGCTCGACAGCATTTATGTCGACTTCGAGGGCTATCTGCGCGCGGTCAACGGCTCCAAGGTCGGACTGATCACCGGCAGGCTCTTTGACGGCGTCACCGTCGGGGCGGACGGCACGACGGTCACGACAAACATCGACACGACCAAGCTCAAAAACGTCGTCTGGAAGGTCAACTACTACGGCGACGTGCCGTGGGCGAGCAGCGCGTACATCGGCAACGTCTCCACCGTGTTCAACGAGCGCACCGAGCTGGCGGTGTTCGGCTATGCCGCCGGGACGGTGGACGGCTACCACGAGGGGCTTGCGAAGAGCGGTATGCGCCTTTGGGTGACCAACAACCGCTATTCGGGCGAGACCAACAACGAGATCGACGCCGAGTGGACCGCCGTCGGCAAATTGAAGTTCACCGTCACCAACATCACAAGTGCGACCGATTACGAGTCCTTCACCGCCTACTTCAACGGCGCGAAAGGCGAGGGCGGCGCGGCGCTCGAGGGCGAGGACGGCATCACTCGTTTGACGACCTACCACGAACTTGTTGGAGGCAGCGGATCCAATGTTCAGGCGTCCGCCACCGTGGACATCGCCGACCGATTGAGCAGCTTTGTCGGCGGGACCGTCGACTATTCGCACGGCGTCTATGTCATCCGCTTCATATTCAAAGAGGTCTACATCTACAATCAGGCGGAGTTGATGACCTTCATCACCGAAGGCAGGAATACCGTTTCCAACAAGAATGCGTCCACGGCGGCGTCGGCGTTGACCGACGGAGGCACGGACAGGACGGGCACATACGCCGCCGGGCAGTACGGGCTTGCGAAGACCGAAGCCAGATACAACGAACTCAAAAACGCCGACATCGGCGTCTTGGCGAACAATATTGAGGTCAACTTCGGTGCGACCGCGGCCACGATGCCGTCTCACAAGACGCTCGACGGGCAGGGATTCACGGTCACTTTGATCGCGAGCGGTCAAGTCACCGCACATCAGATGTGGTCGGACAGAGACAACAATGCGTCGGACAGCGGTCCTGCCGAGGAGTATGCCGTCGGCAATCTCGTCTCCGAGCAGGAGAACGTGCGCAGCTATGTCAGCGGAGGCAAGGAAGCGGGGACAACGGGTTCCGACTATGTCACCACCGATCAAGGCTCCAGCCACTTCGACGCGACGACGCTCGATCAAATGACCAACACAGAGGCAAGAGTCGGCGCGACGATCGGCGGCTTGTTTATGGGCCGCAACCTCGGCACTATCGCCAACATCAACTTTGTGTTGCCGAACAGCGTCACCGTATTCAACGATAACTACGGCTCGCTTATGGTCGCCGGCATCGTCACCGCGGTCAACGCCGGCACGATCGAAAATTGTTCGCTTACGCTCGGCGCTAACGCAACTTTCCGAGCATTCAGAGACAACTGTTCGACCAAAGGCAAGACCAACAATACAGATTATGGTGAGGCAGGCGCGAGGATCAATTCGGTCGCTACGGTAGGCGGCTATGCCGGAATGATGTTCAAGTACGAAGCGCGTTCGGCAAACACCGCGTATATCCGCAACAGCACGCTCACCTTGGAAAGCGGCTCGATGATCACGGTCGACAACGAGTTCCCGACATACACTTGGATCGGTATGTACACGAGCGTCACTTCTTACAGCGGCGGCCTCGTCGGCTGGATGCTCGACGGCGGCGAGATCTACAACGTCATCCTCAACGGCGAAGGCGACGTCAAGGCTTTGGCGTCGTTTGAGGGCCGCGACAACATTTGGAACTCGTCCTATATGGTGGGCGTTGCGGGCATCATCGTCGGAATGAACGCGGTCTATCCCGTGTTCAACCCCATCATCGAGGTCGGTCATACGCAGGACAACTTCGGTTACATCAACGGCGTCATCTGCAATTGGAACGGCAATGTCGAGTACAACGCGCGCTATTCCAGCGGTGTCGGTGGTTCGCCTGCTGACTATTACGACGCCAACCATTGGAACTATTCGCTTGGCGGTCAAATGATCGGCGTCTCTCAAACAGACACCATCCAAAACGTCTACTTTATGTACGGCGTCGAAAACTATGCGACCTATCACCGCGACAATTGGTGGTATGGCGACACCGTTGCTGCTCGCGCGACAAACGAGTCGTTCCGCAACAAGTACGACTACGTCGTCTCGCAATCCATCAAGTTGCTCAACGAGCACCCCGAATGGGACGCGATCTATGCGCCCGTCAACAAAAACGGACCCAATGACAACAGCGACAACAATTCTTACGGCGACGAACTCGTGCCGGTCGCTCACCGCGTCAACGACGAGGTCGTGCAGGGCGCAGACTTCACCTTTGAAAATTACAACAACTATCATTCCGCCAACAGCGAAGCCAACGGGTCGATTTTCAAAGGCGTGGAGCACGTTGTCGACAACGATTGGGGCTTCCAACTTTACAAGACCGACTTGAACACCGACGGACAGCCGACCTACTACGGCGACATCACTCGCTCGCATTATCATAAGATAGTGGAACTCTATCCCGATACCCAAGCGGATGACGACAAATCGCACGATATGGTCGGCGCGAGGACGTCGGGCAGATTTGCATACATCGGCCATCCGCTCGAATACTCCTACCAATACGCTCCCAACAACGTCTACATCTACGAGGTCGCGTTCGGGGAGAGCGAGGAGCGCGAGCTGGATATGAACGCCCCCAACACCGTCGCTTCGATGTCGTTCGAGACGGAAGAGATCACCTCGGACATCAGGCTCGACTTCGAGCTGTACACCGACGAAAACCTCGCGCAATTCATATGGTCGATCGAGGAGGAGTGGGACTACACTCCCGAATCGGGCATCCCGGATACATCAGATACCACCGACTACTACAACACCGTCAACTCGCTCGAGGAGGCGATGCGCAACAACAAGTTCGACCGCACGATGCGCCGCGACAACGACAGCGTCAACATCAGGATCACCTATTGGGTCGGCTCCGCCGTCGCGATCGCGCCCGATCTCGAGCGTTACGACACGGTGATGAGGGTCGGCGAGGACGAGAACGGAGAGACCGTCGTCGAATCGCTGACCTACTACGACACGCAGCCGTACGTCTACAACGGCTCGGAGCTCGATTTGCCGACGCTGTACTATGTCAGCTACACCGATCCCACGATCAAGGTGCTGGACGATCCCGCCGTGCTTGCCGAGAACATGTTCGATTTCTACAAGCTCGTCGCGGATGCGGACGGCAACTTGCAATCGCCGGACAGGCTTTCCGGCGCGCCGCGCGACGCAGGGGAGTACTACATACGCCTGCTGTTTGAGGACGAGACCGGCGCGGACACCGGGCTCAAAGTCAACACGTCTCAGCGCACGGTCATGTTCGGCGTCGGCACGGACTATTACGACTTCTACACCGCGATCCTGCCGTCCGGGATCAGCGGGGTCAGCGTGACCAAGGTCTATGACGGCACCGACAAGGTGACGGGCGCCACGTTCACCTACACCGCCTCGCCGGAAAAAACGCCCGAAGGGTTCTTGATCGGAGGTTCGTTCGCCGGCAAGGATCAGGGCGAACAGAGGTTCACCGCCGACGACAGCAACGTGATGTTCTTCCGCACCGTCAACGGCAGCGGAACGAGCGCGACCGTCTCGGAGCACAAGATCATGCTCATCAGCGACCCGGACGGCAACGCTACCAACTTCGCGGTGGTCAGACAGCGGCTTTCGGACGGAGCGACAGTCGCCGCAAACATCGGTTACTATTACAACAGCGGTACCGTCAGCTTCACCGGCTCCAATTCCACGATCACGCCCTACAAGCTCACTTTGGACGACTTTACATTCTTGGTCACGGACGGCGCGGGCAACAAATGGCGCTGGACGGACGCCAACCAAAGACAGGTGGAATACCGCCACGACTACTCCTATACCGAGGCGGCGTTCGAGGGGTCGACCGTGAACATCGCCGACGCCGCGCCGGGCAGCACGACTTTCGACCGCAACGGCGTGATCTCCGGAATGCTCGCCGACGACGACCGCGTGACGCTGTCCTATCTGTTCGGAGGGGCGGAGTCCGTCAGGGACAAGGGCGAATACGAGACCACGATCACCCTTGTTTCGACAAACGGCAACTATGTCTTGGAGCCCTCGCCGCTGAACATCGGCACGCTCATCATCACCGAGATCGTCATTCAGGAGACGTCGTTCGCCTACTCGATGGAGGACATCTTCCGCATCTATGACGGCACAAAGCCCAACGCAACCGCCGACCTGTTCGACGGAACGCTGACCGTGACCGATCCCAACGGATATGTGCTGAACACCGACGACGCGACCTACAAGCTCACCTATACCATCAACGGCGACGCGATCAATGTCAGCGAGGGCGGCTATACGCTCACCGTGACGGTCTCCGACTTCGAGTCCAACAACTATACGCTGCCGAACGGCGTCACTTCGTTCCCCATCAATATAGAGGACGCGCGCCTGTACATCACGCCCAAGTTGATAGAGTTCAAGTCCATTGTCAAGCAATACGACGGCAGCGGCGACCAGACCGACGGCACGGTGTTCACATATGTTTCCGACAACGCTCCGATCGCCGCGGACGAGGGCATCGTCTTCCTCGGCGCGTTTGACGACTATCTGATCTCCGGCGCGGATAAGGACTTCGTCCTCGAGACGACCCCGGTCGACATCGGCGGCACCGACTATACCGTGCTCGCCGTCGAAGGCGACGCCGACAACCTCAACTACTATGTCGAGGACGCTTCTCCCGCGGTCGGCGGCATCACCCCGGTCAAGGTCGAGATCGCCTCGGTCACGATGCTGTACAGCGGCCGCAAATATTTCGATTACAAATCGCCCTACAACACGTCGATCGTCATCGACGGACTGCTGACAGAAGATAAGCTGCAGGTGGGCGGCGAGTTCGTCAACGCACGCGTCGGCGAAAACAAGCAAGTGACGATGGACGTCGACAGCCTTGAGGTCGGCGACAAGACCTATAACATTTTGAAGGCGAGCGAACACGAGAGCGCATCGAGCCCCAACTCCAATGAAGGCGACAACTTCCCGGGCAACTACTATGTCGACGATAAGACGATAGACGGCGTCGGCGTGATCTATCAATATACGATCGAGGGCGAAAACTTCTCGATCACGATCACGCAGACCGTCAGCGGTAAAGACTTCACCTTGGAGGGCGCGTCGTTGAGCGGCGGCGGCAAGTTCACCTATCGCCGCGGCAACGAGTTCTCGGGCAGCGCTTCCGAAGGCAGCGGCTGGGGCAATGCGGACGAGATTGCCGATATCATCGACGTCGCGATCGCCCGCGACGGCGGCGGCGACGGCAACGCCGGCACCTATGTCGTCACTTTGACGATCGTCGGCGTCGACGGCGGGGAGCCGGACTACACTTGGGCGGACGGTCTCGGCGCTTCCGGCGGCGAGCTCACGTTCGAGTTCACGGTCGAAAAACAGACCGTCTCCACCAAGGCGAGCGCCGTCGTGGACAGCGGCGATTCCTACGTCTACAACGGAGGCAGTCAAGACATCGAAATTTCCGCGTCCGTGTTTGATATCGACAGAAATGAGCTTGTGCTCGATACGTCTTTCGGCAATGCCGACAACGCCACTCTCGGCGGTTCGTATTCGATGAACGGCACTCTGCCGATAGGCGACTATGCCGTCGATGTCGAAGTCGAACTGTCTGCGGAGGACGAGGTCAATTACGAATATACAGGCGGCGAGACCTCCGTCGAATTCGCGGTCACACCCAAGGCGCTCGACGTCACCCGCGTCGAGAAGGAGTTCGACAACACCGTCGCGACCGATACGGCGGACAACGTCGCCGAGTTCGCGATCGAAGGCTTTGCCGACAGCGCCTACAACGAAAACTCCTTTGTCGGCGAAGCGTACTACCGCAACTCCGCGCCGCAAACGAACGGCGAGGTGCTGTTCCCGATCAAGAGCTACACCATCGGCGGCACAAGGTATGACGTGCTGACGGTAGGCGGCGAGCAGATCAACCACTACATCGACGGCGCGACAAGAGAGGACGGCTATTCCGTTGTCGGAGGCGTCGGCGTCATCGACAAGTATGCGATAGGAAGCGGCGAGGTCACGACCTATATCTACGGCTATACGTCCGGTGCGGCAGATAAGAGCATGAAAGAGGCGGTCGACGGCGCTCAATTCGAATACCGCGCCGGCGCGACCTATACGGCTGCCGATGTCGTGTTCGATTTGGATCTGAGATACGGCTTTGCCGACGGAGACGTCCCGAGCGGTGCGCCGCAGATCGGCGACATCACCGCGCTCTCGTTCTCGGTGACCATCTCGGGCGACGCCGAGCTGCCGGGCGTGGGCGAATATACGATCTCCGTCTCGCTCAACGACAACGCCTACTTCACGCTCGATCAAGGTGCGGCGAACGGCGTGTTCGAGATCGTCAAGCAGTCCGTCTCCGGCGGCTCGCAAGACCCCGATAATCCCGACGCCGGCTTCACCGGCGGCAACGTGTTCATCACCGCCGCACTCTACTCGAAGAGATACGGCGAGGAGGGGTACGCAGGTCCCGCGGTCGGCGATGAGACGGTCGTCCTAACCGTCACCGTCACCGACAAATACGATCCGCTCGCAAAGGCGACGTTCGACAAGAGGGTCGTCACGTCGCTGCTTTACGGACCTGAGGAGACGCGCGCCGCGCTCATCACGGGCACGGACGGCTTGTTCGTCGGCGAATATCTCGTATGGGCGACCGCGTTCACCGAAGAGCTCGGCAACTATGCGATCCCGACCGACGCGGTCATCCCCGTGTTCCCCGAAGGCACGCCGCCCCCTCAGACGGACGAAGAAGGCAACGACATCGGCGCGCAGCACACGCCGGTCTATGCGATCACTCCGGCGGCGGCAGAGATAACTTCCGTCGACAAGACCTATGACGGCACGACTTCGTTCACGGGCGCGACGATCACCGCCGCTCCGCAAGAAGCCGCCGCCGCGATCACAGGCAGCTACCTGTCGCCCGACGCGACCCACGCTTCGGACGGCACGCGCATCGAAGGGCAGGGCAACACGAGCGTCGTCATCAACACCACCGCTTTGACGGTGCAAAAAGCTTCTTACAATATGATCGCAACGAGCGGCGTCGCCGGCAACTACTGCGTCCAAGGCGCTGCGGCGGAGGGCGACGTTCAGGTCGACAATGTCGCGATCATCCGCAGGCTGGTCATCGCCAACGAAAGCGCGGTGACGATCACCTCCCAAAAGTTCGCCAAGCCCTATGACGCCACCGCCGACGTGTTCATCCCCGAGGGCACGGTGATGACGATGACCGTCAACTTCCCGCCAGGGGACGACGGCACGACGCCCGCCCCGCTCGTCGTCACGCTGACTCCGACTGCGGAGGGACTGATCTTCCTCGGCGCGGACGGCGTTCCGCTCGAAGCGGCTCCGACCGACGTCGGCGCGTACGGCGTTGCGCTCGCCCCCGTCGGCATGGGCAACTTTGAGCTGCCTTCCGGCGCCAACGTGCCGGTCACGCCTACGGAAACGCACGCCGAGGGCGACAGCGCGATCTACTACATCGAGCCTGTCGAACTGACGATCACGCAGCTGTCCAAGACCTACGACGGCACCGCCGCGCTGACCGAAAGCACCGTCTTTGTTGCGGCAGTTCCCGCGCTCAACGACGTCACCGTGACGCGCGATATGTTCGCGGTCGCGTTCGACACTCCGGACATCGGCATAGGCAAGTCCGCGCTCGTTTCGGTCGTCGAGTTCACTCTGGCGAACGGCTCGGTCGTCTACCGCGTGCTCGGAGCCGACGGCGTCACGCCGACCAACTTCTGTGTTCAAGGCACGCTTTCCGGCACCGCGGTCGCGGTGACCGCCCCCGCCGATGCGGAGACGCCGTTCACGATCGCCCCGGCGCAGATCGGACTTGGCGCCGGCAGCGTGACAAAGACCTATGACGGCACGACCGCGATCACGACCGCGCCGGCGTCGGCGTTCACCGGCTTCGTGAACGGCGAGACGATCGCTCCCGATTGGTATTATGACGGTGCGAATGCGGGTACGCGCAATGTGCTCGTGCGCGTCGACAACTCTACCGCATACACGGTAGGCGACGTCACCTATTACGCGGTGATGACCGCAGGCGAAGAGGGCGCGATGGGCGTAGGCAACTACGGTATAGACAGCGCTCTCGCCTCGCCGCAGAAAGTTTGGGTGACCGACCCCGAAAGCGGCGAACTCACTGCGGTCGAGCAGTGGTACGCGGTCTTTGCGGGCGGCGGCAGGATAGACAAATTCGTCATCACCGGCATCACCGGCGTCGAGGTGAACGGCGCTCCGATCGAGGACGAGCGCGAATACGACAGGACGTTCAACGACAGGGTAGACTTTGTCGTCAACTTCGGAGACAAGGGCACCGTACCCGGCAGAGGCACATCCTCTGCGACCGTCACCGCTCCCTTCTCTCAGACGAGCGTCAGCGAAGAGAACGGCACCGAGACTTCGACGAATGATTCGTTGAGATTCCGCCTCCGTTGGAATGCAGCCCCCGGCAATGTGGGTACCTACACGTTGACGATAGAACTTGACTCGTCGTACGGCTCCGCCGCCAACTACTCGATGAGCGGCTATACGGGCACTCTCGTGATCGTGCCCAAGGAGCTCGACGGCGTGTTCGCGGTGATCGCGCAATACACCAAGGAATACAACGGCACGGCGGATCTGCCCGCGCTCGACAGGACGATGATCACCTTCTACGGAATGGACGGCACTCTCGTCCTGCTCAACAACGAAAAGTTTGCGTTGGGCGAGGACGGAGGCGTAGCTTTTGTAAACGCCGAGGGTGCGCTTTTGGAGGGCGACGCGCTGCCGGTCAACGTGCTCATAGGCGAGGACGGCACGATAGGCGGCTATGAGTTCCGCTTGACGGGGGTCGTATTCAACGACACCAACTATGTTTGGGACACCGGCACCGTCACCCGCATCTACACTTCTTACGAATATACCGACAGCGGCGAAGTCTACGGCGCTCCAACGCTCTACACGATCACGCCCAAACCGCTGACCGTCGATGAGGACAGCTTGACCGACAAGACCTTTGACGGCGCGTTCTCGCTCTCCGTCGACACGGGCGTTCAGGGCGAATATGCGGTCGTCGGCGACGACGCGAACGGCGCGTTAGGCGCGCTTGCCGGCGTCTACTCGGGCGTCACGATCACTCCGAGGGTACTGGGCGTCACATTCGATTCGACCGCAGCCAACCCGACCACGAACGCCGACAACTATACGATCGAGGGCGGAGAGGTCACTATTGAAAGTCTGACGATCCGCACGGGCAACGTGTTGACCGCGGAGCGCGTTTTGCGCGGGTACAGGATAGGCTTCGGCGGAATGGCGGGGCTCGACTTCCTCATCGAAGCAGGCGCCGACGAGGCGGCGGTAGCGGCGCTTGCCGCGACTGCGGAAAGCGGCAAGCCGCTGCACGCGGACGACTACACTTCGGGCAATCCGGTCGCGTCGCTCAACGCCGCGCTGATCGCGCTGTTCAAGGTCAAACTCAACACGGCGGCGGTCACGCTCGAGGACGGCAAGCTCTACTTCAACGACTTCCTCTGGAGCGCGGTCACCGACGGCATGGGCCGCACGACCTATTCGTTGACCTTCTCCTTCACCGGCATTGACGGCTATGACGAGGACGGCTTTGCGACCGACCGCTACGAGTTCGTGCTCAAGGGCGCGGCGGCGGCGGACGGCGTCGAGTATATGTCCACCAACGCCTCGCTGACTTCGTCCGAACTTGCGCCCGGTCAGCTCGCCGAGGCAACGCAGACCGCGGGCACGGCAATCGCGACCGCCGACGCACTGCTCAAATTCCTCAAAACGGGCGGCACGGGCCACCTGACCGCCGACATCTACGGCTTCGACGCCGCAGGCGCCGACCTAAACTTCGGCGGCACGCTGTACGGCAACGGACATACGATTCAGCTCACGCCGAGCGACCTTGCGGCGGTGCAGAGCGGCAGCTACAACGCCTACGGCGCGCTCGTCGCGGTCAACAACGGCACGATACGCGACGTCAACCTCAAATTGATGGGCTGCGACCTCGCGTTTGAGCAGAGCAGCGCCGTCTTCGGCGCGGTCGGCGTCAACAACGGAGATCTTGTCAACGTCTCCGTCGAGGTCGTCGGCACATTGAACATCGACGGAGCAGGGTACGCAGGCGCGCTCACCGCCGTCAACGCCAATACGGGCGAGATCACCGACTGCGCGGCGAGCGTCTCGGGCGCGGTCAATATGACTTCGACAAGCGGCGAGACTGTCTCCACGGACGGCACGTTCGGCGGACTTGCGGGACTCGGCGGCGGCGCTATGAATCGCGTCGCGGCTTACGGCGGCGGTACGGTCTCGGCGGCAAGCGGCGGCGCGGTCGTCGGCGAGGCGGACGGCTTGACCATCGATGGAGTCATCGCCGCGGCGGCTTGGGGAGTCAACGGCGTCGTCGGCAGCGGAACTCCGGCGCAAGTGAGCGGACTTTACGTCAACACCGAGGCGGCTCTCGGCGTGACGGCGGACGCGCTCGGCACCGTGCTGAGCTTGCTCGCTCCGCACGAAGATGGCTTCATTCAATACTACTTCACGTCCGAGGGCGACTTCACGTCGGGCGGAGTGGGACACAACGAGTTCGGCTCTGCCGACGAGACCAACATGTCCGACTACGGCATATATGCGGACGATCTGACTTCGGTCGTCGCCGTCGAGGCGATCGCGCCCGCCGGCAGATATGTATGGGAAGGTTACGGCATCAATTACCGCACGGTCGGCACCGCGCTCAACCGCATCGTCGGCGTGTTCGCGATAGGTACGGCGCCCGAAGACCAGTACAACGCCTCGACGCAGACGATCACGCAGGGCGTCAATGCCTATACGGTCGCGTTCGGCATTTACGGCTCCACGATCGTGGCGGAGGATACGTCCAGCGTCAAAGAGGTCGTCTATAACGGTCAGCCGCAATCGTACAAGGTCACTTTGACAATTAACGGGACAGAGACCGAGATCGAGGTCACAGGCACCGACGTCGGTTATTACTCGCGCTCGTTCGTCGAGGGTATCATCAGCGGCAGCGGCGAGACAGTCGGCAACATCACCTTCGACGACGACGGACGCGTTGCGATCACCGTCACCGGCGGAGGCAGTTCCGTTGCGGACGGCATTGCGCTGATCATCTATCCCAAGACCTCTTCCGGCACTGCGGAGAAGTATTATGACGGCAATTCCGCGGCGGACGTCGTTTTGACCGACGGCGAGGGCGTGATCGGCGGAGGCGTCTATCTCGACGCCGAATATGTCAAGACCAAGAACGCCGCCGACGCGACGCAGGTGTCGATCGTCAATGCGACGACCGCGGTCCGCACCGTCGCCGTCGATGAGGAAGGCAACTTCGTCGCGCTGATCACCGCCTACGAGACAGTAGACGGGCAGTTGCAAGCTGTGGTCAAGATCGTACCCGTGACGATCGAGACGCAGGACGGCGACGTGCCGTTCGGACTTACGACGGACATCACCGCATATACTTCCGCGCAGATAATGAGAGCATATGTAATGCTGACCGACTTTGCCGATCTCGAGGAAGCGGCTGAAGGCGGCGCGCTCGACATAAGCGGCTATCATAAGGCGAGCGTGATTGCGATCACCGCGTCGCTCGGCGGCGAGGTGTTTGATGAGGAGGCGGGCGCGTTCTACTTCGCTCCGCAAACGGGCAACTACATCGTCACCTCGACGGATTGGACGCTCGGCGCGACGACTATCGCCGCCGAGGGGTACGATTGGTCGACGGCGGAAGAATACACCGTTCCCGGCACGATCAAACCCATCGACCTCAAAATCGGCGTTGCGATAAGCGGCGCGGATCAATCCTACAACCATCCGATAGTCGAGCCGACGACGAACGGCGGCGCCGCGACGGTGGGTATGGGCTTTGACGAAGCGGCGGAGAAGTACGACTTGACGAAACAGGAGTACGACCTGCTTGTCTCGCAGACAGAGAGCATCAAGGTCGCAGCCGTGTCCGGTATGTTTAAGCAGCTCGTCGAAGAGGATAAACTCGTCGACAACGGCGACGGCACCTATTCCGCCGCTGTAAAGGAGTATCAACAATTCAAGATCGCCACATCGGGCGGCGGCACGGATTCGTCCGGCAACTTTATCGTCGGCGCGTCCGGCACGCTGACTTTGAGATATTTCGAGTTCAAGATAGCGGAGGACGGCAAGACGACCTATCTTCTCGGCTCGCTCGACGATTGGCGCGCTTTGCAGAGCAACGAGAACGGCACCGCCGACTACAACACTCTCGATTACAAGGTGACCTCCGATATCGATTTCGGCGGCGAAGACGCGATGCTCGCTTGGCGTACCGCAGAGGGTAATATGCGCGACTTTACGGGCACTTTGAACGGCGACGGCAAGGTGCTGAGCAACATCTTCGAGTTCAACGAGGGCACGGGCGCCAAGTCCGCGCTCATCGAGAGCATAGGCGAGAGCGGCGTGGTCAGCAACCTGACCGTCGTCGACTCCGTGTTCGACGCGTTCGGCGACAACACCGTCACCGCAGGCATCGCGATCGAGAACCACGGTACGATCGAAAATTGCACGTTCGAGGGCACGCTGGCGGGCGGCTCCAAGACCGCCGGCGCGGCGACTTTGGCAGGGCTTGTCGCCAACAACTTCGGCACGGTAAAGGGCGGCACGGCGGTCGCGGACGGCTTGATCTTCGCGGCGGAGAGCGGCAAGACCGACGCGGTCGGCATTGCGTTCAACCGTGACAATGCCGAAACTGAGACTGCTGCGAGCGTAGAGAGCAGCAACGCGGTCGCGGCGATCCGTGCCTACGGCGGCGCTTCCGGCGCTCTCGGCGGCGCGGTCGTCGGCGGCAACGCCGGTACGGGCAACGGCTATGTCCAAGGGCTCGCGACGAGAAACGGCGCGGCGGTAACGGACGGCGATACGTCGAGCGACGGTATGCTCGTTTGGAGAGACAACGATTCGATCAAGTCCGTGATCGAAAGATATGTGTTCAATTCCGAGCTGGTGAGCTATGTCGGCTCCAAGCTCGACACCGACAACTTCCGCAAGCTCATCGCGGCGATCCGCCTGTTCGAGTTCATCACCGCCGCCGACGTGACAAACAGCACCGCGACCGCATGGGGCAAATATGCGGCATGGCTCGCCGCACACGCGTTGAATTGACGGCATAGTCAAAAATTCCGCGTTTGCGCAGGTCAAAACGCTTTACATCCGCGCGCCGTTGTGGTATAGTAATCAAGCGATTTGAAAAAATCGATCCTTGCTCCGCCGTCAAGTGGCGGAGACATCAGACCAAAAGGAGGTTTATATGAACAAGTACGAGCTTTTGTACATCATCGACAACGATTTGTCCGAAGATGAAAAGCAGGCGGTCATCGACAGGCTCAGCGCCGTCGTCACCACCGCCGGCGGCGAAGTCGTCTCTCTGGACAAATGGGGTACGCGCAAGTACGCCTACGACATCAAGTTCAAGTCCGAAGGCTACTATGTGTTGATGACGTTCACCGCTCCTGCGACCGTCCCCGCCGAGATCAACCGTCTCAGCCGCATCATGGACGAGATCGTCAGGATCATGATCATCAAGAAGTGAGGACACTACGATGAACAAAGTTATTTTGATCGGCAACCTTACCCGTGATCCCGAGACCAGCACCACCTCTTCCGGTATCTTTATGTGCAGGTTTTCGATCGCGGTCAACAGACGTTTCGGCAGAGAGAACAACGAAGCCGACTACTTCAACGTCATAGCTTGGAGAACGCTGGGCGAAAATTGCGGCAAGATCTTGACCAAGGGCAGAAAAGTGTGCGTGGTCGGCAGCATCCAGATCCGCAACTACGAGGGCAACGACGGCGTAAAACGCACCGCTGTCGAGGTCACCGCCGACGAGGTCGAGTTCCTCTCGTCCCCGAGAGGCGAGGGCGAAAACGCCGCTCCCGCTCCGAGGAGAGAAGAAGCTCCCGCTCCCAAGCTCGAAAGGATGGACACCCCCGAAGAGGACCTTCCGTTTTGATTAATCAAGGAGAACTACAATGAGCGAAGAAAAAGCTACTGTCAAAAGACCCATCAAGAGAGTTCCGCGCAAAAAGGTCTGCAACTTCTGCGTCGACAAGGCAGAGGAGATCGACTACAAGGACGTCGCGAAACTCCGCAAGTACATCACCGAAAAGGGCAAGATCATCCCCAAGCGCATGAGCGGCGTCTGCGCGAAGCACCAAAGAATGCTCGCACAGGCGATCAAGAGAGCAAGGTATATGGGGCTGTTGCCCTACGTCGCAGAGTAAAACCGCGTATAGCGGCGCACCTTTGCGCCTACAAGAACGTCTCGGGGGCGGTCACGGACGCAAGTCCGGTTGGGCCGCCCCTCTCGCAACCTTTGCGGCGCAAATCTGCGCCACTCTACGTAAGACCGCGCAAGCGGGCAGGTGAGCAAGGTTTTGAGCCGCTCTTTCGGGCGCCTTAGCGCGTCGGCGTGCGGCTAAGACCGCAGAGGGTATTGACCATTTCAGTTCCGCGCTCCCTTTGGGGCGCGGACTGTTTCACCGCTTTAAGCGGCTCGTTTGGGCATCTTTGCGCCTCTCGGAACGTTCGCGTACCATTGAGGTACAGCTCGCAACCCTATCAGCGCAAATCTGCGCCAAGTCGCTCACTTAAAGCTGCTTGGTTGCGTTTATCTAATCGGTTCTTTGATAGCTATTTATAAGTTTACTATCTGCATATTAAAAGTCAAACCGAAAGTTACTTTTATGGATAAGATCACAGCCGCGCAAAATCATCCCGAAATAGAGTGCTCAAAACTGCTACGCACCGACAAACAAACGACAGCAAAACAGCTGTCGGCATTTTTCGGCTTGTCCTCACCCCACTTGCGCGGTCAAAGTATGGGCTTTGTATAGCGATAGACAGGGAAGAAAGCGAGCATCGACAAAAAATTCCGTCAGAAAACGCCGTCGGATATTTTTATGTCGGCTTGCCCACCTACGCGCGGCGCGGTCTGATTTGTGCTTTGCAAGTGACAGACAAGCAAGTAAATTGGCACGGAACAGAAAAGCCTCGTGGAGGCGGCAAAGTTGAGTATCTATGCTTGATCCGCATACCAAAAGTCTAAACGAGAAGTTGCTTTCTGTGTATAAGGTTACGATTACATCTCGCCCAACCGCGCTTGGGCGAGATACGGTAATGCGGCTGTCAAATGACCGCGCTCTTTGACAGCCGCCCCTTACGGGACCGCGAACGGTGAGTGAGCGCTCGTCCCGTGGGAAGGGGTATTTTAGGGGAAAACCGAAAATAGCGAGTATGAGTAACGGCGACGATTGCATTTGCAATCACCGCCGTTGCGATTCGAAGCGTAATTTTCGGGTTGCCCCTAAAAAAGCGGATGCGCAAAAAATTGCGCACCCCACATCGCAAGACGGGAGCGCGCAACTGCAGAGAGTGATGAAAACGCCGAAGCGTCCATCAAACTTTATCATAACTTGACAACCGTTGTCATATTATAAGATTTTGCCATATAACAAAACGGTAAAATTATTATTGCATACGACAGGGTGTTTGTCAAGCGATTTTTTCCGCTTGATATTCGTATTTGTGCGTTTCTCGGTTTTGAGCGGCGTCTAGCGCCGATTTCGACTGTTTTTTTCGGCGAGGGCGATCGCATTTTGCACCGAATTTGCGCATCCGTTTCCACGTCGCAATAGCGCCGTTTGAGAGCCGGAGACATCCGGTCGTACGAGTATTTTCCATAAAAACGCAAATTTTTCGTAACACTGCCGGATAAGTTGCGCCGAAACGGTTCGGCAACCGAACATATTTTTCAACTTTTTTCGCCCGAAAACCTCGATGAACATTGACATCTTGAATTTTCACCGCAAAAAAAGCGGCGCGTATCCTTGACTTGGCGAAATTCTGTGTTATAATCGAGGTGAAGGAGGTGACGGAGCGGGAGTAAAAATTCCGAGACAAACGCTGCACAACGCAACGCGCCGCGGCAAAGCCGGGATCGGCGCGGACGGGAACGGACGCAACGGCTTTTGCCGTTGCGTCCGTCGATTCGTTACAGTCGCATTCGACGCGCTTTTCAAGGCGCGGATCCCTGAGAGGCCGCTCAAAGACGGTTTTTGGGCGTTCCCTTCAAGATGCGGTCGTTCAAAAATGTCGTCAACGGCTTGAAGAGGAGCGGGAAGACGAGCGCGTTGCAGACGATCTGGGTGACGTAAAAGACCGCTCCGCGGGCGTAGTAGATCGCGAAGCGCTGCCCGAAGTCGTCCCAAAAGCCGCTGAAAAGTCCGACATCGACGAGTGCGGTCAGCACCCCGAAGCTCGTCGTCATGATCACCGCAACTATGGTCGGGATGACGCGCGACGGCTTGATGAATCGCGACAGCAGCCAGAACACGAGCGCGACAGCGGGCCAATGTATCGCATAGGAGATCACCCACGGACCCAAGCCGTAGATGAGCGTTTCACATGCGACGAAGATGCAGGTCGCCAGCACCCCCTGCGCGCCCAGCACAAAGCCGTATACGGCGCACAACAGCGTGACGATCTCGACATTGGGGATCGCCGAAAGCACGAACTTGCCCGCGGTCAGCGAAGCCGCCGCGAGCGCGGTGTAGGCGACGAAGCGTGCGCCCTTGAGCGTTTTGCCGCTGCCGTTCATCAATAGACGATCGTGCCGACGTAGATGACGCAGCCGTCCTCGACGGTCATGTCCGCCGCGCCGACGCCGGAGTTTGTCAGCGTCTTGCCGTCAAAGTCGATCGTCGTCGCATATTGCGACACGTCGAAGTCCGCCGTGACGGAAGTGTAGAGGTAGATGTACTCCGGCGCGGTCGGTTCAAGCGATCCGACTTTGTAGAGCATACCGCTTTCGGCGACGTAGTCGATTTTCTCCTTGTCGAACACGTCGAGAAGGGAGATGTTCTTGTCAAGCCCCGAAAGGTCGACCTCGATCGTGCGAGTCGGCTCTTCGGCGATCGCGAGGGTCATCGACGCGCCGTCGGCAAAGACGTCGCCGTCGGGTTGTTCGGGATCGATGCAAGCCGCAAATGCCGTCAAAAGGCAGAGCATGATGAGAAGTGCCGCGACCGATGCGATCGCTTTTTTGAAAGTGATGGAAGTTGTCATTTTTTCGCCTCCGTGTTGATTATCGCAAGTTTACGGCATGGGCGAAAGAAAGCCTCCCCAAAGACGGGAAAGGGGCGAAGTCGAGGCGCATCGCGCCGCGTCGGTGTGGTCCTTCATTGCCCAAAGACCGTTTCCGAAAAGCTGTGGGGCAGGTCCTCCGACTTTCGGCTTGCGCCGATCACGGTAATGGCTGTTGCGACGGATTTGCACCGAGATTCCCACTGTTGACGGTTTGCCTCATTGACAAATGAGACTCCCGAACCTCACAGCTTTAGTGTGCCTCGCTCGAGCGGCTTGTGCATGGTTTTGAGCGCCGCTCGCGCTTGGCTGGATATTGCGCGACATTGCCGTTGGTGACAACGGTAAGGTCGCGGTCTTATTTTTGGTGTTGAACGAGAACGGCTTGTCACTGTCCGTCAAGTCGGTTTGTTGACGAGATGACGGAAGCTGCGTTCCGTTGTTTCGATCGAGGTCGTCTCGATCGAGGATGGGTCCATTATATCGCCGAGATCGAGGTCGTCTCGATCGAGGATAGGTCCATTATATCGCCGAGATCGAGGTCGTCTCGATCGAGGATAGGTCCATTATATCGCCGAGATCGAGGTCGTCTCGATCGAGGATAGGTCCATTATATCGCCGAGATCGAGGTCGTCTCGATCGAGGATAGGTCCATTATATCGCCGAGATCGAGGTCGTCTCGATCGAGGATGGGTCCATTATATCGCCGAGATCGAGGTCGTCTCGATCGGGGATAGGTCAATTATATCGCCGCGGCGGGGCAATGTCAACCGCTCCGAGGCGATGAGCATTGCGGCGTCAGCCCCTGAGGCGGGGCAGGTCGAGCGGTTCGCCTTTGAAGATGTGGGCGGCGATGCGCACGTCCGCGGCGGCGTCCTTGCAATAGTAGTCCGCGCCTATCTTGCGGGCATAGTCTTCGGTCAGCACCGCGCCGCCGACCATGATCGAGCAGTCGGGACAGTCGCGGCGAAGAAGTTCGATCGTGCGCTGCATGTTGGGCACGGTCGTCGTCATCAATGCGGAAAGACCGCACAATTTTGCGCCGCGGCGTTTGACCTCTTCGGCGACGGTCTCGCAGCGGACGTTCTTGCCAAGGTCGACGACGTCGTAGCCGTAGTTGGCGAGCACCGTCTTGACGATGTTCTTGCCGATGTCGTGGACGTCGCCCTCGACGGTCGCGAGCACGATCGTGTCACCCTTGACGGACGACTCGGGCATGCGCTTTTTGATCTCGTCGAAGCACAGCTTGGCGGCGTCGGCGGCGGCGATCAATTGCGGCAAAAACAGCGTGCCCTTTTCGTAATCGTCGCCGACGGAGTTGAGCGCCGGGATGAGGTGGAAGTTGACCAATTCGAGCGGAGCTATGCCGCCGTCCAGCATTGCCGCGGCTTTGGCTTGCGCGGTCGGCAGCCCCTTGCGGATGAGGTAGGCGAGGTCGGCTTGGTTCTCGTCGGACGGGGACGCTTCCGCCTTGGGGGCGGCGGAGTATTTTGCGGTGTATGCTGCGCAATTGACGTCCTCGCCGCAAAGCGCCTTGAAGGCGGCGACCGCCTGCATGTTCTCGGGAATGTTGGGATTGAGTATCGGCGCGTCCAGCCCCGCCCAAAGCGCGGCGGAGAGGAAGGCGGTGTTGATCGCCTTGCGCTCGGGCAGTCCGAACGAGATGTTGCTGACGCCCAGCACCGTGCGCACGTCGTATTCGCTCTTTATGCGGCGGATCGCCTCGAGGGTGCGCACCGCCTGTTCCTGCTGTGCGCCGACGGTCAGGGTGAGACAGTCGACGAAGATGTCCTGTTCGGGGATGCCGTATTTTTTGGCGGCGGAGATGATCTTGCGTGCGATGCGGAGCCTGTCCTCGACGGTCTCGGGGACGCCGTTCTTGTCCACGCACAGCGCGACGATCGCCGCGCCGTACTTTGCCGCGACGGGCAAAATGCCGTCGAGAGAGTCGTCGTCGCCGCTGACCGAGTTGACGATCGCCTTGCCGTGATAGGCGCGCAATGCCGCCTCGATCGCGTCCGGCTTGGTGCAATCGATCTGCAACGGCAGGTCGGTGACGCGCTGGAGCAAGGTCACCATGTGCACGAGCGCCGCCTTTTCGTCGATGTCGGGAAGCCCCGCGTTGACGTCGAGGACGTCCGCGCCCGCCTCTTCCTGCTCGATCGCCTGGCGGGAGATGTAGTCGTAGTCGCCGCTGCGCAGCGCCTCTTTCATCGCTTTTTTGCCCGTCGGATTGATGCGTTCGCCGATCACGCGGACGGCGTCGAACGTGACCGCGCGGCGAGCGGAGCAGACCGCGGAGACGGGCTTTGCCGCACTCGGACGGCGAACGCCTCGGTCGGCGATCTTGCGCAACAGCTTGATGTGTTCGGGAGTGGTGCCGCAGCAACCGCCGATGATCGCGACGCCGAGGTCGACGTACTTGGAGCAATAGGCGGCGAACTCTTCGGCGCCGACAGAGTAGTTGCCCTCCTCGTCGGGAAGCCCTGCGTTGGGCTGCACGATGATGGGCTTTGAGGTCAAAGACGCGATCTTTTCGACGATGGGCAGAAGTTGGTCGGGCCCCAAAGAGCAATTGACCCCGATCGCGTCCGCAAGGGGCGCGGCGGTCAGCACGAACGACGTCACGTCGCAGCCGGTGAAGGTGCGCATGTTGTCGAAGAAGGTCATCGACGCGACGACGGGAAGGGAGCTGTTTTCGCGGACGGCGAGCAGCGCTGCGCGAAGTTCGGCAAGGTCGGACATCGTCTCGATGAGCACGAGGTCGGCGTCTTTGCCCGCGACTACGGCGCGGCGATAGACGTCGTAAGCCTGATCGAAGGTCATCGTGCCGAGCGGCTCGAGCATTTGCCCGGTCGGGCCCAAGTCGAGGGCGATCAGCTTGCTCGGGGCGGAGTCGCGCGCCAGCTTGACCGCCGCGGAAATTATGCCGTCGGACAGCTCGCCCGCCTTGGCGGCGTTGGCGCCGAAGGTCGCGGTCGAGATGACGTCCGCTCCGGCGGCGGCATATGCGCGGTGAATGCTCGCGAAGACCTCGGGCGAAGTGAGCACGAGCTTTTCGGGCAAAGTGCCCGTATCGACGCGCATTTGTTGGAGCATGCTGCCCATCGCGCCGTCAAAGACGACGATCTTGTCTGAAATGAGGTCGAGAAAATTTTTCATCTTGGCTCCCTGTTGCGCGCCGCGCAATTCGCGTTGGCGCAAAGCGCGCATTTGTCGGCTTGAGAAAAGGGGAAGGGCTTGCCTCCGCCCTTGACGCCCAAAAGCGCGGTGATCGACTTGCGAGGCACCAGCGAACCGCCTGCGTCCACGCACAGCCCTATGCGAGTGTCGGCGCGAAGCAACGAGCAGATGTCGCGCTGCGCGGCGAGAGGAAAGTCGCCGTAGCCGCACGAAAAGCGCGCGGTCAGCGGCCCGTATTTGCGTTGAAGTTCGTCGCAGACGTCGTCGGCGAGACTCTCGACAAGGCAGGACGCGGCGCTGTCGAAGATCACCGCTTTGCGAGAGGACGAGGAGAACAGCCTCTCGGTCGTCCTGTCGATGTCGGCGCCTATCGTCACCGCGAGCACGATGACCTTCGCGCACCCCGAAAGGTGGCGGCGGATGTCCGCGCCGCCCGGCGAAAAGCCCGTGCCGACGAGGCTGTCGCCGTCATAGTCGAAGAGCGCCGCGGTGTGCGCGGGACGGGCGGCGGCGAGGCACAAGTCGCACGCCTCGTCGATCGCTTTTTGCGTGCCCGTGTCGATATCTTGACCTCTCCAGCCGAGATAGCGAAGCAGTTCGCGGCGGTCGACGATCATTTGTTGACGCCTGCGAGCAGCGAGGAGACATTGTCGGTGATCGCCCTCGCGACGGCTGCGTTGTTCATCACATAGAGGTGGACGCCGTCCACGCCGGCGGAGATGAGGTCTACGATCTGGTCGGTCGCATAGGCGATGCCCGCCTGCATCAGCGAGTCGGGGTCGTCGTAGAAGCGCGCGACCATGCGCGAGATCTTTGCCGGGATCTTTGCGCCCGTCAGCCCGACGGTGCGGTCGACGGTCGTCTTTTTGACAAGGGGCATGATGCCCGCCTGGACGGGGATGTCTATGCCTGCGACCGCGAGCATGTCGCGGAAGCGGAAGAAGTCGTCGTTGTCGTAAAAGAGCTGGGTGTTGAGGTGGGTGACGCCCGCGTCGACCTTGCGCTTGAGGTTGTTGATGTCCTCGATGAGGTCGCGGCTTTCGGGGTGACCTTCGGGGTAGCACGCGCCGGCGATGTCGAAGTCATAGCCTTCGGAGCGAATGAAGCGCACCAGCTCGTCGGCGTGCGCGAAGTCGGGGGACGGCGCCGCGCCCTGTACGCGGTCGCCGCGAAGCGCCAAGATGTTCTCGACGCCGTCGCCGTGCAATTGTTTGAGCGACGCGCGGATCTCGTCCTTGGTCGAGTTGATGCAGGTGAGGTGGGCGAGAGGCAAAATGCCGTAGTCGTCCAAGAGCATGTCCGCGATCTCGTTGGTGCGCGAGTTGCCCGAGCCGCCGGCACTGCAAGTGACGGAGACATAGTCGGGTTTGAGGTCGGCAAGGGCGGCGACGGTCGCCTTGATGCCCGAAAGATCGGCGGTCGGCTTCGGGGGAAAGATCTCGAACGACCAGACGGTCTTCTTGGATTTGAACAGATCGGAAATGAACATATGCGCCTCCAGCGTAGCGGATATAGATATAATAATTATATCAAAGTGAAGGGAGCAATGCAAGCGCGGCAAGCGGATATTGACAAACCAACAAAAAGAGAAAAAGTAAAGATTCAGTTCTGTTCCGCACTGCCTTTGGAGTGCGGAACAGAAATGTCGCGCGGAACCGCGCTTCCCGCGCGACTTGATAGCGCGGCTGTCAAATGACCGCGCTCTTTGACAGCCGCCCCTTGCGCGGACGCGAATGGTGAATGAGCGTGCCGCGTGGGAAGGGGAGTATTGAGGGGGAACCCAAGTGCCGCTTGTATGAAAAAACGCGCACAGTTTGCAATGCAAACGCGCGCGTTTTGATTCAAGCGATTAGCACTTTGGTGCCCCCTCAAAGCGAAGCAACCTCAAATCCTCCCCCGAAAGCTCTCGCGTCAAAGAGTAGGACTTGTTGGTCATACGCGACACGGTGCGTTCGCCGTAGCGCGCCATCAATTCTTCGAGCGAAAGATTGGTCGTGATCATCGTGCGCTTGCCGTGATTGACGCGAGATTCGACGATGTTGTAGAGATATTCGAGCGTGACGTTGCGCAGCACCGTCTCCGAGCCGAGATCGTCGATCACGAGAAAGTCGCTGTCCGTCAAAGGCTCCATCACCGAGGCGCGGTCGACAAGGCGGGAAGTGTGGTATTTGAGCAATGCGTTATTGAAGTCGAACGCCGACATGCAGCACACCGAATGCCCGCGCGAGATCAGCTCGTTCGCGGTCGCATAGGCGAGCGACGACTTGCCGGTGCCGGCTTGACCGCAAAGCAAGATGAATTTGATGCGGCTGCCGTCGAACTTGTCGCAAAACCTTTTCATCACGTCGTACAGCTTGACGAGAGTGTCCGATTGAGAGCAGTCCATTTGCAAAGAGCGGTCGTCCGCAAAGGTGAAAGCGGGGATGTTGCGGGCGCCGCACTCGGCTTTGAGCATGTCGATGAATTGCGCCTTGACGCAGTCGCAAGGCTCGCCGTCCTTGTCAAAGCCAATGTCGCGGCACTTGTCGCAGCGATAGTGAACGGACACGTCGGCGCCGAGCCGTTTGAGCGCGGAATCGTAGGCGGTTTGCGCTTTTTTGAGACCTGTTTCGAGTTTTGACGTGCTTTCGCCGCGAGCGCGAGCGGAGGCGAGGGCGATGTTAGCCTTTGCGAGCGCGCGCTCCGCCTCGGCAAATCCCTTGTCCTCGCGCGCCTTTGCAAGACGACGCGCAGCGTCCGCCTGCTCCAAACGGCGAAGTTCGGTTTGACTAGCCCTCAATTGTGCCTTGACCCTGTCGCGTGCGTTCATCTCAAACCTCTATGTTGTCAAAGTCGTGCAGATCGCCGAAGAAAGACGACAATTCTTCTTTGGTGTATTTGCGTTCCAGATCGCCGCATTCGCGCTTGGGGCGATTTGAGGTCGGGGCGGAGGAGACGCGCTTTGTTACTTCCGCCGCGTCAAAGGCCTTCGCGTCGCGGCAATCGGTCAAAATTTTGGAGATCGCGCCGAACGCCATCGGTCTGCCGGCGACGGCACGCGCCGCCGCAAGGATCGCATCGTTGCCGAACCCCCAACCCAGCCAAAGTTCGTAGGCGTCGCGGTCGGACGCGGTCACGGCGCGCGAACTGCCCGTCGCCTCGATGACCGCCTTGACCGCCTTGTCCCTCTCGACCAGCGCGGTCAGATATTCGTCGATCGCCGCCACGCTCAGACAGCCGTGCTTGTAGAAGCGCGCGACCGCCGCGTTCATGCCGCTCAACGTGCGGATGCCGTTGGAAAAACAATATTCGGCGATCAATTTGAGCGCGTCGCCGTCAAAGCCCTGCGCCTGCCAAGTCCCTATGTAGTGCGAGATCACCGTGTCCAAGTTCTCGTACCTGACGCCGATGATCCGCGTCACGTCCTTGGCGAGTTCGTACAGCTCCTGCTTGCGCGCGCCGTAGTCGCGTATGCTCTCCGCGTCGAGACGGTTGGAGGTGAAAAGCTCGTCGAGAAGGGCGTCGAGCCGCTCCATGCCGCCGCGCTTTTTGCACAGCTTCGCCGCCGCGAGGATCGCTTCGTCCGAAAACCCCCAGCTCGACGTCCACTTGACGTAAAGCTGCTTGTCGTCGAGGTCTATCGCCGACTTCTTGCCAAGCTCCTTCGCGACCTTGCGCAAACTCTCCGTCGACGCGTCCTCGAGATCGATGTGCCTCTCGGCGTCCTCGACCGTCCTGATCCCAAGCGCATACCACGCCCGCGCGACCGCCAAGACATAGTTGGTGCGGATGCCGTCGCCCTTGAGACGCACGCAATAGGCGGCGATCAAAAGCAGCACCTCTTGCGGCAGTCGCGTGTCGTCCAAAAATTCGTAATATTTGAGGAACTCGCTCTCCAAAAGCATGCGGCCGTCGAAAATGCGCTGCAATTGCGCGTTGAAATCGGCAAACTTCGCCGGCTTGTACATCTTCACGCTCTGCCCGGGACGATTGAAACTCACCTCGAGCGGAGACGTGTTGACGATCGTCACCAACCCCTGATCGCGCCAATATTCGAACGCCGCAGTCACCTGCGCCGCCGTCAAACCCAGCGCGTCGCTCATCCGCTCCAACGTGTTGTCGCAAAGCGGCGCGCCGGCGCGGCAAAGCCACAGCCCATACAGATAGACCTTGAGGGCGTCGCCGTCGGCGTCGGGTAGATGTTCGCGAATAAAACGGTTGTCGACGAGAGTGCACCCGTCGTCCGCCGCGTCACGCGTCAATTTGCATAATGCCATATTTTCGCTCCGCAGAGTTGAAAATTGCCGCCGTTTGCCTTATAATGGAAATGCGGTAGAATAATAATAGCACAATCGCCGCCGCTTTGCAACCGCGCGGCGAAAATCAAAGGTGAATTATGAAAACAAAAAAATATATCGTCGCAATCATCGCCGTCCTCGTCGTCGCGACGGCAATCGCCCTCACCGGCTGCGCGTCCATGCAGGGCGCGTGGGCGCAGATCGGCATCAATGCCGACAAGATCACGTCCGTCACCCTCGTCCGCTCGAGCGGCGTCGCAAGCGTGCTCAAACCCCTCGAAGGGCAGGAAATGACCGACTTCATCGCCGCGTTCGACGCGATCGAGGTCGACGTCTCCGACGAGGGCTTCCCCGACAACGACTTTGAATATGCGATCCGCGTCACCGTCGACGGCAAGGAAGGCTATTGCGAATACCGCATAAGCGCACAGGTCATCGCGGGTGACGGCTTCACCGGCATAAAACACGCGTATTGCTACCTCTCGGACGAGCAATACGAAGCGCTTATCGACAAAATCACGCAACTGTTTTATAGCTGACGCAGCGGACCGCGCGCGATCTTCAAAGCGGATACGCGCTCCGCGCAAGAACAGACGGACGGAAAAGACCGCGGCAAAACTGCGGTCTTTCGCGGCGTCTTACGATCAAAACTGTTCCAAAACCAGTCTGTCGTGTCCGAGAGACTCCACAAAATCGTCCGGCTTGAATTTGACGTTCTTGAAATCGAGGAATCGGCGATAGTGCAACGGCAGCAATATCGGCGTCGAACAATCCAGTGTCTTGCAGATGTCATCCACCCATTTGACGAAGTTGTCAAAGCTCGCCGGCGACCTGTCTTCGTAGACAGTGTCGGCGTAAATCTTGTCGCCGTCCATCACTTTTGCCCAAATTTTCATACGAGTATTGTACTTAATCGTGCAAAAATTGTCAACAAAAACGGCGGCGTAAACACGGTCAAAGCATTGACAAACACCTATTTATTTTATAAAATATAATACATCCATAACCCTATACGGAGGAAAAATATGGGCAACAAGGTGATCTCGGAGGCAGTCATCAAACGTCTGCCGCGATACTACCGCTATCTCGAACACCTCGAACAAGAGGGCGTGAGTAAGGTCTCGTCGGGGACGCTCGCGTCTTTGCTCGGCGTCACCGCGTCGCAGGTGCGGCAGGACTTCTGCAACTTCGGCGGCTTCGGTCAGCACGGCTACGGCTATGACGTCGGCTATCTCAAACGCAAACTCGCCGAGATCCTCGGCCTCGACAGGCAATATGACATGATCATCGTCGGCGCGGGCAACATCGGCAGAGCGCTCGCAGGATATAAGAACTTCGCCGCGGAGGGCTTCAAGGTCAGGGCGCTGTTCGACATCGAGGTCAAAGACCCCTTCGTCGGTGACGTCCCCGTCTACAAGATCGACAAGCTCGCCGAGTACGTCAAGGAGCACGGCTGCGACATCGCCGTCATCGCCACCCAAAAGAACGTCGCGTCCGACGTCGCGAGCCAATTGGTCGCGCTGGGCGTCAAGAGCCTTTGGAACTTCGCCCCCATCGACCTCGAGGTCCCCAAAGACGTCGCCGTCGAAAACATCGCGATGAGCGAAAGCCTCTATGTGCTCAGCTATCGCATGAAAAATCAAGAAAAATAAGCAAAAGCTACCGACCGCAAGGTCATCGGAGGATATATGGCTAAGGATTTCGTTTTGACCCAAGAGGGCTACGACAAACTCAAAGAGCAACTCGACTATCTCAAAAACGTCAGAAGAAAAGAGGCGTCCGAAAGGATCAAGTACGCCCGTGAACTCGGCGACCTGTCCGAGAACGCCGAATACGATTCCGCAAAGGAAGAGCAGGGCATCATCGAGGCGGATATCAAACGCATCGAGGACGAGCTCGAGCGCGCCGTCATCATCGAGGACGCCAAGACGTCCAACAAGGTCACCCTCGGCTGCACCGTCAAGATCAAGGACGAGTTCGGCGAAGAGACCTTCCAGATCGTCGGCAACGCCGAAGCGAACATCATGCAAAACAAGATCAGCAACACCAGCCCCCTCGCCGAGGCGATCCTCGGCAAGAAAAAGGGCGAAAAAGCCATCGTCTCGGCAGAGGAGCCGTACGAGGTCACCATCGTCGACATCAGCAAGTAATGGAAGAACAACAAAACTTAGGAGAACTCATCAAGATCAGGCGCGAAAAACTCGCCAAACTCGTCGAAGAGGGCCGCAACCCCTTCGAGATCGTCCGCTATGACAAGGACGCCTACGCCCAAGTCATCAAGGACAAGTACGCCGACTTCGAGGACAAGACGGTCTCGCTCGCCGGCAGAATGATCTCCAAACGAGTGATGGGCAAGGCAAGCTTTGCGCACCTGCTCGACTGTACCGGCACCATCCAGCTGTACGTCAGCCGCGACGACCTCGGCGAAGAGGCATACGCCGCGTTCAAAAAGACGGACATCGGCGACATCATCGGCGTAAAGGGCAAAGTCTTTACGACCAAGATGGGCGAGATCTCCGTCCATTGCACGTCGGTCGAATTGCTGTCCAAGTCGCTGCTGCCGCTGCCCGAGAAGTTCCACGGACTCAAGGACGCCGATCTGCGCTACCGTCAACGCTACGTCGACCTCATCTCCAACCCCGAGGTCAAGCAGGTGTTCGTCGCGCGCAGCCGCATCATCACCGCGATCAGGTCCTATCTCGACGGACAGGGCTTCGTCGAGGTCGAGACCCCGATCCTCAATACGATCGCCGGAGGTGCGTCCGCCCGCCCGTTCATCACCCACCACAACACCCTCGACATCGATATGTATATGCGTATCGCGCCCGAACTCTATCTCAAGCGGCTCATCGTCGGCGGCTTCGAGAAGGTCTATGAGCTGGGCAGAATGTTCCGCAACGAGGGCATGGACACCAAACACAACCCCGAGTTTACGATGATCGAGATGTACCAGGCGTACACCGACTACCACGGCATGATGGACCTCGTCGAACACATCTTCGAACACGTCGCGATGACCGTCAAGGGCACAACGAAGATCACCTACCAAGGTCAGGAGATCGACCTCACGCCGCCGTGGCGCAGACTGTCGATGATCGACGCGGTCAAAGAGTATCTCGGCATCGACTTCGACAGCGAGGATATGCCCGCGCTCAAAGCCGCCGCAAAGGCGAAGGGCGTCGAGTTCGACGACGACGTCTCGTGGGGCAAATTGCTGTATGAGTGCTTCGATCAAAAGATAGAGGAGCAACTCGTCCAGCCGACGTTCGTCTATGATTATCCGGTCGAGGTGTCGCCGCTTGCCAAGCGCAAGCCGTCCGACAAGAGATTGACCGAACGCTTCGAGTTCTTCATCACCGCGCGCGAGATGGGCAACGCCTTCTCCGAGCTCAACGACCCTCTCGATCAGAAAGAGCGCTTCCTCGCGCAGGTCAAACAGCGCGAAAAGGGCGACGAAGAGGCGCAGATGATGGACGAAGATTACATCAACGCGTTGATGTACGGTCTGCCCCCGACAGGCGGCCTCGGCATCGGCGTCGACCGTCTGGTCATGCTCATGACCGACCAGGCAAGCATCAGGGACGTGCTTCTGTTCCCGACAATGAAGCCGATAGGCAAATAAAAGGAGAGCAGTCGCAAGACTGCTTTTTTATGCAAAGATACGACGCACCTCTTTACAACGCGATTGACAATGCCGCCGCAAAGGCGGTCGCGCGCTTCTGTATGCCCGGGCATTCGGGCAACGGAGCGGGCGTGCTGTCTTGCGCAAGGTGGGACTTGACCGAGATCGAAGGGCTGGACAACATGCTGTCGCCCGAGGGCGTGATCGCCGACGCGCAAAGGCTCGCCGCGAGGGCGTACCGCGCAAAACACGCGCTGTTCTTCACCGCAGGCGCGACGAGCGCAATGCATACCGCGCTCGCGATCGCGAGGGATAAGGGCAATGTGTGGGCGATCGGCAGGCTGCACAAGAGCTTTTACGGCGGATGCGCGCTGCTCGGCATTGAGCCCGTCTGCTTTGACGGCATCGAGGCGTTCGCCGCGTCCGACGCGCGCGGAGGCACTGCGTTCTTCAACTATGTCGATTACTTCGGATGCGTCGCCGACGACGCACCGCTCGCGAAGTTTTGCAAGGAAAGGGGCGTGACTCTCGTCGCCGATTCGGCGCACGGCGCGCATTTCCCCTTTTGTAAAAAATTGCCCCGCCTGCCTCTTGCGGACGTCGCGATCTACGGCATGCACAAGACGCTGCCCGTCATGGGCGGCGGTGCGTTGATGACCGTCTCGGACGATCGCTTGGCGGACGAAGCCGCTTACGCGCGCTCGCTCGTGCACACCACGTCGCCGTCCTATCTCACGATGGCGACGATGGACCTTGCAAGGGCGGTCTATGAGAGGGACGGCGAAGAGATCTTTGCCGACATCCTCGCCGCAAGACGCAAGTTCGAGGCAGAAAACGCGAGCGGATACAAGGTCGTCCCGTCCGATGATTTTTCCCGACTGGTGTTGATGGGCGGCGGTTACGACGCGACGGAGCTCACCTCGTTTTTGACCCAAAAGGGCATCTATCCCGAGGCGGCGATCGCGGACAGAGCGGTGTTCATCTTGACGCGCGACAACGCGCCCAAACTGCCGCTGCTTGCGCAGGCGTTGAAGGAGTTCAAGCCGACTAGGCGGCTTGCAAAGACTCCCGCCCCGGCAAAGAGGGAAAGGAAAGATGCGCGCGGCGCGGTCGAGTTTGTCGCTCTGTCCGAGGCGTGCGGAAGGGTCGCGGCGGCGGAGGTGGGGCTCTATCCGCCCGGCGTGCCGTTCATTCAAAGAGGAGAGGCGTTCACCGCCGAGGACGTGCGATATCTGTCCGAAAACGCACATTTGATTTTCGGACTTGTAAACGGACGCGTCGTTGTGGTAAAATAGGATCATGAAAGGTAAGTTTGTCACATTTGAGGGCTGTGAGGGCGTGGGCAAGTCCACGCAGGTCGAGATGCTCAAAGAGTATCTGACCGCAAGGGGAGGGAACTTCCTCTTTTTGCGCGAGCCGGGCGGCAACGCCGTCTCCGAGAAGATACGCGAGCTCATCCTCACCAAGGACTACGGCGAGATCTGCGGCCGCTGCGAGGCGCTGCTGTATTGCGCCGCGCGCGCGCAACTCATCGACACCGTGATCAGACCCGCGCTCGAACAGGGCAAGCTGGTCGTCTGCGACCGCTTCACCGACTCCACGTTCGCCTATCAGGGCGTCGCGAGAGGGCTGGGAGCGGAATATATCGCGCGGCTCAACGAGCTGACCTGCGGCGAGGTCACGCCCGACGTGACCGTCTTCCTCGATATGTCGCCCGAAGAGGCGTTCGCGCGCAAGGGCGGCGCCGACGCGTCGGACAGGTTGGAGAGCGCCGGCATGGAGTTCCACCGCAAAGTCTACGAGGGCTACCGCGAGGCGGCAAGACTATATCCCGACAGGATCGTCTCTGTCGACGCACGTCCGTCCGCCGACAAGGTGTTTGCGGCGGTGCTCGCCGCCTTGGAAAGGGCGGGGGTGAAGCTGTGAGCGCGCTCGAAGAGATACTTGCCGAGTCGCTGCCGTGCCGCACCGTCCGCGAGGACAAGCTGCGCGGCAGGCTCAACCATTGCTATCTCGTGCTGACCGAGGACGACGCGGTCAGGTCCAAGCTGTGCAGGATGATCGCAAAGATCGCGCTGTGCCCGAACGGCGGGTGCGGCAAGTGCGACGTCTGCGAAAAGATCGACGACGGCGCTTACACCGCGCTCAACATCGCCGACAAGGACAAGATGAGCGTCGAAGACGTCAAATTGCTGATCGAGGACACGTTCTTCACCGGCTTTGACGGAGACCTCAAAGCGTATGTCGTCACCAATATGCAGGGGATGAACGAGAGGGCGCAGAACAAGTTTTTGAAGACGCTCGAAGAGCCGTCCGACGGCGTGGTGTTCGTCCTCGGCGCGCAGTCGCCGCGCTCGGTGCTGGCGACGATATACTCGCGGTGCAAAAAGCTCAACTTCGAAGGCTTTACCGTCGATCAGCTCAAAGAGACGCTCGAAGAGGAGACCCCGTGGGGCGTCGCACGCGACGGGCTCGACCGCGAAGAGGTGATCGAAAGGGCTGCGGCGTGCGCGTTCGGCAGCTATACCCGCGCAAAAAAGCTCGCGTCCGACGCGGAGTTCGCGCGGCTGTTCGCGCTCGTTGCCGACATCTTGCTCAAGATGACGGACAGCAAAAAATTGGACGAGCAGCTCGCCCGGCTCGCGCCGTACAAAAACGACCTGTCCGCGGTGCTTGACATGACTGAGACCGTGCTGGGGCTGCTGCTCTCGGGAGAGGGCGGAGAGTTCGGCGCGATCGAGGGACTCAAATCGACATTCGATACGGCTTCGGTCGTAAACTCGCTGGGGCTGGTCGCCTCGGCAAAGAGGAAGGTCGAGAGCAACTGCAATGCGCAGTCGGTGCTCGACGCCCTCTTTTTAGGAATTTTGGAGGTGAAATATCTATGCCGGAGATAGTTGGCATCAAGTTTGCCGGAAACGGCAAATCGTACTATTTTGACCCCAAGGGTCTGCAATTCGAACAGGGCGACGGCGCGATCGTCGAGACGGTCAGAGGGCTGGAATACGGCACCGTCGCGATCGCCAACGCCGAGGTCGAGGACAGCGAGATCAAGGGGACGCTCAAACCCGTCGTCCGCAAGGCGACCGACAAGGACAGGGCTCGCGCCGAAGAGAACGTCGAACTCGCCCAAAAGGCGCTCGACATCTGCGCGGCGAAGATCGCCAAGCACGGGCTCAAAATGAAGCTGGTCGGCGCGGAATACACGTTCGACCGCAACAAGGTCATCTTTTCGTTCACCGCAGACGGCAGGGTAGACTTCCGCGAACTCGTCAAGGATGTCGCGTCTGTGATGCATACGCGCATAGAGCTGAGACAGATCTATGAGCGCGACGACATCCGCATGCGCGGCGCGATGGGCATGTGCGGCAGACCGTGCTGCTGCATACAGTTCCTCGACGACTTCGAAAAGGTCACCGTCAAGATGGCGAAGAATCAAAATCTCTCGCTCAATCCTACAAAGGTCAGCGGCATGTGCGGCAAGCTGATGTGCTGTCTCAAATACGAGAACGAATACTACGCCGAGACGCTCAAGCTCATGCCCAAGCACGGCGCGCGCGTCAAGACCGCCGACGGCGTCGGCAGAGTGGACGACATCGACGTGCTCAGACGCCGCATCCGCGTCGCGATCGAGAACGAGGACGGCGTGACAAAGGCGTATTACGGCATCGGAGACTTCGAGGTGCTCGCCCAAGGAGGCAAACAGCACAGCCGCGCCGAGGAGAGGGAAAAGGACGACTCCGCCCCCGATGACGCCGACACCGTGGAGTGATCGACAAAATTAGCCTGGGCAAAAGTATTTACAACGGCGAAAGCTTGTGGTATAATCAAAGTACAAATAAAAAAAGCGAGGTGCACTATGGCATACGTTATCGGTGACGGCTGCATCAAGTGCGGATCCTGCGCGGCGAACTGCCCGGTCAGCGCTATCAGCGAGGGCGACGACAAGTTCGTGATCGACGCGGATACCTGCATTTCGTGCGGCACCTGTGCGGCGGGTTGCCCGGTCGAGGCGATCAGCGAAGAGTAATTCTTCCGCCCACAAACAAAAGACGCGATGAGCGTCTTTTCCCGGGAGAACGGTTAGCGATGACTAACCGTATTTTTATGCCGGTTTGAAGAAAGAAGGGAAGAGCGCCGCTCTAGCAAGAGGAATGATGCGGCAATAGACACGCGCCTGTTTGGGAGTGGTTTTTGACGGCAAGCGCAGGTCTTTGTCATCGATCAAAAAGGCGTCCTCAAAAGGTGAGGACGCCGAAAATATTTTTACCGATCACAAACACGGGCACGAAAAATCAGCTTTTCACTCTGACCGAGATCTCGCCCGACGAAAGCCTGCGTTCCCGTCCGTCGTCCGTCATGACGATCAGCGCGCCGTCGTCGGCGACGTCAGTCGCGACGCCGCTTTCGGGGACGTTGTCAAAGACGTAGTCGACGCGCCTGCCGATGACGAAACAGCGGCGGCGGTATTCGGGCATGAACGCGCCGGGGTCGAGGTGCGTTGCGTGCGCTGAAAGCGACGACACTATGTCCGCGATCAGGCGGCTGCGCACCGGCGGAGCGTCTTTGGGGAAGAGCACCCCGGCGACGCCGCGCAGCTCTTCGGGAAAGGCGGAGAGGTCGGACGAGTAGTCTATCCCTATCCCGACGACGACGCTGCGAAGCTGCGATGAAAAGAAGTCGGCGGTCGCCTGTGCGGAGATTCCGCACACCTTTTTGCCGTCGACGAAGAGGTCGTTGACCCATTTGATCGCGGGGGAGACGCCGAGCAGCCTCTCGAACGCCTGCGCAACGGAGACCGCCGCGGCGTGAGTGATCAGGGGCGCGGCGGACAGCGGTGCGTCGACGCGCAGCACGACGCTGAAATATATCCCGCCCAAAGGGGAGAAAAATGACTTGCCGACCCTGCCTTGTCCGGCGTTTTGCGACAGTGCGACGACGACGGAGCCGTTCGGCGCGCCGTCCGCGGCGAGCGCGGCGGCGTCTATGTTGGTCGAAGCGGTCGCGTCCTTGACGACGATCGTCGCGTCTGCAAGGCGGGGCGGCAAAAACGCGCGGATCGCCGCCTCGGAGATCATGTCGCAATCGGGGGAGAGCGCGTAGCCCTCGCCGCGCAGCGAGTCTATCGCATAGCCGTCGTCGATCAACGCCTTGACCGCCTTCCAGACGGCGGCGCGCGATACGCCCGCCTCGGCGGCGAGTTTTTCGCCCGAGACGCGCATCCCGCGGCGTCTTTCGAGGACGCTCAACACCAGAGAACGCGTGTCCATTCTCAGCGCAGATTGAAGCCGCTCTTGATGTGGGTCGCGAGCAGGTTGAGGAGTACGTCGCGCTTGGCGGGGTTGCCGACGTCCTGCAAGTTGTCGCAGATGGTCTCGACAAGTCCGCTGATCAAAAAACAGACGGAGTATTCGAACATCGTCCTGTCGCGGTAGCGATAGGAGTTTTCGTGCAGTATCTTGTTCTCGAGCATCCCCTTGAGCCTGCGGCGGAAGTCGGAATGGAAGTTGTTCTGCAACAGACTGATGTAGAGGTCGAGATGTTCGGACACAAAGTCGAACACCTGCCTGAGGAAAGGCTCGGGATTGACGAGTATCGTCGCGTAGTCGAACTTGTCCAGCACGTTGGTGATGCTGGCGATGATGTTGTTGTGGACTTGGTCGATGACGTCGGTCGCGTCGTAATAGTGCAGATAAAAGGTGGAGCGGCTGACGTCCGCCTTGGCGCAGATCTCGCCCACGGTCAACTTGTTGATCGGCACGGTGTCGAGCAATTTCACGGTCGCGCTGATGATCGCGCGCTGAGTCTTTTTGATCCTTCTGTCTTCTGCCATATCGGTCACCTCGTTCGATTTTGTACACTTGAACGTGTTCTGTCGTATATTGTACAAAATTCCCCAAACTTTGTAAAGAGTATTTAATGAAAATCTCATACGAATCGTCTATAATGATAGTTGAAAATATCCATAAACGAAGGCGCTTCGGCGCCGAGGAGGTAAAATGAAACCGTACATAGTCACAGACAGCACCGCCGATTTTCCGAAAGATTTTCAGTTCGATGACTTTGCAATCATGCAGATGAGATATATGCTCGACGACGAGGAGTTCGACGGCGTCGAGAAAAAGCTGACCGCAAAGCAGTTTTACGAGAGGATGAAGGCGGGTGCCAAGTCCAACACCTCGATGCTCGACGAGGTGACACTGAGAGGGACGATCGAGCCGCTGCTCAAAGAGGGCAGAGATGTCCTTTACATCGTCTTTTCGTCCGGGCTCTCGGGCACGTTCGACAACGCGACGCGCGTCGCCGCGGATCTGCGCAGAGAATATCCCGGCGCAAAACTCGCGCTGGTCGACAGCCTCAACGCGAGCATAGGCGAAGGGCTTCTCGTCTGGTACGCGCTCAAAAAGAGGGACGAAGGCGCGTCGTTCGAACAATTGGTCGAGTATGTCGACAGCATGGTCGATCACGTCTGCTCCTACTTCACCGTCGACGATCTGCACCATTTGGCGCGTCTCGGCAGAGTGACCAAGACCGCCGCGTTCATCGGCACTCTCGCCAACATCAAGCCGGTACTCTTTGTCAACCATGCGGGCAAACTGATCCCGATCGGCAAGGTCATATCGCGCAAGAAGTCGCTCAAAGCCCTCGTCGATAAGATGGGGGAGAAGATGCTTCCGGCGCAAAAGCAGGAGGTGGTCTTCATCGGGCACGGTCTGTGCGAAGAGGACGCGCGATTTGTCAAAGACCTCGTCTGCGAGCGCTTCGGCATCGCGCCCGAAAAGGTGGTGATCGACGACATCGGTCCCGTCATCGGCGCGCATACGTCGGCGGGCGTCGTCGCGCTGTTCTTCCTCGGCTCGGACAAGAGGGAGAAGAACGACACTTCCGAGTGAGCTTGGGCATTTGAGACAAGCGTCGCGGCGGGCATGTCCCGTCCGACAAAGAGAAAACGGGCGCCCCGAAAGGAGCGCCCTTTGTGTAAAATCGCGACATGTATGCGGTTATTCCTCTTTTTCGTCCTCTTCTGTACGCTGCGAGGAAGTCGAGGACGCGCCCTCTGCGGCAAGCGCCTTGCCGGTGTGTTTGAGATATGCCTTCGCCGCGAGCGTGAGCGGAACGCCCAAGGCATAGACGACCAGCGACTGCGACGCGAGCAGGAAGGCGACTTTGAGCCAATAGCCGAACTCCTGCTGACCGTACGCGACTAGCCATATCCCCGGCAATATCAACGCGTTGAGCAGGACGGGGAACAGCCCTCCGACGAACAGCGACAATTTGAAATTGCGGACGAACTTGCCGACAAGCCAAGTGCAGACCGCCGCGACAAGCGTGACGACCGCGCCCAAAAAGATGTCGAGTATCGCGCCGCCCGCGACCCAATTGGCGAGCATACAGCCGATGAACAGCGCCGGTATCGCCTCCGGGAAAAGGAGGGGAAGCATCGTGAGCGCTTCGGATGGGCGGAATTGGATCTCGGAAATCGTGACGGTGACGAAAGGGAGCGTCAAAACTACATAGAGAGCGGCGAAAATGCCCGCTCTGCACAACCTGACGATGTGCTGCTTTTTCATAAAATACCTCGGTTTTTTTATTCGGAAGTGTTCTCCGAAAACCTTCCGTATCACCGAATATACCACATTTTTTCGCGGATGGCAACCGTTTGAGCGGGGTTGATCGACAGAAGAGCCGCTCCGCGCCGCCGCAGTCGGAAAGGGGCGTGGGGCGCCGCATGTAAATTGTTTGTAAAAAGAACGCGCGTCCGCGTTTGCGGTATGGACAGCGGCTTGCGCATATGTTATACTTGAATCGTATCGGAGAAGAAGAATATGAATGCCGACAGTATCAAGACCATCCAAAAAGTGCTGCTTGCCGTCAACATTTTCTATATGGGCAGGGCGTGCAAGGCTTGCTGTAAGTACGACGCCGAGACGGCGGCGGTATTTGCGCAGATCCGCGACGGTTTCGTCGCGAGGATAGGCACCGCTCCCGGCGGCGCCGAGATCTTCGTGCGCAGCAACGGCGGCGAGTTCGAGGTTTGCTCGCCCGGCAGAGCGCCGCGTCCCGACCTCGACATCAGGTTCAAGAACAGCGACGTCGCGCGCAAGTTCTTTTCGGGACAAAAATCGCTTGCGGCGTGCTTTTCGCAAGGGCTGACGATGACGGGCGGCGACACGTCGCAGTTGATGACGCTGTCGCGCTTTTTCGACCTCGTAGCCAACTACATCATGACCAAAAACTTTCTCAGACGCAACGGCAGACCGCTGCTCAAACGCAATGCAAACGTGCACAAGCTCCGCTTTGTCACGCTGTTCGGGAGGCTGTGATGAAAAAGAGACAGGATAACACCTATTACGAGATCCCGGCGTCGCCGCGCATCATCAGCGGCGAGACCGCGCTCGAGGTCTTGGGCGAAGAGATGCGCTCGCACGGCGCGACCAACGTGCTTCTCATCACCGACGCCGTCTCAGACAAGAGCGAACTCGCCGACAGACTGAGGATCGCTCTGACTGCCACCGGGCTGAGACCGGGCGCGAATTATGTCGCAAAGCGCGACGTCGCGTCCTATTCCGCGGTCTACGAGTTGCGCGAGCTGTACCGCATCAACGTCTGCGACGGCATCATTGCCTGCGGAGGCGAGGCGACGATCGGCACCGCAAAGGCGCTGAGGATGCTGCTCTCTTCGCAGGAAGCGGACCTCGACTCCATCGCCGGCGTCGACATCGCCAAAAAGAAGATGGCGATCCCGTTTGCCGCCGTTCCGTCCGGCATCGACACCTCGTCCGGCGTCACGATGAACGCCTACCTCAAAAAGGAAAACGGCGAGGGCAGAGAGTTCCGCGCGGTCTCGGGCTGTGCAGATATCTGTGCCGTCGACATAGAGACGGGCGAAGACGTCAACGCCGTCTCCACGATCATGGGCGCGGCGTTGGTGCTGTCCGACAGCATCGAGGCGTTCGTCTCGGTCAACGCGCGCAAGCTGACAAAATGTATGGATCTTTTCGCGATCAGGGCGATCCGCGACAGCCTCGACCGCGCGCTCAACGCGCCGTCGGACAGGGCGGCGTATTGGCAGCTGAGACAGGCGGGCATCCTGTCGGGGCTCGCCTGCAACGTCGCGGGCGCGGGGCTTGCCCGAGCCTTGGAGAACGCGCTTGTCGTCGTCTGCGGAGGCAGCCGCGAGGACTATGTCGGCATAGTGTTGCCCGCAGTGCTCGCATTCAATATAGACGCGTGCGCGGCGGACTATGCTCAGGCGCTGTACTATTTGATCGGCGACGACAGCTATGCGATGACAGCGGCGGAAGAGCGCGCGCGCAAGCTGGTCGATGTGGTCAAAGAACTGTTTGAACGCCTCGCCAAAGAGGCGGGACTGCCGCTCAAATTGAGCGAGATCGTCGACGACGAAACCAAGCTCGAAGCGGTCGCGAACGTCGCTCTCGGCGACTATGCGCTGATGACCGATCCTGCTGCGGTCACAGCCAAAGACGTCGCGGACATATTGAGGAGTATATGGTGATCATGAACACGGGTACGGAAAAATCATCTCAGTTGTTTTCGTTTTTGGCGCCGACAAAACTGCTCGGCGGCAGCAACGCGCTCGCCAATCTCTGCTTTGAATTGAAGGAGAAAAACGTCTCGCGTCCTCTCGTCATCATGGACGAGTATGCGCAGAGGCTGGGGTACTTCCGCGAGGTCAAGAGGGCGATGCAGGAGGACGACATCCGCATCATCGGCTTCTGTTCGGGCGTGACCGGAGTGCCCGCCGACTGCGACGCGGCGGTCAAAAAGTTCAAGCAGCTGGACTGCGACTGCATTCTCGGTCTCGGCGGTCCCGAGGTCGTCAACGTCGCCAAGGCGGTCAAGCTGATGATCGGGCAAAACGCCAACGCGTTCGACATGTTCAGATATGCGCCCGTGGTCAAGCGCGTCAGGTACGGCGGAGCGGACGTCCCGTTGTTCCTGCTGCCGTGCGGCATCCCCAGCGGCATAGAGGCGACGACGCGCGTGCGCATCGTCGATCCCGAGACCAATCTCTTTTACAACTTCGACTCGCGGCGCTGCTGCGCGGCGGCGGTCATCCTCGACAAGAGACTGACCGACATCATGCCCGCAAAGGCGCTCGGCGCGGCGGGACTGAACGCTCTTGCCATGGGCATACTCGGCTTTGTCGACAACGCCCAAAACTCGATCGCGCAGTCGTACGCGACGTCCGCGATCCATGCGGTCATGAACACGCTCGTCCCCGCAATGAGACACAACGCCGACGCCGAGTACAGGATGGACATCTATTCGGCGATCATCGAGGCGGGCGTCGCCTACTACAACGCAAGGGGCAGCATCTTCCGCGACATCGTCACCGAGGTCACGATGCGCACCGGCGCAGACATCATGCTCGTGACCGAGATCTTGTTCCCCCATTTCTACCGCACGAGGATGAACGAGGAGCGCATCTTTAAGGGCGTGCTTATGCCCATTGCCGGCGAGGACGTCTATGCGTCGACCAACTTCAACGCGAGGGACAAGGTCGCGCTCGAACACATCGCCGCCTTCTGGGACAAGGTCACCGAACTTGCCGAACTGCCGACCAAGCTGTCGCAGATAGGCGCGGTGCAGTCCGACTTTGCCGCGATCGCCGAGGCGGTTATCGCCAGATATCGCGGCGACGACGCGGACGTCAGCAACTTCACCTATATCACCGAACTTTTGGAGAAGGCGTTTTGAACGTCGTAAATTACGCGAAACTCGGCGACGCCGAAATTGCAAAGCTCAAACAGACGGGAGTCAAGCCTCGTCTGCTTTTGCACAGTTGCTGCGCGCCGTGCAGCACCCATTGCATAGAGGTGCTCGCGGACGCGTTCGAGCTGACGGTGTTCTACTTCAACCCCAACATCTTCCCCAAAGATGAGTATCTCAAACGCGCAGACGAAGAGAGGCGATATCTTGCCGAGGCGCATCCCGAGATAGGCTGCGTCGTCGCGGACTATGACCACGAGGCGTTTTTGAGCGCCGCAAAGGGGCTCGAGAGCGCGCCCGAGGGCGGCGTGAGGTGCGGCAAGTGCTTTGAGCTGCGCCTCGGCGCGGCGGCGGAGCATGCAAAGGCTAACGGCTTTGAATATTTTGCGTCCACACTCACCGTCAGTCCGCACAAAAATTGCGCGCTCATCAATGAGATCGGGCAAAAAGAAGGTGAAAGACGCGGAGTGAAATGGCTGCCGTACGACTTCAAAAAGAGGGACGGTTATGCCGATTCCGTTCGCCTCTCCGCGCGCTACGGGCTGTACCGCCAAAATTATTGCGGCTGCGAATTTTCGTTCCGCCCGGAGCAAAACGGCAAATAGCTCCGGCGTCTCCGCCGAGGGAAAGATCGCCGCGGCGGAAGCCGCGGAAAGCAAAGAGGACAAAAACAATTCGCGCGCTGCGCGCGAGCATATGATTTTCACCGAAGGTTATCCCTGCCGAAACCGCCGTTCGGACGCGCTTTGCGCGCTCGTTTTTACTACCGAAAAAACGCTTGTCAAACGCGTGCGGTTGATTTATAATAATAAAAAACGAGCATAACAGTCTTCGGAGGATCCAATGCAAGAAGATATGCATGAAAACAACGGGATGACCGTCAAACAATTTGTCGACATCCTCAAAAAGAGCTGGGTGACCATCGTCATCTGCGTGCTCATCGTTGCGGTGGTGTTCGGGTCGTTCTTGGCGATCGTCAAGGTCGTCGCGACCGATACCTACTATCAGGGCACGCTCTATTTCGCCGACACCAGCAACAACGAGTCGAGGGCGGCGGACATCTCCAACCTCACTTCCGCCGACAACATCAGCAAGGCGCTCGGCGACTTGGGTTACACCGAAGAAGAGGTCGCGGCGCTCACAGGCGACGTGCGTCACGCGCTCAGCGTCGCACCCGTCGTACCGGCGGACGCGCAGGGCGGCGATACGGTCTATGTGCCGTCCACCTATGTGCTCACGATGCAGCCGATCGGCGACCTCGGCGACACCGAAAACCAGGCGATCCTCAATGCGGTGATGAACAGGTTCGTCTCAACCTACTCCAAGTCGGGGACGGATGTCGCGGCGTCCATCGTCATGACCACGGGCAATTACGCCTCTTACGACTATCTGCATGCGATCGGCGAGCTGATCGACGTCACGACCGTCAACCTCGGTTCGGTCACCGACGTTGTCAACAAGACCGTGTCGAGCGCGGATCAGGGGCAGCACGGGCTGTTCGCCGCGGTGCAGAGCAGGATGATCGGCGAGCTGGCGCGCCTTCAAGTGCTCCAAAACACCGTTGCAGTCAACGGCGTTTACAGAGAGGGTGCGGCTTTGAGCAACGAGGCGTATTTGAAACTTGAATCCTCCGAGATCGCGGCAAAGGTCACGTCGTTGGAATCTACGATCGAAAGCTATAAAGCGATGATCGAGTCCGTCGCTTCCCAGGGCGGTCAGGCGACCGCGGGCAACGGCTCGGTGATCATCGACAACAGCGCGCTGTTCAACTATCTCAACAACACCTATACCAAGGCGCTCAACGAGTTGCAGACCGCGTCCGAAAATCAGACGGTGATCGACAACATGAAGACGACCTACGACACCGCGAAGACGGCGTTTGACGCAATGACCGCGGAGCAGAAGACAGCGATGCGCGCCGACGTCGATAAGGAACTCAACGCTTATGTCGAGGCGCTCAACGCACTGTTTGACGAGGTGTCCGAGCTGTTCAACGACTACAACGACTACACCGGTTCGACGGCAAATTCCATCTATGTGATCGCGCCGGCTTCCACGCTGAACACCAGCTCGCTCAGCAACACCGTGCTGTTGCTCGCGCTGCTCATCGTCCTCGTGCTCACAGTCTTCTTCGCGTTCATGCACGGCAGAAAGAAGTACATGCAGGCGCTCGAGAAGGTGCAGGCAGAGGCTGAGAGGGACGACAGACCCGCGCAAGCCGAAGTCAAACCGAAAGAAGAAGAGAAGGAGTAAAACTTCGAAACAAAACGGGACCGCTTCGGCGGTCCTTTTTTCGTCGCGAAAGGCGCGCAAAGAGAGGTCTGAGGTCATTGCTCGGCGGACGTTTTCGGCGCAGGTTTGAGCGGTTCGAGACGCGCCGCCGCGCGGTTTTAAGTTTGCATTAACGGCAATTTTACATTTTCTTTGCCGTTCGATTGTTGACTATTATCGATAAATATAATAATATTAATATATACTACTTCAAGAGCGCGTACCGTGTACGCGCGAACGTATCTCTGCGGAGGCAAAATGTCAAAGAAGACAGGTACAATAATCAAATTCGTCGCGCTCGGCGTTGCGGTGGTGCTGCTCATAGTGCTGCTGTGGCTGATGCTCGACAAGGGGAAGGAGCCCGAACAGATCGCCTATTCCGGCGACGAGGTCAACAGCCTTACCTCTTTGATCGAGAACGGCGACGCGCGCGCGGTCTTCATCGTCAACGGCTCGGAGGCATACGTCCTCGTCAACGGCTCGGAGACGAGTTACGAGAGTTTCAAAGCCGATCCCACCTCGAACGCCGACTATGTCGCGGAACTGCCGGGGTATTCGGTGTTCTTCGACTACGTCCACTCGCTCGAAGGAAAAGAGGGCTTCGTCATGCCCGAGATCACGACCCACTATTACAGCGGGGTCAGCTGGACGTCGTTCATCTTCCCGGCGATCATGCTGATCATCATGTGCGTCGTGCTCTACATCATCTTCCGTCAGAGCGCGGGCGCCAACAAGCAGGCGATGAATTTCGGCAAGACAAAGGCGAGAGTGAGCATGAACGTGCCCGTCCGTTTCAGCGACGTCGCGGGCGCGGAAGAGGAAAAGGAAGAGCTCAAAGAGATCGTCGACTTCCTCAAAAACCCGCAGAAATTCAGCGCGGTCGGCGCGCGTATCCCCAAGGGCGTGCTCCTTGTCGGTCCTCCCGGTACCGGTAAGACGCTGTTCGCAAAGGCGGTCGCCGGCGAGAGCAACGTCCCCTTCTTCTCGATCAGCGGTTCCGATTTCGTCGAGATGTTCGTCGGTACCGGCGCGGCGAGAGTGCGCGACCTTTTCGATCAGGCGAAGCGCAACATGCCCTGCATCGTCTTCATCGACGAGATCGACGCGGTCGGCAGGCAGAGAGGCGCGGGGCTCGGCGGCGGTCACGACGAGAGAGAGCAGACGCTCAACCAGCTGCTCGTGCAGATGGACGGCTTCGAAAAGAATGACGGCATCATCGTCATGGCGGCGACCAACAGGGCGGATATCCTCGACCCGGCGCTGCTCAGACCCGGCCGTTTCGACAGACAGATCTATGTCAACATCCCCGACGTCAAGGGAAGGGAAGAGATCCTCAAAGTGCACAGCCGCAACAAACCGCTCGCGCCCGACGTGTCGTTCAAGATCCTCGCGCGCATGACCAGCGGTTTCAGCGGCGCGGATCTCGAAAACCTGCTCAACGAGGCGGCGATCCTCGCCGCGAGGGCGGGACGCAAGGTCATCGTCATGGAGGACATCCTCGAAGGCATCAACAAGGTCATCGCCGGCCCGCAAAAGAAGAGCCGCGTCGTCACCGATTCCGACAAGCGCATCACCGCCTATCACGAGTCCGGTCACGCGATCATCGCGAAGGTGCTCGAAAATTGCGACGAGGTGCAGGAGGTGTCCATCATCCCCAGAGGTCAGGCGGCGGGCTATACGCTCACCCGCCCCGACAGCGACGACAGCCACGTCACCAAGGGCAAGCTGATCGACATGATCACGATGATGCTCGGCGGCAGGGCGGCGGAAGAGATCGTCATCCACGACGTCTCGACGGGCGCGAGCAACGACATCCAGCGCGCCAGCACGATCGCGCGCAAGATGGTCACCGAATGGGGCATGAGCAAGGCGGTCGGCAACATGTATCTCGGCGGCGACAAAGAGGTGTTCCTCGGCAGAGATTACGGCACCACGCACAGTTACAGCGAAGAGCTGGGCGGCGTGATCGACGAGGAGATCAAGTCCATCATCGACAACTGCTACGCCCGCGCGCTCGACTTGCTACGTCAGCATCGCGCAGTGATGGAGAACATGGTCAAGGTGCTGTTCGCCAAGGACACGATCTACACCGACGAAGTCGAGATGCTGTTCGAGGGCAAGAGTGCGGACGAGGTCATCGCCGCGATCGACGAAAGACAGGCGAAGAAGGACAGCTACAAGGCGCCGACGGCGGCTGCTCCGCGCACGGGCGCGAAGGTGGAGATCATCTCCGAGGCGGAACTCGCGAGGATGAAGGAAAGACGCGCCTCCGAAGAGGCGAGAGCGTCCGCTCCGTCCGAGACCGAAGACGCGCCGCAGCCTCAGGCGAGCGAAGAAAAGGGCAAGGACGAAGAGGTCAAGCCCGAGCAAAGCGAGGCGCCGCAGCAAAAGCCCGCGGACGAAAAGCCAGACGAAAAACCGTCGGACGACAAAAAGGACTGACGTCGCAAGACAAGAGACACGCGCTCCGAAAGGGGCGCGTTTTCATGTCTGTTCGACATAGATCTTGATCGTCCCGCGCATAAAGGTGTCGGGCTTGGAGTGCGCGCAAAAGGCGAAGCGGCGCTCTATCCCCGACGCGCTGTCGTCGCAGTTGCCGAAGCAGTTGTAGCGTCTCGACAGGTCGCAGAAATTGGCGTAGACGTTGCGGCCGCAGCAATACGCCATGCATTGCAAAAACGCGTGGTCGCGCGTCTCGTCGAACACCTTTTCGTGCATTGCGACTACAAAGTCGCAGCCGGCGCGCGACATCGCGTGCCACAGCTGAGGGCAGCGTATGTCGTCGGACAAAATGAGCCCCATCAGCCCCGAAGAGGTGCGATAGCAGCGCATGCACGAGCCTTTGAGCGTCTTGCCGCACGAGGACATCTGGTCGCTGACACCGAGCACCTTGCCTCGGTCGATGACGACCGCGCTGTTGAATTCGCCGCCCTCCACGCGCGCCCGCGTCGCTGCGATCATCAGGTTGCCGTGCCGCGCCGAATGGCGCATGAGGCGCCGCATCACCGACGATTCGCCGCGAAGTTCCGCCTCGAGATCGACGCGGCCGATCACGTTGCGGTGAAGACACAGGATATCCGCGCGGTCGCGGTCGTCGCATCCGAGCGCGATCGAAAGGGGCACCGCCGACATACACAACAGCATATCACAGTCTATGAGCGCAAAAGGGAGTTTGTGCGCATTTCGGCTTTGACAAATCGGCGGTTTTGGGTTACAATGGATGTAGACTCGTTTTTCTTACGGAGGACAACAATGGCAAGACCGGGAAAAGGAGCAAAAGTCGTCGAAGAGCGCACGGTCGCGTTCGGGGAGGAATGATATGAGGCTGTCTTACGGGACGGACAGAGTCCGCAAGACGTTGATTGCCGAGGATGGCGCTCCCATACTCGAAAGTTACGAAAATGCGAGGACGGGGCGCAAATACACGTCGCGCGGCGGCGCGGTCGTGCTGGCGGCGTCAAAGTACGGGAAGAGGCGCGTCTGCCGCTTTTGCGACATGAAGCTCGCCGCCCACGACGAAAACGGCTATACTCTCGTCGACGAGAGGGCGGGGATCGAGGTGCGCACCGACATCGACTCCGCCGAGCGCGGAGTGCTGCGCGAGCGCGTCTTTTTGCGCGTTAAGGGCGACCCCTTCGTCGTGCGCGTCGTGCTGGGAGAGGTCGACATCGCCGAAAACTCATTCGTATGGCAGGCGCCGTACGGCAAGCGCGTGTTCGTGCCGTCGTCGGTCGCAAGGCTGGGGCAGCCCGTCTATCTCGGCGACCTGTTCCTCGGTGCGGAGACTCCCGTCGCCGAAAACGGAGCGACCGTAGACGCGGCGAGCAGCGTCTACCACTGCGCGCGCCGCTTCTCCGAATTGGCGAAAGACGGCGTGTATTCTCCGCCGGCGTTCGTGATAGGCGCGGCGGAAAAGGGCGGTTTCGACGCGGTCTCGGACGAATTTTTGCGCTATATCGCCGACATGACGGTCTCGGACGCGTTCCGCGTGCAGTTCAACAGCTGGTACGACCATATGCTCGACATCGACTCCGAAAAGATCGCGACGTCTTTCACCGCGGTCGCCGAGGGCATGAAGGGCGCGGGCTTCCGCCCCCTCGATTGCTACGTCGTCGACGACGGCTGGACGGAGTATGACAAGCCGCTGTTTTGGGAGTTCAACAAAAAGTTCGAGGGCGGCTTTGCCAAGGAGAGCGAGCTGACGCGCTCTTTGGGCGGCAAGTTCGGCGTTTGGTTCGGTCCGCGCGGAGGATACACGATCCAGACCCCCAAGTTTGCTAGACACCTTGCCAAGATCGGCTATCACGTCAACCCCGCGTCCAACGACATCTGCACCGGCGATCCGCGCTATGTCGCCGACCTGTGCGACAGGATGGCGAAGTTCTGCGACGAGTTCAACGTCGATTATTTCAAGATAGACGGCTTTGCGTTCAAGTCGTGCCCGTCGGGGAAACACGGACATCCGAGCTCGATCTTCAACGTCAGGGGATTTTACACATATCTTTGGGAGCGTTGGCTGGACGGCTTTGCCGCGATACGCCGCGCAAACCCAAAAGTCTGTCTCAACGTCACGTCGTATGCGCATTGCTCGCCGTGGTTCTTGAAGTGGGTTGACTTCATTTGGATGAACAACGCTTCGGACATGGGCTTCGTCGGCGAGGGGGACAGCTTGGAGCGCTGTCTCAACTACCGCGACAGCCGCTATCGCTCGCTGTTCGTCGACGACATGAGGCAGTTCCCCGCGGGCAGCCTATACAATCACGAGCCGTGCTATGCGGCGCGCAACGTCGACCCCAAGTTCCCCAAAAAGACGGTCGTCTATACGGACGAGCAGTTCAAAAAATATATGCTTTGCTGTCTGATGAGAGGCAGCGGGCTTGCCGAACTCTATTTCTCGCCGTCGATGATGGACGGCGACAAGTGGAACATCGCCGCGCGCGCGTTGGAGTGGGCGGAGAGCCGCCACGGCATACTCAAATATTCGCGATTCTTCGGCGGCGATCCGGCGAAAGGACAGCCGTACGGCTACTATGCCGAGAATGACGGCGGCGACAGCGTGCTGATGACGCGCAACCCCTCGTCCTCGGCGGTCGTGTTCGACGCGGCTCTGCCCGACGGCAGCCGCAGGAAGTTCGACCTTGCTCCGTTCGAGGTCTCGATCGTCGAGAACGTGGGCGGAAAAGAGTGCGAGATCTTGCACGAAAAGGGCAAAAATTGAATACGTATCGCTGAAAACGAGGTGGATATGACAACAAAGGCTAAGCATGCGATCACTGCGGCGGTTGTCGCCGTCGTCCTTCTTGCGGCGGTGCTGATCGTGTTCTGCCCGAGGTCGGGCGGCGCAAAGACGGAGTACTGGTCTCCGCTCGACGAGTATTCTTCGGCGGAGGTCGCAAAAGTGCAAAAGACGGCGGGCGAGGACTTTGTCATCCTGCTGTTCACCGACATACAGCTTTGGTCGTTCGCGTGGGACAATGCCGAGACATATGAGATCATGGATGAGCTTGTCGAGCGCGTCGACCCCGATCTCATCATATTGCCGGGCGACAACGTCTCGGGACTTGGGACGGACTTCTTGACAAGGAGCCTCGTCCGAAAGATGGAGAGCTACGGCGTTCCGTGGGCGCCTGTGTTCGGCAACCACGACGCCGAGGGCAACGCGACGCTGCTTTGGCAGGCGGGCAAGTTTGAGGCGGCGGAACATTGCCTGTTCGACAGAGGTCCCGCGAATATGTACGGGGTCGGCAACTATTTCGTCAACATCTTCGAGGGCGACGAGCCCGTCTATTCGCTCTGTCTGATGGACAACGGCAGATATACCGACTACGGCGGCGACATAGGCAGTTCCGAGATCTGGGTCGACTTCGCTCAGATCGAGTGGTACAAGTGGAACGTGGACGGGCTTGCAGCCGAGTACGGCACGCGCGTTCCCTCGATGACCTTCTCTCACTTCGCCTATCCCGAGATGCGGGACGCGGTCGAAAAATATGCGGTCGAGGGCGAGGACGGTCGGCTGTACATCCCCGAGGAGTACGGCGGCGGATCGTGCGCGTACGAGCCGTGCGCGCCCGACCTCAACAGCGGGCTGTTCGACGTCGCGAAGACGAGCGGTCTGACGCACGCGTTCTTCGGGCACGACCACGAAAACGACGCCTACGTCTACGTCGACGGCGTGCGTCTCGGCTACGGTTTGAAGACGGGGCCGTCGCCCGCGTTTTGGAACGACGCGACCGAGTACGGAGGCACGGTGATCGCGATCGGCGAGGGCGGCGTCGATGTCCGCAACGAGGTGATCTGCGAGGCAAATTGACGCGATATGCGCGTTGTGAAAAAATATCGCCCATTTTGCTTGTCAAAATGCTCGCGGTATGGTATTATATTTTGGCAACAAAGTGATCGGAGGAAATTCGCAAGATGAATTTCACATATATAACTGCGGCGATCGCACTCATTCCCAACGAGGTCTCCAGGTGGCTGGAGCCGCTTTTGATGATAGTTATGGCGCTGATGGGCGTCGCGGCGATCGTCTGCATCCTGATGCAGAAAGGCACCAACGACAACATCGGCAGTCTCGGCGGCAGCGAGCGCGAGACGGATACCTATGCGGGCAAGAACAAGGGACGCAACCGCGACAGCATCCTCAAAAAGCTGACCATCGTGTTCCTCGTGCTGCTGATGGTCATCTCGATCGTCTACTTCATCGTCTTGCAGTGACACATCAAGACAGAAGCGCCCGCCGACATCGGCGGGCTTTTTGTTTGCAAGGACAATGCGCGCAATGAGTTGTATAAAATGCGCGCGTATGCTAAAATATATAGGACATATGGACGGGATCAAGATCATTGCGACCAACAAGAAGGCGTACTTCGACTATTTCATCGACGAGACCTACGAGGCGGGGGTGGAACTCCTCGGCAGCGAGGTCAAGTCCGTGCGCCTCGGACACGTCAACCTCAAAGACGGCTATTGCGTGATCAAGGACGGCGAGATCTTCATGATCAACGTCCACATCTCGCCGTACGAGAAGGGCAGTTTTTTCAATGCGGACCCCAGGCGAATGCGCAAGCTGTTGCTGCGCAGACCCGAGATCAACAGACTGAGAGGCAAAGTCGAGCAAAAGGGCTTCACCCTCGTGCCGACAAAGATATATTTCAAACGCGGACTGATCAAGGTCGAGGTCGGGCTCGCGAGAGGCAAGGAATTGCACGACAAGCGCAAGACCATCGCCGAGCGCGACTCAAAGAGACAGATCGAACGCACACTCAAAGAATACAACTCGCGCCGATGACGGCAAAGGAGAACATATGAACAAAAAGATAGAGACGATCTGCGTGCAGGGCGGCTACGAGCCGGGCAACGGCGAGCCGCGCCAACTGCCGATAATCCAAAGCACGACTTTCAAATACGACACCAGCGAACATATGGCGAAACTGTTCGACCTCGAGGAGAACGGCTATTTTTACAGCCGTCTGCAAAACCCGACGGTCGACATGGTAGCGAAAAAGATCTGCCAGCTCGAAGGCGGTACCGCCGCGATGCTGACCTCGTCGGGGCAGGCGGCGAACTTCTTCGCGGTGTTCAACATCGCGACCGCGGGCGACCACGTCGTCGCGTCGTCGACTATTTACGGCGGCACATTCAACCTCTTCCATGTCACTATGCGCAAAATGGGCGTCGAGTTCACCTTTGTCAAGCCCGACTGCTCGGACGAAGAACTCGAGGCGGCGTTCCGCCCCAACACCAAGGCGGTGTTCGGCGAGACGATCGCAAACCCCGCGGTCATAGTGTTCGACATCGAGAGGTTCGCAAAGGCGGCGCACGCGCACGGCGTGCCGCTGATCGTGGACAACACCTTCGCGACTCCGATCAACTGCCGTCCGTTCGAATGGGGCGCCGACATCGTCACCCATTCCACGACAAAGTATATGGACGGCCACGGCGCGGCGCTCGGCGGAGCGATCGTCGATTCGGGCAAGTTCGATTGGATGGCGCACGCGGACAAGTTCCCCGGGCTGACCACCCCCGACGACAGCTATCACGGCATCGTCTATGCCGAGAGGTTCGGCAAAGAGGGCGCGTTCATCACCAAGGCGACCGCGCAATTGATGAGAGACTTCGGCGCTATGCAGTCGCCGCAAAGCGCCTACTATCTCAACCTCGGGCTTGAAAGCCTCGCGCTGCGCATGGAGAGACATTGCGCCAACGCCCAAAAGATGGCTGAGTTTTTGCAGGGACACAAGGCGGTGTCTTGGGTCACCTATTGCGGACTGCCGGGCGACAAGTGCTACGAGCTCGGGTGCAAGTATCTGCCCAAGGGCTCGTGCGGAGTGCTCAGCTTCGGCGTCAAGGGCGGCAGAAAGGCGGCGGAAGAGTTTATGAAAAAGCTCAGGACCATCGCGATCGAGACGCACGTCGCCGACGCGCGCAGCTGCTGTTTGCATCCGGCGAGCGCGACTCATCGCCAGATGAACGACCGCGAGCTGGAAGAGGCGGGCGTCAAACCCGAATTGATCAGACTGTCCGTCGGCATCGAAAACATCGACGACCTGATCGCGGACGTCAAACAGGCGTTGGACGGGCTGCCGCAGTGAGCGGAGGAGGGAGCCTATGCCGATAATCATACCCAAGGAACTTCCGGCGTACAACAAGCTGACCAAAGAGAACATCTTCGTGATGGACTCCCACCGCGCGTGGACGCAGGACATCCGTCCGATCGACATCGCGATCGTCAATCTGATGCCGACAAAGGTGGAGACCGAGACCCAGCTGCTCAGGCTTTTGGGCAACTCGCCGCTTCAAGTAAATGTGACGCTTATCAACACGGGCACCTATAAAAGCAAAAATACGCCGCTCGCGCATATGCAGAAATTTTACAAGAAGTTCGACGAGGTCAAGGACCGCCACTTCGACGGCATGATCATCACCGGCGCTCCCGTCGAGACGCTGCCTTTCGAGCAGGTCGCCTATTGGGAAGAGCTGGAAAAGATCATGGAGTTCACCGAGACCAATGTCACCTCGACGATCTACATCTGCTGGGGTGCGCAGGCGGCGCTCAAATTCCACTACGGCATCGACAAGCACAACTTGGAGCGCAAGCTGTTCGGCATCTATCCGGCGCGCTGCTGCGACGACAACGAGCTGCTGCTCAAAGGAGCGGACGACGTCATCAACGTCCCGATGAGCCGCCACACCGACGTCGACGTAGACGCGGTGATGAACGACAAGCGGCTCAAGGTGCTTGCCTACGGCGACGAGTGCAAGATCGCGATCGCCAAGAGTCTCGACAACCGCGCATTCTTTTTCTTCGGGCACGGAGAGTACGACCGCGAGACGCTCAAAAACGAGTATCTCCGCGATCTCGACAAGGGTTTGGACATCGCGCCGCCGGTCAACTACTTCATCGACGGCGACATCAATCGCATCAATATGACGTGGAGAGGGACAGCCAATCTCATCTACTACAATTGGCTCAACTATTACGTCTATCAGGTCACGCCCTATTCGTTCGAGGAGTGAATCGTTTCAAAAAAGAAGCCGCCGCGCGTTTTGCGCGGCGGCTTTTGTCTGTCGGGACGTTCAATCCTTGCAATAGACCTTGACGTAGTCGATGACGAAGCCATAGCTCTTTGTCAAGTCGTTGTTCATCGGATCGCCGCACCAATAGGGCGTTCCGTCGTTGTTTTTGCCGGGGACGGGGACGTCGCCGTCCGCATAGCCTGCGACTTCGACGGACAGGATCATATATTGCGGAACGTGCGACACGCCCATATGCTCGCCGTCGACGTTGTAGGTCGTGCGCCACGTCTCGTTGCCGTCGACATAGAACACATATTCCGTCTCCGTCCACAGCACTCCGTAGGTATGGAAGGAGGAGTACATATCGCGCACGCGTATGTCCTCGGAACTTTCGGTCTTGTTGTAGGTATAGCCGTCGCCGTGGAGCACATGCCTGACGTTGTCGCGTTTGAGCGCGTCCCAATAGTAGTAGGGCGACTCCATGACGTCGACCTCGACGCCGTCCGCGCCGCCCGGTTCGCCGCCCAAGCCGGACATGCCCTCGGAGTTGGGCATCATCCAAAACGCCGACCAAATGCCCTCGCACGGCGGCGCGATGCAGCGGACTTCGAAATAGCCGTAAGTCGACTCAAACCCGCGGTAGTCCTCTTCGGCGCAGAGTATCGGCGCCTCCGAGCCCATGCTGCCGAGCACGCTCGTTTCAAGCCAGCAGGTGTACCAGCCCTCGCCGTATTGCCCGTCTTTGTAGAGGGTGGAGACGGTCAAAACGCCGTCGGACACGTCGATCGTGTCGTCGGAGACCTCGTAATAGCCTGCGCGGCGAAGAGCGCCGTCCTCGCCCGCGCCGACGTCGTAGCCGACGCGCCATTTGGTGTAGTCGATCTCGTCGCCGTCGAAGTTGTCCTCAAACGCGAGAGTGTAGCCCATGCTTTCGAGTTCGGCGTGCAGTTCTTCGGTGCGATCTGCGTTGCCGCAAGCGGAGACGGCGGGGATGAGCGCCGCGACCAGCATTGCCGCGACGACGATAAAAGCGAATTTTTTCATGCGAGGATTCCTTTGTCTGTTCGAGCCTATTATACATTGACCCGGGCGGCAAGTCAACCTCAAAAGACATGCGCTTCGTCGCCTCACAGAAGTGAAAATTGTATATTATCGACACGGGTACGAAAAAATAGATAGGTCTGTCAAAAACGATTTATTTTGTCTTCAAAGCCGCGCGTCAAAGTTTTACCTCGATTTTACATTGAGGGGTTGAAAAATCACTGCCGATGTTGTACAATTGAAAATGCGGGGGACCGCAATATGCAAAAGAGAGGTGCATTATGGCAGCAAAAGGACAATTTGTATGTTACAAGACCGCCAAGGGCTATTGGAACTATCGTCTCAAAGCTTCCAACAAGGAGACCATCGCCGTCAGCGGCGGCACCGGGTATTCCAGCTTTTCGGCGTGCAAAGCCGGCATCGAGAGCGTGCGCAGGAATACGGGCGCAAAGATCGAAGATCAGACATTGCAGAAATTTGAACAGCTCACCAATCCCAAGTTCGAGATCTACATGGACAAGGCGGGCAAATACCGCTATCGACTCAAAGCGAGCAACGGCGAGCTCATCTGCACCTCCGAGGACGGCTATGCGTCCAAGGACAGCTGCAAAAAGGGCATCGCTTCGCTTGCTAAATGGGCGGCGGAAGCCGAGGTCGTCAAAGAGGAGTAGTGATATCCGCGCAAGACCGCCTTCGGGCGGTCTTTTTTTGTGTTGACAGACCGCGTCCGCGCACGATATAATAAACTCATCGAGCATCAGGAGGAAAATCATGCAAAAGACCGTAACGAAAAAGATAGTGGCGCTGCTTGCGGTCGTCGCGATCGCGATCCCGATCTGTGCGATCGCGCTCGTCGGTTGCGGTCCCGTCGAGACCCCCGACGAGATCGCCGCAAATTACCAAAATCTGGCGGAGAGCGGCGAGTTTGAGATTGCGTCCGGCGACAAGGGAGCCGCGGCGGTATTCTCGTTCGGGAAAGAGATCGAGTTCAACACGCTCGTGCTGCGCGAAAAGGGGAGCGAGATCACTCAATTTTCACTTTATAAGGACGGCGAAAGCGAGCCGTTCTATTCCAGCGATTTGATCGAGGACTATCGAGTCTGTTCGTTCGAGCCGATCACTGCGTCGAAGATCTCGATCAAGGTCGACGCCTGCGACAGAGGCTGGAAGCTTGAGAGCGTCGAGGCGTATATGATCGACAAGCAGGCAAAGGACGACTTCCGCATTATGGGCTACATCACCGTCGATTCGCTCTGCGCGCCCGTGCTCAAAGCCGACGAGGGGCTTGAAGGCGGCAGTTACGGCGATCAGGACGGCGGTATCGACGAGAGCTATACCGAGGTGTTCGAACAGGTCACTCAATTCAATATGATCGCGGGAGTTTATTTCAAGGGCGACGGTTCGATCGTCTACAAGGACATCTCAAATCGCGACGGCGACGGCAAAGCGGACTTCCGCTACGCCCTCGACAAACTGCGCGGTATGGCGCCCGACGCCGAGATCGTCGTGACATTGTTGGGCAACAAAAACGATATCTCCGCTGACGGGTACGACAACACGATCGACCGCCACAACGCCGCGATGGGAGACAACGCGGCGAAGCTGACCGAGAACATCCTCGCGTTCATCGACGAGTGGGGCGTGGACGGCGTCTCGTTCGATTACGAATATCCGTCGTCATCGAAAGACTATCGCATTTACGGCGAATATTTGATCTCGCTGCGCGCCGCGCTCGACGAAAAATATGACGGTCACAAGCTGTTGACCGCGGCGATCGCCGATTGGTGTTTCGGTGACCACACGTTCAAGAAAGAATATATGGACGCGCTCGACCAAATCGAGGTGATGGCGTACGATCTGTTCGACGACAGGGGCTATCACTCCACATTTTACCGCGCGTGCTATCAGATCGTAGAGAACTGCCGCAAAAACGGCGCCGATATGTCCAAGGTGCATCTCGGTGTGCCGTTCTATTCCCGCCCGACGGACAAAGATTCATTTTGGGGCAACTACAAGGTGGTCAGTTCGGTGCTGACGCCGTCCAACGTCTACACCTTCCCCGAGCCGTACACCAACAGCGACGGCAAGCAGGGCAACGCGCCAAACTACTTCAACGACAGGCAGATGATCTATGACAAGACGAGCTATGCGATAGACCTCGGGCTCGGCGGCATCATGATCTGGCACATGGCGTGCGACGACACCGAAAACCTTGACAGGTCGTTGACCGGAGCGATCGCCGCGGCGGTCGCCGACAGAGCGGCTTTGGCGCAATAAGCGCATACATATCGCAAAAACAAGACGTAGCGGAGGCTCCGTCTTGTTTTTTGAGATAATGCCGTCCGATACGTTTTCAATCGACAAAGCGAGCGCGGCAAGTATTGCCGCGTGGCGCGTCCAAACGACGCCATAGTCGGAGCCGTCGTCGGCAAAAGGAGAAGACTTATGATGAGATGGATGCTCAAACTCGGCATGAAGATCGCAAAAGCGGTCGAGAACAACGGCGTAGCGCAGGAGAGCAACGCGGCGAGCGGAGGCAAGTATGACTTGCCGGGGATGCCCGAACTTGCGCGCAGGGCGGCGGCGGAGGGCATGGTGCTCCTTCGCAACGACGGGGTCCTGCCCCTTCGTCCGACAGACAGGGTCGCGCTGTTCGGCAGGTGTCAGGTCGACACGTTCTATGTCGGTTACGGCAGCGGCGGAGACGTCAAGGCGCCGTACAAGGTATGCTATCTCGACGCGCTCCAAGCCGCAGAGAAGAGAGGCGCGCTGAAACTCGACGGCGCATTGGCGGCGACCTACCGCGAATGGTGCGCAAAACCCAAGAACCAAGCACTCGACGGCTTTTGGGGGCATTGGCCGATGAACTATCCCGAGATGAAGGTGTCCGCGTCGCTCGCCGCAGAGTGTGCTGCGCGCAATGACGTCGCCGTCGTGATCATAGGCAGAGCCGCCGGCGAGGACAGAGAGAACACGCTGACCAAGGGCAGCTACTATCTGACCAAGACGGAAACGAAGATGCTGGACAATGTGACCGCCGCTTTTGCAAAGACGGTCGTCGTGATGGACTGCGGCAACATAGTCGACATGGCGTGGACGCAAAAGTACGGCGGCAAGCTGTCTGCGATATTGTATGCGTGGCAGGGCGGAATGGAGAGCGGCAACGCGCTCGCGGACGTGCTGACGGGCGCGGTCGCGCCGAGCGGAAAGCTGCCCGACACGATCGCGATCGACTACTCCGACCAGCCGACCGCGAAAAACTTCGGGTATAAAAAGGCGTGCGACTACGCCGAAGATATCTATGTGGGCTATCGCTACTTCGAGACCTTTGCCAAGGAGCGCGTGCTCTATCCGTTCGGCTTCGGATTGACCTATACGAGCTTTGACGTCAAATGCGCGGATGTCTGCTACAAGGACGGCGCATTGACCGCGGCAGTCGAGGTGACCAACGTCGGTGAGAGACCGGGGCGTGAGGTAGTGCAGATGTATCTGCGCGCGCCCAAGGGAAGGCTGGGCAAGGCGGAGCGAAGCCTCGTAGCGTTTGCCAAGACCGCCGAGATCGCTCCGGGAGAGACGGTGACCGTCACGCTGAAATGCACCGATACGGACATGGCGAGCTATGACGACACGGGCGCGACCGGGCACAATCGCGCGTTTGTGATGGAGAGCGGCGGATACGAAATCTACATCGGCGCGGACGTGCGAAGCGCGCGAAAGTGCGGCGCGTTCGAGCTCGAGGAGACAAAGGTCGTCAAACGCACCGCGAGCGCTTGCGGGGTCAAAGTCCCGTTCGAGAGGATCAAGTCGACGGACAAGGGGAAGGAGAGCGAACTCGTCCCCGCCTCGGCGACGAATCTGAAAGAGAGGATAGAACAAAATTTACCTGCCGGTGTCGATAAAAGCCTTGCAAGAGAGGTCAAGCTGTCCGATGTAGCGGAAGGAGAGGCGACGCTCGACGAGTTTGTCGCGGCGCTTACGGACGAAGAACTCGAGGCTCTGACAAGGGGCGAGGGAGGCATGGATTCCCCTCAGGGCACGCCCGGCAACGCGGGCATATTCGGCGGCACGCTGCCGTCGCTGAGAGGCAAGGGGGTCTTGCCCATAGTCACCACGGACGGACCTGCCGGGATAAGGATAAAAAGTTATACGACGCTGCTTCCGTGCGGCACCGCTTTGGGCGCGACGTGGGATGAGGAATTGATCGAAAAGCTATATGAGAAGATAGGCGAAGAGATGGTGCTCAACGGCAGCGACCTGTTGCTGGGACCGGGGATGAACATTCACCGCAATCCGCTGTGCGGGCGCAACTTTGAGTATTTTTCGGAAGATCCGCTGTTGACCGGGCGCGCCGCGGCGGCGTTCGTCAGAGGCGTTCAGCGCTCGGGCAGGGGCGCGTGTCCCAAGCACTTTTCGTGCAACAATCAGGAGAAGAGCCGCACTCATGTCGACAGCCGCGTGTCCGAGAGGGCGCTGCGCGAGATCTATCTCAGATGCTTCGAGATCTGCGTCGAAGAGAGCGATCCTGCGGCGATCATGACGAGTTACAACAAGATCAACGGCGTGTGGAACCACTACAATTACGACCTCGCGACGACGGTGCTGAGAGAGGATTGGGGCTATCGCGGCTGCGTGATCACCGATTGGTGGATGCGCCGCTCGGCAAGTCCCGAGTTCCCGAAGATCGAGGACAACGCCTACCGCGTCAGGGCGCAGGTCGACGTGCTGATGCCCGGCAACATGAGCCGCATCAAAAAGGAGTACGAATCGGACGGCACGCTGCTTGCCACGCTCGGACAGGAGGGAGGCATCACGCGCGCGGAGATCGAGCGGTGCGCAAAGAACGTGCTTCGATGCGTATTGAGGCTCAAATACGGAGCGTCCGCAAAGCGGTGAACCATCTTTTTTCGGCGGCTTGCCCGCCGAGGGACGGATAAGGCGGCTTTTGATCCAAATAGGTCTTGTCCGCGCTATCTCCCGCGGCGCGTACGTTATCCGGTCGGTTGCCGTCTTTCTTGATCCGTGCATTCATAGCGGCGTTTTCTTGGGCAACGGCGCTCTCACACATTAACGCCTGTTTTTATAGAGCAAACTACATTATTCAGCAGTTTTGTATGAACTCTTTCTTTGTCAAAGTGTTGCACTTGGAAGTATGATTCGCCCGGTAAAAAACAAGAGAGTCGCAAAGCGGACTCTCTTTTTTTGGTGCCTCGACAAGCGAAGCCTGCGAATAGTGTTCGTCGGGGATCTCGAGCCACTGCAGACATCCGCAAAGGCTCACCCCCAAGACAAGCGTCAACATCAAAACTATAAAGAATTTTTTCATAATTCGCCCTCAAAAATAAGTTTAGCATATAAACGAAAGCAAATCAAGCGACTTAAACCGGGGGGATAACGGCGGAAAAAACGGCGTTTGAACATGGTCAAACACCGAACGACAGCTGAAAAATAATAACGAAACGAAAAGCAATCAGTCTTCAAGCCCCAATAAATAGTCGGCGGAGACTTCAAAGAATACCGCCAATTTGTACAGAGCTCCGACGGTCGGTTCTTGCTTGCACGTCTCCCAATAGCTGATCGAAGCATTGCTTAAACCGAGCGTATTTGCAAGGGAATTTTGACCCAAGCCGCGTTCCGTGCGTAATTCTTTGAGGCGTTCGGCAAAGATCTTTCTGTCAAATTCGGCGATGGAGTTCATAAGCCCATTATAATTAAAATTATTGACAAAACCGCTGCAACTAATTATAATTAGAGATATAAAACCACGGAGGAGTGATATGAATAAGTTTTTTAGAAGAGAGGAAATCGTGGAAAGAGCAAAGAAAGCGGTCTTGATCGGGATCACGCTTTTGATCTTGGTATCGATCATGACAGTTTCCACAGCGTGCTTCTTTGATTTTGGAGACTATGAGGACGACGGCACGAGATATCAAATAGGAGAAGCCGCTGTTACAGGCAGCACTCAAGTTACCGTCAACAAAGTGTTTCAAACCAAGAAGATAGGGTCTTATTCGACAAATTATTACTTTGTTACACTCGAGGTTACGATTAAGAATTTGGGGACCGAAGAGGAAATATATGTTTCATCGGACTTTGAATTATGCAACGGTGCACTCACATATGAGCCGCACAATTCGGGCGGGAGTGTTGATGGCGGATTCTGGATGTCGTTGTCACTTGGACCCGGATTGAGTACAACCGAATACTTTGTCTTTGAAATCCCCACTTCCTATGTTGAGGACGATTATTATCTTGAAGTGCAGGAAGGATATTCCGAACCGGTACGCATTGCATTGCCGAAAACATTGCCCGAAGAAGACACGACAAGGCATAATATCGGTGAAGCGATCACGATTGGAGAGATGACGGTAACGGTTAACAGTTATTACGAAACAGATAAGATCGGATTTGATACGACTGACGATTTATTTCTTGTATTGCGCGCAACAATATTCAATGAAAGCAATGCGACGCGACACTATGATCCTGATGATTTTTGCTTAAAGGCAGGAAAAGATGTCTATGAGCATGACTACGGGACAGGTTTGAATTTCGACAACGGTGCCGGACTTATGTTCGAAGTGCAGCCCAAGTCATCCGAAGTAATTACGTTTGTGTACGAAGTGCCCACGTCGGCTGAATACAGAGATTATTATTTTGAGTTCGGCATGGTAGACATAGGATATGTCGGAAAGATATACTTGCGAAAAATTTAAAATTAGCAAGAGATTTCGCGCAAGAGGAAGGCGTGCTTGAACGTCTTCCTTTTTTTCTTGCCCCAAAATGGGCGGCTCTGCATTGGTCGGAGTGACTAGATTCGTAAGGACGAGCAAAGCGAGGACGGAATAGCGAACGAAGAGAGCGTCACAATTTCGAACAGTCTAGTTAAGCAGATGAATAGCAGGCGAGCGAAAATGGGCGACAAAAAATAAGAGAGGCCGAGTAGCGGACTCTCTTTTTTTGGTGCCTCGACAAGCGAAGCCTGCGTTGGTCGGAGTGACTAGATTCGTAAGGACGAGCAAAGCGAGGACGGAATAGCGAACGAAGAGAGCGTCACAATTTCGAACAGTCTAGTTAAGCAGATGAATAGCAGGCGAGCGAAAATGGGCGACAAAAAATAAGAGAGGCCGAGTAGCGGACTCTCTTTTTTTGGTGCCTCGACAAGCGAAGCCTGCGTTGGTCGGAGTGACTAGATTCGAAAGGAGCGGAACGAAGAGAAGCGACGGAATAGCGATCGCCGATAGGGGATGGCGAGATATGGAGATATCGAGACACGATCGCGTCACGATTTCGAACAGTCTAGTTACGGAAAGCAGGGGGAAGAGCCGCCCTCGAAAGGGAGAAAGAAAAAAGAGGAAGGCGTGCTTGAACGTCTTCCTTTTTTCTTGCCCCAAAATGGGCGGCTCTGCAATGGTCGGAGTGACTAGATTCGAACTAGCGGCCTCTTGAACCCCATTCAAGCGCGCTACCAAACTGCGCCACACCCCGATGTGCATATCAAATAATCGCACAAACGGAGCGATTTGTCAAGCGTTTTGCAACACAAATTGCAATTTGCGCCGAGCGGCAGACGATCTCGAAGATTTTTCAAAAAAGATGAACGCGACTCTTGACAAAAAATTACATCAACCTTAATGGAGCTTCGGCAAAAATTTTATTGCACTTTGAGTTGTCAAGAGGTCGAGCACAAATTTAACAGAAAAGAAAAACCCAAAATAGCGAGTATGAGAAACGGCGACGATTGCATTTGCAATCACCGCCGTTGCGATTCGAAGCGTCAATTTTTGGGTTGCCAGATATCCGCATTAAAAGAAAAGAACGAAGTTTACTCAAAGCAGATAAATTGACGCACCCATCTCGCCCAACCGCGCCGTTCTGTTCCGCGCTCGCTTTGCGGCGCGGCACGTCTCACGTCTCGGGCGGCTCATTTTCGCCCTTTTGCGCCGTGTGTCGCTTGCATACCGGCAGGTAAGCGGCGTTCCACACGGCGCAAAATCTTCGAAAATCGCTCGCCCGATACTTCTTGGTTGCGGTTATCGAATCGGTTTGTTACAAACATAGATACGATTCGGATAACATAACGTTATCCGCATTCAAAAGTTAAAACGCGTAGCTGTATTATATTGACAAGGTTGCGCTTCGCGTCGCGCGGCACCGCGTTTACGCGCGACTTGATAACGCGCCGCGCCAAAACCGCGCTTTTGACAAGGCGCCCTTTGCGCGGTCGTGAGCGGTGAGCGAACGTGCCGCGTTGGAGGGGGAGTATTGAGGGGGAACCATTTCGCCGCTCATATGAAAATATCGCCTGCAAGCGATTTGCATGCAGGCGGTATTGATTTGAGCGATTAGCGAAATGGTGGCCTCGTGGAGGCGGCAGAGTTGAGTATCATAACGTTATCCGCATTCAAAAGTTAAAACGCGTAGCTGCATTATATTGACAAGGTTGCGCTTCGCGTCGCGCGGAACCGCGCTTCTCGCGCGACTTGATAACGCGCCGCGCCAAAACCGCGCTTTTGGCAAGGCGCCCTTTGCGCGGTCGTGAGCGGTGAGCGAACGTGCCGCGTGGGAAGGGGAGTCTTGAGGGGAAAACCAAAAATAGCGAGTATGAGAAACGGCGACGATTGCATTTGCAATCACCGCCGTTGCGATTCGAAGCGTCAATTTTTGGGTTGCCCCTCAAAAAGCGAAAGCGAAGCGACAAACTGCGTTGCTGTCCTCCCCGACTTGCCCGATCCGCGCATTTGCCATTGCAGCGCGCGGCGGCACAGTTCGTCGTCGGGCATGTCTATGCCTTTGCGAGCGGCGAGCCGGCGGACGATCTCGAGGTATTGCTGTTGATCGGGCGACGGGTAGTAGATCGTCAATCCGAAGCGGGCGACGAGGGACAGCTTTTCCGCAAGCGTATCCGAGCGGTGGACTTCGTCGTCGTCGACGCGCATGTCGTTGCGGTCGGAGAAGTTCTCCTTGATCAAATGTCTGCGGTTGGAGGTCGCATAGATCAGCACGTTGGACGGACGGCACTCAAGTCCGCCTTCTATGATCGCCTTGAAGTATTTGTATTCGATCTCGAACTCTTCGAACGACAGGTCGTCCAAGTAGAGGATGAAGCGGTAGTTGCGGTCCTTGATCTTGGCGATCAGCTGGCTGATCGAGGTGAATTGATGCTTGAACACCTCGATGACGCGCAGTCCTCTTTCGGCATACTCGCACATCAACGCCTTGATGCTGGACGACTTGCCCGTGCCGCCGTCGCCGTAGAGGAGCACGTTGTTGGCGCTGTTGCCGTCGAGGAAGGCGAGGGTGTTGTCGAGGAGCTGTTTTTTCTGCGACTCATAGCCGACGAGATCGCTCAATTTTTTGGTCTCCGTGTCGGTTATGTGCTGCAAATCGATCTCGGTGCTGCCCGAAGAGCTGATCAGGCGGAACGCGTCGTAGAGCGCATATTCGCCCACTCCGTAGATCGAGTACCAATCGGCGATCGCGTCGATCGCGGCGGCATCGTCGTTTGCGGATTCGAGCGCTTTTGAAAGGAGCGAGACGCGTGCGCCCGCCGATGTCCGCGAACGTTTGCCTCCGCCGACGTAGGTGTAGTCGGATATCGCCGGCGCGAACTTGCCGAACAACTCGACGAGGTCGATCGAGAAGAGCTCGAAGATCGCTTTGAGGTCGTTCGCGGCGACGTCTTTGAGGCTGCCTTCGGGAGCGGTGCGTCTTTCGCACGCGAGGGAGAAAGCGTTTTCGTCCGTCGCCAAAAGGAAGGCGACATAGTGGTGCCACAGGTTGCCGGTGACGCCGTATTCCGCCGCAAAGTCGAGCAGCTCGCCGGCAACGCGGCCGACGTTCACGTTGCCGTCCGCGAGGTCTTTCACCGCGCCGCGGCAGGGGTCATAAAGTATGCAATCGTCAATGATCTCTCTGATGTTCATATTCTTCTCCGTTGCGTACAGTATAGCACTTCGCCGCCGCGAAATAAACAAAATGCGATCAATTTGCAAAAAAACTCCCGCCGAAACCGGCGGGAGGATGTGCTCAGTAGAGGGAGATTAAGAGGAGTGTTTATAATAGGTGTTTGGAAGAAGTCTTTGTGTGTTACTCCGGCTCTACTTCGCTCAGGGGGGCTTGTTTTGTGCCTTCATTATATGGCGGCAGACTTAAAGGCGCATTAAAATGCGAAAATTTTTCAAAAAATTTTCTTCGGCGGGCGAAACGACGTTCAAGATGAACAAATTTTATTTTTTGAGCGTTTTTACGCGCAATTAATATAGGTTTAATGCTTTGATTTTATTATATAATCAAATCATGCAAAAGAGTCGAATATGTGGTATGATACATATATCGAACGAACGGAGTGAGTCATGAAGATATTGCTTGTCGAAGACGAAGTGCAGATGTCCGAAGCGATCGCGTCGCTGCTCAAAAAGAATCAATGCTTGGTCGAGTGCGCCTATGACGGCGAAGAGGGCTATCGTATGGGGCTTGTCGGCGATTACGACGTGATCATCATGGACATCATGATGCCGGTGATGGACGGCTACACCGCCGTCAAAAAGCTGCGTGCGGCGGACATCAAGACGCCTATCATCATGCTGACCGCGCTCGCGTCGGTCGAAGACAAGGTAAAGGGGCTGGACATCGGCGCGGACGACTATATGACCAAGCCGTTCTCGATGGACGAGCTCACCGCGAGGCTGCGTGCGATCACGAGGCGCAGGCGCGGAGACGCGGTCGGAAACGAGCTCAAAGTGGGCAACACCACTCTCAACATCAAGGAATACAAGCTGTCGTGCGGAGGCAAGAGCATCGCCCTGTCGGGCAAAGAGTACGAGCTGGCGCTGTGCTTTTTCTCCAACCCGGGCGCGGTGTACACAAAGGACGAACTCATCAACAAGGCGTGGGGGTTCAATTGTGATTTCGAATCCAACAATCTCGAGGTATATATGTCGTTTTTGCGCAAGAAGCTGGGCTTTTTGGGCAGTGACGTCGTGCTGACCTCGGTGCGCGGCGTGGGGTACAAGATGTCCGCGCCGCAAGGGTAATGACCGCGCAGGACAGGGCTCTTGACAAATTGCGCAGGCGGTTCATCGCGATCTTCGTCGCGGTGGGCGGTCTGTTTTTGCTTTTGGCGTACGGCGTCATCTTTGCGTCCAACGTCGTGCAGACGGACGTGTCGATCGACGAGAGGCTGTCCGAGGCGCTCGACCGCGCGCCCATCCCCGCAGGGGACGAAGACGAAATGCAGTCTTGGCTTGCGCGCAACGCGTGCATGATCGTCGTCGAGGTGACCGGCAACGCGGGCGCAGGGATGTATTCTTTCAACACCGACGACCTCAGCGAAAAGGAATTGAACGGGATCGTCGCGAGGCTGGACGACATCGAGGACGAGAATGCCGACTTCGAGATCGACGGCAGGTACTTCCGCGCGCACAGGCAGATCACATTGGATGGCGCCGAGAGGGAGAGCGTCACCGTCTATTCGGTCTACGACTGGACGGACGACCGCACCGATCTGATCAATTCGGGCGTGACGACCGCGGTGATATATCTGTTCTGTTTGGTGCTGCTCTACATCTTCGGGCAATTGGTGTCGCGGCAGATAATCGCGCCGGTCAAGCAGTCTTACGAGCAGCAAAAGCAGCTGGTCGCCGACGCGTCGCACGAGCTGAAAACGCCGCTTGCGATCATAGGCGCGAACATGTATTTGATCAAGTCCGACCCCGCCGCGACCGTTGCGGAGAACGAGCATTGGATCGAAAATGTCGACGCGCAATTGGCGAGAATGAGCGCGTTGATCACCGATATGCTCGAACTGTTCCGCGCGGACAGTCAGGCGGCGGGTGTAAAGACGGAAGAAAATCTGTCCGAGATGCTTGACGGAACGCTGCTCAGTTTTGAGGCGAGGTGCTTTGAGAAGAACATAGAGCTGACTCAGCGCATCATGCCGGCGATAACGCTCAATTGCTACGCAAAGCAGATGGAGAGGCTGTTCAACATATTGATGGACAACGCGCTCAAATACACGCCCGAAAAGGGGAAGATCGAGGTGGAGCTGCACGCGGACAAGCGCGGTGTGACCGCGGTGTTCACCAACTACGGCGCGGGCATCGCAAAGGAGCACTTGACCAAGATATTCGACCGCTTTTACCGCGTGGACAACGCGCGTACGCAAAACGCTTCGGCGGGGAGTTTCGGGCTGGGGCTGTCGCTCGCCAAGAACATCGTGATGAATCATGACGGCGAGATCGTCTGCGACAGCGACGGGACGACATACACCAAGTTCACCGTCCGCCTTCCCAAGAGCGCGTCCCAGGCGGCATTGCTCAAACGCAACAAAAAGACAAACGACTGACATCGAAGGCGCCGAGGCGCCTTTTTTGCAATATGTATGTAAAATTTTGCCGTTACCTATTGACAGCGAGCGCATTTTGTGGTTTTGTATAAGAGAGGGACATCCCCTCAAGGAGGAAATTATGAAAGGATCAAGCAAGGTGCTCTACTACGGCGAGAGCGGGCTGGTGTCCGGGCTTGTCGCCGATGTCATCGCCGCAGGCGCGGACCGCAAATTGCTCGAATGCGTCGTCTGGAACGGCAAGACCCCCGATTTCGTCAAAGAAGTGGAATATTGCGAATATCTGCCCGAATACAGGTTGGGGGACTTCGGTTCGCCCGATCTCGTGATCGTCGCGCACACGTCCAACGCCAAGTTCATAGTGTTCGTCGAGGCGAAGGTCGTCTCCTATGTCAACGCCTGCGCGAGCGAGGCGAGTTTCCGTCAGGCGCGTACGATCAACGTACAGCTTGCGCTCGACCGCAGGTTCAAGCAGGCGGTCGTCTCGGGCGGCGGCGACAACATCGAGATCTGCGAAGAGGCGGACTATGACAGTGGGATCGTCCGCGACAGGGCGCGCAGCCTGCGCAAGGGAGGGTTCACCTCGTATTGCCGCAAGATCTTCGCCGATGCCGACGGATTTTACTATGTCGCGCTGACGACCGATCCCGAATGCGAAAGCCCCTATGAGGACGACGACGTGCTCAAAGCGCTGATCGGCGCGGCGTGGGAGGGAGAGAAGGGCTCGTTCGGCATCTTGACGTGGGGCGAATTGATGGACAAGGGCATCGTTTCGCGCGAGAGCGGCGCGTTCGCGAACGCCGCCAAGCTGATGCTGCCCGTCGACGATACCGGCGCGAACAAGCTGGTCTACACAAGCAATCCGACCAATCTGCGCGGGGTCAAGCTCGAGGAATGGAGCGAAGACAAAAAGTCGCTGATCGACGCATTGACGCGGCTGACGCCCTGCTTGATCGGCGCGGTCGCCGACGAGACCGAGATCGAGGAATTGACCGGCTCTTACAGCTACCGCGTGGGCAACATCGTCTATGCGCGCATCATGTATCTGCCGACCGAAAACACCGTCGTGCTCGCGCTGCTCAAAGACGAGAACATCCCTCAATTTCTCTATGACGACGACAAGCGTTTTGTCTGCAAGCTGCCCAATTCGGACAAGCAATACATCGGCTACAAGTTCTATACCGACGCCGACGTCGCGAGGTTCAGAGAGGGGCTTGACGAATACTTCGCCTGAATCCGAAAAAGAAAAAACAAATACGGCTCCGATCGCTCGGAGCCGTCATTTTATACGCCGCTGTATGCGTTCTTGAACGCGTAGTAGGCTTGCCGGAGACTGCGGCAGGCGAGGTCGGAGTGATATTTGAGCGTGTCCCAATGCTCGGCGGACGCGGCGTCGTAAAGACCGACGGTGAAGAAGCCCGCTTTTTTTGCGCTCGCTATGCCGATGTGGCTGTCCTCGAACACCGCGCACTCGGACGGGCGCAGCCCCAGCTTGTTGCATTCGCGGATGTAGACGTCGGGCTTGTCCTTGCCGACGCCGACCTCTTCGATCGACGTGCCCGACCAAAACAGCGGCGCTAAGCCGTGCTGTTTGAGACAGGGCCAAAACAGATCTTCGCCCAGCGCGGTCGCGACGCCTATGCGGCCGCCGTGTTTGACCAGCAGAGAAAGCAGTTTTGCCGCATACGGTTTGAGCGGCACCCGGTTGGAATACGCTTCGAGCGCGCGGTCGTGCCAAAACTCCTCGACTTCTTCGCGGCTCATCCTGATCGGCGTGTTTCGCACCGCGTATTCGGCGCAGTCGGACAGCTTGAGATGGTTGACCGCGAGCGAGAACCCGTCGGGCATCGTCAAGCCGTCTTCGGCAAAGAGGTCGGCGTACAGCTTGTCCCACAGCCCCATCGATTCGAGGAGCGTGCCGTCCATGTCAAAGATGAAGCCCTTGAGCGAGCTCAGAATTTCGCGATCAGTTCTTTCAGCCATGTGAAGTTCATATCGGGCGCGAAGATCAACGGATATTTGTTGTAGTAGAGCACCTTTACGTTCTCGATGGACGTGCTGTTGTCGCTGACCATCCCCGAAGAGTTGATCGCGAACACCTCGACGTCGTATACGCCCTGCGCCTTGTCGTACAATTTGAGGCGCATATACTTGGAACGGTGGTTGACGCCCTTGTAGTAGTCGGAGAAGTAGTATTGCACCTTGCCGTCGTTGTAGATGACCTTGTAGCTTTGGACGAGGTCTTCATCTCTGCCGCGCTCGAACACGAGATAGGTCGAGCCGTGTATGATCGCGCAGCGTCCTCTCTCTGCGGGCATCACGGGGCGCGTCTTGCCGAACCGCGCCGAGGTGTAGGTGAACGCCGATTTGTCGAGTTGCAGAGGCAGCCGCCAGCGTCTGTCCGCCTTTTCCTCTTCGCCGGAGAGCATGTTGACGCGCTTGACGTCTATGCCGTCGTCGCAAAATTCCATCACCAGCCCCATCGGCGCGATGTGCGCCTGCGGCGGCACCGAGCCGTTGACCTTGCCCTTTTCCATCTCGACATAGGAGACGGACTGCGTGCCGATCGTCGTGTAGTTGCGCTGATGTATGTCGCGTTCGTCCAGCATCGGGAAGTGCAGGTGCCCGGCGAGGTTGACGACGTTGTCGTATTTGCCGAGGATCTTGCCCAGCTTGAAGTCACTGTAAAGTTTGCCTTCGGACTGCGAGCCATAGACGGTGTTGGCGGCGCTGTTGTGCGTGGTCACGAACACCGGGCGTTTGCCGCCCTCGGCGATCGCCGCGTCGATGCGGTCGCACATCCAATCCGCGACCGAGTCATAGCCGTTCTGCTGCGAGCTGTCCTGAGGGGATACGCCTATGAAGTGCCAGCCGTTGACGACATAGTGCGAGTAAGGAGGTTTGCCCGTGCAGGCGGTGAACAGCTTGCGTTTGCGCGCCGGGAAGATTGCGGGGAAGTAGTCGTGGTTGCCCATGATCAATTGCACGATCGGCTTTTTGTCTCCGAACGCGTGGTCGAGCGCGGCGTTGAAGCGGCGGTACGCGCACTTCGAACCTATGTTGCAGATGTCGCCCGGTACGATGATCATATTGACGCGGTACTCTTTGAGCACCTCGAACGCGCGGCGCAGATTGAGTTCGTAAGTCTTGTTTTTGCGCCACGGGAAGGGCGAAAGCTGCGAGTCGGAGATCACCCCGACGCGCAGAGGCCCTTCCACTTCGAAGCGCTTGTATTCGCAGTGGATCTCGATCGGCTTGACCGCTTTGACGAGAGGTTCGCTGCCGATCATTTCGTCGTCTTCGTTGACGGCGTATCCTTTTTCTTCTATCACCACGCCGCCGTCGGTCTTAAGTTCGGCGCGTTTTGCTTCGAGTTCGTCCAAAATCTGCTTTTTGCGCGCGCCGTGATAGGTGTTGAGCGCCATCGGGATCAGCGACAGCGCAAAGCCCGCCGCGGGTATCAGCGTGACCATCGAGAACATGCCGTCGATCGTGAAGTCGGATTGAGGAAGGGGCACGCCCGAGACTTCCGGCTGCTTGAATTGAAAGACGAGCAGCAGCGCCGTCACCGCGACCGCGGCGATCGCGTTGTTGAACTTGGTGACCATGGAGTTGAACGAAAAGCACACGCCCTCCATGCGGTGCCCCGTCTTCCATTCCAGATAGTCGAGGCTGTCGCCGACCATGGGATAGGGCAGCACGTTGTACGCGCCGACGCCGAGCCCGCCTATCGTCATCAGGGGGAACGCGGCGAAATAGTTGATCCTGCCGACAAAGAAAGCCGCGGTCAAGAAGATCGCCGAGATCGCGCCGAAGATGAGGCTCGTCTTTTTGAACCCGATGCGCTTGTACGCGACGGGCGTCAGCAATATCCCGGCATACATACCGGCGCCGACGACCAGATAGAGCAGGATGAGCACGTCGCCCGACGCCCAGCCCTCGATCTTCACCACATAGATCGAGATGTAGGACGCCGCCGCCATCAACAGGTAGCGCGGCGAAGCCAGCATCGAGGTGAGCAGCGTCAGCAGCATGGGTTTGTTTTTCGCCGCGGCTTTGAACATCTCTTTGACGGGCGTCTTTTCGGTGCGAGTCGCAAAGCGTTCTTTGGAGTTCTTGAACAGCAGCAGATAGCCGACAAAGACGACTGTGCCGGCGGTCGCCGCGATCGCGAAATATACCCACGTCGGGGGGACTATCCTCTGATAGACGCTGATAAGCCCTATCGGGATCAGAGAACCTATCGAGCCGAGCGTGACATAAAAAGAGAGCAGAGACGACCTCTCCTTGGGATTGGGCGTCGCGACGCTCATAAGCCCCATCGCAGGCACGTCGACGACGGTGTAGGAGAAGTCGAACAGCAGATAGCCGACCGCCGCAAACGCGCAGCGCGCCGCGACGGGCATCTCCGAAAGTGGCAAAAACATCACGATCGAGACGATGAAGATGAGGAAGGCGCCTATCCTGATGAACGGGCGCATCTTGCCGTTTTTGGTGTGAGTGCGGTCGATGACGACGCCCATGATCGGGTCGTTGACCATGTCCCAAAATCTCGCGACGAACATCAACGCCGTCGTAAAGCCGAGCGGGACCAGCAATATGTCCGACAAAAACACCGACAGATAGGACGACACGACCGCCGAGATCATAAAGCTGCCTATCGAGGCGAAGCCGTAGGAAGCCTTCTCTGCTTTGCCGATGTATTTGAAGTCGCTGTCCGCGGTCCGTGCCGCGTGTTGGGTGGAAGAATTGTTATCCATAATTTTTCTCTCGTATTGATACCATTATATACTTTTTGGCGGGGGCATTACAAACAAATGGGTGTAAACAGTTTGATCGTAAAATGTAAATTTTCGGTAAAATTTATTTTGCCGCCGAACGCGCGGCGCGGCGCAAAGGAGCAAAAACGTTATCAAATGAGGGATATTTAATCTGTTTTTCACGCGCAAAAGTTTGTGCCGCAATGAAAAGATTTGCAAAAAAGCGGCGCAGATCATTGACAGCCTTTGCGCTATGTTTACGCGCGTTAAGTTTGATGTAATTTTTGTCAAGTGTCGCGCGCGGTTTTTTTTGCGATCGCGGCGACGCCGAATCGTCTTTGCTCCGTCAATTCATAAAATCCTTGGCGGCGCCATATGATATGGCGAACCAACCGTGGAGGATATATGAAGAAAAGGATCATTGCAATCGCGCTGTGCATCGCGGCGCTTGTGACGTTTGCCGTCGCCGCTGCGGCGTGCGAAGAAGAAAAGACGACAGCGCAGCTGTTGGAAGAGAGAGTCAGCGACCGCCAGACCGCGCTCTACACCGGGCAGACCGAAAACGCCTACGTCACCATAGGCACGCTCGACCGCGAAAAGGTGTTTGTGACGGACGGAGAGGCGGGCGAGCTCGAGACGGTCACGACAGTGATCGCGTCGCTGCCGTCCATGTCGGACGAGTCGACTTACGCCTATGTTCTCGAAGGGGAGAGCGGCAAGGTGGAGGGCACGATGACGCCGAGCGTGATCGGAGCCAAGCTGATCGCAAAGATCGCCGACGCGTCCGCTTTGGGTGCGCTCGTCAAGCTGACGATCACCGATTCCGCCGCACCGGATACGCCGTTCACGTTCGAGCTGATTGACAAAATGGCGGACGCGATCGCCCCCGGCGACGCTCTCGTCAAGGCGTACGAACACTTCAAAAGCGAGATCGACGCCGAGCTTGCGTCGGAGGACGGGATGCACCGCGAGATCTACGTCCGCTTCGTCAACGGCAAGACCGACCGCGACAGCGAGTACTATTGGTATGTGTCTTTTGCCGCGGACAGAGGCAACGACATGAGCGTGCTTTTGGACCCTGTCAGCGGAGAGGTCGTGACCAGCCGTATACGTCCATAACGCACACGGGCACGAAAAAATAAAATATCGAAAGGCATAAAAGAGCGCCGCGGAAAGTGTTTTCGCGGCGCCCTGTTTCAGTCGTTTTGCTCTTTGGCTTTCGCCTTTTGCTCGGCGCGCTTTTGAAGCTTGCGCTGCATGTTCGCCCTGTTCTTTTTCTCGATGTTTGAAAGGCTCCCGAACAAGCCCGCGATCATCTTGAAGAAGCCGCGCAGACGGTGCTTGTTGCCCCACAGCAGCAGTCCGTCCACAAGGCGGCTGTCAATGATGCCGCTCGAGATGCCGACGAGCGCGCGCAGCGGCATGCCCTGCATGCCTTGGGTGAGGATGAGCATCGTCGTCATGTCGGCGTTGGGGACCTGCGACTTGATCAGCGCGGGCGCCGCTTTGAGGATGAGCTTGCCCAAAAGACAGCACCCGAATTCGCCGAGAGTGGTGTTGTCGTCGAACTCGCCGCGCTTGCTTGGCACGTTGGGCGGGATGGGCTTGTCGTACAGCGCGCGGAATTGATCTGCGGGGATTTCGGTCGCTCCGGCGATGTCGTAGTAGACGGGGCACTCGGCGCGGCGCGTGTTGACGGGACTCGACTCGCCGAACGCGAACTTGCGCTTTGCCGACAGGCGGATGTCGCGCGACGACGCGCCTATCAAAATTTCGTATTCGCCGTCGCTGCGGTGCCAATCGTCCGCGGCGGTGTTGAAGAACGCGAAAGTGCGCTCGTCGAAGGGCAGGGTGACGGTCTTGCTTTCGCCGGGGGCGAGGAAGACCTTGGCAAAGCCCTTCAGCTCTTTGTCCGCCTTGAAGACGACGGGATCGAGGTCGCGGACGTACATCTGCGCGACCTCCGCGCCGGCGACTTTGCCGGTGTTGGTCACGGTGAACGCCGCGCCATGGTCGTCGACATTGAGGTCGGAATAGGCGAACGTGGTGTAGCTCAGCCCGTGCCCGAACGGGAACGCGACTTGTTTTTTCGCGCTGTCGTAATAGCGGTAGCCCACATAGATGCTCTCGCGGTATTCGACGTTCTTGGGTCCCATCGGGAAGTAGGCGGCGTTGATGTTGTCTTCGAGTTTGAAAGGGTAGGTCTCGGCGAGCTTACCGGACGGATTGACCGCGCCGGTCAGGATGTCGAGCACCGCCTCGCCGCACGCTTCGCCGGGCAGATAGGCGTTGACGAGCGTGTCGACCTTGTCCAGCCACGGCATCTCGACGGGGGAACCGCCGAACAGCACTACGACGAGAGGTTTGCCCATCCCCGCGAGCTTGGTCACGAGGTCGTCGTGGGAGGGCGGCAGCGTCATATGCGTGCGGTCGTAGCCCTCGCTTTCGTAAGTGTCGGTCAGACCGATGCAACAGACGATCGTGCCGTCAAAGTCTTTTGCGAGTTCGAGAGCCTTGCGTTCGAGCGCGGCGTCCTTTCCGTCGCCGTCGAGAGAGTAGCCCTCGACGTATTCGTACCCGACGCCCGCCTCGTCTAACGCCTCGCGCACGGAGACCAGCTTGTAGGGATTGATACGGCTCGAGCCCGCGCCCTGATAGCGGCTGTGCTCGGCGAGTTTGCCGACGACGAGCAGCTTTTCGTCCTTTGACAGCGGCAGACGTCCGGCGTCGTTTTTGAGCAAAATGATCGATTCGTCCGCGACGCGGCGTGCGAGTTCGTGCGCCTTGTCATAGTCCGCCTTGAACGGGCGGCGGTTGTTTTCGCACACTTCGAGCGTGCGCAAGACGCGGGCGACGACCGCGTCAAGCTCCTCTTCGGTGAGCGCGCCGCTCTTGATCGCGGCGAGGATGCGGCGGTCGTTCTTGTTTCCGCTCGTGGGCATTTCGAGATCCATGCCCGCCTTGACTCCGGCGACGCGGTCGTTGGCGGCGTTCCAGTCGCTGACGACCATGCCTTCATATCCCCATTGCCTGCGCAAAAGGGTGTCGAGCAGCCACGGGTTGTCCGTCGCGTATACGCCGTTGATGCGGTTGTACGACGCCATCACGGTGCGCGGTTTGCCCTGCTTTACGCACTCTTCGAACGCGGACAGATAGATCTCGCGCAGAGCGCGCTCGTCGACGACGCTGTTGATCGTCATGCGCAGATATTCGTTGTTGTTGACTGCAAAGTGTTTGAGCGATGTGCCTACGCCCGTCGATTCGACGCCTTTGATGTAGGCGGCGCCCATCTTGCCGGCGAGATAGGGATCTTCGGAAAAATACTCGAAATTGCGTCCGCAAAGAGGGGAGCGCTTGATGTTGACGCCGGGACCGAGCAGGATGTCGACCTGTTGATCGAGGCATTGCTCGCCGAGAGCGACGCCGATCTCGCGGATGAGGTCGGGATCCCACGAGCTTGCCATATTGACCGCAGGGGGGAACGCCGTCGCCGGGAAGGACATCTTCATGCCGAGGTTGTCGTCGTCTTCGTTCTCCTTGCGCAGACCGTGCGGACCGTCGGACATGACAAAGGAGCCTATCCCGAGCTTGGGGAAGGGTTTTGTCGTCCAAAAATCGCGGCCGCTGCATATCGCCGCCTTTTCGCGCAGTGTCATACGGGAGATGAGATCGTTGAGCTGTTGTTGTGTCATGACGGTATTTCTCCGTTGGCTTGTAGTCAACCATATGATACCACCATTCGCCCGAAAAGACAAGCCTAAAAACGCATTTGCGCGCATTTGGCAAGTTTTGTGCAAATAAACGGACGATTTGCGCGCAAGTGGGTATAAATTGCGCGGCGATATGCTTGACTTTGTGCGCGCAAAAGCTATAAAATTAGAAAAAGCGCAAGGAGATCACCATGGCAAAAATCGTAAAAGAAGGACTCACTTTCGACGACGTACTGCTCATCCCTTCCTATTCGGAAGTGCTGCCGTACCAAGTCGATCTTTCGACGCACCTCACAGACAAGATCAAACTCAACATTCCGCTGCTCAGCGCATCGATGGACACGGTCACCGAGTATGAGCTCGCGATCGCGATCGCACGCGAAGGCGGCATCGGCATCATTCACAAAAACATGTCGATCGAAGACCAGGCGCAGCAGGTCGACAAGGTCAAGCGCAGCGAGAACGGCGTCATCACCAATCCCTTCCACCTCAGCCCCGAGCATACCCTCGCGGACGCGGAGGACTTGATGCGCAAATTCCGCATCAGCGGCGTGCCCGTGACCAAGGGAGGCAAGCTGGTCGGCATCATCACCAACCGCGACCTCAGGTTCGAGACGGACATGACCAAGACCATCGGCGAGTGCATGACAAAGGACAATCTCGTCACCGCGCCCGTCGGCACCACGCTCGAGCAGGCGCAGGAGATCCTCGGCAAGCATCGCATCGAGAAGCTGCCCCTCGTCGACAAGGACTTCAATCTCAAAGGACTCATCACGATCAAGGACATCGAGAAGGCGATCAAGTATCCCAACAGCGCGAAGGACGAAAACGGCAGATTGCTCGCAGGAGCGGCTGTCGGCGTCACCGCCGACGTGCTCGACCGCGTCGCCGCGCTCGTCGAAGCCAAGGTCGACGTCATCGTCATCGACACCGCTCACGGTCACTCCAAGGGCGTGCTCGACACCGTCGCCAAGATCAAATCGGCATATCCCGGCGTCACCTACATCGTCGGCAACGTCGCGACCGCAGAGGGCACCAAGGCGCTGTTCGACCACGGCGCGGACGTCGTCAAGGTCGGTATCGGACCCGGTTCCATCTGCACGACCCGTATCATCGCAGGCATCGGCGTGCCGCAGGTCACCGCGATCATGGATTGCGCCGAGGCGGCGGACAAGCTGGGCAAGCGCATCATCGCGGACGGCGGCATCAAGTTCTCGGGCGACATCGTCAAGGCGTTGGGAGCCGGCGCGAGCGCGTGCATGATCGGCAGTCTGTTCGCGGGCACGGAGGAGACCCCGGGCGACATCGAGATCTTCCAGGGCAGGAGCTTCAAGGTGTACAGAGGCATGGGTTCGCTCGGCGCGATGAACGCGGGCAGCAAGGACAGATACTTCCAGGCGGGCGCGAAAAAGCTCGTTCCCGAAGGCGTCGAGGGCAGGGTCCCGTTCAGAGGCGCGCTGTCCGACGTCGTCTTCCAACTCATGGGCGGTCTGCGCAGCGGCATGGGCTATTGCGGCATGAAGGACATCGACACGTTGAGAAAGAACGCCAAGTTCATCAAGATCAGCGGCGCCGCGCTCGTCGAAAGCCATCCGCACGACATCTCGATCACAAAAGAAGCCCCCAACTATTCGACGAAGGGCTGACGTTTTTGCCAAGTCAAAGGACCGCCGGCGGCGGTCCTTTTTTGCGCCAAAAATCAAAACGTGTCAATCTTTTTGAGCGTCGTCGCCATCGGTCGGCGGCTCGGGAGAGGTCGGCTCGGCGGCTTTGAGAGGGGTGCGTTTTGTCGTGCGTAAAAACAGGACGAGGAAGACGATCGCTACGAGCGCTGCGGTGTAGTCGGCGATCGGCGTCGCCATCGCGATCCCGATCGCGGGAAAGTGCGCGTCCAAGATGAACATCAGCGGCACGTCGAGACCGCCCTTGCGCAGCACGGACAGCAGCAGCGCACGATATTTTTTGCCCGTCGCCTGAAAGACGGTGACCGCGATGAAGCCGACCGACGCGGACAGCACCGCCCAGCATATGATGCGCAAAAATCGCGTGCCGTAGGCGACGGTCTCGTCGCTGTCGATGAACGCGCGTATGAGCGGTTCGGTGCAGGACAGCGAGATCGTCAGACATATCAGCGCAAAGCTGAACGTGCACGCCGACATGAACAGCACGGACGAGCGCATTCGCCGGCGGTCGCCGGACGCGTAGTTGTAGCCGATCAGCGGCAGCGCGCCCTGCGTTATGCCCTGAGTGATCGCGAACGAAGCCATATTGACGCGCTTTGCGACGCCGATGCCGGCGATCGCCGCGTCGCCGTACGCCGCCATGAGATAGTTGACGACGAGGTTGGAGCAGGTCGTCAGCATGGACATCAGACACGCCGGAAGCCCGATCGACATCACCGCAAGCGACGTCCTGCGCGAAAAGGCGGCTTTGATCGGTCTGAGAGTGACCACTCCGCGCAATTTGAGCACGAGAATGACAAAGTAGAGCGCGGAGACGCAATTGGAGACGAGCGTCGCCAGCGCCGCGCCGGTCACGCCCATGCCCAAGCCCCGATCGAAGACGAACAGAGGGTCGAGCGCGACGTTGAGGATGCCGCCGAGCGACAGCCCTATACCCGCATGCATCGCCTTGCCCTCGGCGCGCACCAAATGGGCGAGCACGGACGAGAGCACGGTAGGGACGGATCCGGCGACGATCGTGTAGATCAGGTAGTCGACCGCATATTGCAAGCGCATTCCGTCCGCTCCGAGCGCGGTCAGGAGGGGTTTGCGGAACAGTCCGAACACGAGCGAGAGCACCGCCGCGACCGCAATGCCGCCCCATACCGCGAACGAGGACGCGCGCCGCGCCCCGTCGGGATCGCCCGAGCCGAGTGCGCGCGACATCACCGACGCGCCGCCTATCCCGAACAGGTTGGCGGTCGCGGTCAAGAGCATATAGATGGGCAGGCACAGCGTGACCGCCGCGACCATAGTCTCGTCGCCCAGCCTGCCCACAAAGAACGTGTCGGCGAGATTGTAGACGATCGTGATCAGCTGGCTGATCACCGTCGGCAGTACGAGCGAGACGACCGCCTTGGGGACGGGCGCCTTTTCGAAGATGTATTTTTCCTTTTCGGACAGACGTGCCTGCATGTTTACAGTATAGTACGCCGGGCGCATTGTTGTCAATGTCCGCGACGCGCGTCGAATTTTCGCCGCGGTATTGCATTGCGGGCGGATTGCTGATATAATAGAGAAAAAGAGATCCATCGGAGGAGCTATGGACGTAAAAGAAGCGATAGCGGCGAGGTACAGCTGCCGCGCATACAAGCCCGAGGACGTCGACGACGCGCTGATCCGCGATTGTCTGGAATGCGCGCTGCTCGCGCCGTCGGCATGCAACAAACAGCCTTGGAAATTTTATGTCGTCAAGGGCGAAAAGAAGGCGAAGATCGCCAAATGCACGCAGCTTTTCGGCGCGAACGGGTTCACCGACGGGGCGCCCGCGCTGATCGTCGTCACCGCAAAGCCGTCCGCGATCGACAAGGCGGCGGACAAGATCAAGAACTTGGATTTTTCCGCCAATGACCTTGGGCTTGCGGTCGGTCACCTTTGCCTGCGCGCGACGGAGCTGGGGCTGGGGACGTGCATAATAGGCTGGCTGCAGGCGAAAAAGATCGCCAAAGAGCTGCCCCTTTCGATCGGCGAAAAGGTCAAACTCATCGTCGCGATCGGGCATCCCGCGGACGAAGCGCGTCCCAAAAAGCGCAGACCCGCGGACGAAAAGATAGTTTTCGGAGAGTGAATATGAGCGGCAATCAAAAGAGATTCAAGGTCAAAAAACAGCGGGCGTTCGGCGTGGCGATGTTCCTCACAGTAGGGCTGATCGCCGGCATCCCGATGATCGTGCTCGGCGCGGTCAACGACATCACCGCGGTGATGGTGATCGGCATAATTCTGACGGTGCTCGGCTTTTACGGCACGCCGGTCGCTTGGGTGCAATATTCCAACCAAAGTCTGCACGGCGCGGTGCTCGCGGCGATAGAGGACGAGGGCTTGGAGACGGTGTCGGCGATCGCCGCCCATCTCGGCAAAAACGACAAAAACGTGCGCGCAAGCGTGGACTATCTGATCGCGCAGGGCTGTCTCAAAGGCTATGTCCTCGACGCCGAGGGCAACATCGCGCGCTCCGCGCCCAAGCAGGGAGACTACATCGACCTTGGCAAGTGCCCCAACTGCAACGCGCCTCTCGTGCTGAGAGACGGCGAGATCAAGTGCGCCTATTGCGGCACCGTCGTGCGCAAAAAAGATATGTGACGCGATCGCTTGACGAGCGCATACTCACAGATTATAATATAACCAACAATGCGAGGTGAGGTCATGAAAAGGAAGATCGTTGTCATTGTCGCTTTGGCGGCGGTATGTATGCTCTGCGTCTCGTTCGCGGCGTGCGGCGAAGAGTATTCGGGCGGATATATGTCCTGTTTGAAGAGCGACGCAAAGCTTGGAGAGATAGTTATGCTGGGCGCGCACGACGCCGGCACCGTGGGGCAGGACGACACGGCATGCACCCAGCACAGCGATTTCGGCAAGATGTTGGACGCCGGGGTCAGATATTTCGACTGCCGCGTGACCGACGTCTACGGTGAGCCTTCTTTCGTGCACGGCAACACCAATTCGGTGTTTTGGCCGAGTAAGGAGCACTTGACGCTCGCCGAGGCATGCGATGACATCGTCGAGTTCGTCGCGAAGTATCCGTCCGAAGTGATCGTGCTCGACTTTCAGCACACCTGGGACGCCACCGAGGACAAGGTGATCGCGATACTCGAACAAAAATTGGGCGGCATCGCGCTCGACAAGTCGCTCGCCGCGGTCCCGTCAGAGGTCACGCTCGGGCAGATGCGCGAGTGGGGCAAGAACGTCGTCATCGTCTACCGCACCCCCGAAAAGTGTGAACAAAAAGACTTCCTCTACGAGAGAGAAGAGTATTTGCAGTCGGAATACAACAGCGGCATACACAGCATAAGCGAGAACAAATATGAAGAGAAGTATCCGCTGCTCATCGCCGAGTGGGACAAGTACATCGCTGGCAAGAGCGAGGGCAAGCTGTTCGTGTTGCAGTCGCAGATCACCGCGACCGGCTGGCTCGCCGAGGCGGAGGCGAAGTTCAGACCCATCGCCAATGATTGGCTCGCAGATTTGGAAAAGGCGGAAAACGCCGACAAGCTCGCCGCGATCAACATCGTGATGCGCGACTTCGTCTGCGACGACGACATCGGCAGCGAGAGAGCGTCGGACGAGGTTTTCAAGATCGTCGTCAAACTCAACGCCGCCAAGGGGCTTGTGGATCCCGAATTGCAAGAGATGCTGTTTGAGGGAGAGAACATCGCCTAAATTGAAAAACACACGGCGCGCCCTTCGGGGCGCGTTTTTTGTGCACTAAGACGCGCAGCTTAAATAGCCATTTCATAAATATTAAAAAAATATTGCAAAAAATCGCCGTTGCCTATTGAAAATGCGCACGCGATATGTTATCATTTTTACGATAAGGTTTAGGAGGCGCTGAGGGCGCAAGGAGAATGTATGAGGATATTGGTTGTCGAGGACGACGAAAAGTTGTCCAAAATTTTGGCGGTCGCGCTGTCGGGACTTGGGGACGTCGACATCGCGCTTTCGGGCGAAAAGGCGCTGCAGGACGTCGAAAAGACCTATTACGATCTGATCATATTGGATCTGATGCTGGGCAAGCTGTCGGGCATGGAGGTGTTGCGCGAGATAAGGCGCGTTCACCTGATGCCGATCATCATCCTGTCCGCGCTGTCGGACATCGACAAGAAGATCGACTGCTTCCGCGAGGGCGCTGACGATTATATCACCAAACCCTTTGCCAGAGAAGAGCTGATCGTCCGCTGCGAGGCGGCGCTCAGACGCGTCGGCGGCAATTTCCGCAGCACGATCTACACCTTCGGCAAGATGGAGGTCAACTATACGCAAAAGATGGTGACGTGGGGCGGCAACTATGTGCCGATGAACCGCAAGACCTACGAGATCCTCGAATTGTTGGTGCGCAACAAAGAGGTGATCATGACCAAACAGCAGATCTTCGACCGCATTTGGGGCTACTATTCTCAGACGGGCACGCAGGTCATAGAGATAAACGTGTTCAGACTGCGCAAAATACTTTCGGAGTACGGGCTGGACAAGCACCTCAAAACGGTCAAATCGATCGGCTATATGTGGACGGAAAAGGATTGACCGCGAGCCGAGATGACGTGAAGAGATGAAACTCGACAGAGAGACAAGACGCAGATTGATCGTGTTCGCACTGCTTGAAGCGGCGGTGCTGCTCGTGTTGTTCGGCGCGCTGTTCGCCGGCTACACCGTCTATACGCGCGACAGCCGCGAACGAGCAGCGCTCTCTCTTGCAGAGGACTATGCGACGAGCCTGTCGTCGCTGTCTTACGACGCTCTCGCCGAAGGCGACGCCCCCATCGGCAACGGCTGTTTTTATGCCGTCTATGCGCTGCGCGGCGACGGCGAATACGAGATGGACACCCCGTACGCTCTGCTCGCGAGGCTGAACCCGGGCATAGGCGGTCAGACCGACGCGATCGACAGGCAGACGTTTGAGATCGACGGCGGCGAATATACGTTTTTGACCTATACGACCGAGCTGGAAGCTCCGGACAAGACCTGTTATCTCAAGATCTTCATTCCGTCGGCGCTCGCCGACGAGATGCTCGCTGGCGCGGGCAATGCGGCGGTGCCGTTCGTGATCGCGTTCGTCGTCATCGCGCTCGCGTCGGCGTTTGCGCTCGGCTACATCCAAGTTCGCCCGCTGCTGATCAGCTACGGCAAACAAAAGGCGTTCGTCAACGACATGTCGCACGAGATCCGCACGCCGCTTGCGATCATCCGCGGCAATCTCGACAACGTGCTCGCAGGCGACGGCGTAGACGACGCGTCACGCGAAAGCCTCAGGGAGTGCGTGAGCGAGGTGGAATATATGACCGACATCTCGGCGGGACTGCTCAACATCGTCCGCGCCGGCAACCGCAACGTCGGCAAGGACGGCAACGTCAGCGAGACCGTCTCGTCCGTCGTCGACATGTACGCCGACCTTGCGAACATGGACGACAAGGCGCTGATCGCGCGCATCGACAGCACGCAGCTTTCGCTTGACCGCGACAAGGTCAAACAGCTCGTCAGCATACTTTTGGACAATGCGGTCAAATATACCCGCCCCGGAGACCGCATCAACGTCAAGCTCAAAAACACCGCGAGAGGCGGCTGCGCGCTCGTCGTCGCGGACACCGGCATAGGCGTCCCCAAGGGCGACGAAGAAAAGATCTTCGACCGATTCTACCGTGCGTCCAACGTCGGCGAGATACAGGGCACGGGGTTGGGACTTGCGATCGCAAAGACGATCGTCGAGAGCCTCGGCGGCACGATCGCCGCAAGGGCGAACGCCCCTTCGGGACTGGAGATCACGGTCGATTTCCCGAGGCGGTGAGATGAGGACGGGCATGCGCATTTCGGTCGTGGTAGTCGTCGCGCTCATGTGTGCGGCGTGCCTGCTTGCGGTCGCGTGCACGGACGACGCCTCACTCAAACAGCCCAAACCCATGGAGGACTACATCGCCGAGGTCACCGATTCCGTCATAGCGGCGGTCGAAAAGGGGACGGACGGCGGCATTGTCGGCGCGAGCGTGTCGGGAGATATGTCCGTTGACGGCGTATCGAGTGGACAATAAGTCTGTTGACGGACACGTCGCCGAGACCGAACTCGACGAGATGCTGAAAAATCCCGTACCCGTGTCGATAACGCTTGTTTTCAACGCGCCGGGAACATATGAGATAAGACTGTATTTGCGCAAGGCGGGCAGCATAAGCTCGTCGTCCGCCGCAGTGCGCATAACGGTGAAATAAACGGAGGAAGATATGCTCAACATTCAATCGCCACACAGGCAAAGACCCAAAAAGGGCGCGCTCGCCGTCGGGATGAAGGTCGGATTTTTTACGATATTCGGCTTGCTTGGATGGACGGTCGGCTTGCCCCTGCTCGGAGCAAAGATCGTCAACGACGCCGTGTTCGGCAAGCGCGTGACGCCTCTCAAAAACACCTTGACCTATGACGACTATAAGGACGTCATGGATCAAACGAAGATGAACTTCATGTCCGGCAAGAACATGCTCGCCGGCTGTCTCTATACCGCCAAGGCTGCGGACGGAAAGCCCGAGAGGGGCAAGGCGCTCGTCATCGTCAGCCACGGCATCGGCTGCAATATGGACGGCTATCTCAACCGCACCGCGTGGTTCGTAAAGCACGGCTACGACGTGTTCACTTTTGACATGACGGGGACGTGCCTCAGTCAAGGCAAAGGCTTGCGCAGCCTCATGCAGTCAAAGGTCGACCTTCACAACGCGATAGAATTTGTCAAGACGCGCAAGGAGTTCGAAGGGATGCCGATACTCGTCTATGGACACAGCTGGTCGGGATATGCCGCCGCAAACATGCTCAACTACGGGCACAACGAGTTGACCGCTGTCGCCTCGCTCAGCGGCTTCAACGACACTTGGGACATCACGCGCCACCACGCGTCGCGCTATGTCGGTTCGCTCGCTGTCATGCTCAAACCGTGGAGCAAATTGCTTGAAAGGATAATGTACGGCAAGGACGCCAAGGGCGACGGAGTGAGCGGCGTAAACGCCTACGGCGGGCCCGTTCTGATCGCTCACAGCGTCGACGATCCCACCGTTCCGATCGAGAGCTCCGTCTATGTCCACCGCGACGAGATAGTCAATCGCAATGCAGAGTATATGCTCTATCCCGGCAAGGGGCACACGCTGTCGAGATCGATCGCCGCCGAGGCACGCATCAACAGCGATTATGACGAAAAGAGCAAGGATCAAGTACCTTACGATCCCAAGGGAGTGAACATCTTCCAATACAACGTCGACGAGCACTACCGCTATTCGGGCAAGGCTGTCGTCTTTGATACGGACGAGGAGTTTATGAACTTGGTCGACGACTTCTTTACGAGGGCGTTGGAGCGCCGCGCAAAGGCGCAGGAGGGCGACAATGCTTAACAGAAGCAGCGGCATTTTGCTCAATATCTCTTCGCTGCCGTCCAAGTACGGGATCGGCGGATTTGGCGAGGAGACAGAAAGGTTCGCCGACTTCATGCTCGAGAGCGGTTTTCACTATTGGCAGATCTTGCCGATCACGACGATAGGCACCGGCTGGTCGCCCTATTCGGGCTCGAGCGCGTTTGCCGGCAATTTCCTCTATGTCGATCCGGACAGGCTCGTCCGCGACGGCTTGGTCAGCCGCGAGGACGCGGACAAGTGCCGCTATGACGACCCCTATGCGGTCAACTACGTCTTCTGCCGCGACGCAAAGAGGGCGCTTTTGCGCAAGGCGTTCGACAATTTCCGCGACGGAGCCGCGCTCGACAGGTTTGCAAAGGAGCATGCGTGGCTGCCCGACTATGCGCTGTTCATGGCGATCAAGGACGCGCACGGCGGCGCGCCGTGGTGGCAATGGGAAGACAGGTTCAAGTTCGCCTCGCGCGGCGGCAGCAACGCGCTCGTCTCCGAGTTTGAACGCGAGTACCGCTACTATGTATTCGAACAATATATTTTCGATCGTCAATGGCGCGAAGTGCGCGATGCGCTCGCGCTCAAAAACGTGCGCGTGATCGGCGATATGCCCATGTACGTCAGCCTCGACAGTGCGGACGTTTGGGGCGATCCGTCGCTGTTCAAATTAGACGAAGATCTCGTCCCGACCGAAGTCGCCGGCGTGCCGCCCGACTATTTCAGCGCGGACGGTCAGCTGTGGGGCAACCCCCTCTACAACTACTCGCATATGCGCAAGGACGGCTTCAAATGGTGGCTGGCGCGCATTGACAGGATGATGGAGCTGTACGACGTGCTGCGCATCGACCACTTCCGCGCATTCAGCGCGTTTTGGGCTGTCGACGCAAAGGCGAAGACCGCCAAAGAAGGGGAGTGGCGCAAAGGCGTCGGCAAAGAACTCTTCCCAAAAGTGTTCAAAAAGTATCCGCGCGAGCGCTTCATCGCCGAGGACCTCGGCATCATCGACGAAGACGTCAACGAACTGCTTGCCTACACCGGACTGCCGTGCATGCGCGTGATGCAATTCGGCTTTGAGGACGGCGACAGCATCCATTTGCCGCACAATTTCAGCCGCAATTGCGTGGGCTATACCGCTACGCACGACAACAACACCACTCTCGGCTGGATGTACTCGCTGCCCGAGAACATACTCGATTATATGCTCAGATATATCGAGTGCGACCGCGCGTATTGGGGCGGCGGAGGGTATGACTGCAAGCCGACCAAGCTGTTCATCCGCAGGCTCATCTCCAGCTGCTGCCGCCTCGCGATCGTCCCCTTTCAAGACCTTTGCGGTTACGGCGCCGATTGCAGGATGAACACCCCCGGCGTAGCCGACGGCAACTGGACGTTCCGCGCGACCGAGGACGCGATGCGCAGCGTCGACAGGGGATATTTCAGCTACATCAACGGGCTGTACGGCCGCTATCGCGTATGATATTGTTCGCCTACGACGGCGAGATCGCGCGCGAAGAGCTGCTCTCCGCGATCGACGAAAAGCTGAAAGAGCGCGGCGAAAAACCGATCGGCACGATACGTTACGACGAGCGCGGCGCGCCGGTTTGTGAAGGGCATTTTGTGTCGATAACGCACACCGGCGCCAAAATCGTGATCGCCGTGTCGGCGACGCCCGTCGGGATAGATCTCGAAAAGAGCGACCGCGCTTCTCGCGTGAGCGATATCCGAAGCTGGACCGCCTACGAGGCGCAGCGCAAATTGACGGGAGAGGGGATACGACTCTCGGACGTGAGAGAGGGCTTGCCGCGCGAAGAGGCGCGATATTTCGACATCTTCCCCGGGTATACTCTTGCCGTCGCCGGCGGAGAGCGCGACTGCGAGACGGTATTGTTGCCAAAGCGTTGACATAAAGCGCGGCAAGTAGTACAATAATCTTCGATACAAAGCCGCGACCGCGGCACAAGGAGGCAATCATGGTTCTCGACGAACTCAAAAAGATCATATCCGAAAAACTCGGCGTTGACGAGGCGGACCTCACCGCCGACACCAATCTCACCGACGACATCCACGCCGACTCTCTCGACAAGGTGGAGTTCATCATGCAGGTAGAGGAAGTCTACGGCATCACGATCGACGACGAGGCGGCGATCAACTTCCGTACCATCGGCGACGTCGCCGACTACATCGAGGCGCACAAGTAAGCCGCGAAACGACTTGCGGGACGGGCGCCGCTCGCCCCGCTTTACTATGCATCCGTAGCGCAATTGGATAGAGCGTCGCCCTCCGACGGCGAAGGCTGTGGGTTCAAATCCCTCCGGGTGCGCCAACGCTTCGGGCATCGGCTCAAGCGTGCCGCAAAAAGCGACAGGTTAGGAAAGTATTCCCCCTGTCGCTTTTTTGCGCCGAGCCCCTGCCTCGCCCTGCGCTCCGCTGCCCCGTCGGGCACCGAAATCGTGACGCGTCGTTACACTCCGCTATTCCGTCCTCGCAAAGCTCGTCCGTACAAGTCCCGCCGGCGGATTGCGTTGTATCTCAAAGCCTTGCCGTTCGAGCGCGTTACTTTGCGCTCGTTCATTATGTTATAGATTTCCTTTACCGTCTTTCCGTCGTTGCTCAACTTGAATATCTCCTGAACGACGGGCGCGGCTTGCGGGTCTATATCGAGCTTGCGCTCTTTGTTTATTACATAGCCGAACGGAACGTTGCTGCCATTCCACAAGCCTTTCAGGGCGTTCTCTTTCATTCCGCGCGTTACCTTCTCGGCAAGCTCGGCGGAGTAGTATTCCGCCATACCTTCCAAACAACAAAATGGACATAAAGTTGTTCGGAGGGGTTGTTGTGTGTAAGGGCTACAAAATGCTATCGATGTCGATCTTGTAATATATATGGACTTCTTGCGGTTTGCCCGTGACTGTTTCTTTGCCGCCGATGACAAGTTTCTCGAATAGCTCCAGACAGAGCTCTCTTGTCAGTTCGGGGGCATTGATGTGTTTTTTCATTCGCCGTATAAACTCGTCCACGTCGGTTGCCGCTCGCTGCTTTTCTTTAAGTCCCTGCGTAAGAGCAGAAATCCGTTCTTTCAGTTCCGTTTGTTCGGCGGTGTATTTGTCGATCAGCTGCAGACACACGTTTTCGGGGATCTTGCCTGCGACCTTTTCTTCGAACGCCGCGCTTATGAGCTTATCGAGTTCTGCAACGCGCCGTTCCGTTCGCTTGAGTTCTCTTTTGACGTCGGCTTGGTTTTTGTCCGCGAGCCTTGCGGTATGTTCCAGAAACTTCCGCCTGAATTCCCGTTCGTCGGCAACGATTTTTTGCGCTTTGTCTCTCACATCGTTCAAGACGATCTTCTCTAATACCGGAACGGTGATGAAATGACTGAAGCAGGCAGACGAGCCGCAGCGCGAACGTGTTCCGCAGTTGAAGTTGAAATAGGGAATGTCTTTCGGCATATTCCAACCCAACCGCATTTTTGCGCCGCAGTCGGCACAGTACAGCAGCCCCGAAAGCGGATGCATATAGCCGCGTTTCGTATGTTTGCCGTGACTGACGGAAGACTCTACCTCTTTCACTCTGTTCCATAACTCTTTGGATATGATCGGCTCATGCGCGTTTTCGATCGTGATCCAATCTTCTTTCGGCCGCCGTTGCCACTTATGGTTCTTGTAGGAAACGGTGGTAGTCCTGTGTTGCGCCAGAGTTCCGATATAAGCCGGATTATCCAAGAGCGTGCGGAGAACGGAAGTGTTCCATAGGTGTAGCGAAGCGGGTACGGTCGTAACGCCAGTCTTTGACAGCCTGTAATCGTTTGGCGTCAAGACCTTTTCGGTATTCAGGAAATCCGCGATTTTTCTCGGCGTCAGTCCTTGCGCCCGCATTTCAAATATCCGCCTTACGATCGGCGCGACTTCTTCGTTTACTTGCAAGGTGCGTTTCTCGTCCGTTCCGAGCATGTAACCGTATGGAGCGTGAGACATTCCGTTTTTGCCATTCTTGGCGTTTTGGATGCGCACGGCGCGCAGTTTCTTGCTCGTAGCGGCAGCCCACCATTCGTTGAATACGTTTGTGATGGGCATCATATCCATGGCGGCGGTGTCTTTGTTCTCGGTGTCGATGTTGTCTGATAAGGCGATAAACCGGATGCCGAAAGCGGGGAACACGTAATCGAGATACTGTCCGACCATAATGTAGTTCCTGCCGAAGCGGCTCATGTCCTTTACAAGCACGGTATTGATGACGCCTTGCTTTGCGTCGTCCAAGAGCCGTTTTACGCCGGGACGGTCGAATGTCGTTCCCGAAATGCCGTCGTCCACATAGATATCGTAAAGCGTGAAGCCTTGCTTTTCTATGTATTCGTTCAGGATCGCCTTCTGGTTCTCGATGGACAGCGATTCGCCCGTGCGTTCGTCGTCGCGGGAAAGTCTTACATACATGCCGACGATGTAGTCTTTGTTGTTTTGCTTCGATGTCATTTCTTTTACTCCTCTGAATCGAAGCGGCTTTTTATTCGGTGTGCTTTTATTATACGGCAAAACACACAAAACATCAAGCCGCCGTGCGGTCAGTCTGTCGGGTGATCCGTTTCTGCAAGCGTTTGTCTGAAAGCGTGATCGCAGATGATTTTTTTGAAATCCTTCTTGCCTGCATAATGACTGACAACGATATATTTTTTACCGCCTATGAGTTCCTCACGGACGGTTATTCTTTCTTTTTTCGAACAGTTCGATTGCATTTTTAACTCCTTTCAAATTGCTTTGTCGGGAATGAAAAACGCAGTCTTGCTGTCGGAATAAGAGCGCACCGGTTCTTATTCGTTTCTCATTCTTTGTTGCGGTTGATTGGCAGATCATCGCTTTGCCTATGCCTATGTGAAGCCCGAGTAAAGCAGATGTATAAGCGATTTTTGCATGGCTGTTTCCTCCTTTTGCGAATAGGTTGTACTTGTCGGAATTTCCGACAGGTTGACCCTCGCTTTCTCCTTTCGTGGAGAGGGTACAATCCAAAGAGGCAAGGTTTCTTGCCACTTTGAAAAAGTTTTTCGTTTGTTTTTCCACATGGTACCCGTCAAATAGGAAGGCTATTTTCCTATTTGAAAAGATTTTTGAAAAAGTTATGCACAGATAGGACATGGGACTTTTACGCTGTTATCCGTATATGGCGGAATACCTCGCGCGCATTTTCTCGAAGTATTCGTATACCGTGCTTACCGCTCTGGAAAGCTGTTTCGCTATCTCGGGATAGCTCAAGCCGGACATACGATAATCGAGTGCAAGACTCATATTTTCAGTGAGATTCAGGGAAGCCGCGATCTCGTCTGCGCGTGAGAAGTCCTGTTCCTCGTCTGTTTGATATTCATATACGAGTTCAGGTTCTTCTTTCGTGAATTCAAAGCATTGACATCTGCAAAAGGCTCTGTGGCCTCTTGCCAGCATTCTCGTGACAATGCGATAGCATTCTATTTTTATTGTCCTCGGCTTGCCTTTTTTGGAAATATACAGGACGTCGTCCAAATACTCTCCATAGTGGTCACATAAGAATAACGCCACGCTTTGGACGAAGTCGTAACTGTCCGAAAAGATATATCCGGGCTCGTGTTTGCCGAAAATGTCCCGGCAAAGGTTTTTATGCGCCTTCTCCGCATGGTGCCCCAGATAGCTTATGAGTATTTTGGTCTCTTTCATTGCAATAAGTTCCGCCATTACCGCTACATTGTCCGGAGATATCTTCTCCGTAAGGACTTTGAAATCTCTTGTTACTTTCTTTTGTTCCATTTTCTTACACCTCTTGAATTGGATTTGCCTTTTTCGGGCAACAGGCGGGGTAGCATGGGACGGTAAAATTAAAGCAAATTCTCTGTCGGCTTGCGGAAGTCAACGGGACAAAGAAAAATCGTTGCGTTGTGGGCGCGAAAAACGGCGTATAAACGCAAAATGAGCCGAGCAAGGAACTTTCCCTTACTCGACTCTCGAATGGTTTCTATGGGTGTTTTAAGCGACGATTTTGCGACCGTTGACTTGCGCGAGGACTATGCTAACCTAAGCCTGCCGAAAGAGGCAAAATTCAAGAGGTAAACGGAACGGCAAAACCAATGAAAAGAAAGGATCGCACGGCGGAAAAAGCGGCAGCCGATCCCCAAGCGGTTCAGCGGGGACGGCTCCGCTCCGCCGCGCCTTTCGGTTTGGTTTTCCGTTTTGATTCTTTTCGTGGCGTGTGCTTGTCGCGGCGGCGCGTCAGCGGCGCCGCTCTCGTATCAAAGACAAGCACACGCCACGGTTGCAAATTGTTTTTTGAAGTCCGGTTTGAGGGACAATCGTAGCTTGATTTACTACGATGAATCTGCTATAATGATACTATCAAGATAAAATGGGGTTATGTGTTGATGGAGTTCAAAGACAAGGTCAAGTTTGCTCGCCAAAAGCTGATGCTAAGTCAGGCGGATTTTGCAAAGAAATTGGGAGTGGCCTTTTCCACCGTCAATGAGTGGGAGAACGGCGTAAGACACCCTAACTACATCATGCAAAGAAAATTTGCGGCGTTTTGTGAAGAAAATGATATTAGGTTTGAGGGATAACAGTTGTATGTTTGAGGAAATGCTAAAAACACTGAAAAAGCTGGGTAATTCTGTTTATTATGAGACTTCTATTGAGGTGGATGAGGATGGGTACATTGATAAAGAATGTCCTAATGATAAATGTTTGTCAAAATTCAAGGTGAAGGCAGACGATTGGTGTAATTTAGTGTCGGACGAAGAGGTACATTGTCCTTATTGTGGGCACATTGCCCCGGCAAATTCATGGTATACGACGGAACAGATTGAAGAAGCAAAAAGCCAAGCAATTCAAAGCGTTAAAAACCAACTTGGTGAAGCAATTAGAAAAGACGCACGGAAGTTTAATGCCAAACCTAAGACGGGGTTTGTTTCTATGTCGCTAAAAGTTTCGGGGTGGGAAAAACAACCTTTGTTGCCGATTAAGGCTCTTGCCATAATGGAGCAAAAACTTGTTTGTTCAAAGTGTGGATGCTCATATTCTGTAATCGGATCTTCTACATTTTGTCCATGTTGCGGATATAGTTCCATACAAAATACTTTTAAGAATTGTATAGAAACGGTGAGATCTAAATTAAAACTATATATGATGCCCGAAACAGTGTACAAAGGGCTTTCTAAAGATGCTGTCGCAGATGTTAAGCAATCTCTTTTAAAAAGTTCTCTGGCAGAACTGGTCGGCGCATTTCAAGTGTTGTGCTCGGCGATTTTTTCGGGGAAATACCCATCAGCGTCTTTGCCTCGGAATGTTTTTCAAAGATTGGATGACGGAAACAACTTGTGGCGGGAGAATGCCGGTATAGAGTATACCGATTGGCTGTCCTTTGATGAAATGTACAAACTTAAAATGTATTTCCAGCAAAGGCATTTGTTGGAGCACAATAGCGGCATAATAGACGAGAGCTATATAAGAAAAAGCGGCGATACATCGTATGTTATCGGACAGCAGCTTATAGTCAAAGAACATGATGTGGCTGAATTCCTTGACATAATATGCAAGTTGGGGAATGGTATAATAGAATCACAGCTGAATAGCAAATGAAATGAGGATAAATATCATGGCGAATAAATTGGAATTAACATGGGTAGGTAAAGGTCAAGAAATGAAGCTTGAGCCGAGGATTTTGATTGAAAATCCCAAGTTGAGTAATACCGAACAAGATAAGGACACCGAGAATATGCTGATTCACGGCGATAATTTACTTGCTTTGAAGGCCCTTGAAAGCAAATATGCCGGACAAATCAAATGCATTTACATAGATCCTCCCTATAATACGGGGTCACGAATTGATGCTGATGGCAAGGAAATAGGTTATGATGATGGCGTTGAACATTCCGTCTGGCTTTCGCTTATGAAAGCACGGTTGGAATGTTTAAGAAATTTATTAGCAAACGAAGGTTCTATTTGGATTAGTATCGATGAAAAAGAGAGTCACTATCTAAAAGTTCTTTGTGACGAAGTGTTTGGTAGGAGCAACTATGTTATTCAAATTACTATAAAGCGCGGTTCAGTAAGTGGTCATAAAGCAGTAAATCCTACGCCTGTTCAAATATGCGATTTAATGCTCGTGTATGCAAAAGATAAGGAAAAGTGGGTTTATCAGCCAGTATACAAAGAACGTGACTATGATAAGGCATATAACCAATTTATAGAGAATATTGATGCACCTTATTCGGAGTGGAAATTCATACCTCTTAATGAGGCAATGGCTAAATTTAAGTTAAATATTGATAAAATGATTGAGAGGTTTCCAACACAAGTTATTAGGTTCGCGCAACCTGATTATAAAGGTGTTGGACAAGAAACACGAGAGTTGATTGATTTATCGCGCCAAAATCCAACAGTAATATACAAACAAACGCGAAATGGATATCCTGATATTTATTTACTTAATGGAAATAGGATACTTTTCTATCGTGATAAGCTAAAATTGATAAATGGTAAAATGGTGACAGCTGAATTGGTGACGAATTTGTGGGATGATATGAACTATCAAGGAATTGCCAATGAAGGAAGTGTCACATTCCAAAAAGGCAAAAAGCCAGAAGCACAGTTAAAACGGATTTTAGAGATGGCTACTCAAGAGGGCGATTATGTTCTCGATTCGTTTTTAGGTTCTGGTACAACGATAGCCGTTGCGACGAAAATGAAAAGAAAATGGATAGGCGTCGAATTGGGACCGCACTGCTATTCTCATTGTAAAAAGCGAATCGATTTAGTTATAAATGGTGAAAATAAGGGTATTTCTAAGACTGTAAATTGGAAAGGTGGCGGCGGATACAGGTTCTATGAGCTGGCCCCTACTCTTATCGTCGAGGACAAGTTCGGTAATCCCGTTATCAATAAAGAATACAACGCGGATATGCTTGCGGCGGCTATGGCGTTGCATGAAGGCTTCGTGTATTCTCCCGATGAGAACTTCTATTGGAAGCAAGGAAAGAACGAGAACGCCTATATTTACACTACGACGGTACATTTGACTGAAGCACATCTCGATGCAATATCAAAGGAGATGAAAGAGGACGAATACCTCGTCATTGCGTGTAAGTCTTACGACGCAGACATTGAGCGGGCATACAAAAACATTAAAATCAAGAAGATCCCTCAATTTTTGCTCGGGCGTTGCGAGTTCGGTAAGGATAATTATAATCTTAATATCGTTGACGTGCCTGTTTGCGAGGAGGAAGATGACGAATGAGAAGAGAATACTCCGAATATACGGTTGACTACATAAGCGGTTGCATGAGTTTGCGCAAGCCGCAAAAACGCAGTTTGAAGATTCTTGCCGATATTTTGGATGAGATCGAATTGGCAAAAGATATCGATCTGGACAAAGCCTTGCGCGATGTCCATGATATGTATCCGACTTGCTCCAATTTTGAGAGAGACTTCATGAGCTTGACTTTTGCGTTGGCAACGGGTGTTGGGAAGACACGTTTGATGGGTGCGTTCATCACGTATCTTTACACGCAGAAAGGGATCAAAAATTTCTTTGTTGTCGCGCCCAATCTTACTATATACGAAAAGTTAAAGCAGGACTTAGGCAATCCTTCAAGCGAAAAGTATGTTTTCAGGGGGATCGGATGCTTTAAGAGCATGTTGCCTAACTTGATTACCGGAGAAAATTATCGCGAAAAAGGTATGATGGGCGGTTTTTCCGATGTTACGATAAATGTCTTTAATATATCGAAGTTTAACCGGGAACTTGGACGTATCAGAGATTTGTCCGAATATCTGGGTAGCAGTTATTTTAACTATCTTGCCTCAAGAGATGATTTGGTTGTCTTAATGGACGAATCCCACCATTATCGTGCAGATAAAGGGCTTGCGGCAATTAATGAACTGAAGCCGGTTTTGGGACTTGAATTGACTGCTACTCCTCAAGTGGAGCAAGGAACAAAGACGGTTAAATTCAAAAACGTTGTCTATGAGTATCCTCTTTCTGCCGCTATTAAAGATGGGTTTACAAAGACACCTTACGCGATGACAAGGCGTGACATTGCAGACTATAATTTCACGCAAGATGAAATAGATAAGATGATGCTTTCGGACGGCATTTCTAATCATGAGCGTGTTAAAGAACGGTTGAAAGATTATGCCATCAATAACGGCGTTGAACCGGTGAAGCCGTTTGTTTTGGTTGTGTGCAAAGATACGAAACACGCCGAACAAGTGAAAGCGCATATTTCTTCTTCGGATTTCTTTGACGGCAAATATGCCGACAAGACTATTATTTTGCATAGCAATCAAAGGGGCGCAGAAAAAGATGAGAATGTTCAACTGCTCTTGGATGTTGAAAAGTTCACGAATCCTATAGAGATTGTTATTCACGTCAATATTTTGAAGGAGGGCTGGGACGTGAATAATTTGTATACCATTATTCCTCTCAGAACGGCGGCAAGTCAGACTTTGAGAGAGCAGACGATCGGAAGAGGGTTAAGACTTCCATACGGACAAAGAACGGGCAATAGGGATGTCGATGCACTTGTTATTACTGCGCATGACAAATTTGAGAAAATCATTGCTGAGGCAAATAAGCCTGATAGCTTGCTCAAAGCCGGGAATATTATTTTTGCCGAGGATATAGAAAAGAGTGAGTCCGTGGTAGTTAAGCCCGCATATCAAGAAGCTGTTCAGCAAAGCTTATTTGATTTAGGTCATTTTGTTGCCGAAAATGAAACTTTGTCGAGTGATGAAAGGCAAGTTTTGGTAAAGGCCGCAGAACAGGCTTCTAAGAAGCTGATTGATAATTATCGAGTCGTCGGACGTGAAAATCTTCCGAAGGTTATAACGAGTTCAATCGTAGAGGAAGTGGTCGGTGGAGAGGATATTGCGGAAATCGTAAAACGCCGAACGGATTTTTCGGATATTATGAGGCGCTTCCTCGGCGAGGAGATCGATAAACAGCGAGAAATAATTGAAAGCGGAACAATGAGTATTCCGCAAATAAAAATTACTCGCGACAATAAAGCCGTCTATTATTTTGAACATTTTACGCTTGATACTACGGATTTTGTGTATTTTCCGATCCCCAACGATATTCTTTTGAAAAATCTTGTAGAATCTGGTGATGTTGAAGTTGTTAAAGGGAAAGGCTTGGACTTTAATGCGCTTAACCCGATGAAAACAATTGTGGAAGAAATCAGTAAGCGCCCAGAAGTGGATTACGACGCTTGTTGTGATTTGCTGTACGATTTGATTACCACGTTATTTGATGCGTTCGCAAAGAAGTTTACATCTGATGAGATAAAAAACATTGTGATGTGCAACAAGCGCAGTATAGCGGATAAAATCTACGATCAAATGAAGAAACACTTCAAGTGTTCCGAGCCGAATATCGTTGAAGAAATCTCAGGCGTTAGTATGTATATTTACGAGCCGAGTTATATGAGGAAAATAGGCGAAGAACCTATTTCCGTATATACAACTATTCCTGACGGAGACGTCCCGAAGTGTTTGTTCAATGGCTTCAAAAAAGCATTGCATCCGATTTATAAATTTGACTCTGCTCCCGAAAAGCGTTTTGCCATTGTATGCGAGCAAAATGAAGAGGTGATTAAATGGCTGCGTCCTGCCGCAAAACAGTTTAATCTTTTCTATGGCAACGGGCAAAGATATGAACCTGATTTTGTTGTAGAAACAAGTGATACAATGTACCTTGTCGAGATAAAAGGTGAGGATAAGTTGAACGATGAGAATAATCTACTGAAAAAACAACGAGCAGTAAGATATTGTCAAGTGGCAAGCGTTTATGCTTCAGGGCATGGATTGAAGCAATGGAAGCACCTTTATATTCCGAGTCAACAGGTGCAAATCAATTCAAGCTTTACTATGCTTGCGCAAAGATTTGATGTAACGCAAGAAAATGAGGAATAACGATGTTTAAGGTAGGAGACACGGTAAAAATCAAGCATGACGGTTCAATAGGCGCTGTTGTCGGAGTTAATACGATTGGCGGAACGACTCAATATGTCATAATTGTCAATGGAAGGAAGATGACTTTCTTTGAGGAACAGCTTTCTGGCTTTGATATACCCGGAGAAAATACAATTTATTCTGCCAAGGAATTAAACGCTCTTTTAACGGCGCGGCTGATCATTAATCCGAGCATTAGCTCGTTATACTCGCTTAATTCAGCAAAAATAGATTATATACCGTATCAATTTAGACCTGTTTTAAAGATTATCAAATCAGATAGCCCTCGCATTCTTATTGCTGATGGGGTTGGTGTCGGTAAGACGATCGAAGCGGGACTTGTCCTGAAAGAATTGGAAGCAAGGTTTGATATAAAATCAGTCCTTGTTATTTGTCCTCGTCCGCTTATTACGGAGAAGAAATGGCAAAACGAACTAAAAAGGTTCGGGGAGAAATTCGTCCATGTGGACGGCAAACAGTTGAGATATTGTATTGAAGAAACAGATCTCGATTATGGCGAATGGCCGTCTGATTATCAGAAATGTATAATGCCATATTCGCTATTTGATGAAGCCACTGTTTGCGGTACGTCGACAAAAGACGGCGTAACGACGAAACTTGATAGGAAATCTCTTGCGGATTTAAAGCCGTTTCCTAAGTTCGATTTGGTTATTGTCGACGAGGCTCATCATATCAAAAATCAAAATACCTATGCGTATCAAGCAGCGCAAATGTTTTGTGATAATGCGGAGAGCATCGTTTTACTTACTGCAACTCCAATCCAATTGGGAGACAAGGACCTGTTTGTTTTGCTTAACTTGTTGCGACCGGATCTTGTTTTTGATTTGGATAGCTTTCGACATATGGCAGCGCCCAATCCGTTTATAAACGAAGCGTCAAAGATAATCCGGAGTAATCAAAAAGATTGGCAAGTCAAGGCTCTTGACTCATTGAAAAAAGCCGGTGATACCCCTTGGGGCATGGCGATGTTGGCTACGAATCCTGTGTACCAAAAAGCTTTGCGAATGCTGAATCGTGAAAATATTACGTCCGAACAGCGTGTTGAGCTTATTACCGATGTTGAAAGTCTTCATACATTTGCAAATATTATCAACAGAACGAGGCGTCGTGATATAGGCAATTTCACATTGAGAAAACCGGAAACGATCAAAGTGTCTTTTACAGAGAAGCAAGCCGAGCTGTATTCCAAGTTAATGCACACGCAATCGAATATTTTGATAAAATTGCATGGCGACAGGGGAATTAGATTTATGATGACAACCATTATGCGACAGGCTTCCAGTTGCATTCATGGTCTAAAACCTTTTTTAGAGACTATTCTCACCCGTCGCTTTGATGAATTGGATATTTCGGGATTGGATGTGGAAAATGATACAGACAAAGACTTGGGCGAAAAATTGTATCAAACGATGACTGTTCCGCAAATAAAGGAGGAAGTGAAAGAAATACTTCGCTTGGCCAATGAATTGGACGCGAAGGATAATAAATTTGAGGCGCTTTTGAATGCAATTAAAGGCAAGCAAGCGATGCAAAATAACAGAGTGATGGTGTTCAGTAGTTTTAGGCATACACTCCAATATCTTGCGGACAAACTTTTCGAGAACGGTATTCGTGTCGGCGTGGTGCATGGTGGTGTTCCTGACGAAGATAGAATAAAGCTACGTGAACGTTTTATGATGAGTAGGGCAGATGAAGAGTCGCTAGACGTACTTTTGTTCTCCGAGGTAGGGTGTGAAGGTTTGGACTACCAGTTTTGTGACTGTATGATAAATTATGATCTGCCGTGGAATCCTCAGACAATCGAGCAGAGAATTGGACGTATTGATCGCAATGGGCAAAAGAGCGAGAGCGTGTCCATAATAAACATTATTACCGAAGATACGATAGACTGTGATATATTTGACAGATGTCTCTCTCGTATCGGGGTCTTTAATTCTTCCATTGGAGATAGCGAACAGATATTGGGCGATGTTACGAAAGAAATTTACGATATTGCCGAGAAATACGCCTTGAATCCGGAAGAACGCAGGGAAAAATTGCAACAGTTACAAGACAACAAGATACGCTTAATTCAAGAGCAACGAAAAATGGAAGACGAAAAGCATACATTTTTCGGTTTGGATCTAAGCGAAAACATGATGAAAAAAGAATTAGAAGCAGCAACGAATATTCATTTAAGCGCTGCTTCGATAGCAAGATTGGTAGAAACTTATTTAGAGAAAAGACTTGGAGATAACACATATATTTTGGGTGATGGGCCAGCACGCACATTGCGTTTGAGTGCTGAAAACAGAAGATTGCTTTACGAGGACTATAGTAAGTTGCCTAAACAAGCGAATCAGGTTTACAGGCAATGGGATCAATATTTGAATAATGCAGTTCCGTTCGAGAAAATTACGTTCGATGGCGAGTATGCAGCCGATAACCGCGAGGTTGTCTTTATAATGCCAACTCATCCTCTTGTAAAACAGGCATTAAAGTGTTTTGAAGACGAGCCTGTTCAGTGTTCCTTAAGGGTTAAAGACAGCTCTATTCCTGCTGGCGCACACCATTTTGTTATATATGAATGGCTTTACAAGGGAGTCAAACCAGACAATAAACTGCAGGTTGTCACATTGGAGAATATTCCCAATAATGCTTTATTGGAAGCAATATACTATGCTTGTGACAGTGATGGGAAATTTGATATTGATCAAGAACTTATCGATAACAAACATTTTCGTATTTGGCAAGCGGCTAAGAATGACTATATTGAGGAATCAAAGCAAATTGTCGGCTATAAATTGGAAAATCTATCAACAAGTTATAACGCAAGAATTAAAGCAATAAAAGATAGACTTGCAACCGAAACCGATACAAGAATAATCAGAATGAAGCAGTCGCAGCTTACTTCGATAGACTCTGTTTTTAAGGAAAAAGAAAAGGAGTTGCTTGAAAGCATTACACAGTCTGACATTATTGTTCGGAAATTAGCGTATGGAACTTTACAGGTGGAAAGATAAAATGGATGAGCAAAAGAAAAATTATGCAAATTTTGATGAGCTGAAAGAGGCGTGTGTCAATTTTGTCAAGGCGAGTAAAGGTCGTGGGGCGTATGTCGGTCTAAAAAAGCTACTGACGGAATTATATCCCGATAAGGCTCATTTTATTTACGAGCTATTACAAAACGCAGAAGATCAGGATGCTACCAAAGTCGAATTTATTTTGCTTAATGACCGTTTAGTGTTTAGGCATAATGGTAAAAATGATTTTACGTTAAATGATATAGATTCAATTACGAATATTGGAAATAGTACTAAGATTGACGATCCTACGACGATAGGGAAATTTGGTGTTGGATTTAAAGCAGTATATGCATATACCAACACGCCTGAGATTCATTCCGGTGAATTCGATTTTAAGATAATTGATATGCTTATTCCCGAAAATATAGGCGTAGAAAAAAGAGCGCAAGAAGGGGTTACGGAATTCGTCTTTCCTTTTGACAATCCAAGTAAAGTAACAGCCGTTGCAGTGGAAGAGATTGAGAATACACTGAAGGCTTTAAACGAAACCGCCATATTATTTTTGAGGCACATAAAGACTATTCAATTCATCTTACCCAATCAGGATAAAGGGGAAATATCTGTTCATTCAAATACTGCCAATATAAAATTTATAGAGGAAATAGATATTAAATTTAATGATGCTGTTAACAAAACTTTCTGGGCTAAGTTCGGGTGCAAGGCGCCTGTTTATATAGATGGCGATATGAAGCGCTATCCGGTCTCAATCGCATATAAATTACTAAACGATGACAAGGGGAAATATATTGTAGACAGTAAACTTATAGGTAAGGTTTGCATCTATTTTCCTACTGACCAAAGGAGTCTTTTACATTTCCACATAAATGCGCCATTTGCTTCTACCGTTGCCCGAGACAATATACAGTATTGTCAGGAAAATGAACAACTTTTGGACTCCTTGTCGGATTTGCTTATAAGTTCTATTTACGATTTTAAGAAGTACAAAATGCTGGATTATTCTGTGTATGAGGCATTGCCAATACAACGTGACTTTGACGCGCAAAGCAGATATAAAATTTTTTACACAAAGGTATATGACGAATTTGAAACGTCGGCATTATTTATAGATGAAAATGGTGATTACAGAGCGAAATCAGAAATTTTTAGTGCTTCAATTGATGTAAAAAAAGTGTTGCCATTGAAGTATGTCAATCAATACTATGGAAAAACATGGATCCCTGCCATTCAACCGGCCCAACGTATTGAACACTTCTTTAATCAATTCAATATAGAAGCTTATACAATGGAAACGTTCTTAAATGGAATAAATCCCTGTTTTTTTGATACGCTGCTTCAAGACAATACTAATGTCGATTATATGAGACACTTATATTATATGTTATCTCAAATAAGAGATCGTGAACAATATGCTTACTATGTTCGCAACATTAGTGTAGGGGTGAATAAAAAGGAGATCCTGCAGGAGGTTAAATTTATCCTATGTAAAGATATGAAATTGCATTCGATCTCGGAAGAACTGTATTTTGAGACAGATTATAAGCCGATATATATTAAAGAGCCTTTGTATGTAGATTTAGGAAAAGGCAATAAAGACAGGACAGAACTTCTAAGGGAATTTCTCGTCTCGTTGGGTGTTAAAGAGATGACTATGCAACTAGATACAATGTCCGAAATCGAAGATAGTACGGATTCTGATGATGTTGTATTAAAGCTTTTGGAGATAATTGACTATTATAGGGAGAATGGCGAAGTTGACGAGTTTTTGGAAAGCTCTTTCATTCTGGGCAGAAGATTTGATGATAATCAATTAGAAAAAGTAAAGGCATCGGAGTGTTGTTGGGATGATGTCGTGTATTTTTTCTACGCCGATGAAGTTAACTACATAGTGGCAAAAGATTGTTACGAAAGTTTAAATACTGATGAATGGCAGATGTTCAGAGAAATATTTGTTAAACTTAAGGGTAAAGTCGCTCCTAAAATATACCAATGTGATGTGAATTGGCAACACCCTGAATATAAAAATCTCAACACTTCTCGTGAAAGGTATGATACAAGGGAAAGCTCCGATTATACCATTACGGGATTGAAGAGATTGGAAAACATACCTCGAGAAGGATTGTACAAGGAAGCATTATTGTTATGGGAAACTCTTGTTAAAGACAAAAACATAAAACATCATATCGCAACTTATAGACCAAATCAGAGCGCTCCTTTGCAAGAATTTGAGTCAAGGGTTGCTTGGTATCTGAAAAGGATAAAATGGATTCCCGATCGTGATGGTGTATTTATGCGACCGTGTGATATTACTGCTGAGGAGCTGTGTGATGAATATGAGCAGCCGTCGCCGGCATCTGTATTTTTGAACAATATAGGCTTCGGTGATAAATCTCAAGCCCCTGATAACATTATAACGAATCTTGAAAATGCAGGTATAAAAGTATCTGATGTAGATAAAGAGTTACTTGGGGCGACCGATGACGAAAAGGCGGCATTGGCACGGTTTTTGAAGGCGCAAAGAGAGCAATCAAAGAAAGGCAAGTCATTGACAGATGCGTTAGCAGAGGAAAACAAAGACCAAGTTGCTTTTGAAGAAGATGATGATTATGGTAGGGACATAGGAGTAAAAAATCCACAGGGACGAGCCGAAAAGTTACAAAAAGATTTTGAAGAGGGATTAGAGCGAAAAGTTATTGCTAAACCTGTGTTAACGTATACATTTAGCGATAAGACGTCAAATATAGAAAAGCAATTTGTTCGTGAGCAATATAAAGGTCGTTGCCAGCTTTGTGGCCGTGAACCAATTAGGAAATATAATGGTGATATATATTTTGAAGCAATAAATATAATCAGTACAGCCCATTTGGATCCGGAGCTATTAAATGATGTTTCCAAAGGATGGAATACTTTGTGTCTTTGTCCGACTTGTGCGGCAGAATATAGATATTGCTCTAAAAACCTTGATGGCTTCGAGAAGCAAGTTGACACAACAGTTGTGAAATCAGGGCAAAGCGATTATATCTCCATACAAATCCTTTTGAAAGGTGTGCCGACACAAATTAGATTTACGCCCAAGCATTTTATTGCCTTAAAGACCGCGTTTAATGTATATAGAAAACATGATAATAATGGATAGCATAAAAAGTTGAAGCCGAGAGGGAACTCTCGGCTTTCACCCTCTATACAGCCGAGTAGCTTTTGCCTTCTACCGTAATGCGGTTGTCCTTGATGTCGGGCTGTCCGCTCTTGCAGGCTCGCAGGATGATGTGGACGGTATCCCGTTCGGCTTTCGGCATATCGCCTTCGTCGAATTTCTCTTCGTTCCCGACCTCTATGATCTTGAAACCTTTTTGTATGAGGTAGGCGGAGAACTGCCACAGCTTTTCAAAGTAGCCGTTGCTGTCGAAGATTGCCGAAAGATTTTCGGCAGGGTGGTAGGCGGTGATCCTGAAGTAGTTAGACATAGTGTTTTCTCCTTTGCGGTTTATGCCGCGATCTGTTTGATGGTTCTGTTGGCGTAAGGCAGCCAGATTTTGTTGACATAGTGCAGAATGTCTTCGCTCGGCTTATGGTCGTGTTCGCCATAGCATTGCAGGACTTTGTGACTGCGCGGCGAGTATTCGAGCGTCACGAGCGGAATATCCGGGCTGTCCTTTGCGCGGACAGAAACATCAAATCGGATACTTCGCCTTCATCAATATTGATGACCATAAAGCCTTTTTCGGAAAGGAGAGGATACGCTTTTTGCAGTCTTTCAGACATATATCCGAGATAACCGTCTTCAAAAGCAGCATCCTGATATCCGATATAGTCGATATTGGAGTTATATGGCGGATCGATGAGAATTGCGTCAATCATTCCACGGTAATGCTTTTGCATTGCCGCAAGAGTATAGATATTATCCGATTCAATTAAATAATTTTCCGGAGTTTTTCGAACGACAATCTCTGGACTTGCCATTTCCAAATGTATTTAACAATACATCGCCATCTTGTAAATAATAATAAGGCGGCATATTTTCTGCGAATTCTTCTGTTGCATATTTAACGAATCTTAAATCTAAACCGTCCCATTGATTAGCTTGTTGTCCTACGATCTTGTGTGGTGTAGGTTCCTTAGAGTACTTAGGAGATTTGCCACTAAAAACCGCTAAAACAAAATTTTCAAGATGACACCACGCCCAACTATCGGGTATCTCAAAGGGCAAATCGTCGGTGATATCTTTGACTTCCGGGCCTACCTTCTCATAATAGCGATTATCGTCATTGTCGAATTCTTGATTTTTTTGTCAAATCATGCTATAATATAATAAACTGGGAGGCGATTATGGCACATAAAACATTCATCT
>ERZ1643250.37-NODE-37-length-174780-cov-50.839897_pt1 | contig 174780 bp, 179 predicted proteins | sample MGYA00579262_ERZ1643250 | MGnify/ENA primary metagenome ERZ1643250 (study PRJEB29033, sample SAMEA4952265) | chicken gut metagenome | biome: Broiler Chicken; feature: Gastrointestinal Tract; material: Caecum | place: Ireland | collected 2018 | study: Broiler... | reverse complement strand
AACAGGGAATGAGGCCTCAGAGATATATTTATGAGAAGGAATTGTAGCAGCGTATGAAACAAGAACGATGTGATTATTGCGGAAGAGTTTTTAGCACTCATGGGAGCTTCTGCTCGGATGAATGTAAGAGCCATTATGAAAAAGAACTTCAGAAAGACAAAAGACATGTCAGGTATTTTCTCCTGGGCATCGGGATTGGTATTCTGATTCTGTTTATTGGTGCGATAACAGGAAGAGAAGGGGCAGAAGCCGGAGGGCTTTTTCTTACCGGGATTACGATCCTTGTTTTTCCTCTTACAACTCCGGAAACTGTAAAATGGCTGGGATATAAACGGGCAAAAGTTATTGGGAGGATATTGGGAATTCTTGTGGCAGCAGCAGGAGGATTATTTCTGATATGATGGACTATTTTCAGAAAAACTCTTGACTTAGAGTTGACTTCAAGAGCTATGATACAAATAAATGATCATTCAGATTATACCGAAAGCTTTCCGGTATATTATGCTGAACCATCAAATACAGGAAAGAGAGGGAAAAATATGAAGGCAAAGGTTTACTTTACTAGAGAAATTACCCCTGAAAAGGTTGTAGAGATGTATCAGGCCCTTGGAGTGGAGCTGCCTGGAAAAGTGGCTGTGAAGGTCCATTCTGGAGAAAAGGGAAATCAAAATTTCCTCCGTCCGGAGTTTTGGCGGCCTATGGTTGAGAAAGTTCAGGGAACGATTGTGGAGTGCAACACTGCTTATGGTGACGCCAGCGGAGGTGTACGGGACCATACAGAGTCTCATCTGAAACTTTTGTAAGAGCACGGCTGGAATAAATACTTTGATGTAGATCTTATGGATGCCCAGGGACCGGATGTGATCTGGCCCATTCCAAATGGCAAAGTTCTCAAAGAAAACCACCTGGGTAAAAATATTATGAATTATGATTCTATGCTGGTCCTGGCCCATTTTAAAGGACACCCTATGGGCGGCTACGGCGGAGCTCTTAAACAGCTTTCTATTGGCTGCGCTTCAAGAGCCGGAAAGGCTCTGATCCATTCTGCCGGCAAGACCAATGACCGTTATGAGACATGGAAACAGCATGCCAGCAGCGTTGAATTTCCAGAGGCCATGGCTGACGCAGCGGCCAGTGTAGTGGAGCATTTTAAAGGCAAAACTGCTTTTATCAATGTAATGAAAAACCTTTCTGTGGACTGTGACTGCTGTGCAGTAGAGGAGGATCCCTGTATGAAAGATATCGGTATTCTGGCCTCCACAGATCCGGTTGCCATTGACCAGGCTTGTATGGATCTGGTAATTCATTCCGATGATCCCGGCAGGGACCACTTTATGGAACGTGTGAACAGCCGCAACGGAATCCATACCATTGAAGCTGCTGAGGATCTGGGAATCGGAACCAGGGAATATGAACTTATAGAACTTTAAAAACAGGATTCACCTGTCATTTTTATAAGAAGCCGTCCCTGATGCTTGATGGTCGTAAAACAGTGATATGTGAATTTTTTGGAACAGGCATGATCTCGGTCATGCCTGTTTCGCTTCTTTTTAAATTTTTATCTCGTTTTTTCATAGTAAATCTGGTATACTCTTGCCTGTGCGATATCAGTTTGAAAAACAGGAGGAATTTATGAAAATCATAGAAGTAAAAAACAGGACATCAGAGTTGATAAGCTGTCTTCTGGATGTATGGGAAGGATCTGTGAGAGCCACCCATCTGTTTCTGTCAGACAGAGAAATCAGGAATATCAAAGAATACGTTCCCCAGGCATTAAAGGGTGTTGGACATCTGGTGATCGCAGAGGATGAAGCAGGATGTCCGAAAGCTTTTATGGGAATTGAGGACGGTTCCCTGGAAATGCTGTTTGTTGCACCAGAGGAGAGGGGAAAAGGACTGGGAAAACGTCTGCTCCGATATGGGATTGAAAACTATGCCGTTGAACGGCTGGCTGTTAATGAACAGAACCCCCAGGCAAAAGGATTCTATGAACATATGGGTTTTCGTGTTTATAAAAGGACAGAACTGGATGAACAGGGAAATCCTTATCCGCTTTTATATATGAGCCGTACTGAGAAATCCTTGGAGACTATGAAAACCATACGTTTGCTTTATCCGGATCATGTCAGCGGGGGATTAGAGGCCTATTATTTTGGCGCGCATCTTCTTACCCACATATTGCCTCAAAATGAACGGCAGCCTCTTGTGAAGGTCGACATTGCCCCGCCGGATCATAAAGAAAAAGAGGTTGAAGAAGGGATTTACGCCAGAGAAAAAGTACTTGCCGGGATTGAAGACGCTGCAAAGAAAATCGAGGGGGAGAAACCGGACAGGATCATTACCATAGGGGGAAATTGTATGGTTTCCCTTGCTCCATTTGATTATCTTCACGGAAAATATAAAGATACCGGTATCATATGGATCGACGCCCATCCGGATGTTTCCTCAGCAGAGGACGGATATCCCAACGCCCATGCAATGGTGCTGCGGACACTTCTGGGATATGGACCGGAAGTTCTTTCGGAAAGAATGCGGCATGGAAGTTTTGAACCGTCTCAGGTTCTATATATTGGGCTGCAGCCCCTCCATGATTATCAGGAGCGGTTTCTGAATGATATTGGAGTGGATTATAAGGTGCAGGAAGAGACTTTTGTGCCGGATCATGAAATTTTGGAGTTTGTAAAAAAGTTTGAACACATTCTGGTGCATTTGGATGTTGATGTGCTGGATGAGCATTTCTTCCACTCCACCTACTTTGCTGATCCGGAATTAACGGGAGACGGCTCCGGCGGCGGAAAGATGACTATAGAAAAGCTGACAGAGGTGTTAGGTCTCATTACAAAAAATGCAGATGTTGCCGGTTTCACCATTGCGGAATATCTTCCCTTTGATGAGTATAAGCTGCATAAGATGTTTTCGGGAATATCTCTGTTCATAGAATAACAGCTACATAAAAGGAGAATCATAAGATGACACACTTATTACTTGCGATCATATATCTTGCTTTTATCAGTCTCGGCCTTCCGGACGGTCTCCTTGGCTCCGCATGGCCTACAATGTATACGGAATTTCATGTTCCTGTTTCCTATGCCGGGATCATTTCCATAATCATTTCCCTGGGGACTATCGTATCCAGTCTCCAGAGTGACCGTCTGACAAAGAAGCTGGGAACGGGGAAAGTGACGGCGATCAGCGTAGCTATGACAGCCGCCGCTCTTTTAGGCTTTTCTTTCTCCGGTTCCTTCTGGATGCTCTGCCTGTGGTCAATTCCTTATGGACTTGGAGCAGGGAGTGTAGACGCTGCTCTGAATAACTATGTTGCTCTCCACTATGAGAGCCATCATATGAGCTGGCTTCATTGCATGTGGGGCGTGGGCGCTACGGTAGGCCCGTATATCATGGGATTCGCTCTTTCCGGCGGCAGGACATGGAATTTCGGCTACCTCTGCGTGGGAATCCTTCAGATCCTTTTGACTGCCGTTCTTATTTTCAGTCTGCCTTTATGGAAAAAACGGGCCAGCAGAAGTTTTTCCGGAAAAGAAGAGGGAACAACAGACAGAGAAAAAAAGGCAGTGATACAGGAATCCTCCCTTTCTTTGGCGCAGATCATAAAGATTCCAGGAGCAAAGGAAGTTATGCTCTGCTTCTTCTGTTACTGCGCCATTGAACAGACAGCTGGGCTGTGGGCCAGCAGCTACCTTCACCTGTTTAAAGGAATCCCTGCCGAAACCGCCGCACGCTTTGCCGGAATGTTCTTTATCGGCATTACCGCAGGCCGTGCAGTCAGCGGTTTTATCACTATGAAGCTCAACGATGTGCAGATGATCCGTCTGGGACAGGTAATTATTTTCGCAGGTATTCTTGTAATGTTTCTTCCCGGTCCGGATGTGACAGCTCTTGCCGGACTGATTCTCATCGGATTGGGCTGCGCCCCGGTATATCCCTGTATTATCCACTCTACGCCGGAACATTTCGGAGCGGACCGGTCACAGGCCATCATCGGCGTACAGATGGCCAGCGCCTATGTGGGCACCTGCCTCATGCCGCCTCTGTTCGGGCTGATCGCCAATCATATCAGTATTACGCTCTTTCCAGTGTATATGATGGCGCTGCTTGTGCTTATGGCTGTCATGCATGAGCTGCTTACAAAAAAGACAGCTCATTAGAGGATACGTTTTTTCATATTTTCACAGACACAGAAAGAGCAGACAGTATCCTTCTCCATATTTTTTACAGGACAGTAATAACTGGTTTTGCCGTTTGTTACTGTCTTTTTATAATGGACAAGTTTCTGAGGGTGCATAGGCTCCTCTCGAATGAAGGAAAGATACAGGCAGGAGAGAAGGATCCATTTCCAGGTGGAAGGATCGTCCGGCAGATATCTGGACAGATAGCTGTCAAGGATCCCTTTCAGGGCCTGTATTTCAGAGAGGGGCAGGCTGGTATCTCCGGCTTCTGTGTGCTCCATTATTTCCAGGATAGTGCGGCGGTTATAGGGACTGATATGGGAGAGTCTGTCTTCCAGGAGAAGGGTGTATTCTGATGGAGATATGGCTTTTTTCAACTGGGTCAATAGAGAATTTTTAGTCATAATCTTTTTCCTTTCTCCTTAAAGATTAAAGAATTTTTCCTGTGTGATGGTTGTGTTTGGCGGTACTACAAAGAACTGGCTGTCCCATTGGCCGGATACCAGTTTTTCCAGGAGCAGATTGCTGCCGGGGACGAAATCCAGCTCTGCGTGGATCCGCACGGCATCTTCCTGGGCTTGTTCCACATAGTCCAGGTCGTAGCAGTCATAGAGACCGTTGTCAATAATATCCAGGTGATAGTAGTGTTCAAAATACATATCAAAAACAATATCTGCCATTTCTCTGTCATAGGTTTCCAGCAGATTTTCATAGATAGCCCGTATGGAGAAACCATTGTCCCCTTCGCCGAACAGATACATATGTCCGGGTTCCTTAAGATCCGGTGAGTAGCGTTCCCGGGTAACCAAAGCCAGAGCCACGCAGTCGGCGGCTCTGGGAATGACCAGAGTCCGGGCACAGGATACATTCTGCCAGGAACCGCCGCAGAATCCCATGGCGGCCAGAACCGTGTCCACATCAGAAGGAAGACCGGCCAGGGTCTTCAGGATATGCTCCCGCATCCGGGAAGGCTCTGCATGATATTTCCGGTCAAGTTCCACAACAGGATAGCTGGTGCCGAAGCTTTCCTGGGCTTTCTGTACATATTCCAATAACGTGGTGCAGGAGAGAATAACGGTACTCATAGGCACTCCTTTCCGATCTTATGAAATACGCAGTATTCCCGGTATATTTCGATCATAGTTTTTTTCGCTTCTGTCAAGTAAGAAGTGTTTCCGCTGATCCTTCCAAGGAGGATGGCTCCCTGATACAGGGATAGAAACCGGCTGGAAAGCGTTTCTGCATGAGACGGTTCCAGGCCGGAGAAAAGCAGCACCCTGCAGAAAAGATCCCGGAATTTTTCTATCCCTTCCCCATATTTCTTTGCGATTTCCGGCTTGTAAAAGGCAGTCTCCATTCCCATGACGGCAAAAGGACAGCCCAGGAAATCGGTATCTTCTGAGGAACTAAGTAAAAATCCGAAGGTGCCGTCAACAAAAGTCTCCCAGGTCTTCCCTACGGAAATATTTTCTAACTGATCCAGCAAAATCCGCTGATAATAGGAGATCACTTCTACAGCCAGATCATCTTTGCTCTTAAAATAAAAATAAAAAGAGCCTTTTGGAAGCCCTGCCTGGGCAAGGATCTCGCTGATCCCTGTAGCGGCGTATCCGTTCTTCCAGAACAGCCTGGCGGCGCAGGCGATGAGTCTCTGCCTGGATTCTTCACCTTTTTTCATGGGATACTTCCTCCTTCAGCCGTTCAAAGAGATGGGAGAGGGCGAACATAAGGGTCTCATAGTGCATATAGTCCGGCGTGTTTTTGTCCGCCAGGATCTGCAGATAAAAAAATCCGCTGTATTCTGGAAAAATCCGCTGCAAAGATTTAAAGTCCCGGTTTTGACCGTGGTAAAGGTGTTGATGTTTACAAATTCATGGGACAGATGACAGGTATCCTTTGCATTGCAGAGGACGTCATAAATGGTCATGGCTTCGTTATATCCGGCTTCCTGTACGCTGCAAAATGAATCCTCCGACCACTGAACCTCTCCTGTAGAGCGATTGATCCGGTATTTGCGGCCGAAAAACCACACATACAGGTAATCCTTGTCAGCCTCCAGAGAAAACTTTTCAATCATTTTTTCCTGGGGATACTGGAGAAATACTTTTGACATAGACCTTTTCATTTTTTCATAATTTGATGTTACCGTTTCCATAAAATCCTCCCTGGTAAAGTTGTTACTCTAACAATAGACCAATCGGTCTAAAAAATCAAGTAAAAAAAGCCCGGAGATTTTTCACAGGATTGTGAGATCTCCAGGCTCTTGCCTTTTATCGTTCTTTAAAGATTTCGGAGGCCTGCTACATTTCTGCAGCAACTCTTAAATGATCTACCAGAAGGCTGCGTACCCCGGGATATTCCCCCAGTCCTTTTACCACAGGCTCCACCTCAAACCCGGCGGCTTTAAACTGGCTGTACCAGGATTCCGGATCATCTCCTGCCATATCGTTCTTGGCGTGATCTCCGGCTACGATCATAAAGGGAGCCAGAACCACCTTGGAAGGATTATATTCTTTTACCATTCGCATCAGGCTTTCCATGGAAGGATAAGCCTCTACCGTGCCAAGGAAAATATTTTTGTAGCCTTTGTCTTTAAAGGTGTAATCCAGGGCAGCGTAAATAGAGTTGGCATAATGGGTGGTACCGTGGCCCATAAGTACCAGCACCTGATCCTGGGCAAGGTCAGAAAATTCATCGGCAATTGCCTGGATCACTGCAAGATTGTCTTCTGCGCTGGTGAGGAGAGGATCCCCGAAGGTGATGGAGTGAAAATCATCACGGTAAGCCAGGGCGTCTTCTTTCATCAGATCATTTTCAATACCATTTATAACATGGGTAGGCTGTATCAGAACGTCGGTAATCCCGTCTTTTTTCATCTGTTCCATAGCTTCCAGGACGGTAAATACATGAACATTATCCCGGTTTTTCAGCTTTTTGATGATCATTTTGCTGGTCCATGCCCGGTAGAGCATGTAGTCGGGAAAGGCTTCCTGCATATCTCTCTCAATGGCGTCAATGGTCACTTTTCTGGTATCGTTGTGGCTGGTGCCGAAGCTTACTGCCAGAATGGCTTTCTTTGTTTCTGCTGTCACTGGTTTCTTTCCTCCGTAATGTGGGTTTAATTTTATTTCTTCTATATATTGTTCCAGGGTTTTTAAATTCCTGGGGATTTCCAGAGAGGCTTTCAGGATCCCTTTTCTGCACAGACTTTCAAAAAGCTCCAATACTGCAGGGGGCTCCAGGTTAGTCTGGGCAAGAACCCGTTTATTGGAAAAGACCTGGGCGGGAGACCCGTGGAGCAGGACTTTTCCTTCATGGAAAAGGATGACTTCATCTGCCCACTCATAGGCGTAATCAACATCGTGGGTAGCCATGAGAACGGTGATCCCCGCCTCTGTCATCTGATCTACAATGTGGTTTACCATCTGGGTATGCTTTGGATCCAGGGCCGCTGCCGGCTCGTCCAGGATAATGATATCCGGGTGCATGACCAGGATATCTGCAATGGAAACCTGCTTCTTCTGACCTCCGCTCAGAGCATGGGTAGGTTTATGGCGGAAAGGGGTGATCTCCAGATAATCAATGACTTTCTCCACCTCTTTTTTGGCCTCTTCCGGGGCAACCCCCAGATTCAGGATGCCGAAGGAGATTTCCTGGTAAACACTGGCAGAGAAAAGCTGGTTATCCGGGTCCTGAAAGACGATACCCACTTTGCTCCTGAGCTCCAGAAGACTTTTTTTGTCATAGGCGTATTTCTTTCCTTTAAAAAACAGATGTCCTTTCTGAGGCTTTAGAATTCCTGTACAGCAGAGGAAAAAAGTGGATTTTCCGCTGCCGTTGGCTCCCATAACGGCTATCTTTTGCCCCTTTTTTATTTCCAGAGACAGTCCATTGAGAGAATGGCTGTTGTCGTCATCATAAGAATAATAAAGGTTCTCGGCTTTTAAGATAATATCTTGATTCATGAGAAAAATCTCCTCCATAAGGCAAAAATGAAAAGTGCAGTATCAAAGACTGCGATAGCGGCAATGATTTTTTTTCTGGGAGGCTGATTCTCTGACAGCACCTGAATTCTGCCATCGTAACACCGGGCTTCCATAGCGTCATAAAGTTTATTGGAGCGGGAGATAGCCCGCATCATAAGTACAGAGCCCAGCAGCCCAAAAGACTTTAAAGAAGTCCTGTAATCTTTATTTCCAAGACGGCAGTTCTGGGATGTGGTAATAGCAGAAGCTGTGTTCAGGAGAATAAAAATAAAACGATAGATCAGCAGCATCAGCTCAATAAGAAGACCAGGGCAGTGGAGTTTTCCCAGTACTTCCAGGATATCCGGCATAGGTGTGGTAAAGGATAGAAAATACAAGCAGGATACGGCTCCCAAGGCCGTCAGGATCAACTGTACTGCGTAGAAAAAAGAATCGGTACTTGCCGTCACATACCAACTGCCGATTGAAATCGCAAAAAGGTCCAAAGGGGCTTTTCTAATGTTAAACATAATTGCTATTGTGCTCAGGAATAAAAAAGCCAGTGGTACAGTGAGAAAACCCAGATAACGGGAAACAGGGACTCCGCCTTTCCATACGGCAAGAATCCCTGTCACAGCTAAAACAATACATGCCACTGCAATGGAACGACTCATTACACAAATGCAAAGTGTAATCACTGCAAAGGCAAATTTTTCACCGGCATTTTCATAGCGAAGCTTTGAATTATAACAGAGCTTGTCTATGGTAATCACGGGAAACTCCTTCCTTTATTGTTCTTCATGTTTCATCCATTTTCTTCGTTCCACGAACCTGCCCATGATAAAGGCAATGATTCCCACGCCGATACCGGTCTGGATACAAAAGAAAAGGCTTTCAACCTCTCCTGGCAGTTCTCCGCCAATGAGCCTTTCCAGAATAGGAGTGGCCCAGGGCTCATAGGAAGAATCCACCTCTTCTACTACCTGGCTGCCTGCATCATCGGAGCCTCCGAATTCAGCATCTTTTAAAGCGAAGAGAGGAACCAGAGCGATTAAAAAAATTAAGAGGATTCCCAGAAACACTTTCTTTTTCATGGCTTATTTTCCCTCCTTTATAAATCCGATAGTACGAAGCTCTGGCTTTGCATAGGTTTCCAGTCCCATGACGATGAGGACTGTGATGATTCCTTCAATGATGGCCAGAGGCACCTGGGTAGGAGCAAAAACCACAAGAAATTTCACCAAAGCGCCGCCTATGCTAGTATCTGCATGGTGAGCAAGAGCCATCTGCAAAGCGGTGATGCAGTATGTGAATAAGTCGCCTAAAGCGGCGGCCAGAAAAACACTGGCCCGCTTGTTCATCCCACTTTTGTTACAAAGTTTATATATCCCATAGGAAAGGAAAGGTCCTGCTATGGCCATGGAAAAGGTATTGGCCCCAATAGTGGTAAGGCCGCCGTGAGCCAGCAGAATGGCCTGGAACAAAAGAACGATCAGTCCCAGCACAGAAACAGCAGAGGGACCGAACAAAATGGCACCCAGTCCAGTTCCTGTCATATGAGAACAGCTTCCTGTTACGGAAGGGATCTTCAGTGATGAGATCACAAAGATAAAGGCGCCGGACATGGCCAGCAGTGTGATCAGATTTCGGTGGTCATTTAAAGTTTTCTTTATGGACATGAAACCTGCGATCAAAAATGGCAGGCACAAAACACCCCAGGCAATGCAAAAACCTCCGGGCAGATATCCCTCCATAATGTGCATGGCGCTGACATTGGGGACAATGCCGAAGGTGAGGGCAAAAGCCCCTGCCAGAGCCAGAATACGTTTTTCCTGTTTACTCATTTTCTTCTCCTTTCTGATAGTAAAATGTGATTTTCCCGCTGCAGTATAATTTTTGCGGAACCTTTTTATTGGGAACAAAGCTCCCTGTACAATAAAAAAACCTGAGGGATGATTCCCACAGGCTACCAGAAGAACAAGAGGTATAGCAAATAGAATTGAACTGCTATGAGCCAACCTGTTCTTACACGAGGCCATCGTTCGTAACCTGTGTAAATTTCGTGCACAAGGCAGGTCTTCTGACTTAGGCATCCTCACCGTATTTCAGCCTTCCCAGGTAATTTCCCAGTGACGCAGGTCTTACAAAAACCTTACAAGAAATACGGCTCCTCCTTTACAGCGGCGTGACCGTGTGAGCTTTTCACTCAGCTTTCCTATTCTCCCGCATTTTATGCAGGCACCTTTGTACATTCAATTCTGGATTTATTGTAGCATATACAGGATTTTTGTCAATAGGAATCAATCATTGCACGGGAAAGAATTCTATGCTAAGATGAGAAAAGATTGAGTGGAGATAAGACCGTTCATAATTCATAAGAGAAAGAAAATAGGGGAGAGTAAAGACATGAGTATTTCCATGATTGGAATCGACTACAAAAAGGCATCAGTAGATGTTCGGGCCCAGTTTTCATTTACGAAAAAAAATACAGTTGCAGCCCTGGAAAATCTGAAAAAAGAGCCGGGAATCCTGGGCTGTATTATTCTGTCTACCTGTAACCGTATGGAGATTTGGGCCAGTACTGGGGAAGACTGGAAAGGTTCTCTCTATGAATTTTTATGCAGAGAAAAAGAGAAGGATCCGGATGAATTCCGGCAGTATTTTGTTTCCAGAAAAGAAGAGGAGGCCGTAGAGCATTTGTTCTATCTTACCAGTGGCCTGAAATCCCAGATTCTTGCAGAGGACCAGATCATTACCCAGGTGAAAGATGCCCTGGCCCTTTCCAGAGAAGCTTACTGTACAGATAATGTTCTGGAGGTTTTATTCCGCATGGCGGTTACTGCTGCAAAGAAAGTAAAAACCCAGGTAAGCTTTTCCAGAGCCAACAGCTCTGTAATCCACCAGGCTATAGAGCGTCTGGAAAATCAGGGATTTTCCATCCAGGGAAAAACCTGTATGGTTATTGGAAACGGCGAAATGGGGAAGGTAACTGCTCTGGCTCTTAAGGAAGCAGGAGCAGATGTAACGGTCACAGTGCGGCAGTACCGCAGCGGAATTGTGACAATCCCTCAGGGCTGCGACAGGATCAATTATGGAGAGCGTCTGGAGTTTCTTCCAAAATGTGATCTGGCAGTCAGCGCTACAGCAAGTCCTAATTATACGCTGACTATGGAGCAGATTGAAAATGCAGAAATTCCCGGACATATTGTTCTTATCGACTTGGCAGTGCCAAGAGACATAGAGCCTTCGGCAGGGACCCTTAGTAATGTGACTTTGTACGATATTGACAGTTTCAAGATTGATGCGGTATCTCCCAAGCTCCAGGCCAGCCTTGACCAGGCAGGGAAGATCCTTCAGGAGCAGCAGGAGGAGTTTTACAGCTGGTACAATGGCAGAGATCTGATCCCAAGGATTCAGGAGATCAAGGCAGATGCAGTAGAAGATCTGAATCTCCGTATCATGAAGATATTAAGGAAGACTCCCATGGAAGAGAAAGACCGGGAAAATCTTTTAAATGCCATTGACACAGCTGCCGGGAAAGTGGTCAACAAGATGATGTTCGGCCTGAAGGATTTTATGAAAGAAGAAGAGTTTATAAATTGTGTGGAAGGGTTGGAGAAGCTATATGAAGAGTAAAGAGAAAAAAATGTTTCCCCTCTTTGTGGACCTGACCCAAAAAAAGGTTCTGGTAGTAGGGGCAGGGAAAATTGCCTCCCGGAGAGTAAAAACCCTTTTGCCCTTTGCAGGAGAAGTGGTGGTAGAAGCCCCTGAGGCTTCTGAAGAGATCCTCAGTCTGGCCCGTCAGGGAGAGATCCTTTACAAAGAAAAGACCTATTCCAGAGAGGACCTTTATGATGCAGATCTGGTCATTGCGGCCACAGACAACAAAGAAGTAAATGAAGATATTTACAGTGCCTGCAAATGTCTGGGAATTCAGGTAAATGTAGCCAGCGACCAGAATAAATGCGACTTTCATTTTCCAGGAATCCTGGAATACGAGGGTGTAGTCATAGGATTCAACGGAAGCGGAAAAGACCACAGGAAAGTGAGAGAGGTCCGGGAAAAAACCCAGAAGGTATTGCTGGGAGACAACATGGAGGTACAAGATGAAGAAAGTCATAATCGGCAGCCGTGAAAGCCGGCTGGCAGTGATCCAGAGTGAAATGGTAAAAAAATATATAGAAGAACACTCTCCGGAGATCCAGGCAGAGATCCTGACTATGAAAACAACAGGGGACATTATCCTGGACAGGACACTGGATAAAATCGGAGGAAAAGGGCTTTTTGTGAAAGAACTGGATAAGGCTCTTATGGAAAAGAGAAGTGACCTCTCTGTGCACAGCCTGAAGGATATGCCTATGGAAGTACCGGAGGAGCTGCCTTTGGTGGCCTATTCCAAAAGAGAGGATCCCCGGGATGTGCTGGTCCTTCCAAAAGGACAGGAAACCATGGACAAGAGGAAGCCTATAGGCTGTTCCAGCCTCCGGAGGATCCTTCAGCTAAAGGAGCTTTTTCCGGATATGGAATTTAAGAGCGTACGTGGAAATGTCCTGACCCGGCTGAAAAAGCTGGACAGCGGAGAATACAGTGCCCTGGTCCTGGCAGCAGCAGGACTGAAAAGGCTGGGACTGGAAAACAGGATCAGCCGTTATTTTACTGTGGAAGAAATCATACCCGCTGCTGGCCAGGGAATCCTGGCAGTCCAGGGAAGGGCCGGAGAGGATTATTCTTACCTGGCAGATTTCCAGGATCCGGAGGCTGCTGCTGCAGCCAGAGCAGAGCGGGCCTTTGTCCGCTATCTGGACGGTGGCTGTTCTTCTCCCGTAGCGGCTCACGGACAGGTTCTGGGAGAGGAATTATTCCTCATGGGATTGTACTATGAGGAAGAAACAGGAAAATACATAAGAGGCAGCGAAAAAGGCAGAATTTCCTCGGCAGAGGAACTGGGGATTTCCCTTGCCCGCAAGCTGCAGGAAAGATGCAGGAAAGAAAATCAGCAGTAAAGGAGCAGATAGATATGAGTACAGGAAAGGTCTGGCTGGTAGGCGCCGGCCCGGGAGATCCGGGCCTGTTTACCGTAAAAGGCAGAGAAATCTTACAGAACGCAGAGGTGGTAGTCTATGACAGCCTGGTTGGACAGGGAGTCTTATCCCAGATTCCCAAAGAGGCAAAAGCCATCAATGTGGGAAAACGGGCTTCTCATCACACTATGCCCCAGGAGAAGATCAATCAGGTCCTGGTAGAAGAGGCAAAGAAAGGCTACCGTGTGGTGCGTCTGAAGGGAGGGGATCCTTTCCTTTTTGGAAGAGGAGGAGAGGAGCTGGAGCTTCTGACAAAGGAGCAGATTCCCTATGAGGTGGTGCCGGGAGTAACTTCCCCTATTGCAGTGCCTGCCTATAACGGCATCCCTGTGACTCACCGGGACTATACTTCTTCCCTTCATATTATCACCGGTCACAAACGCCAGGGAGAAGCCTACGATATTGATTTTAAGGCACTGGTGGACACCAAAGGCACCCTCGTTTTTCTCATGGGAGTTACAGCCCTTCCGGATATCTGCACCTCTCTTCTGGAGGCAGGAATGGATCCTCAGATGCCTGCGGCAGTTCTCCAGAAAGGAACGACTGCAGGGCAGAAAAGGATTGTTTCCACAGTGGCGGAACTGCCTGAAGAAGTAAAGCGGCAGGGAGTGGAAACTCCGGCGATCATTGTGGTAGGAAAGGTCTGCACTCTGGCAGAGGAATTTGCCTGGTATGAAAAGCTTCCGCTGGCCGGTTATAAAGTATTGGTGACCAGACCAAAAGATCTGATCTCCACCATGTCTGCCAAGCTTCGGACACTGGGTGCGGAAGTTCTGGAACTGCCTGCTATACGGACAGAGCCCCTGGAAGACCAGAGAGAACTGCATCAGGCCTTTAAAGAGCTGGATACTTATGACTGGGCTGCATTTACCAGTCCTACAGGAGTGAAGGTCTTCTTTGAAGAACTGCTGAAGACCGGAACAGATATCAGAAAGCTGGGAGGAATCCGGATTGCCGCTATCGGCAAAGGCACCGAGAAAGCTTTGAAAGAGAGAGGCCTGATCCCGGATCTGATTCCGGAAATCTATGACGGAGCTTCCCTTGGAAAAGCCCTGCGAGAAGCCTGCTGCGGGGAAGAGCGGATTTTGATCCCTCGCGCTAAGATTGGAAATCATGAAATCCTGGAGGAGCTGGAAAAGAAAACGGGCCTTCGGATCTCAGATATCGCCACTTATGATACTTTTTATGAAAATCAGGAAATCATAGATGAGAAAAAAGAATTTGAACAGGGTGGGATAGACTGTGCGGTATTCACCAGCGCCTCTACAGTAAGAGGATTTGCAGCGGCCTGCCCGGATCTGGATTATACAAAGGTCACAGCGGCCTGTATTGGAAAACAGACAAAAGCAGCGGCAGACTCCTATGGAATGAAGACCTATATGGCCGAAAAAGCTACCATAGACAGTGTGCTGGAGCTGGTAATAAGATTAAAGGAAAAGGAGTGTTGACAAATGGACATGGGGATCAGACCCAGAAGACTCAGAGGGGGAGAAAGTTTAAGAAAGATGGTAAGAGAGACCAGAATGGATAAAAGCTCTCTGATCTACCCCATCTTTGTAAGAGAGGGAGAGAATCTGAAAGAAGAAATCGCTACTATGCCTGGACAGTACCGGTACAGCCTGGACCGGCTTCCGGAAAAACTGGAGGAATTAAAAAAAGCAGGAGTAGATAAGGTAATGTTTTTCGGTATTCCTGACCACAAAGACCAGGTCGGAAGCCAGGCATATGCAGAGGATGGAATTGTTCAGAAGGCTCTTCGGAAAGCGAGAGAAGAATTTCAGGATGAGCTATATCTGATCACCGATGTATGTATGTGTGAGTATACTTCCCATGGACACTGCGGCATCCTCTGTGGACACGAAGTGGACAATGACAAAACCCTGGAATATCTGGCCCAGACAGCTCTTTCTCATGCAGAGGCTGGAGCGGATATGGTAGCGCCCTCTGATATGATGGACGGAAGAGTCCGGGCTATCCGCACCATCCTGGATAAGAACGGCTACCGGGATATTCCCATTATGTCTTATGCAGTGAAATATGCCTCTGCCTTTTACGGACCTTTCCGTGATGCAGCAGGTTCTGCCCCGGCTTTCGGCGACAGAAAGAGCTATCAGATGGACTTCCATAACCGAAGAGAAGCTATTAAAGAAGCTCTTCTGGATGTAGAAGAGGGAGCGGATATTATCATGGTAAAACCGGCAATGAATTATCTGGACATTATCCGGGAGGTAAAAGACCAGATCCATCTTCCGGTGGCATCTTATTCCGTCAGCGGAGAGTACGCTATGGTCAAGGCAGGAGCAAAGCTGGGATACATAGAGGAGGACCGGATCATCTGTGAGATGGCAGTCAGCGCTTTCAGAGCAGGAACAGATATTTATTTAACTTATTTTGCAGAAGAAATCGCAAAATTCTTAGACGAAGGGAGAATCGGATAATGACAAGATCAGAAGAGCTGTTTCAGAGAGCAGTGAAAAGAATCCCGGGAGGAGTAAACAGCCCGGTACGAGCCTTTGGTTCTGTAGATGAGGCTCCCAGATTTATCCAGGGAGCTGTGGGAAGCAAGATTTTTGATGTGGACGGAAACGCTTATACAGATTATATCGGTTCCTGGGGTCCTATGATTCTGGGGCATAATGATGAGCGGATAAAAGAAGCGGTGATCCGTGCCAGCGAGAACGGATTAAGTTTTGGCTGCGCTACAGAGCGGGAAGTAGAGATGGCAGAGTTTATCTGCCAGCGGATCCCTCATGTGGAAATGATCCGTATGGTGAATTCCGGTACAGAAGCAGTTATGAGCGCTATCCGCACGGCCAGAGGCTATACCGGCAAGAATAAGATTATTAAGTTCGCCGGCTGCTACCATGGTCATACGGACGCCATGCTGGTAAGTGCAGGAAGCGGCGTGATGACCAGCGGCGTACCGGACAGTGCCGGTGTGCCAAAAGGCTGTACCCAGGATACCATGATCGCAGTGTATAATGATCTTGACAGCGTGGAAAAATTAATGGCAGAAAGCCAGGATCAGGTGGCAGCAGTGATCGTAGAGCCGGTGGCCGCCAATATGGGTGTGGTTCCTCCTGAAGACGGTTTTCTTCAGGGTCTGAGAGATCTGTGTGACAAGCATAAAGCCCTGCTGATCTTTGATGAGGTGATTACCGGTTTCCGCTTAAGATTCGGGGGAGCGGCAGAATACTACGGAGTGACGCCTGACATGGTTACTTATGGAAAGATCATCGGCGCAGGCATGCCTGTGGGAGCCTACGGCGGAAGAAAAGAGATCATGGAAATGGTGGCCCCCAGCGGTCCGGTCTATCAGGCAGGTACTTTAAGCGGCAATCCTATCGCCATGGCAGCAGGTCTGGCTCAGCTGAAAATCCTCTGGGAGGACCAGGATATTTATAAACGTCTTTTCCAGAAAGGAGAAATCCTCTTTGAGGGAATCCGGAAGATTTTTGTGGAGAAGGAAATCGGATACCAGGTAAATGCTGTAGCTTCTCTTGGCAGTATTTTCTTTACAGAAACTCCTGTTAGGGACTACCAGTCAGCCAAGACTTCTGACACGGCGGCTTTCTCAAAATATTTTGAATATATGCTGGAGCATGGAGTTCATCTGGCGCCCTCTCAGTTTGAAGCTATTTTCCTTTCTGACGCTCATACAGAGGAAGATATCCATCAATTTTTAGAGCTTATAAACAATTATTTTTAGGTGAACTATGTATAATGATACCGTAATCGGGCTGGTAGTGATTCTTCTGTTTCTGGCAGGGGCTGGAGTCCTGAATTATTATGAAAAGGGTAAGAGGCGAAAGCTTTTTCTGGAAAGGATGATGGCTTCCTGGGGCAAGATCCCCCAGCGGGAATACAGTTATGATGAACTGGAACATATATCCCAGTTTTTCCGTAAAAGAGAAAAAGAAGGCTTTTATGTTGACGATATTACCTGGAATGACCTGGATATGGACCGGATTTTTGCTCTGATAAACCAGAGCATTTCCCCCATTGGAGATGAATACCTCTATGAGATTCTGAGAAAGCCGGTTTTTGAGGAAGAGGAATTGAAAGAGAGGCAGAGGCTTCTGGAATTTTTCTCAGAGAAAGAAATGGAGCGGCACAAGGTACAGGCTCTTCTTGCCGGAATCCGGAAACCGGGAAATGTAAGCGTTTATGAGGCTGTCAGTGTAACGAAAGAGGTAGAGATCCAGGGAAAAGGATTCCAGATAGTTATGTGCGGCGCTTTTTTCCTTTCCCTATTGTTTTTTGCAGCCATGCCTTCGCCGGGAATCTTTTGCTTCCTGGGAATCTGCATTCTGAATATTATCACGTATTTTATGCGAAAGCAGGATATTGATCTGTATCTTACCAGCTTCCGCTGTGTGATCCAGCTTCTGGAGGCACAGAAAAATCTGGAAAAACTGAAGATCCCGGAGCTTGCTTCATATATGGAAGAAGGAAAAAGATGCCGGAAAGAACTGCGGACCTTTCAGAAAGGATCCTTTCTGGTCCTGGAGCAGAGCAGTACAGGAGGAGGGATGGAAGGGCTGATCATGGACTATATCCGTATGCTTACGCACATTGACCTGATTAAGTTTTCTACCATGATGAAGGCCATGCAGGAACATCAGGAAGAAATTTTGGGTCTGATGAAGATTTTCGGATATCTGGATGCCATGATCTCCATTGCGTCTTTCAGAGTAAGTCTGCCTTACTACAGCATACCGGAACTTGAAATGGCAGGCAAAGCTTATCTAAAGGTGGAAAACCTGTACCATCCGCTGCTTTCTCATCCTGTGGCCAACAGCATAGAGGCAGAGAACGGGATTTTGGTAACTGGCTCCAACGCCTCGGGAAAATCCACTTTTCTGAAGAATATAGCGGTAAATACCATTTTGGCTCAGACTATCTATACTGTTACAGCTTCTGAATACCAGGCGCCTTATTTTAAAGTTATGACTTCCATGGCTCTTCGGGATGATCTGGAAAGGGGAGAGAGCTATTTTATCGTGGAAATACGTTCCCTGAAAAGGATTTTAGATGAGACAGAAAAAGAAGGCTGTCTTTTATGTATCATTGATGAAGTCTTAAGAGGGACAAACACGATTGAAAGGATTGGTGCATCTTCCAGGATACTGGCGGGTCTGGACAGGGAGCATGTGCTGCCCTTTGCAGCTACCCATGATATTGAGCTGTCTTATATTCTGGAGGACCTGTACGAAAACTATCATTTTGAGGAAGAAGTAAAGGAACATGAGGTAGTCTTTAATTATCTGCTGAAGAAAGGCAGAGTGACCACCAGAAATGCCATACGCCTTTTGGAAATGACGGGATATCCGGAAAACCTGTCAGAAGAGGCAAAAAAAGCAGTGGCAGATTTTGAAGAGACAGGAATCTGGGAGAAAGTACAAAAATTCTGAGACATGCTGTAAATATAGAAGAGAAAAGGCAGGAATCCACCGGAAACTGTCAGACTGTTTTCCTTGACGGAGAGGCCGGATGTTGTCATAATAGAAGATGTCAAAAGACAATGCTGTCTTTTCTTTTTACTTTTTGTTTTTATTTCTTCAATCAGCGTGTCTGCTGGAAACTCAAAGACTAAATCATCATTCGCTGTGAGAAAACAGAAGATGGGAGTGATAAAAGAAAAAAGAACCCGTTCTAAATCTGCACAGGCAGACATTTCTCGTTTATCGCAGCAGTGCATAAACGTCTGATTTATGACCATGGAAAGCACAGTCTTCGAGTTTACCATTGGGTTGGAGCTGCGGATACGCAGCTCCATTTGCACAATATGGGGGAGCTGTCGCATTAATCGAAATCGAGAATATTTATACATCTTATTGCTCAGTCTGTGCCGCTTTGAGCCTATGGTCTCAAAGCTATGCTCGACAAATTCGCATAAAATGTATAAATATTCATGACATATGATGTGACAGTCCCCTTTCCTGTTATTTTAGCAGCATCCGTTTCCGCATCCGTTGCCACATCCGCACAGGAGCAGTAAGATCAGGATCAGACAGCTAGAGTCGCTGCATCCGTCATTACCGCTGAAGGTATTGCCGTTTCCACAGCAGCTCAATAAAAGCAGAATCCAGATGATGCAGCTGCATCCGCCGCCGAATAAGCCACGGCTCATGCCTCCTCCGCAGTTATCGTCGCAACCGCAACCACAATTTGTAGCAGCTAAATCACTCATGAATGTTTCCTCCAAAAATCTTGTTTACACTTACATACTATGCATTGGGAAAAAAAGGGTGCAAAATATTTCAGGGAGAAGACAGAGAAACAAATACCTGATACACATCTAAAAGTCCGTACCCCCATTCCCGGTTTGGATAAAGATTATCTCCCCGTCTTTGGGCTCCCCGGATGAAGAGGGATTTCATCTCCTCACTGTTAAAGATCCTGGAGGGAGTCCGATTCATACCCCATTCCATGACCAAAGCACTGGCCCCTGCGGTAATTGCAGCAGCAGCAGACGTACCGGTAATCGTGGTATAGCGCTGTCTCGGAGCAGGGGCAAAAACATTTACTCCCGGGGCAGCAATATCCGGCTTGATCTGTCCGATCCTTGTATAACCTCGGCTGGAATTCAGATAGAGACTGTTGTTGTATGCATTGTAGGCGGCTGTTGTGATTACAGAGAGAGAAGTGCCGGGGGAGGTAATGGTGGTATCAGGATTAGGCTCCAGAAAAGTCACATCCGGATTTGAAAAACCAGTGATCGGAAGCCAGATATGATAGCTGCCGCTGTTGTAGTTTCCTGTATACACACGGATTTTCCAGGATCCGGGAGTTGGATCTGTGAAACGGATAAAAATAAGCTGGCTTCCGGAAACTGTCTGGATGATTTCAGAACTGACAAAAATTTTGGTGTTTTCCAGGATAAAAGAAATATTTTCACTGTAGCTGAGGCTGGGAGGAATCTTCTGGACCACCTCCCCTAAAGGGGATTCAAAACCAACCGCATAGACTTCCGGAGGCTGTCCCCAAAGTTCAGCGCAAAATCCCCGGGTGCCTTCCTTTACCAGAATTTCCACAGCGTTATACTCTGTAGAGTTTAGAGCAGTACCATAGTAGTGGTGAGCTCTTCCGGCTTCATTGCCTGCAGCGGATACGCCGATAATGCCCCGGAACTGATTTGTGACAGACAGCATGGAGTCCAGTGGAGAATCCCCAGAATGAGCACCCTGGCTGGTGCCAAGCCCCAGACAGATTACCAGAGGTTTTAACAGCTCTTCCGAGAGCCGGATGAGATAACGGATGCCGGCCATGATGTCCGTCATCTGATAAGCAGGAGCGTCTCCTGTAACATAGAAAAAGGATTTTAAGTATTCCTTGGCAGGTTTCAGTTTGACAACAGCGATCATTGCCTGAGGAGCGGCTCCAGCGAAGTCATTTTCAGGAAGGGCAGTACCGGCGGCAATCCCGGCAAGAGCCGTGCCATGGCCGATTTCGTCCTGGCTGGGAACCAGAGAATAAGGATCCTCCAGTGCCAATGCCTGATTAATTTCCTGCCGGGTATAGACACTTCCATATTCCAGATCGTAGGGCGGTGTGCCGGTCTGAACCGTCTGGTCCCAGAGACCGTATATACGGCTGCTGCCGTCACTTCTTCTAAAAGCCGGATGAGTATAGTCAATTCCCGTATCGATAAATCCCAGGATAATATCCTGGCCGGTAAGTTTCAGTACCGGCTGGTTCTGTACCTGGGTAATCCCTGCTGCATCCAGATTTACCGTGTCCAAAAGTGTGTAGAGCTTGGGCACAGTGGTATAAAAAAAGCCCTCCTCAAAAAAAGCGGCAAAGGACCGCTCAGAAAGGGGATAATGGATCATCCCGTAATACTCATTAAAGACTTGTGCACCCTGTTCCCGATATTGATTGAGAAAACAGGGAAAATAAGGGACGATGACATCTGCATACTCTTCGGAAAGAATCATTTCTCGTATAGATGGCATAAAAACTCCCATGTTTTTGGCTCTTCATTCTTTTCAATCTATGAATGTTCCCTGAAAATCTTGACTGGAACCAGGGAGATTTCCCAAGAATATGATATAGAAAAACAAAGGTGTATCTGAGAAAAGTCATGAGGGAATTAAGTGGTAAGGGAATCGGAGTGGCTGTTTTAGATACAGGCGCTTTTCCTCATATAGATTTTGGCAGCAGGATCTGGGCCTTTCGAGATTATATCCATGGACGGGAACAGGCTTATGATGACAATGGACATGGCACCCATGTGCTGGGAATACTGGGCGGGAGCGGGGCTGCCTCCGGCGGGAAATACCGGGGGACAGCGTCTGGCTGCGGCCTCATTCCCATTAAAGTTTTAGATGAAAAAGGAAACGGAAATAAGGAAAAGGTTATCCAGGCACTGAAATGGATTGAAGAAAATATGGAACGCTATCATATCCGGATTGTAAATATTTCTGTAGGGACTACCCAGCGAAAAGGACATGAGGACCTGATAGAGGCTGTGGAAGAAGCCTGGGATAAAGGACTGGTGGTTGTGGCTGCAGCAGGCAATATGGGGCCGGGAAAAGGGAGCATTACAGCTCCGGGCAGCAGCCGGAAGATCATTACAGTAGGCTCCTCCGATATGCTGGTACGTAATCAGGGAATATCCGGAAGAGGCCCTACGAAAGACTGTATCAGCAAGCCGGACATTGTGGCTCCGGGAAATGAGATTATTTCCTGTTCTAATAAAAATTGTCCTTATCCCTATACCAGAAAGAGCGGTACTTCTATGTCTACCCCTGTTGTCTCCGGGGGAATTGCGCTGCTTCTTGAAAAATATCCGGAGCTTACAAATCTGGATGTAAAAAAACGGCTGAGGGCTACAGCAAAAGACCTGGGTTATCCCCACAATCTCCAGGGATGGGGGCTTTTTCAGCTGCAAAACTTTTTAGGTAGGTCATAACTTCTGGTTATGGATGCTATCAAAGTTAAAAAACTTATTGACAGGTTTTGTATAATTGTATACAATGATACAAGCAGTTCTATATAGTAGCGTATGAAACTATGATTTTTACAGAAAATGAGGAGTGAGAGAAATGATTGACAGAGCTGTACGTATGAATTATCACACGAATCTGTTGGAACTGGAGGAGCATATGTATCCTCTGGTAGATGTGGAAAAGCCCAATGTATTCCGAAACCTGTTTCCTTATACAGAGGTACCGAAGATTGCTTTTAACGACAGGATCGTCCCTCATCACATGCCCGATGATATTTGGATCACAGATACTACTTTCCGCGACGGTCAGCAGTCCAGGGCCCCCTACAGTACAGAACAGATTGTAAAGATCTATGAATATCTCCACAGACTGGGAGGACCTAACGGAAAGATCCGTCAAAGCGAATTTTTCCTCTACAGCAAAAAGGACCGGGATGCAGTATATAAATGTCTGGAAAAAGGATATAAATTTCCCGAGGTTACAAGCTGGATAAGAGCAAGCAAAAAGGATTTTGAACTGGTAAAAGATATTGGTCTGAAAGAAACAGGAATTCTGGTCAGCTGTTCTGACTATCATATTTTCTATAAAATGAAGATGACCCGCCGCCAGGCTATGGAACATTACCTCAGCGTAATCCGCGACTGCCTGGAAATTGGCATCAGTCCCAGATGCCATCTGGAGGATATTACCAGGGCAGATATCTATGGTTATGTAATTCCTTTCTGTCTGGAACTGACAAAGCTGATGGAGGAATATTCCATTCCCATTAAGGTCCGGTGCTGCGATACCATGGGGTATGGGGTAAATTATCCCGGCGCTGTGATCCCCAGATCTGTTCCGGGAATCATCTACGGCATTATGACCCATGCCGGATTTCCTTCTGAACTTATTGAGTTCCACGGCCATAACGATTTTTATAAAGCGGTAAGCAATTCTACAACAGCCTGGCTCTATGGAGCCAGTGGTGTAAACTGTTCTCTTTTCGGTATTGGAGAGCGGACAGGGAATACACCTCTTGAGGCTATGGTATTCGAGTATGCCCAGCTGAAGGGCTCTCTGGATGGAATGGACACCACAGTCATCACAGAACTGGCTGAATACTATGAAAAAGAGATTGGTTATAAGATTCCGCCCCAGACTCCTTTTGTGGGAACTGCCTTTAATGTTACAAGAGCCGGAATTCATGCAGACGGACTGTTGAAAAATGAAGAGATTTATAATATATTTGATACAGAGAAATTCCTGAACCGTCCGCCTCAGGTGGCAGTCTCCAATACTTCCGGCCTGGCAGGGATCGCCCACTGGATCAACAATCATTTCCGCCTGTCTGGCGAGAAGCAGATTGACAAGAACAGTGAGCTGGCAGTCATGGTCAAAGCCTGGGTGGACAAGCAGTACGAAGAAGGCCGTGTAACGGTACTGACCGATGATGAGCTTTTGGCCGTAATTGATGAGTGCTGCAGCCGTTTGGGAGTGAAACTGGAATAAGGACGGCGAAAGAAGATGGCAGGAGAGTCATTGAGAGAAAAAGTTTTTCAGAAACTCAGGGAAGACATTCTGAAAGGAAAATATAAAAAAGGCGATGAGCTGGTAGAGTGCACTATTGGAAAGGAACTGGGGGTGAGCAGGACCCCTGTAAGAGAGGCTGTACGGCAGCTGGCCCTGGAAGGACTGGTACAGATCATACCTAATAAAGGTGCCTTTGTCACCGGCATTTCCTCCCAGGATGTTATGGACATGTATCAGATAAGAGCCCGGCTGGAAGGGCTGTGCGCTTCTATGGCAGCCGGGAGGGCCACAAAAGAACAGCTGGAAGGTATGGAAGAGGCTATTGTCCTTTCCGATTACCATGCAGGAAAGGGCAACTATGAACAGGTCTGCCAGCAGGATGGCAGATTCCACGAACTTTTGTATGAGGCTTCTGGAAGCAGGATCCTCACCCATACCCTGGGAGATTTTCACCAGTATCTGCAGAGAGTACGTAAGGCCTCGGTGCAGTACAGAATGAGAGTGCGGCCTTCTAACAGCGAGCACAGAGAAATCCTGGAGGCTATCCGGCAGGGGAACAGTCAGGAGGCGGAAAAAGCCGCCTACGGACATATTGCCAATACCATAGAAAATCTGAAGAACTTTGACATTGAGAAGGTTCTTCGGGAAGAAATGAAGTAAAGAAAGATGGGAGAAAGGAGATTTTACCTATGGAAAAAATTAAAATGACCACACCTCTAGTGGAGATGGATGGAGATGAGATGACCAGAATCCTCTGGAAAATGATCAAAGATGAGCTGCTCCTTCCCTTTGTGGACCTGAAGACAGAATATTATGACCTGGGCCTGGAGCACAGGAATGAGACCAATGACCAGGTAACTATAGATGCGGCAGATGCTACAAAGAAATATAAGGTTGCTGTAAAATGTGCCACTATTACCCCCAATGCCGCACGTATGGATGAATATCATTTAAAAGAGATGTATAAAAGTCCAAACGGAACCATCCGTTCTATGCTGGATGGTACGGTTTTCCGGGCACCTATTGTGGTAAAAGGCATTGAGCCCTGTGTGAAGAACTGGAAGAAGCCGATTACCCTTGCCAGACATGCATACGGTGATGTATATAAAAATACAGAAATGATCATTCCAGGACCAGGAAAGGTAGAATTGGTATATACAGACCAGGAAGGGAAAGAGACCAGAGAACTGGTCCATGAATTTCAGGGGCCGGGAGTGGCTCAGGGAATGCATAACCTGGACTCTTCCATTGAAAGCTTTGCAAGAAGCTGTTTCTCCTATGCCCTGGATACAAAGCAGAATCTGTGGTTTGCCACTAAGGATACTATTTCCAAGAAGTACGACCACACCTTTAAAGATATCTTCCAGGAAATTTATGACAAAGAGTACAAAGAGAAGTTTGAGGCTGCAGGCATCACCTATTTCTATACACTGATCGATGATGCAGTAGCCAGAGTCATGAAAGCAGAAGGCGGCTTTATCTGGGCCTGCAAGAACTATGACGGCGATGTGATGAGCGACATGGTATCTTCTGCCTTTGGTTCTCTTGCCATGATGACCTCTGTACTGGTGTCTCCTCATGGATATTTTGAGTATGAGGCAGCTCATGGAACAGTTCAGCGCCACTACTACAAACACCTGAAGGGAGAAGAGACCTCTACCAACTCTGTGGCCACCATTTTTGCCTGGACAGGAGCTCTGAGAAAGAGAGGGGAGCTGGATGGAAACCAGGATCTTTGTGATTTTGCTGACAAGCTGGAGAAAGCTACTGTAGGTGTTATTGAGAGCGGAAAGATGACAAAAGATCTTGCACTGATCACCAGTCTGGAGAATCCTGTAGTGTTAAACAGCCAGGAATTTATTCAGGAGATACGCAAAGAACTGGAGAAGTAGAAATAGAAATTTCAGGAAACGGTGAAAGAAAGATTAAAAAATGGGAGAAACCTGCCTATTGGGCAAGTTCCTCCCATTTTTCATAAAGCTCCTCCAGTTTTTCGGCAATTTCTCCTTTCTCTGCGGAAAGAGGAATACACTTAGAGGGGTCTGTGGCTACTTCAGGCTTTGCAAGCTCTTCATCGATTTCTTTGTCCCGGGTTTCCAGCTCTTCAATAGCTTTTTCTGTTTTCTTAAGCTCATTTTCACGTTTTCGTATACGGGCCTGCTCCTCTTTTTTCTGCTGCCAGTCCTGCTTGGTAGAAGACATTTTTTCCAGGGGCTTCTCTTCTTGGAGCTGAGGGGCGTAGACCGAAGTCAGCTCTTCTTTTTTCTCCAGATAATAATCATAATTTCCGATATAATTTACCAGTTTCTGGTTGGTTAGTTCCAAAATCCTTGTGGCTGTCCGGTTAATAAAATAACGATCATGGGACACATAGAGGACGGTTCCCTCATAGCTTTTTAAAGCGTCTTCCAGGATTTCTTTGGAGATAATATCCAGATGGTTGGTGGGCTCGTCCAGGATCAGGAAGTTGGCCTCTGACAGCATAAGCTTTGCCAGAGAGACACGTCCCCGTTCTCCGCCGCTTAAAGCAGAGATGGGCTTGAATACATCGTCCCCTGTGAAAAGAAAAGCGGCCAGAAGATTCCGGATTTCTGTGTTGGTCAGCTTTGGATATTCATCGGAGATTTCTTCGAATACCGTTTTCTCCATATGAAGCACATGGTGCTCCTGGTCATAATAGCCGATATGTACTTTGCTGCCCAGACGGAAGCTGCCTTCATCAGCAGGAAGAAGGCGGTTTAAAATCTTTAGAATGGTAGTCTTTCCAGTACCATTATTTCCGATAATAGCCACTTTTTCCCCTCGTTTAATGGTAAAGTTCAGGTCTTGAAACAAAGGGAGAGAGGGGAAGGATTTGGAAAGATGTTCCACCATCAGCACATCATTTCCGCTGGTGATCCTGGGTTTTAAGGAGATACGCATAGCTGCGTCTACCTCTGTAGGCTTTTCCAGAACCTCCATTTTTTCCAACATTTTTTCCCGGCTTTCTGCTCTGCGGATAGATTTTTCCCGGTTGAACTGCCGAAGCTTGGCGATAACCTCTTCCTGGTGTTTGATTTCCTGCTGCTGATTTAAATAGGCCTGATAGGCCGCCTTACGAAGCTGGGCTTTCTTTTCACTGTAGGCAGAATAATTTCCGGTAAAAACCGTAGCCTTTGTATTATCCAGCTCAACAATTTTCGTGACGACCTTATCCAGAAAGTATCGGTCATGAGATACAATGAATACAGCTCCAGGATAATTTAGAAGATAAGTTTCCAGCCAGGCGATAGAATCCATATCCAGATGGTTGGTAGGCTCGTCCAGAAGAATAATATCCGGACTGGAGAGAAGAAGTCTTCCAAGAGCTACCCGGGTTTTCTGTCCTCCAGATAGTGTGGAAACCATTTTGTCAAAATCTTTTTCTTCAAAACCCAGTCCTTTCAGCACACCTATGATCTCACTTTTGCAGGCATAGCCGTTTTCCTGTTCGAATTTCTGGGTAAGGCGGGAATAGGATTCCATGATTTTGGACAGCTCTTCTCCAGAGGCATGCTTCATTTCTTTTTCCAATGCCCGCATGTTCTGTTCTATGTCCAGGATATGCTGCTTCATTTCCAAGAGAGAGCCGTAAATAGAAAGATTCGTGTCGATCTCCTGGTGCTGAGCCAGATAGCCGATAGTCTTTCCTCTGGACAGGATCACCTGCCCATTGTCAGCGGGAAGTTCCCCCATGATGATCCGGAGCAAAGTAGTTTTTCCTGCACCGTTGATACCGATAAGGGCCGCTTTTTCCCGTTCCTCTATATGAAAATTTACATCCTGGAGCAGAAGCTCGCCGTCAAAGGATTTTTCAATGTTCTGACATGCAAGTATCATTTCTGTTGTCTCCTTTAGTGTTTTTTTGCAAAAGTCTGTCCCTACTATTATAGCGGAAAATCTGAATTTGACAACAGATAAAAGGAATTATAATTGACTTTAATTTAACGATTATATATAATATTAGTTAGGAATGTGTACTTTTGATAGGAGGGTTTGTCGTGGACGATAAAGGTATCTCAAAAGCAGTAATAAGAAGACTGCCCCGCTATTACAGATATTTAGGAGAACTTCTGGAAGAGGGCGTGGAGCGGATATCCTCCAATGAGCTCAGTGAGAAAATGCGGGTAACCGCTTCTCAAATCCGCCAGGACTTGAATAATTTCGGTGGTTTCGGACAGCAGGGATATGGTTATAATGTCCCGTATCTGTATGCGGAAATCGGAAAAATACTGGGGCTTGACAAGACACACCATATGATCATTATCGGTGCCGGAAATCTTGGACAGGCTCTGGCTAATTATGTAAAATTTGAAAAAAGAGGATTTAAAATTGTAGGGATTTTTGATGTAAATCCAGTGCTGAAGGGGATTTCTATTCGGGGAAATGAAATCCGTATGATGGAGGAACTTCCCCAGTTTCTGGAAACCCATGACGTTCAGATAGCAGCTCTGACACTGCCTAAGAATAACGCGGCGGAAACCGCAGATTTTCTGGTGCAGCATGGGATAAAGGCCATCTGGAATTTTGCACATCTGGATCTGGATGTGCCGGAGGATGTAATCGTAGAGAATGTACATTTGTCCGAAAGTCTTATGCGTCTCTCTTATAATCTGAACTGTTATGTATCGGAACACAAAGATAAGAAATAGGAGGAGCAAACTGCTGTAAAAGAAATTTTGCGGCAGTTTTTTCTGTAAAAATATGAAGTCTGAGAAATTTTTCAGAAGGTAAAAAAGGAAAAGGCGGTGTTACAGATGGAACTGCTGGTGACAGGAAACCAGATGAAAAAACTGGATACATTTACGATTCAGGAGATGGGCGTGCCGTCTCTTGTTCTTATGGAGCGGGCAGGACTTGCAGTATATGACGAAATGCTGAGAAAAGGATTTCCTTTAACCAGGACACTGGTTCTCTGCGGAGGAGGAAATAATGGAGCAGACGGAGTGGTCATAGCCCGCCTTCTTTTTCTGGCAGGCTATGATGTAGATGTCTGTATTTTAGGAAATCCCGGTCATTTTACAGAAGAAATGAAGAAACAGATAGATATTGGAAAAAATTATGGTATTTCCTTTGTCAAGACTTTTATTCCCAATGAATATACTACTATAGTAGATGCTGTCCTTGGAGTGGGACTGTCCAGGGAGGTATCAGGAAAATACAAAGATGCCATCCTTCTGATTAATGATTGCCAGGGAAAGGTAGTGTCTGTGGACATCCCTTCTGGAATCAGCGCAGACACCGGAGCTGTGCTGGGCGCAGCAGTAAAAGCAGATTTGACGGTGACATTTGGATATAGAAAAGCCGGATTATGTTTTTATCCGGGAGCGGCATATGCCGGAAAGATCATTGTTGCAGACGTAGGAATATATAAAGACAAAAGAGCTGTTTTAAAGCCGGAACTTTGTGCCTGTACTTTTCAGGATCTTCAGAAACTGAAAAGGATGCCTGAGGGAAACAAGGGAAGTTTCGGTAAGATTTTTCTTGTGGCCGGGAGCCGGGATATTTTCGGGGCAGCTTATTTAAGCGGTTATGGAGCCATGAAGACTGGAGCAGGAATGCTCAAAGTATGTACTGCAAGAGAAAACCGGCAGATGTTTTCCTGCTTTCCAGAGGCCATGCTCCAGGTATATGATGAAAATACGGATTTAGAGGCAATGATGAAAGAAGGAATGGACTGGGCAGACGTATACGGCATTGGACCGGGGATTGGAACAGGACCTCTTGCAGAAGCTCTTCTGGAAATCCTTCTTGCAAATGGGAAAAAGCCTTTGGTCATTGATGCAGATGGCATTAATCTTCTAAGAGGAAGGAAAGAGCTTCTCAAAAATTATCCGGGAGGAACCATTCTTACGCCTCATCTGGGGGAATTTTCCAGACTTACAGGAGTATCTGTTGAAGAATGGAAAAAGAATCCCATAGAGATTACAGGAAAGACAGCAGAGGAGCTTCATACAGTGCTTATATGCAAAGACGCCAGAACAGTTATCGCTGAAAATCAGGAAAAAGTCTGTATCAATCTTTCGGGAAATGACGGCATGGCTACTGCAGGCAGCGGAGACGTACTGACGGGAATTCTTCTGAGCGTACTTGCTCAGAGAAAGGGAGAACTTTTTGGGAGCGCATGTCTGGGAGTATATCTCCATGGGGTGGCCGGGGATCTGGCAGCTGAGAAAAAAGGACGTGCCGGTATGCTGGCGAAGGACATTGCCCAGGCGGCAGCCAGTATTTTAAATGAACTTTAAAGAGAGGGCAGACAGATGAGATTACCAAGCAGAATCCAGGCGGATATTAATCTGGATGCATTTACTTTTAATTTGACAAGTATTAAGCAAAATCTGAAAAAGGAAACCAAGATCATTACTGTATTGAAAGCAGACGGATATGGGCATGGGGCATTGCCTCTTGCCAGAGAAGCGGTGAAAGACTCAAGGGTCTGGGGAATCGCTGTGGCAACGGTAGAAGAGGCAGAGGAACTTTACCAGGGAGGAATCCGTAAACCTCTGCTGATCCTGGGATATACCTACGAAGAAGATTATGAGCGGATAGTCAGAGAAGATTTCCGCCCTACAGTGTTTAAACTGTCCATGGCGAAAAAACTGTCTCAGATTGCTGTAAAAAACCACAGGACGGTAAAAATCCATATAAAGGTTGATACTGGAATGAGCCGGATCGGATATAGAGACCCGGAAGAAGCAGTGCCGGAAATCCTGGAAATTTCCCGTCTTCCGGGAATAGAGATAGAAGGACTGTTTACACATTTTGCAAGAGCTGATGAAAAAGAGACGGAGCCTGCCTATGAGCAGCTGAGAAAGTATGAAAGTTTCCGGAAGACTTTAGAAGAGCAGAAGCTGCATATACCTGTTTGCCACTGTTCTAATAGTGCCGGAATCATTCGTATGCCCGAGGCAAACCTGGACGCAGTGCGTGCCGGGATCATTCTCTATGGACTTTATCCTTCAGAAGATGTGGAGAGGGAACCAGTTCCTCTGAAACCGCTGATGGAGCTGAAAAGTCATATTGCGTACATAAAAACAGTGGAGGCTGGTGTTCAGATCAGCTATGGGGGAACCTTTACTACCCAGAGGGAAACCAGGGTGGCAACGATTCCCGTAGGATATGCAGACGGCTATGCCAGAGGTCTTTCTAATAAGGGAAGCGTCTTAATACGGGGAAAGAGAGCTCCCATTCTGGGGAGAGTCTGCATGGATCAGTTTATGGTAGATGTGACAGATATTCCCCAGGCAAAAGAATTGGATGAAGTCGTGCTTCTGGGCAGAAGTGGAGAGGAACAGATTACCATGGAAGAGCTGGGTGAGCTGTCCGGCAGATTTAATTATGAGTTTGCCTGCTGCATCAGTAAAAGGGTGCCCAGGATTTATTTTAAGGACGGACAGGTGATGGAATAAAGATACCTTGGATAATACATGAATACACACAGAAAAACTGGGCAGAATTATATCAGAAGAGAGAATGAAAATCTCTCATTAAATATCGGAGTGTGAAATCTGTGGTTATCAAACGAGGTGACATTTTTTACGCTGATCTGCGTCCGGTAGTGGGCAGTGAGCAGGGAGGCGTTCGTCCTGTTCTGATCATTCAGAACGATGTAGGAAACAAACATAGCCCCACAGTAATCTGTGCGGCGATTACTTCCAGGATGAATAAAGCCAAACTGCCTACCCATATAGAGATTGATGCGTCTTCCTATGCAATTGTAAAGGATTCCGTGATCTTGCTGGAGCAGCTTCGGACTATTGACAAACGAAGACTAAAAGATAAGGTATGCCATTTAGATGCAGAAATCCTGCAGAAGGTCAATCATGCCCTGTGCATCAGCCTGGAGCTTCCTACATAATCAGTCCTTCCAGGCTTTTTCCAGGGAAATCTTGACGAACGTTAGAGAAAATGGTATTTTAATTCTGTGGGCCTTGGGCCCGGCAGTGAAAAACACAGGAAGAAAGAAGGAATAGAAAAGATTTATGGATGACAGCAGTGGCCCTTTATGGGCTCTCATATTTTTTGTCTTGTTTATTATCATTAACGGAGTGCTTTATGGATTCGGTTCTGCGGTACAGAAAGTGAGCCAGAGCGAAATAGAGAAAAGAGCAAAAGAAGATGGCGATAAAAAATCTGTCTGGCTTTTAAAAGCCATGAACCATCCGGTTCCTATTGTGAATACGATTCTCACTACGGCCACGCTTCTGAGTATTCTTACCGGATATATAGGAATCAGAGGAATCACGCCCTATGTGTATGGAGGATGCAGCCAGATTGTCAGGCTAGCCGGGATTGAAATCCCTGCCCAGGCAACTATGGTGGTCTCTGTTGTGCTTGTGGTGATTTTCGCCTTGATGCTTCTGGTGTCCTTAGGTGTGGTCTCTGCGAAAAAAATTTTTGTCAGTAACCCGGACAGGTGGGTATATCGGACAGCCGGAATCGTCCGTTTTTTTGTGAAACTTTTTTCACCGCTGACTTTTGTGATACTGAAGATTTCCAATGGTGTTGTACGCCTCTTTGGCGTGGATCCTCACCATCATGAGGACAAGGTAACAGAGGAAGAGATTATTTCTATGGTAGACGATGCCCATGAGAAAGGGGTCATTGAAGAAAATGAAGCGGAAATGATTCAAAATATCATGGAGTTTTCCGAGACAGAGGCTCAGGATATCATGACCCACAGAAAGAATATCCACGGGCTGGAGGAAAATACTACTTTGAGAGAGGCTCTGGAGTTTATGCTGGATAACAGCAATTCCAGATATCCGGTGTATAGGGAAGACATTGATAATATTGTGGGAATTCTTCATTTAAAGGATGCAATGAGACGGATGGCTGATCCAGATTACGGGGAAATGGCGATAAAATCCATTCCCGACCTTATCAGAGAGGCTTCCTATATTCCAGAGACCAGGAATATAAACGACCTGTTTAAGGCTATGCAGGCAAAGAAAATACATATGACCATTGTAGTGGATGAGTATGGACAGACAGCGGGCCTTGTAACAATGGAAGACATTCTGGAGGAAATCGTAGGAAATATTCTGGACGAATACGATGAGGAAGAACAGTTTATCCATGTGCAGACAGATGATTCTCTGATCATGGAAGGCTTTACTCCTCTGGAACAGGTAGATGAAGTTTTGGGCTCAGATTTTGACGAAGCAGATGAATTTGATACTCTTAACGGATATCTCACTTCTCTGTTAGGTCATGTACCCAATATGGAAGAGGATAAGGAGATCAAGACAAAAGGTTATCTATTCACCATTCTTGCAGTGGAGAATAATACAATACAAAAGGTACGGGTGGACAAGCTGCCCGAAGAAGAAAAAGGAGAAGAAACATGTCAGGACATTCAAAATTCGCAAACATAAAACATAAAAAGGAGAAAAATGATGCAAAAAAGGGAAAAATCTTTACAGTTATCGGACGAGAAATCGTAGTGGCTGTTAAAGAAGGGGGCCCGGACCCTGCAAATAACAGTAAACTGAGAGATGTAATCGCAAAGGCAAAAGCTAACAACATGCCTAATGATACCATTGAGAGAGGTATTAAGAAAGCAGCAGGCGATGCCAATGCAGATAATTTTGAGAAGCTTACTTACGAAGGCTATGGCCCCAGCGGTGTTGCTATTATCGTGGAGACTCTTACAGACAATAAAAACCGTACAGCAGGAAATGTTAGAAGTGCCTTTACAAAGGGAAGCGGAAATATCGGCACACCAGGCTCTGTATCTTTCATGTTCGACAAAAAAGGACAGATTATCATTGACAAAGAAGAATGTGAGATGGATGCAGACGACCTTATGATGACTGCTCTGGATGCAGGAGCTGAAGATTTTTCTGAAGAGGAAGACAGTTATGAGATCATTACCGACCCAGATGAATTCAGCAAAGTAAGAGAAGCCCTTGAGGCAGCAGGCATTCCTATGGCAGAAGCCCAGGTAGCCATGATCCCGCAGAATTATGTAACTCTTACAGACGAGCAGGATATTAAAAATCTTCAGAAAACACTGGATCTTCTTGAAGATGATGATGACGTAACAGATGTGTGGAACAACTGGGACGGAGAATAAAATCAATTAGTATACACATAATACCTCCAGAGAATGAAACTGGAGGTATTTTTATGTCTGAAGAGAAAGAAGAAAAGCTGGAGGCTGCTCAGGAGCAGGATCGACAGATACAAGAACTTGGAGCAGCCATGCTGGAAGAAAATGATAAAAAATATCACATCCAGCTGTTGACGATTATTGGGGAGGTAGAAGGACACGAGTGCCTTCCTAATAACAGTAAGACCACAAAATATGAGCATATTCTTCCAAAACTGGCGGTAATCGAAGACAGCACAGAGACAGATGGTCTTCTGATCTTACTGAATACAGTGGGAGGAGATGTGGAAGCGGGATTGGCTATTGCAGAGATGATCGCATCTCTCAGCAAGCCTACAGTTTCCCTGGTTCTGGGAGGAGGCCATTCTATAGGAGTGCCTATGGCAGTTTCAGCAGACTATTCTTTTATTGTGCCCAGCGCCACTATGGTGATCCACCCGGTACGGAGCAGCGGCATGTTTATCGGTGTTATGCAGACGTATCGGAATATGGAAAAAATTCAGGACAGGATTACCAGATTTATTGCAGACCATTCCAAGATGAAACAAGAGAGGATAGAGGAACTGATGCTGGATACTTCTCAGCTGGTCAAAGATGTAGGAACTATGTTGGAGGGAGAGGAAGCAGTCAGAGAGGGACTGATTGACGAAACCGGAGGAATCAAAGAGGCCATGGAGAAGCTCTATGAACTCATTGAAAAAAGAAAGAACATATGATAAAATAAGCTGTTGATAATAAGAAAATACAAATGAAGAGGTTAGGATAATGACGATAATTGAAGCATTGCTTCTGGGACTTGTCCAGGGAATCACAGAATTTATCCCTGTGAGCAGTTCCGGCCATCTGGCAATCATAGAAAACCTGTTAAATATTAGCCGGGAGGCAGGTCTTCCCTTTGCAGCAGCTGTCCATTTAGCTACAGTGGCAGCGGTAGTGGCAGCACTGCGCAGAGAGATAAAAAAACTTCTGATGGAATTTTGCAGAAGTCTTTACGATGGATATGAGAATATAAGGACTTATTTTCATAACAGGCATGAGAAAGACGCCAGAAGGTATAAGAAGATCATTTCCAACAATTATAGAAAACTGTTTCTGCTGATCGTAATCGCAGCCATTCCCACAGCTGTAGAGGGTTTTCTTCTCCAGGATATGGCGGAGCTGGCCAGCGGCAATCTCCTGGCACCGGGTATCGGGCTTTTTATTACAGGAATCCTGCTCCTGGTGGCTGATTTCTTCCCGAAAGGGAAAAAAATCCCAAGGGATATCAGTTATTCTACGGCTTTTGTCATAGGAATCCTTCAAGGGCTGACTGTGCTGCCGGGAGTTTCCAGGCTGGGGGTTACTCTGGCTGTCTGTCTGGCCTATGGATTTCAGAGAAAGTTTGCCGTAAAGTATACATTCCTTCTGTCTGTTCCGGTGATCATCGGAGCTTTTCTTCTGGAATGTATTCATCTGGCGGGAAATCCAGTGAGCCTGTCAGTATGGGCCTGTTATGGGGCAGGAGCAGTCTTTGCAGGAATTGCAGGCTATTTCTGTATTGGAAAGATGCTGAAGATCCTGCAGAATAAGAGGTTTTATGGTTTTTCTATTTACTGTTTTATCATTGGTGCAGCGGCAATTGCGGGGAGTTTTTTAATCGCATAACGTTGGACAAGACAATATCAAGGGGAGAATAAGGATGGCAGCAAAAAAAGGCGCTACAGGAAGGAAAAAAAGAAAGTCTACAGCCAGAAAAACGCAGACAAAGAAGAGACAGACAGTTGAGAACCGGAGCATGGAAACAGAGATCATCCTCTGGATTGTGCTGGCGCTGTCAGTGGTTCTCCTTGTCAGCAATTTTGGCATAGGAGGAGCCGTAGGAAATGCTTTTAGCAGTTTTTTCTTCGGATTGGTAGGGGTAGTGTGCTATGCCCTTCCTTTTTTTCTGTTTTTAGGTACGGCTTTTGTAATCTCAAACAGCAGAAATCCCAGAGCCTATCGAAAGATGGCAGGATTTGCCCTGCTGTTTATTACAGTATGCATGCTTATGCAGATGATTACAGAAGGAGAAGTGCTGGAGGATAATCTGTGGAATTATTTTAATATATCAGCGGAATATAAAACTGGTGGTGGAATCCTGGGAGGAGTTCTGTGCCGCTTTTCTGTGATTGCCTTCGGGTCTGCAGGCACCTATGCGATTATTGTGGCTGCATTGATGATTTCTCTGGTATTAATTACCCAGAAATCGGTTTTCGACATGATACGAAAATTTACCATGGCTCTTTATCAGGGGGCTGCCAGAAGACAGGAAGAGCGGAAAGAAGCGGAAAAACTCCGGAGAGAGGAAGCGGAAAAGCAGGAAGAACTGGAAGAAAAACGAAAACACCGCAGAGAGAGGTCTGCCCAGGAAACTGAAAAAGTCCGAAAAGATTCCAGAAGAAGGAAAAATAAAGATGATTCTCAGGCAGAAAAGCCAAGGATGCCTTTCGTGGAAGAAAGATCAGAAAAAGAGGAAAAGACGGTACTGGAAGAAGAAAAACCATTTGTTCCGGAGAAAGCTTTCCCTATCCATCGTTCAGACCGTCTGGTTCAGGACCTGGAAGAAATCGCGGCAGCTGAAGATGAACAGGAACTCCAGAATGAAGAAGGAAAAGAGGATAAAAGCAGAAAAAATCCCAAATCTTCTCCTGAGGAAATCCGTCAGGGTGTAGATGAAGTAAAAAATCAAATAGAGACCAGAGAGACAGAAAAGAAAAAAGAATATAAATATCCTCCAGTGTCTCTTTTAAAGAAAGGGAAAAACGGCGGCGGAGATTCTAATGCCCATCTCCGGGAAACAGCGGGAAAACTCCAGGAAACCTTACATAATTTCGGCGTAAATGTGACCATTACCGACGTGAGCTGCGGTCCTACGGTAACCCGGTATGAACTGCAGCCGGAACAGGGTGTAAAAGTCAGCAAGATCGTCAGTCTGACAGACGATATTAAGCTGAATCTGGCTGCTACAGATATCCGTATCGAGGCGCCCATACCGGGTAAGGCAGCAGTGGGGATTGAGGTACCAAATGAAAATAACAGTACGGTTATGCTTCGGGACCTTATTCAGTCTGAAGCATTTAAAAACTGTCCTTCCAAGCTGGCTTTTGCAGCAGGAAAGGATATCGGAGGCCGTCCGGTGATCGCAGATATTGCAAAGATGCCTCATCTCCTTATCGCAGGGGCTACCGGCTCCGGTAAATCTGTATGTATCAATACGATTATCGTCAGCCTTCTTTACAAAGCCTCCCCCGATGAGGTAAAATTAATTATGATAGACCCTAAAGTGGTAGAACTAAGCGCATATAACGGAATTCCTCATCTGTTTATTCCGGTTGTGACAGATCCGAAGAAAGCAGCCGGAGCCCTGAATTGGGCTGTAGCAGAGATGATGGAACGATATGATAAGTTTGCCCAGTATAATGTCAGAGATCTGAAAGGTTATAACGCCAAGGTAGAGAATCTGAAGGATATAGAGGATGAAAATAAGCCCAAGAAACTTTCTCAGATCGTTATTATCGTAGATGAGCTGGCTGACCTGATGATGGTGGCGCCAGGAGAGGTTGAGGACGCGATATGCCGTCTTGCTCAGCTTGCCAGAGCAGCAGGAATCCATCTGATCATTGCAACTCAGCGCCCTTCTGTAAATGTTATTACAGGACTGATCAAAGCCAATATGCCATCCAGGATTGCTTTTTCTGTATCTTCTGGCGTGGATTCCAGAACAATCCTGGATATGAATGGGGCAGAAAAGCTGCTGGGCAAGGGTGATATGCTGTTTTATCCTCAGGGCTATCAGAAACCGGCCAGAGTCCAGGGTGCCTTTGTATCAGACCAGGAGGTAGCTGCTGTGGTGAATTTCCTGTCATCCCAGCACCCTGAGGCAGAATATGACCGGGAAATTCAGCAGAAGATTGAAGCTGCGAAGGATACAGCATCTCAAACCAGCCAGGGAGGCAGTGAAAGAGACGCTTATTTTACAGATGCAGGGAAATTTATCATTGAAAAGGACAAGGCTTCTATAGGTATGCTTCAGAGAGCTTTCAAAATCGGTTTTAACCGGGCTGCCCGGATCATGGATCAGCTGTGTGACGCAGGAGTAGTCGGCGAGGAAGAAGGTACGAAGCCCAGGAAGGTCCTGATGTCCATGGAGCAATTTGAACAATATATAGAGGAATATTTATAATAAGAATGAGGATTTGATATAGATGAAGTGTGGAAACTGTGGTGCAGATTTGGAAGAAGGAACCCTGTTTTGTCCTGTATGCGGAAAGGAAGTTCAGTGGGTGCCGGAGTACAATACACTGGAGACCCTCATTAAGCAGAGAGAGCTTGAAGAGCGGGAAAAGAAACGCAGGGAAATGGAGGCCAGAAAGGAAAGAGAGAAAGAAGAGAGAAAAGCGGAACTGGAGAGGAAAAAGAAAAAGCATAAACGGCAGGTGATTGCCGGCGTGGCAGGAGGCATTATAGTTCTGGGTATCGCTGCTTTTGGATTTATCTATCAGACACAGATAAACTCTTTTGACCATCAGATGAGCCAGGCAGAAACGGCCTATAGAGAGGGCGATTATGACAGTGCTCTTCAATATATAGCCAGGGCCCGGGAATTGGAACCAGACAATCCGGAAGCCGAGATCCTGGAGGCCAGGATTTATGTGCGGGATAACAACGAGTCAGCCGCTCAGTCAATTCTCCTTTCAGTGATCCAGGAGAATCCGGATAATACAACGGCCTATGGAGAACTTTTAAGACTTTATGAACAACAGGGAGAATATACGGCTATCCGTGATCTTATGAACCAGGCCAGTGACAATATGAGAGAAATTTATCAGAACTATGTATGCTCCCTTCCAGAAATTTCTCAGGAGGGAGGTTCCTACAGTGAAGAAGTGACGATTGAAATTTCCAATATCCCTTCGGGAACAACTGTGTATTATACCCTGGACGGTTCTGACCCGGACCAGGACAGTGAAAGATATGAAGAGCCTGTAGAGCTGACTGAAGAGGGGACGTTTACTTTCAAATATATTGCCTATAATGAAAAATCAGTTCCAAGCGATATAGGAGAGGAAGAATATGTTATCAGCTTTGACGCTCCGGAGCGGCCCAAAATCGCACCGGTATCAGGTATGTATGAATATCAGGAAAATATCATTGTAACTGCTCCTGAGGGCTGTACGGTGTATTATGCTTTTGATGAAACACCTACAGTAGACAGTACGGAGTATACCGGGCCTGTAGCTATGCCTCAGGGAGAACATACTTTTTCCGCTATTGCCGTAGACAGCCGGGGGAAAAAGAGTCCTGTAGCCAGTGAAGTATATGTATATTACGGATATTAGGGGAAAAACCGCCTATTATAGAGGCAGATTGCACAAAATTCACTGCTTTAACGAGAAAGTGGATTGAATTTTTATGCGGTTTGTCTTATACTAACATGTAGCAATCATAACAATATATCGACAAAAGCCAAAAGAAAGCAGATTTTTGCTGGAAGGTCAGCAGATAAGCCGATATTTTGTAAGAATATGAGGAGGAGACTATGTATAAGATTCTAAAAGCACAACAGCTTAATGAGGTTGTTTATCTCATGGATGTAGAAGCGCCTATGGTTGCAAAGCATTGTATGCCGGGCCAGTTTGTCATTGTTAAATTAGATGACAAGGGTGAAAGGATTCCTTTGACCATTTGTGATTATGACAGAGAGGCGGGTACGATCACGATTGTATTCCAGCCGGTGGGAGCCTCCACAGAGAAATTTACAAAACTTAAGGCAGGAGACGCTTTCGAGGATTTTGTTGGTCCTCTGGGATGTCCATCTGAGCTTGTAAATGAAGATATAGAGGATTTGAAGAAAGAAAAACTTCTGTTTGTTGCCGGCGGTGTAGGTACTGCACCTGTTTATCCTCAGGTGAAATGGCTGCATGAACAGGGAATTGAAGCGGATGTTATCGTAGGAGCCAAGACAAAAGACCTGATCATTCTGGAAAAGGAAATGGAAGCTGTAGCAGGAAATTTATATATTACCACAGATGACGGTTCCTATGGCCGCAGCGGTATGGTTACTAAAGTTATCGACGACCTTATGGCAGAAGGTAAGACTTATACAAAATGTATATCCATCGGTCCTATGATCATGATGAAATTCTGTTGTCTGACTACTCAGAAATACAATATTCCGACTATCGTATCCATGAATCCTATCATGGTAGATGGTACAGGAATGTGCGGCGCCTGTCGTGTGATCGTAGGCGGAGAAGTGAAATTTGCCTGTGTAGACGGCCCTGAATTTGACGGACATAAGATTGACTGGGATCTTGCAATGAAGAGACAGCAGATGTATAAGACTGAGGAAGGAAGAGCATTGCTGAAAGAGCGTGAGGGAGATACTCATCACGGCGGATGCGGAAACTGCGGAGGTGACGAATAATGGGTAACGTATTAGAAAAAGTACCTGTCAGAGAACAGGATCCAAAGGTAAGAGCCACAAATTTTGAAGAGGTTTGTCTCGGATATAATAAAGAAGAAGCTATGGAAGAGGCGGCTCGCTGCCTGAACTGTAAAAACGCTAAATGTATCAAGGGATGTCCTGTTTCAATTAATATCCCTGCTTTTGTTCATGAAGTGAAGGAAGGCAATTTTGAAGAAGCGTACAAAGTGATCAACCAGTCCAGCGCACTTCCTGCTGTATGCGGACGTGTATGTCCCCAGGAAACCCAGTGTGAGGGCGTCTGCATCAGAGGCGTAAAGGGCGAGGCTGTGTCTATTGGAAAGCTGGAACGTTTTGTAGCTGACTGGGCAAAGGAAAACGGTATCAAGCCGGAAGCTCCTGCTGAGAAGAACGGCCATAAAATAGCCGTGATCGGTTCCGGTCCTTCCGGACTTACCTGTGCAGGTGACCTTGCAAAACTGGGATATGATGTAACTATTTTTGAAGCTCTTCATCAGCCGGGAGGAGTTCTGGTATACGGTATTCCGGAGTTCCGTCTTCCAAAAGATAAAGTAGTAAAAGAAGAAGTGGAAAACGTAAAATCTCTTGGCGTTAAGATAGAGACCAACGTAATCATCGGTAAGTCTACTACTATCGATGAGCTGCTGGAAAAGGGCGGCTTCGAAGCGGTATTTATCGGCTCAGGAGCAGGTCTTCCTATGTTTATGGGAATTCCGGGGGAAGTATCCAATGGAGTCTTCTCTGCAAACGAATACCTTACAAGAAGCAATCTGATGAAAGCTTTCCGTGAGGATTACGATACACCGATCAAGACAGGAAAGAAAGTTGTGGTAGTAGGCGGCGGAAACGTTGCTATGGACGCTGCCAGAACAGCTCTCCGTCTGGGTGCAGAGGTACATATCGTATACAGAAGAAGTGAAGAAGAACTTCCGGCCAGAAGAGAAGAAGTTCACCATGCAAAAGAAGAGGGTGTGATTTTTGACCTTCTTACAAACCCTGTAGAAATCATTCCAGATGAAAACGGCTGGGTGAAAGCAATCAAGTGTGTGCGTATGGAACTGGGAGAGCCAGATGCTTCTGGAAGAAGACGTCCGGTAGTTATCGAAGGTTCTGAATTTACCATGGAAGCAGACACTGTGATCATGTCCCTGGGAACTTCACCAAACCCACTGATTTCCTCTACAACAATCGGTCTGGATATTAACAGAAGAAAATGTATCATTGCCGATGAGGAAAACGGCAAGACTTCTAAAGAAGGCGTATTTGCAGGCGGTGACGCCGTAACAGGAGCTGCTACAGTTATCCTGGCTATGGGCGCTGGAAAGGCTGCTGCAAAAGGTATTGATGAATTTATCAAAAACAGAAAATAAAATTAAACAGATTTAAATCTGTAAAATAGGGGAACTGCTGTATGAACAACATTAAGAGATTGATGTTGACGCAGCAGTTCCCTTTTTATGCAGGAAAAAATCAGGACAACTTCGACAATTTATAAATATGCATTTAAATGTATAAAAGGAAATTATAAATATGAATTGCATATATCGGAGGAATAACTTAGAATATAAGAAAGATTTTCAGATAACGCATCATGATCTATAAAGGAGATATAGTATGTCGGAATGCAGAAACGAGACGTCTTACTCTGTTACCCAGTGGGTCAGGGAAGAATTGGAGAAAAATACAGATCCAGACTATCGGGAGTTCCATAAATCCTTAGTTCCGGGAATGGGAAACTTTTTGGGAGTTCGTGTACCTCAGCTCCGTAGGATCAGCAAAAAGGCAGCCAGAGAGGACTACTGGAGCTTTACAAAAGAGGCAGATCCAGAGATCTATGAGGAGTTGATGATCAGGGGAATGATGATTGGATATGCCAGATTAAGTAGAGAAGAGCGTTGCCGGGAGCTGGAGGCTTTTGTGCCGTATATCAACAACTGGGCCATCTGTGACTGCTGCTGCGCCACTTATAAGTTCATGGAAAAAGACCAGGAGGAGTGGTTTGCCTTTTTAGAACTATATGCAGACAGTGTACAGGAGTATGAAATACGTTTTGCGTTGGTTTCTATCCTTGATTTTTTTATCAACGAGGAGTATATAGACCGGGTTCTGGAAATTCTGGGGAAAGTACATCATGAAGGATATTATGTGAAAATGGCGGCAGCCTGGGCAGTTTCTGTCTGCTATGTGAAATTTCCAGAGAAGACGGAAGTCTTTCTCCGCAAAAATCTTCTGGACGACTTTACTCACAATAAGGCGATCCAGAAAATCCGGGAGTCCTATCGGGTTTCAAAGGAAGACAAAGAAAGATTAAAAGAACTGAGGAGGGAGAGAGTTTCCTATGAAAGCGGAAGTAAATGACAAAATTAGAATTATCAATAAAATGAATGACTGGTCTATGGAGTACCAGGAAGGAGATATTTTTACAGTAGAGAGCACCTGGTATGGAGGCGTCAACGTGACCAGCAAGACCGGAGTGCCGATTTCCCTGGATGAAGTAGAATATGAGGTGATGAAAACAGAAGATTCGTCGGGAGTTTCGGGGAAAGAAGAGAAAAAGGTCCTGCTCCATGCAGATACGAAAAAGGGACTTATACGAGCACTGAAAGCCGGAGCAGAGCTGTTCTGTGCATGGGAACAGGAAGGCCAGCCGGGAAAGATTCAGATCCTGGCAGAGGATCAGGCAGTCTGTGGCTGCAGGGACAGGGAAGAAATCGGAGAGAAGATAAAAGAGCTGACAGGAAAAGGAGGTCGTATCCTGGTCTGCAAAAAGTCTATGGCAGAGTGCGGTACAGAAGAACAGGAACTGCCAGGAGGTGCAGAGACTGTTCCCTGGGGAATTTCAGAGCTGCTCCAGAAACAGGCAGAAGGATATCTTTATATAAAGTTTTAGGAAGGAACGGAAATCATGAAGATTACCATTGTAACTGTTGGAAAAATCAAAGAAAAATATCTCCGGGACGCTGTAGATGAATATACAAAACGTCTGAGTAAATACTGCAGGCTGGAAATTATTCAGGTGGCAGATGAAAAGACGCCGGAGAATGCCAGCGAGACAGTGGAGAACCAGATACGCCAGAAAGAAGGAGAACGGATTTTAAAGTATCTGAAAGAGGATGCTTACGTCATCACATTGGAAATTGGCGGAAAGATGCTGGATTCCGTAGAATTTTCCAAGAAGATAGAAAATCTGGGGATTCAGGGGAAGAGCCATCTTATCTTTGTCATCGGCGGTTCCATCGGCCTGGGCCAGGAGGTGTTGAAGCGCTCCGACTATGGGCTCAGCTTTTCTAAGATGACCTTTCCACATCAGCTTATGCGGGTCATATTGCTGGAACAGATATACAGAGGGTACCGTATTATGGCGGGAGAGCCGTATCATAAGTAAGGGCGGCTTTATAGCCTGACATCCTTACTATTTTGAGGAGATAACTTTATGAGAAAATTATGCTCAGAAGCAGAAAAAATTATGACTGAACGTTTTGGAAAAGACACAGTGATTGCATTAGCGACGGTGGAACAGGAAGTGCCGTATGTACGGAAGGTAAATGCTTATTATGAGGATGGTTCATTTTATATCATTACATATGCACTTTCTAATAAAATAAAACAAATAGAAAAGAACCCAAATGTTGCGATAGCAGGTGAATGGTTTACCGCACACGGAAAGGGTAAGAATTTAGGGTATTTCGGAAAAGAAGAAAATCGTACAATTGCTGAGAAACTGAAAATTGTTTTTGCCCAATGGATTGATAATGGACATAATGATTTTGATGATGAAAACACTATAATTTTATGTGTGGAATTAACGGACGGACTGTTACTTTCACATGGAACAAGATATGAGTTTTAAACTTTGAATTCCCATTTATCTTATGCGGCATGTTGATGTGAAAAAGATCACTACAAAGAAATGAGGGAGGTATTGTAAAATGACGAGAGAGGAGTATGTGGAAAAAATGAAGAAGGACGATGACTGGGCACCCGGCTGGGATGCAATCGACAGAGAGTTTGACCGGCTGTATCCCGGACAAGAACCTGCTCATTACGGTACAAATATCCACGCAAGAGCGATTTTCGGAGGCGATAATTATCTTGACGGATATTCTATTTATGAATCTCAGAAAGGCTATCAGCATATAGTCACATACGGAATGAGCGAGCTCTATGCGGAGGAAGAGGCCTTTGGAGGAGAGTACAGCAGATGGGGATATGAGATGACTATAAAGCTTAAAGAAAACAGTGCGGAAGATTGTTTATGGGCACTGGATATGCTGTCAAATCTTGCACGATATACATACACAACCGAAAGATTTTTTGAAGCGGGCGAATGTGTGCCAGGAAACGGAACTTCTCTTCACATAGGGACGGAGTCGCTCATAACAGCACTTCTTATTGTGAATGATACCTCTGCGCAGACTCTGGATACACTGCATGGTAAAGTGGAATTTCTTCAGTTTGTGGGAATAACAGAGTCAGAGCTGGATGCGATTAGAGAAGACAGCAGTAATATTTCCCTTCTGGTAGAGAAGATGAAGAAGGATAACCCGGAACTGATAACGGATATGAAGAGAAAAAAATCTTATTTATAGAAGAATGCAGGCGGAAGGATGATTATTCCAAAAGTATTAAATTCAGAGATGGATGCCTGTGGAGAAAAAAGAAAGAATTGCTTAATTTATTAAAACCGCGTTCGGATATGCTATAGAGCGATATATCATAAATAATTGCAGCAGGGAAGTGGAAATGTTATTATGCGTTGCTTGCGGCAATGGGCAGTTTTTCGTACAATTGTGACAACAATTGAAAGAAGGGAGGTTGGATTTCATGCTAAATGAAAACATTAAAGCAATCAGAAAATCAAAGGGTCTGTCACAGGAAGAACTTGCTATTAAGCTGCATGTAGTGCGACAAACTATATCCAAATGGGAGCAAGGACTGTCAGTCCCTGATTCGAATATGTTAATCTCTATATCGGAAGTCCTTGAAACGCCTGTAAGCACTTTGCTTGGAGAAACGATTGCTGAGCCGAAAAGAGATGATTTAAAAGCAATTTCTGAAAAACTGGAGGTTATAAATTTACAGCTTGCAAAAAAGGCGGCAGCAAGACGGAAAATGCTTCAGTGGCTATTTATCTTCATTACATGTGGTATAGTGATAATATTTGCAGCTTTACTAGTATTAAATAGTCCATACTTGGGCTGGGATTATAGTGATCCTGAATTAGCTGTTGCCGGAGTGATTTATCACGCAGCTGAATGGCTGTTTGTCAGATTAGCACCGATTATCCTTATAGGGGCAATTGCCGGGATATTTTTGACAAGGAAAAAAGATTGAGCAGTTTGCAGAACATGATCATCTTGACTGGTAAAAAAAGATGTACTATCATCTAATTGGTTGATAGTACATCTTTTTTAAGGAGGGATCAATGTGGATATCACACAGCGTCAGATTACAAAAATAGCCAGGGAGGTGGGGAAGTTTACTTCCCGGATGATGAAAGCAGAAGGGGTCGGCACTGCGGAGTTCGATCTCATTCATGTTGTACGGAAAAGGCCCGGCATCACGCAAGCGGAAATAAGTAAAATCTTAGGGGCAGACAAAGGGGCTGTGGCAAAGCAGACTGCCAATCTGGAGGCAAAGGGTTACCTTCGGAGAGAAAATAATCCGGCAGATGGGCGCAGCCAGCTTATTTTTCCTACGGAGCAGGCCCAGAGCCTGAAAAATTCCAAAGCCCACATTGAGGCTCTGTTTTATGAATGGCTTATTGAACCACTTTCAAAGGAGGAGCAGAAGGAGTTTGCGCATCTGCTGGATATTCTTTATCATCGGTGCAAAGAAGAAAGCAAAGCCGATTTTCCTGAGATGACAGCACGCATAAGGGAGTGTGAGTAATATGGATATGGATGTCAGTCAAAAGAAAAAACATCTGTCCCAGGCAATGGTATTTCTCATTCTGTTTGGAATCGTCAGTCTGTTCTCTGACATGACCCATGAGGGCGCTTCCAGTATCCGGGGAGCGTATTTGTCTGTCATGGGAGCTTCTGCCGGTGCGATTGGCTTTTTCTCCGGTTTGGGAGAACTGGTCGGATATTCTATGCGATATGTATTCGGAAAACTTACGGATAAAACCCGGCAGTATTGGCCGATTACAATCTTTGGCTATGTACTGGATGTGTTGGCAGTGCCGGCATTGGCTCTGGTAGGAGAGCATGGATGGGTATGGGCATGTCTGTTGCTGCTCATTCAGCGGATGGGCAAAGCTATTAAGAAACCGGCAAAAGATACGATTATGTCCTTTGCGGCATCTCAGGAAGGTGTCGGAAAGAGCTTCGGCCTGCAGGAACTGTTAGATCAGATCGGCGCTTTTTTAGGACCGGTACTGCTATACCTGGTAATGCTTTTTCGGACAGAGGGAGATGTCTTTCAGACCTATGCTTTCTGCTTTGGGGTGCTTGCTATTCCTGGTGCTATTACGCTGGTTCTGCTCCTTGTTACCCGGCGCAGATTCCCAAATCCGTAACAATTTGAGCCTGAGCCGAAAGAACACGTTCCTTTCCGCATGAGAAAAAGTTTTGTACTATATATTGCAGGGATCAGCTGTTTTGCTTTTGGATTTATTGACTATTCCCTTATCATTATGCATGTTTCCAGGACTTATACCGGCCTGGCGGCCAGTCTGGCAGAGACATCTTCGCTGGTAACAGAGGGAACGCTTCCTTTGCTTTATGCCGGTGCGATGTTAGTAGATGCTGCAGCCGCTCTTGTATTCGGGCATCTTTATGATAAGATCGGCGTAAAGGCACTGATGATTTCTACGCTGCTTTCCAGTGTGTTTGCTGTTTTTGTATTTTCCATTCACTCTATCCATATGCTCCTGCTGGGTGTAGCTCTTTGGGGAATCGGGATGGGCGCTCAGGAATCTATCCTGAAAGCTGTGGTCACTTCTATGGTTCCTAAAGACTGCCGGGCCACGGGATATGGCATTTTTGAATGTTCCTTTGGTATCTTCTGGTTCCTTGGAAGCTGGATCATGGGTGTGCTTTATGATATGAGCATTCCTGCCATGGTAATTATATCGGTTATTGCACAGTTTGCGGCTATTCCCCTTTACCTTGCTTCAGACAGATGCGCCCGGACTGAGAATATCCATTTAGGCAGCTGATGTTCCGCTCTCTTTTTGCATGAGCGAGAAATAAAATGACAGGGAAATAAACCAATGTTATAATGAAGAAAAAAACAGGCCGACAGTTTGGAATTTGCGGAGGAAACAGAATATGTGGATATGCCCAAAATGCGGGAGGGAGTTTAAAAGAACAAATCAAGGTCATTACTGCGGGAAAGCACCGGAAACAGTATTAGAATATATAAATTCGCAGCCCATAGAGACACGTTCTCATTTAACAGAAATGATGATCATATTACAAAAAAGTGTTCCGTGTGTAAATGAACGTATATTATGGAGTATGCCGTATTATGAGAAAGAAGGAAAATCCATTTCCTTTTCTGCTTGTAAAAAGCACGTCAGCTTTTATGTAGGGATTAAAGCTATTGAAAAGTTTGCACTGGAGTTAGAAGAAGTTGTTACTAAGAAAAATGCAATATATTTTCCTTATGATAGAGAACTACCTGCAAAATTGATTGAAGATATTGCAAAATGGTGTTTAAGCTGATTTGACATATACAATCCAGGAGGTGATCGATTGAAAATAGAAATCGGAAAAGACTTTCCAAAATATTTTAAACCTTCCTATCCGGAAGAATTTGACTTGTTTTCACATTTTGAGGTGACGGCTGGAATACCGACAGTTTTATTTGCAATTACTACATGGAAAGAAAACGGAGAGCCAAATGTTTGCTTTCATTCATGGAGTTGTTTTCATGGAGATAAAACTGCCTTTTTTGCCGTAATGGGGAATCTGTATCAACATACCCATACCTACGCCAATATTCAAAGGGAAAAATGTTTTTGTATAAATTTTCTGCCTATAAGCTATTACGATAAACTGGTAGATACTATTCATCACAACGACATGGAAACCGATGAATTTGCTGTGGGAGGCTTTACACTTTCCAATGGAAAAACGATTCATGCACCGGCTATTCAAGAGGCTTTTATCAATATAGAATGTACCTTGAAAGAGACAAAGGATCTAAGCGGTGCAGGAATTACGGCTATGGTTATCGGACAAGTGCTGCATATTTCTGTAGAAAAAGAATATGCCCAGGGCTATGCACAAAGATATGGAAAAGAAGGCTTTATGATGCTGATACCAGCGCCTCAGGATCTGGTTACCGGCGAGCCAAATCTGTCGGCAATTGGTACAATAAACATTGAAAAATATGATTGACAGTATATAAGACATGAAAAGAAAACGGAAGCTTGGAGGAATTGTTATGAAACGGGAGTTAGGAATTGCACGCTGCGGACTGGCCTGTTGTTTATGTTCTGAAAACGCAGCCTGTTCCGGCTGTGATTCAGGTCAATGTCCGGACAAAGACTGGTGCGAAAACAGAAAATGTTCCATTGCAAAAGAAATCCGGCATTGTTATGAATGCGATGAAGAATGCAGAAAAGGCTTATTAGGTAAAATAAAACCCTACGCTTTTACTTTATTTATGAAAAGATATGGTGAAGAATATCTTTTAGATTGTCTGGAAAGAAATGAGGCCAATGGAATTGTTTACCATCGTGATGGTATAAATGGCGACTATGACGATTTTGAGGATGTGGAAACACTGATAGAATACATAAAAACCGGAAACAGATAAATTTATGGAGATTATTTATGGCAGATTTTGGATTAAATGAAATGTTAATTGATTTGAATGTGTGAAAGGAAATACATATGCCGGCGGTTCGTTCCATTGGTATGCATAGTCACCTGAAGAGCGTTATATCTGGCGAGGATAAACACACATTTATTAGGGAAATTCAAGAAGCTTTTCAGAAAGCTTATATAGAAGATTTAAAAAGTTAGTCGAGGAGAAGAAAGGATGCTTGAGAATTTACCATCGCAATCTGATATGGCAGAATTGCTTGGACAAGCTTTGTTTGAGGTCTGGCAAGAATTATGTTCGGCTATTGAAGAGAAATATGAAATGGAACAAATATGGAACAGGGGCGGTAAGAGCTGGACTTATGAATATAAATACCGCAGAGGCGGTAAGACACTTTGCTGTCTATATGCAAAAAGAAATTGCATTGGATTCATGGTGATATTCGGGAAAGCCGAAAGGGTAAAATTTGAAAATATAAGAGAAACTCTTTCTGAAGTTGTCTGCAGCAAATATGACGAAACTCCCATTTATCGTGATGGAAAATGGGTAATGTTTGAACCGACGAGTACTGCCGAATTTGAGGACTATATGAAATTACTGGCCATTAAAAGAAAACCAAATCGGAAATGATTGATATTACATAAAAATAAAATTTGTGAGGGAAATAAATTGAAATTGAAAAATCCTATGTTAGTAGTGACGGATATAGATAAGTCCGTTCAGTTTTATAAAAAAGTTTTCGGACTCCATGTAATTATGGATTTTGGGGCAAATAAAACTTTAACTGGTGGTTTGGCACTGCAGACTGCTGAAACATATAAAAGGTTTATCGGTACAGATGATATTTCATTTGGCGGCAATAATTTTGAGATTTACTTTGAAGAAGATGATTTTGAGAAGTTTGCCGAAAAGCTGAAAGAATGTGATATTGAATATGTCCACCCTATTATAGAACATTCATGGGGACAACGTGTTGTCCGGTTTTATGACCCGGATAAACATATTATTGAGGTCGGGGAAAATCTGAAAGCAGTGTGTAGACGTTTTTGGGAAAACGGAATGACACCGGAACAAGTAGCAGAGCGCATGGATGTACCTATGAAATTTGTGAATGCCTGTTTGAGAAAAGTCTAATTCACAGAAGATGTGATTTATACGAAAAGCTGGGGTCAAAAATATGAAGGCCGCAAGACAGTGAAACACTGGTTCCGTGAATGGAATACACGGGGAAAGTTATCAGCTGGGAGATAAAACAAAAAAATAAAATTTATGAGATGGACAAACCTGTCTAACTGAAAGAATATAGTATTTTCTCGCTTTATGTCGTGTTCAAAAATGTATGGGAATGGTATTCTGCTGATGAAAGGAGGCAACTAATATGAATCAGATTAAAATCAGCGCTTTTCTGAAAGAGCTCCGAAAAGAAAAGAATCTGACCCAGGAGCAGCTTGCAGAACAGTTAAATGTTTCTGGAAGAACAGTATCACGTTGGGAGACTGGTACAAATATGCCCGATGTAAGCATTTTAGTTGAATTGGCAGAATTCTATAATGTTAGTATCTCGGAAATCATCGACGGAGAGAGGAAAAACGAGAGAATGAATGAAGAAGTAAAAGAGACCGTATTAAAATTGTCAGATTATGCGGAGGCAATCAATCAAAAGATCAAGAAGAGATTATTTGGGTTAACGACTATTGCATTGCTGGGAATGATTGTATTCGTAGTAATTGAAACATTGGGATTAGATACGCCAGGCAGTTTATATGAGCATATAGCAAGCGCAGGGATTGGTTTGGATTTCGGTATGTTAGTTGTTAACGCAATGTATTTGTCTGGTGTTCTCGGAAAGATGAAGGCAAGACGAATGATTCATAGGAATGTTCCAAAAAGATCTTGAAATTTATGAAAGAAAATGACATGGGAGCTTCTGCAGCTGTTTGGAAAAATGCAGATATGTATTTGAAAGTATTCTGCTGATAAGTTCGCAGACAAAAAACTGTCATACAAGTCATACACAGAAAAAGAATAAATATGGGAATAAAAAATAGAAATCCTTGTTTTCGTTTTTCGTTCATATGGTATCCTCCATCCGGTATCCAAAGCTGCGGACTGTTTTCAGACAGGGGGATTATGAAGTTTCTCATGTAACTGTTTTCCACTTATTTTCCATCAGAAATAAAAGAAGATGATACTCTGGCTGGCTTACAGTGATTTCTTCCTGCTGATAATAAACAGCTAATTTTTCTTTATCTATGACCAGGTCGTTGCAAAACAGCTTTGATTCTCTGACTGCATCGGCACCATTCTGAAATCCGGCCACATGCCGTGAGAATCCCCTCGAATAGTCAAAAAGATAATCTGTAAATTGGCCGATCTGATACGGATCCAGCGGCATAGGTCATTTCCCTGACCATCTGGCAGGTTCCAGTCTATCAGAATTAATGTGGAAAGGCGATTTAACAGAGCATGTTTTGCATCTGAAATTATGGAATCATTATATTTCGAAAGAAGCAAGGCAGTAAAGCCATACCTGTTCAATGGAAAATAACTAATTTTTTAACAAAGGAAATGACAGAAGGAGGATGATATAGTATAATGAAAAAATATAAAAGCAAAGATAAAAACGCAACGTATGCAGCAATGTATGCCAGAGCCGGTAGGTAGCCCGGCCGTCCTGTTTGACAGGGTAAGTAACCTGCCCCTCCGGGTTGTCCGTTCTTTGCTCATTTCAATCAACGAAGGAGGGATTGTTATGGGTGAAGTATGGTGCAGACTGATCGTGTGCTTTGAAGATCCATTCTGGGTAGGCGTTTTTGTGCGGATTCAGGATGGAAAACTGGCTGCGGCGAAAGTGACTTTTGGCTCAGAGCCAAAGGACTATGAAGTTTCTGAGTTTATACTGAGACGCTATTACAGTCTGCAATTTAGCCCCGCTGTGGAAACTGCTGTTAAGGAAATGAAAAAGAATCCTAAGAGAATGCAGCGTGATGTAAAGAGACAGATGGAGAATACAGGCATTGGAACAAAATCCCAGCAGGCTCTGAAACTGCAGCAGGAGCAGAACAAAAAAGAACGCAAAGTGAAAAGCCAGGAAAAGAAGCTGGCAGAATCTAAGCGCAGATTTGAAATGAAACAGCAAAAGAAAAAAGAGAAGCACCGGGGCAGATAATGCCCTGGTGTTTCTTGACAAGTCTTATTTTTAGTGAGGGGTACAATGGTAAAAGAAGTGGATCCAAAAGAAACAAGCCGTGCCGTGGCCTATGAGCTTTGGATGAAAGCTCCTAATCCAATGGTGACGTTTTTCAAGACTCTGGATGTGACGAATCTTGTTAAAGTAAGTAAAAAGAGAAAAATGAAGTTTAATATGCTGCTGGATTACTGTATTGGAAAGGCAGCAGCAGGAGTGGAGGAGTTTTATACACTTCCTGTGGGAGACAAACTGCTCCAATATGACCGGATTGCAGTGAATACCATTGTAAAAAACAAAAAGGGAGAGATTAATTCCTGCGATATTTATTATCAGCCGGATTTAGAGGAATATAATAAGCAGTACCTGGAATATACAACCCGGACAGCCCAGAAGTGTCAGGACAGAGATCTGTCAGAAGACTGTATGGTGATCGGCACATCAGCAATCATAGATACGGAAATTGACGGGGCAGTAGGGATGAACAGCGGCATTTTTAACAATCCTTTTATGATCTGGGGCAGATATAAAAAGAAATGGTTCCGATATGAGCTGCCTCTTTCCTTTCAATTTCACCACACACAGATGGACGGGGCCCATGTAGGGGTATTTCTGGCAAATCTGCAAAGAGAGATCAAAGAACTGTGAAAAAGAAAATTGTAATTATTATAGTGATATGTGCAGCTGTTGTTCTGGGCATTTTTCTTTATATGAGTTTCCGGTATCAAAATACTTCTTCGGAACGTCTTCCAGATAGATACAGCCAGGTTATCCCACAGGTCCACAGCATGACAGACAAAGATGGGGACGGCATAGACGACCAGGCGGATATCCTCCAGAGTGCATTGGACTACATTGCTGCTAAGCCTAAATATAAAAGCAAATATTATCAGACGGGCTATCCAGATGACGGCTATGGGGTATGTACAGATTTGGTGGCATTTGCGCTGAAAGGTGCCGGATATGACCTGATGACCTTGGTAGATGAGGATATCAGGGCAGATCAGGAGAGCTACAATATAGAAAAGCCGGATAAAAATATTGATTTCAGACGGGTGAGAAACCTGAAAGTATATTTCGAACACAAGGCAATAAGCCTTACTACAGATCTTTCTGAAATAGAAGAGTGGCAGGGCGGGGATATTGTAATATTCCAGGATCATATCGGCATTGTCTCTGACCGGAGAAATGAAAATGGCGTTCCCTATGTGATCCACCATAATAGCTCCTGGCAGAAAAAATATGAGCAGGATATCCTGGAGAAGAGAGAAGATCTGGTGGGACACTACCGAATTTCTCAATAGTCTGTCTGGAAAACCGAAGAAAATGAAGGATACAGTAAAGGAAAATGAACGATATAGTGGAAGTAAAGTTTTATGATACGGTGGAGGATTCCCTGTTGAAGTTTGCAGTGATCATAGCCAAAACAGAAGAAAAATGGATCTTCTGCAAACACAAAGACAGGGATACTCTGGAAGTACCGGGAGGTCACAGAGAGGCTGGAGAAACAATCCTGGAGGCGGCGAAACGTGAATTGAAAGAGGAAACAGGAGCAGTAGATTTCCACATCCGGCAGGTCTGTGTATATTCCGTAAAAGGGAAAACAAGAGTAGGTGAAGATCTTTCAGAGGAAACTTATGGCATGCTTTTTACAGCAGAGGTTTTTTCCTTTGAAAAAATACATAGCGAGATAGAGAAAATTATTCTGTGCCAGGATCTGACAGATAACTGGACATATCCCCTGATCCAGCCTAAGCTTATTCAGGAAGCCAGAAACAGAGGTTATCTATAAATACATGGAAGTTAACCGTACAGCCGGGAGGAATGGTCAACAGTTTATTTCTGAGATACAAAGTAATAAGCTAGTACATTAGGAGAGAAAAACATATGGAAATAAAACTGGTTAAAGGAAGCTATGAATATAAGAATCAGATCATTGATATGCTCAAAGAATGGATTGATTACAACGAGAATCATCCGGAGGCCAACACATCACCCAATGCAATTTTTAGAAATAATTATGAGGATTTTGCATATTATCTGGAACACCTGGAATATAAAGAACCCCAGGAAGGGCTGGTTCCGGATTCTACTTTCTTTTGTTTCGATGGAAAAAGAAATCTTATGGTAGGGGCGATGAATATCCGCCATGACCTTAATGACTACCTGTTAAAGTACGGAGGACATATCGGCGATGGGATAAGGCCCAGCGAAAGGAGAAAAGGCTATGCCACGGAAATGATCCGGCTGGCATTGGAAGAATGCAGAAAACTGGGGCTGACAAGGGTGTTAATGACATGTGACAAAAATAATATCGGCTCGGCAAAATCCATTATCAGGAACGGCGGTATCTTAGAGAATGAAGTCCTGGAAGAAGGTAGTATCAAACAGAGATACTGGATCGCCTTATAGGAGAATGGAGAAAATTGCTGTAAATCATAATGTGGATTACAGTACGATAAGGGAGGAAACAGACACGTATGTATCCGCTGTTTGTTAAAAAGGTATGTATTGACTGGAACCGGGTTCCAGCAAACAGTTATTTAAATCGTATTCCGGCTCTGAAAGATGTGGAGGAGATTCCATTCAGAAGTCCGGTGACTTATTTTGCAGGGGAAAACGGCACAGGAAAATCCACTCTGCTGGAAGGGATTGCTGTGGCCTATGGATTTAATCCGGAAGGAGGAAGCAGAAATTATTCCTTTTCTACCTATGATACCCATTCGGAACTTTGGGAAGCCATCACTCTTGTCCGGGGGATCAGGCAGAAAAAATGGGGCTACTTCCTGAGGGCAGAAAGCTTTTACAATGTGGCGACAAAAGAGATGGAATATGCAGATATTTCCCATCCTTCTATGAACTTTCATGAAAGGTCTCACGGAGAAAGTTTTCTGGCCCTTATGCAGAGTAGACTGTCTTCACCGGGACTCTATATTCTGGACGAGCCCGAGGCGGCCCTTTCCCCTCAGAGACAGCTGACTCTTTTGCTTGAAATAAAAAAAGCAGTGGAAATCGGCGCCCAGTTTGTGATCGCCAGCCATTCTCCTATACTTTTGGGATATCCTGGGGCAGAGATCCTGTCTTTTGACAGGGGCAGGATAGAAAAAATCCAATATGAAGCAACAGAAAGCTATCAGGTCACAGAAATGTTTATCAACAACAGAGAATATTTGCTGAAAAGGCTTTTTTCCAATGAGCAGGAGGACGGCGAGTAAATTATTGTCAGGTATACCAATTGGCGGGCAGATTTTTGAACATAATATTAAAAGACTTTATCTTATCTGCCTGAGGTCGAATGCGGGTTATGAAAATAAAAGAAATTAGAAAATACAAAAATATACATAGAATCATGAAGGACTTCCTGATGATCAGATATATGTGTCTGGCTGTTATCTTTATAATGATCATTCTGGCAGGGTTGATCGGGATTCTTTCCATAAAGTATCATTCGGATACTGACATTGCCTTCCTGTTGCTTGCAGGAATATGTATTCTTATAGGGATTATTTTGCAGATTGCAATACAAGACAACAGAATAGATCCGGAAAGTTTGCAAAGAGCAGATTCTGAGCTGCCGGACAGTCTGAAATTTGCAGGAAGAAAAGGGCTTATAGGACCGGTCTGCTATATTACAGAGCATTTTTTAGTCATTGCCCAAGGGGGTTTTCTCCGGATCCTGCTGATAAAAGATATCTTTTCTATGGAAATCAAAAAAACGCAAGGCGGTTATTATTTCAGGCGCAGCTTTCTGGAAATCACAACTAATGAAAAAACATATCAGATAGGACTTGCGGAAAGTATGCCGGATACGGAGGTAAAAAATATGATCGCACAGATTCGGAAGAGAAAAGAATGAAGCAGGCCCATATTTGGAGGAATTACTATCCGAAAGGAGCGGTAGATTTTTTTCTTGCACATCATAGTGAAGATAACATTATGAAAGATATTGAAAGAAATCGTGTTTTTCTTTGCCTTGACGGATCCCGGAACGCTGTTGGTACAGTTACTATAAAGAAAAATGAAATATCCAGGCTTTTCGTGCTCCCTTCTTATCAGGGAATGGGATATGGCACAGAAATGCTTGATTTCGCAGAACAAGCAATTTTTACACAATATTCTAAAATTGTGCTGGACGCCTCATTGCCGGCAAAAAAGATATACCAGAGGAGAGGATATATGGATGTGGAATTTAATAGAATTGCTGTGGGAAATCAGGAATTTTTATGCTATGATGTTATGGAAAAGAGATTACAGATGGAAAAGGGAAGAATTGTGATAATCACTGGTTCTCCCGGGACCGGAAAAACCACGGCAGCCTCAGTTATCGCAAAAGAGTCTTCACTTAGCAGATCAGTACATATCCATAACGATGATTTTTATCATTATCTTTCCAAGGGGGCAATTCCCCCTTACTTACCAGAATCTAATGAGCAGAATAAGGTTGTTATGGAAGCATTGCTTAGTGCCGCTGAATCTTTTGCCCATAATGGATATGATGTAATCGTAGATGGGATTATCGGACCATGGTTTATTGGCCCCTGGCAAAAAGCTGTAGAGGATGGTTACGAAGTACATTACATTATATTACGGGCGGAGAAAGAAGAGACTCTGAAACGGGCAGTGGGCCGCTCAAAATTAGACACAGATACAAACACAGAATTGGTGGAAATCATGTGGAAGCAATTTTGTAATCTGGGGAACTATGAAACGAAGGTATTGACTACAACAGAATTATCACTGGAAGAGACTGCTGAAAGAATTAAAGAAGGACTTGAGAAAAAGAAATATCTGCTTAGATGATAGGATTTGAACAGCCAGCGGTGGGTCAAGCCTTTATTTACGGGCTTTTCCCACCGGGGTGCATCTGGGATTTGCATTATCCGGCTCCCCGGTAAAGCCCTGCCAGCTTTTCCAGGGCTCTTTGGCAGAGTATGGCTGCTGGCAGGAATCCCATTGTACGAACGGTTATTTATAATTTGTCAAAGTATTCTTTAGCTTCTAATAAACTCATTGATGTGGCATTTCTTAATAGTTTAATTGCTTCGGTATCTTTTCCCGCCCGTTTTAATTCAGTTACATCTTGTTTCAATTCATCTGAAATATAATTTGCTGATATTTGTTCATTTGCAGTTGCGTTACATATCTTATCAATTTGATGCTGTTGGTTTTTTACCTGGGATTTTAACCTTGCAATTTCGATATACTCTACTGTACAGATAATGATTATTACGATTAAAAGTCCATATTCCATTTCCAAATAGCTCCTTCTATATTTGTTTCAGGCATTGAAATACATATCATAAACAATATATCCCTTTATATCTTTCAATGCGCCTGTATAAGTTTCTTGACACATCATACAACGTGGCTCTTTCATCGGTATCCCACTTGTCGGATAAAGGTTAAATTCTGAGGATGTTTTAAATCCAATACGATTATAAAAATGATAATCACCCTCAACTGTAATCCCTTTATATCCTGCATTTCTAACTTTTTCAATGCCTTTGGTAATCATTGCAGAACCAATTCCCTGATGAAAGTAGTCGGCGTGAACGGCCACGGGTGCAAGCATAACGATATTTTTTTCTCCTCTATCATCAATATGTACTCCATTTGGGGTGGAAGATAATGGAAATCTCGAAAAAAGGAAATGGCCTACTAACTTGCCATCTAATTCAGCAACAAATGATAATTCGGGAATATAATATTCCGAGTCTCGTATTTCTTCTACCAGAGCAATAATATCTGTTCCATCCGAGTAATCAGTTCCTTCACTAAAAGAACGTAAAATTAATGAAATTATCTCTTTATAATCTTTATGTGTTTCTTGTCGTATTGTTATATCATTTATTTATATCCTCCTCTAAATTCTTTAGGTTAGAATTAAAATTACTAGTAATCAAAACACTGCTTTACACGGAGATGCATTTTTGCTGTGGTGAATTAATAATACTACTTTTAGGACTTGCTTTCTACTGTTTTTAATTAATAAGGTATAGTTTTAGAACCAGGAGCTGGAAGTAGAGCTGATGAAGAGCGTCCGACTATTGCTTGGCGTAGAGCAATTGGAAAGCACCAGTATTCATGGCAGTTCCGGCAACTTCATACCGTATATGGTGTCGGGGATTGGATTTATATTTTCTCTTTTCATTGAATGTAAGATTTGATATACTTATTTAGACTGACTGTTTGGTTCGATTTCCCGAAAGACTGCTTTTATTACAAGAATGACTATTTGGCAGCAATCGGGAAAACAGAACAGTTCATATACTTATTTTTTAAGAGAGGGTTAATTCCATGAGTTTAGCATATCGTCTTGGCTCTGTCGCCTTTATTATGGCTCTGATGGCCCTGGCTTTGTATATCCTGACCGCAGGTATCCTGGGCCGCAAGATTCACTGGAAGTCTCTGGGCATCTTTTTTATTTGCGGGGAGGTGTTCCAATGGTCGGCAATGTTTCTGTACCTTTTATATACCGTAGTAACCGGGCAGGAGAACATTCCTTCCGCAGTCTTTGATACCGCCTGCTATCTGCTGATGGCCTTGGTTTTGGGAGCTATGATGACCAAACTCCACCGTATTCCGTTGCTGCACACCTTTACGGCAGCCATCTTGTGTACTTTTGTCGTCAACACCGCCAATAACACTATGGTGTATGTTGTGGAGGAATATTCACCGCTGTTTGACCGTCAGCACTTCCTGGTTTTCGTACGTCTGGATTTGCCTTATATGCTGACCGTTGGGATCGCCTGGCTGGTGGCAGCCATTCTGAAACGGTCCGAGTTCTACCGATATTTCACTGCCATGTTCCGCAGCCGAGCCAGAGGTATTCTGACCCTAGTGGTTTGTCTTGTTCTCATGCTCATTATGCCTTTACAGCAGCTTTTGTTCCCCAATCTGACCCCGGACGCCAGCTATGCAACTTTCTTCTTTGCACTTATCGTAGTGGGGGTGTTCCTGCTCCAGTTCGCCGCCATGTATGCTGCCGGACAGGACCGTATCAAAGCACAGGAGGAAACAATCTTGCAGCAACAGGCCCATATGGTTCTGCTGGAAGAACTCCAACAGGAGATCAGGGCCTTTCGCCATGATTTTACTAATCTGTTTTCCGGTCTGACCCTCCAGGCGCAAGAAGGAGATTTGGCGGGCATCCAGGACTTCATGAAACGTACCAGCAGTTATTTTGACGAAAAGCTGGGCAACGAGATTGCGCAGATGGATGGACTCAACAACATTCAACTTTATCCCTTAAGAAGTCTTCTGGCTACTAAACTGGCAAAGATGCGGCAGATGCGGATCAAGGGTGTATTAGAGGCTTTGAAACCAATAGACAGCCGGCTGGGTATGGATACAGACGATCTGCTCCGAGCCCTGGGCATCCTATTAGATAACGCCATAGAGGCTGTTCCCAAAGAGGAAGGTCAAGTACGAGTGGTACTGCTCCAGGAGGAGAAAGAACTGTATCTGGCGGTGGCAAATAATTATGAAAAAGCGCCGGATCTTTCTTCCCTGACCAAGAAGGGATATACCACCAAAGGCTCCGGTCACGGCACAGGGTTGACCAGTTACCGGCGCATTGTTGCCCGGTGTCGGGGATGTGCCACCCGCACTTACCTGAAGGACGGGATGTTCATTCAGGAGCTGCATATTCCGGCGGTCTAACTGTTCAGGAGGTGATTTATATGATACCAGTTTACATATGTGATGACGAGCTGCCTATCCGAAAAAGTCTGGAGCAGATCGTCAGAAATCAGATCTTAATTCTGGACAGCGACATGGGGCCGGTACGGGCCCTGGAAGACCCGGAGAAACTGCTGGAGGTGCAAAAGCAGGATTCCGTTCCGGCTATCTATTTTCTGGATATTGACTTTCCCGGCAAAATGAGCGGACTGGAGCTGGCCCAAAAGCTGCGGCAGTACGATCCCAGAGGATTCATTGTGTTTATTACAGCCCACAATGATCTTGCCTTTGAGACATTCCGCCTGCGGCTGGAGGCTCTGGATTATATCGTTAAAGGCGACCACACCGCTATGACCGGACGGGTACAGAGCTGTCTTGAGAGTATCCGGGAGCGGATGGAGGCTCAGCGCCCTGGTCAGGGCAGTTATTGTACGGTAAAGATCCTGGATACCGTACGGCACATTCCTATGGACAGCATCCTTTATTTGGAGGCGGTAGGGCTGCGTCATACACTGCAGATGCACCTGGACAATGAACTGCTGGAGTTCAACAGTAGTCTGGAGCACCTCGCACAGCAACTGGGGGAGGGATTCTGGCGGTGTCATCGGAGTTTCCTAGTCAACCGTTCCCGCATCCGAGCGGTACACTTAAAGGAGCAGACGGTAGAGATGGACAACGGGGAGATCTGCCTCCTCTCCCGCAAGGCGAAAAATGAATATCGTCGGACAGATTAACAAGGGCTGTCGCATTAAACATATGTCAGGAATATTTATACATTTTATGCGAATTTGTCGAGCATAGCTTTGAGACCATAGGCTCAAAGCGGTGCAGGCTGAGCAATAAAATGTATAAATATTCTCGATTTTGATTAATGCGACAGCCTCTTGCATTTGGCGAAACGTATCAAACCATTGGCGAAAGAAACGGTCACAGTTTCTGTTTGTCTGCTATACTTAGACCATCGAAAGAAAACATACGAAAAATCGAAAGGAGATATCTACTATGCCTGCTGAAAAATATGTTACTGAGTTTGTAAAGGAAGCCGGGTTCACACCCATCCCTGACCGCGCCATTATTGTTACCTATGCCCCTGCCAACATGAGTGAACGGGTCGTCAAGTTCTTTTCCAATGAGTTTTTTGCTCTGCAAATGTGCCAGGATTCTTTGGTATTGCTTCCTTTCGGGAGGATGTCCTTCATGCTGAAAAAGGATGTGGCACTGGAGATCCCCTATAATACTATTCGCAAGGTAGAGGTAAAAGAAGATATGTTCAACTGGCGTATCGAGCTGGACACGGATGAGGGCATGATTGCTCTGTCCGCTCAGCAGAAAGAACTGAGCGAGTGGCGTCACTCTGGCACGCTGTCTGTAGGTATGAGCGGGCTCGGCTCAGGTATCATGGGTTCCGGTGCTTTGAAAGTTGCTAACTGGCATCGATCCAATCTGGACGCTACCCTGGAAGCACTGAAAGCTCTGCCCGGGAGGAGGGAGGAGATTGCATGACTCTGGAATCTCTCACTGCCCAGGGCTGGCAGGCGAAGCGGCACACCCTTACCGCATCCCAGACCTACCTGTGGGGTATTCTGTTTTCCCTGCCCTTTGTACTTCTGGCCGGGGGAATCTATCGGATGCTCTTGCTTCACCGGGCGGTGCTGCTGGATCGCACCGGTCTGATTCTGCTGGCTGTTATTATAGTCAGTGTACCGTTACACGAAGCCCTGCATGGTTTTGGATGGAAATTGGCAGGACGGCTGCATAAAGGTGACGTGACGTTTTTCCTTCGTGGTGGTATCCCCATGTGCGCCTGCCGGACAATTCTTTCAACGAAAGCGTATCTTATAGGTACGCTTCTTCCTTTCTTTATCCTGGGTGGCGGTAGCTTTTTGTTCCTGTTTCTCTGCCCTGGTACAATATCGGTGCTGACAGCACTTGTAAACCTGATGCTGCCAGGGGCAGACCTGGCAATATCCTGGCGTGTACTGCGCAGCGAAGCTGCTCTGATCGCAGATAATCCGGAGGGAGCTGGATTTATTGGGCTTGTAAAGAACCAAGAATGATTTCATGAAAAAATGCTTTCATAGACAAGTGCCCCGGTCTGTCTCATTAAATGAGAAGACCGGGGCACTGATCTTTCTATAATAGCTGTTTCCACATCGTCCACCAGATGTTCTGCCACGGCAACGTAAGCCCGCTATTTATTGACTGTGATTTTTTTCAAAAGTGTAGTATGGAGCCTCCTTATTTGGTATAATTGAGATATGGCTAGATTGGAAGTTATCGAGGTGTTTAATCATGAATGAAAGAGAAAAGATTATCCGTTTATGGTTTGATATGTGGCTACAAAAGAAAGACTTAGGGATTTCCGAGATGTTTGCAGATAATTCCGTCTATATTGAAAGTTGGGGGCCGGAGTATCACGGCTCCGCAAAAATCAAACTTTGGTTTGATGAATGGAATACCCGTGGCACCGTTCTTCAATGGGATATAAAACAGTTCTTTCACAAAGAAAATAAGACCATAGTCGAATGGTACTTCAAAAATCAAATGAAAAATGGAAAGGTTGAAGCGTTTGATGGAGTTTCCCTTATTGAGTGGACAAGCGACAACAACATTTTGTTCCTCAAAGAGTTCGGTTGTAACATCAATAACTATGATCCTTATAAACACGGAGATAAGCCTCAATTTAGAGATGAAAAAGCAGGTTGGTTTTAACGTATTAGTCTACAAATCCTAAGTTGTAGAGCAGATAATTTGAACCGGTGGCATTCCAGGAGGTGTACCGAACAAGGTGTCTGTGCGTTTCCTCTTAAAGAAATACCCGGTAACGAACAGAATCTCAGGATCCAGATATAATACGCCAGCTTCCAGAAGTTCACAGGAGCATTGGGATTATGCCCAAGAGATTGCTCCGGATATTTTCCGGGGAATCGCTATAGGCGTGATCTTTTTGCTTTTGGGATTTTACAGAACGGAAACAAAGATAAAAAACAGGTGTTCTGAACATTGAGCAGATACTGTGTTGGAAAGGAGATTCTTATGGATAGTTTTATGGAAGCTTTGTTAAGTGAGAAAACAGGTAAGATTCCAGATGCGTATGACTGGTTTGCTCCGCTGATCGGGGACTGGGACTTTGAGTATCATGACGGCTATCATACAGATGCTCTCAGAACTGTAAAAGGAGAGTGGATCTTCCGGAGGGTTTTGAATGGTGCAGGAATTGAGGATCTGTTTATATGTCCTTCCAGGGAAACTATGAAGTCGGATCCCCAGCCGGATGGAGAATATGGAATGGCGATCCGAATGTTTAATGCCAAGGAAAAATGTTATGATATGACATATACCTGCGAAAAGTATATGACTCGTCTTCGCTTTGTACAAGACGGTGGAAAACTGATAGGAACAGTCCTGGATGATCCCTTCCAGAAATGGATCTTTTCTGATATACAGGCAGAAAGTTTCCATTGGCAGAATGTAACAGTTCTGGAAAACGGGGAATGGCAGGTAAACAGTAATGTTTACGCAAAACGGAGAAAATAGAAAGCCCATTTCCGAAGTCAGAATATAATAAGTATATTAATGTTGCGATTTGAAACATCCTGGGCTATAATAGAGAAAAAGCAGGGAAGTGATTTTCGCTATGAAAACCAGATTTTATGAATACCTGACAAGAATTCGGAATCTGCGGGGATATACCCAGGCCCAGATGGCAGAAAAGCTGGGGATATCACGTTCTACTTATACGAATTATGAAAGAGGCAACCGATCACCGGATCTGGAAACCCTGGAGCATATCAGCGATGTTTTGGGATGTACTTTAGACGAACTTTTCGGGAGAAGCAAGGGAGAACCGGGCCGGGAAGTGCAGTATGCAGATCTGATGTGCGAACCGGAGGGAACCTATGATTATTCTGCAAAGAAAAAGCGGCTTGCCATTGGCGTTCAGGACTTTCGCTTTCTTCGTGAAAGAAATGCCTATTATGTAGATAAAACACAGTTTATTGAGGAATTTCTGGATTCCTGGTATCAGGTGACTTTGGTGACAAGACCAAGACGGTTTGGCAAGACTCTGAATATGACTATGCTCAGAGAATTTCTGGACTGCACCAGAAACTCTGCCTGGCTGTTTGCGGAAACAAAGATTGAGAAAAGCGTATATGCGGACTGGATAAATCAATATCCGGTGATTTTTCTCTCCTTTTTGAATGTAAAGGCAGAGAATTCCCGGGAAATGATAAGACAGCTTTCAGATCTTTTTCTGGAGGAATATGACAGATACATGGATCTGACAAAAAGCGGCAAACTGTCTCAGAGAAAGAAAGAGATGTTTTTTCAGAATTACCGCTCCCTTAGTGAAAAACAGGGGGCTGAGGAGCAAAGGAGCTGTCTTTGCCATGGACTTAAGGATTTGTGCGGTATTCTGGAAGAATACTATGGAAAGAAAGTGTTTCTCCTTCTGGACGAATATGATACGCCTTTTATGTATGCAAATTCCAGAGGATATTATGGACAGGTAAGAGAAATTCTTTCAGGGATGTTGAGCTTTTCACTGAAAGGAAACTCTTCCCTGGAAAAAGCCATGCTTACCGGCGTTCAGAGAGTGGCAAAGGAGAACATTTTTTCCGGTCTGAATAATCTGATGGTATGTACTGTAAAAGACCCGGAATATAAGGATTGCTTTGGTTTTACAGAGGAAGAAGTACGAGAACTTCTGGATTACTGTGAAGCGGAGTTTTCCGGGCAGGTAAAGGCAATGTACGATGGCTACAAAATAGGGGATACGGAACTTTATAATCCCTGGTCCATATCCTGTTACGGGGCCAGAAAAAAACTGGAGTCTTACTGGGTCAATACCAGTGAAAACAGTATGTTGAAGAATGCCCTTCGTGAACAGGGACAGCTTTTTTTCCAGTCCTATGAGGAGCTGCTGGAACGGGGCCAGGTTACAGTGAATGCAGATGCGGCAGGGGCTTATTACGAAAACCAGAATGAGACGGCTTTCTGGGGACTTCTGCTGAACGCAGGTATGGTGACCATAGAGGAGGAGATCCGGGAAGATCTGTATAAAGTCCGGGTACCGAATCTGGAAGTTTGGAAAGGATTTCAGGATTTGACGGCCTCTTATTTACAGGTGGAGGAGGGAAAAATAGACAAAATGCTGTATTATCTCCAGACAGGAGATATGGAGTGCTTTTCCCGAGAATATAAAAGGATCCTGCTGGAAATTCCCTCTTATTACAATCTGAAAGACGAAAACAGCTACCATATGATGAGGCTGGGGATGTGTGTTTTTCTGCGTGGAACTTACCAGGTGAGAAGCAATCGGGAGAGTGGCAGAGGAAGAGGAGATATCCTGCTGTATTCCAGAAAATGGGGATGTCCCAGTATGATCCTGGAATTTAAATATACCAGAGATAAGTCGGAGAACCTGGAAGACCTGGCACTGAAAGCTATCGGACAGATCAAGGAGAAAAATTACAGTGCAGACATGACCGGTCAGGTCTGGTATGTGGGCCTCGCTCACCGGGGAAAGGAGGCGGCAGTAAAGTGGGAAAAGCAGATTGACTTTCCAGATAAGAGAAGAATATAATGAAAGAAGCGAGCAGTGTTATCACGTAAGTCCGGCGGATACCACTGCTCTTTTTTAACAGAAAGGAAAAGAAAAATGGTAAGACAACTGGCGAAAAGTATCAGGGAATACAAAAGAGCTTCCATTGCCACGCCGCTGCTGGTAAGCTGCGAAGTGCTGATGGAGTGTACGATCCCTTTTATTATCGCACGGCTGGTCAATGAGGTGAAAAGCGGCTGCGATATGGGGGTGATCCTGGGGTATGGAGGGATTCTGGTCTGTATGGCCATGTTGTCCCTTTTGTTCGGAGGTCTGGCCGGATCCACCTGTGCCACAGCCTCCTGTGGTCTGGCGAGAAATCTGCGGAAGGATATGTTCTACAGTATCCAGGGATATTCTTTTGAGAATATTGATAAGTTTATGACATCTTCTCTGGTCACAAGGATGACTACAGATATCACCAATGTACAGAATGCTTATATGATGATCATCCGGACAGCGATCCGCTCGCCGCTGATGCTGATCTTTGCTTTTGTGATGGCATTTGTCATGGGCGGCAGGATGGCGTGGATCTTTCTTTTCGTGGTTCCCGTGCTGGCCTTTGGTCTGTCACTGGTTATTTATAAGACTATGTCCCTCTTCCGGAAAGTGTTTAAAAAATATGACAGGCTGAACAGCTCTATTCAGGAGAACATCAAAGCCATGCGGGTGGTGAAGTCTTTTGTCCGGGAAGACTACGAGCAGGAAAAGTTTAACCGGGCGGCTGAGGACGTATGTACAGATTTTACCAGGGCAGAGCGTATCCTTGCCCTGAATAATCCTCTGATGCAGTTCTGCATCTATACAGTTATGACCTTTGTGCTGTCTTTCGGCTCTTACACTATCATTACCTCCAGAGGGCTGGATCTGGATGTGGGACAGCTTTCTGCGTTGCTGACCTATAGTTTTATGATGTTGAACAGTCTGATGATGCTGTCCATGGTGTTTGTCATGATCACAATGGCTGTGGAATCGGGAAAGAGAATCGCAGAAGTGCTGGAGGAAAAAAGTTCTTTATCCAATCCGGAAGCCCCTGTATATGAAGTGAAAGATGGATCCATCTCCTTTGAACATGTGAGCTTTAAGTATTCAAAGGAGGCAAAGCGGCGGGTTTTAAAGAACATTGATCTGGATATCCGTTCCGGAGAGACCATTGGCATTATCGGAGGCACAGGATCTTCCAAATCTTCTCTGGTCCAGCTGATCTCCCGTCTGTATGATGTGACGGAAGGAGCTGTGAAGGTAGGAGGGGTGGACGTAAGAGATTATGACCTGGATACTCTGCGGAATCAGGTAGCGGTGGTTCTCCAGAAAAATATTCTTTTTTCCGGGACGATCCGGGAAAATCTCCGCTGGGGGAATAAGGAGGCTACAGACGAGGAACTGGTCCAGGCCTGTAAGATGGCCTGTGCCGATGAGTTTATTTCCCAGTTCCCTGATGGATACGACACTTACATAGAACAGGGCGGAGCCAATGTATCCGGCGGCCAGAAGCAGCGGCTCTGTATTGCCAGAGCTCTTCTGAAAAAGCCCAAAATCCTGATTCTGGATGACTCCACCAGTGCGGTGGATACCAGGACAGACGCCAGGATCCGGAAAGCAATGAAAGATTACATCCCGGAGACCACCAAGATCATTATTGCCCAGCGGACAGCTTCTGTGGAGGACGCAGACCGGATCATTGTGATGGAGGGCGGAGAGATCAATGCCATAGGAACTCATAAGGAGCTGCTGGCGTCCAATGAAATATACAGGGAGATCTATACCTCCCAGAATAAGGAGGGAAACCAGCTTGGAGAATAAAAAGAAAAATACGATTGTAAGACTGTTGAAAACCATGCTGGGTTTTTACCCGGTTATGCTGCCGGCAACGATTGCCTGCATAGTATTTAATGCAGTGGTAAGTTCTATACCCTCTGTCTTTATGCAGAATATTATCGCTGTTATTGAGAAGAACTGGCAGAAAGGAGACTGGGGCGCAGTGGGCGGCCAGATCCTGAGACTGGTTTCCATACTGGCAGTTTTTTATATTCTCTCTCTGGCAGCAGGCTTTACTTTTAATCAGCTGATGGCGATTATGACCCAGGGAACGCTGAAAAAAATGCGGGAAAAGATGTTTGGAAAAATGCAGCGCCTTCCCGTTAAATATTTTGATACCAATGATCACGGGGATATTATGAGTTATTACACCAATGATATCGACACGCTCCGCCAGATGATCTCCCAGAGCTTTCCCCACCTTCTTATATCCGGCGTAACGGTGCTTACCATCTTCGGGATCATGGTGTATTATTGTTTCTGGCTGACCCTGGTAGTGGTCCTTGGGGTAGCGGTAATGACTGTACTCATCAAGAAGGTAGGGGGCGGTTCGGCGAAATTTTTCATTAAGCAGCAGAATGCCCTGGGAAAAGTGGAAGGCTTTGTAGAAGAAATGATGTACGGACAGAAAGTCATCAAAGTTTTCTGCCACGAAGAAGAAAGTGAAGCAGACTTTGACCGTTATAATGATATCCTTTTTGAAGAATCCAGAAAGGCAAACCAGTATGCTAATATACTGGGCCCTATTTTGAATAATATCGGAAATATCCTTTATGTATTGGTAGCTATTACAGGAGGGCTTCTTCTTACTCTGAACGTCCAAAATGTGAGTATATCCGGTATTCCCATTGGAATCAGTATTGTAGTGCCCTTCCTGAACATGACGAAACAATTTGCAGGAAATATCGGCCAGGTATCCCATCAGGTGAATGCGGTAGTTATGGGAATCGCCGGCACGGAAAGGATCTTCAGCCTGCTGGATCAGGAGTCAGAACAGGATCAGGGGTATGTGACTCTGGTCAATGTCCGGGAAAAATCCTGCAAGAGTCAGGCGGGGGCAGATGATCAGCAATCCGGAGAGGGAGAAGTGCTATTTGAGGAATCCAAGGAGCGGACCGGACTGTGGGCCTGGAAACATCCCCATCGGGAAGCCGGCACAGTAACTTATACCAAACTGGAGGGGGACGTGAGGCTGCAAAAGGTAGACTTTGGATATGAACCTGGAAAGACCGTACTTCATGATATTTCTCTCTATGCGAAACCGGGGCAGAAGGTAGCTTTTGTAGGAGCCACCGGCGCAGGCAAAACGACTATCACAAACCTGCTCAACCGTTTTTACGATATCGCTGACGGCAAGATCCGCTATGACGGGATTAACATTAACAAGATCAGGAAAAGCGATCTCCGCCGTTCCCTGGGGATCGTACTTCAGGATACCAATCTGTTCACCGGTTCGGTGATGGAGAATATCCGGTATGGAAAACTGGACGCTGCAGATGAAGAGTGTATTGCCGCAGCAAAGCTGGCGGGAGCGGATGATTTTATCACCAGGCTTCCGGAAGGCTATGATACCCTTCTCACAGAAAACGGCGCAAACCTGTCCCAGGGACAGCGGCAGCTTCTGTCCATTGCCAGAGCGGCTGTGGCAGACCCGCCGGTCATGATCCTGGATGAGGCTACTTCTTCTATTGATACCCGTACAGAGGCTATCGTACAGCGGGGAATGGACGCCCTGATGAAGGGAAGGACTGTTTTTGTTATTGCTCACCGTCTGTCCACGGTGAAAAATTCCGATGTGATCATTGTACTGGATCACGGGCGGATCATCGAGAAAGGAAATCACCAGGAGCTGCTGGAAAAGAAAGGACAGTATTATCAGTTGTATACGGGAGCTTTTGAACTGGAGTAAAACGCTATGCCCGGTCCCCGAGAGCTCCGTAAATAATGGATTTATATGGAGCCAGTTTATCCCAGATCCACCGGTTGCTGTCAACTTCTGTTTCCCCGCAGTCAATAATCTCTGTATGGCTGCGGATACTGTGGATCAACTGTTTCAATGCCTGACGGAGAGAGAGGGGGAGCAGGGGCTCCGCAGCGGAAACCGCCTGGGAAAAAGAATCTACATAGGTATGGGCGAGGATTTCAATAGCCAGTGAATCCCGGCTGATCTTCAAGGGGGTATGCTGGCAGTTCTGATATTCTTTCAGGATATAATCAGCCAGCTGCAGAGAACCGTTGCCTTTTTCCCGGAGATAGTCCTTTAGATTTTGATCACAGACAATCTGTACCAGTTGAGGCTGATAATGAATCGAAATTTCATGAAATAAATTTTTTTTCTGATGGTGTCATAGAGTATTCTCCTTTGTAATAGAATAAAGGTATTTTATCTCAGAACTTCAGGAAAGGCAAGGCAAAGATAAAGCGGAGTATGATGGATACAATGGAAAAGTAAAAATTAGGACTTGCCCGGAAGAATAAAGTGCGGTAAGCTCGGTTCAAACCGTGTGGCGGCTGACGACAACCCTATGAAGCTTATAGCACTGGCCATGCGCCCTTTCGGAAGTTCCGGGATTTCCAGAGCGGATGTCCGGGAAATGACTGCTACTATGGAATAAATGTTTCAGGCCCTTTTCCAGGCAGGAACCGAGGGGAAGGGCCTGAAGATAAAAAAAGATAAAAGCACAGGACAGACCAGGAAAGATGTGATAGGATATAGAAAAAGGTATGGGAGCATATGGTATGGATACAAATATATTTTTATTTTTTGAAAAACATCAGGGGGCCCTTCCTCTGTATGAAAAGCTGGAAGAAGCGATCCAAAGAGAAATTGACAATGTAACGGTGAAAGTCCAGAAAACCCAGATCACCTTTTATAAGAAACGTCTTTTTGCCTGTGTATCTTTTGCCAGGGTGCGGAAAGCGGCTCAGCTTCCGGACCCTTATATGGTTGTGACCTTTGGTCTGGAGCATAGGGAAGAATCTCCCAGGATCGATATTGCCACAGAGCCTTATCCAAACCGGTGGACTCATCATGTCGTGTTCCATGAAAAAGAGGAAATTGATGAAGAACTGATGGGCTGGATAAAAGAGGCAGCGGTTTTTGCAGAGACCAAGAAGAGATAGAAAGCCCGGGAACAGATAAGGAAATAAGGAAAAACTCTTGACACAGAAGTGTGACAGGATATATACTTTAATAGTAAAATATTTATAATTAAAATAAATTAGAGGAAACCATGAATTATTCACTTGATACTCTGTTATATGGGATGCAATTCCGTAGACTGATGGAAAAGGAGATGGCTCCTATTGAAACAACCTATGGGCTGCAGAAAATCGATATGCAGATTTTGATCTATCTGAAACATGCAAAGGAACTGAATACGTCTAAAGATATCATGAAGATGAATATGTTTACAAGAGGACATATTTCTCAGTCTCTGAGCCGACTCCAGAAAAAAGGATACGTAAGAATGGAGCAGGATCTGGAGGACAGAAGATGTACCCATAATTATCTGACAGAGGACGCTCAGATTATCATTGTAAAGCTTGAAGAAATTTACCGAAAGATCAGGAATATCGTATTTGACGGAGTGACGGAAGAGGAAAAAAAAACACTGGCTGAGGTAGCACAGAAAATGAACCATAATATCAGTAAATTTTTGTAAGAAAAAGAAAGGGATGTTTTACCGACACCCCTATCTTTTTTAAGTAAATAGTTTAAAAATAAAATATTTATAAATAACTGAAAGGAGATAGGCAAATGGATCAGAATAAATTGAGTGTTTATGCACAGAGTAAACAGGAAACCTGTATTTCAAATGATAAAATCCCCAAAAATCTGTATGAAAAATACGGGGTAAACTGCGGGCTTCGCGATAAAAACGGAAAAGGGGTCCTGACAGGGCTTACGAGGATTTCTAAAATTGTCTCTTTTAAAGACCAGGATGGAAAGAAAGTTCCCTGTGACGGGGAATTATGGTACAGGGGCTATAATATTCACACATTGATTCGTTCAATTTCAAAAGAAGAGTATGGATTTGAAAAAATCGCATATCTTTTACTATTCGGAGAGTATCCGGACAGCCAGGAAACAGAGCGTTTTTCTGAAATTTTAGGAGAAGCCAGAGAACTGCCCCAGAACTTCACCAGAGATGTGATCATGAAGGCTCCTACAAAGGATATTATGAATACCATGACGAGAAGTATCCTGACCCTGGCCGCTTATGACAGCGGTACACAGGCGAATACCCTGGAAGACAATATCCGCCAGGCGGTTCAGTTGATCGCAGAATTCCCTCTGCTGGCGGTATACGGCTATCATGCCTATAACCATTATGACAATAACGGCAGTATGTATATCCACCGCCCGGATCCAAAACTGTCTACTGCCGAGAATTTCCTGCGGCTTCTGCGCCCCGATGCTTCTTACACAGAACTGGAGGCTAAGGTGCTGGATGTTGCGCTGATCCTTCACATGGAACACGGAGGAGGAAACAATTCCACCTTTACTACAAGGGTAGTGACTTCCTCAGGCTCGGATATCTATTCTGCTGTGGCAGCTGCCATGTCTTCTCTGAAGGGGCCTAAGCATGGAGGAGCCAATATCAAAGTAATGGAGATGATGGAGAATATCCGGGAAAATGTGTCAGACTGGAAGGATATGGACATGATAAAAAATTATCTGGGAAAGATCCTGGACAAGGAAGTCTTTGACAAAAAAGGTCTGATCTACGGTATGGGCCATGCAGTTTATTCTGTTTCAGATCCCCGGGAAAGAATACTGAAAGAGTATGTAGAAAAGCTTGCTGTGGAAAAAGACCGGGAAGAGGATATGAATCTGTATCAGGCCATCGAAAAACTGGCGCCGGAGATTATCGCAGAAAAACGGCATATTTATAAAGGGGTCAGCCCAAATGTAGATTTCTACAGTGGATTTGTCTATGACATGCTTGGAATCCCGCAGGAGATTTATACGCCTTTATTTGCCGTGGCAAGGATCGTGGGCTGGAGCGCCCACAGGATCGAGGAACTCATTGATATGGACAAGATCATACGTCCGGCTTATATGAGTGTAATGGAAGAAAAAGAATAAGAAAGGTGGAAGGTCTTTGGACAAGTTCGTTATTTTTTATGATGACAGGAAAAACAGCTGCATAAATTGCGCAGAAAAATTCGGCCAGTATGAAAATGTAGAATGCAGGAAAATTTCGGATTATCAGGATCAGAGCCTGGTATATACCACCGGGGCCAGAGTGGGACTGATCTTTGAAAGTGAAAACGGGAAGCTGCCTTATGGAGTTTCTCACATCATATGGAAGATCGTTGCAGATAAAAACAGAAATCATATGATTTTGATCACCGGAGGAAGCCGGGAACTGAAAGCTGCCCGGGCTGCGGTAAGTGACCTGGATGAAAGAGGATATCATATATTAAATCTCTATACCAGATATGTCATGGAAAAAAACAAAATTACCCCGGAGGAAGCTGTAGAGTGGATCTTAAAAGATATTGAAACAGAAAAACCAAAACGCATGAAAGAGCGGGTAAAAGAAAAATATCAGGGCATGTCCAGGCGGGAGCTGAGGAAAGAGCTGCACAGAGAGCTAAAAGAATACAGAGAATATCAGAAAAAGCAGATCAAAATCCGTAAGCAGAAATTATCCTAGACGGAAGAGATTCCATTGCTATTATAGGAAAAGCAGGTTATAATGAGCAAGAACATGATACTATGAGGAGGATAAATTATGCTGGAAATCGGAACCAAGGCGCCGGCTTTTGAACTGCCGGACCAGAATGGCGATATACACAGGCTGGAGGAATATAAAGGGAAGAAGGTAATTCTTTACTTCTATCCAAAAGACAATACTGCCGGCTGCACAAAGCAGGCTTGCGGCTTCGGGGAACTTTATCCTCAGTTTTTAGAAAAAGGTGCGGTAGTGATCGGGGTAAGCAAGGACAGTGTAGCTTCCCATAAGAAATTTGAAGAAAAATATCATCTGCCCTTTACTTTACTGTCAGATCCGGATCTTACCTGCATCCAGGCCTATGATGTTTGGAAAGAGAAAAATATGTATGGAAAGAAAACCATGGGCGTAGTGCGTACTACCTATCTGATCAATGAAGAAGGTGTGATCCAAAAGGCTTTCGGGAAAGTAAAGGCTGCAGACAACCCAGCTCAGATGCTGAATGAATTATAGCCCCCTTTTGAAATTTACTACCCGAAGGAATTTTACTATGGCAGAAATTATTGAAATAAAAGATTTTAATACCCCTGAACTGGATGTTTATGCCAGGCTGACGGAGAACCAGCTTTTGAACCGTCATGAACCGGAAAAGGGGATTTTCATTGCAGAAAGTCCTAAAGTCATAGAGCGGGCTTTAAATGGAGGCTGCGTTCCACTTTCTTTTCTTGTGGAAAAACGGCATCTGGAAACCCAGGCCAGAGAAATTTTGGAGAGATGTTCTCAGATTCCTGTATATACAGCGGAATTTGACATCCTGACCCAGCTTACCGGATTCAAACTTACCAGAGGCATGCTATGTGCGATGAGGCGTCCCAAACTTCCAAATCCAGAGGAAATATGCAGAGACGCGAAGAGGATCGTTATATTGGAAAATGTTGTAAACCCTACAAATGTAGGGGCAATTTTCCGTTCTGCTGCAGCTCTGTATATGGATGCAGTGCTCCTGACCAGCGGATGCAGCAATCCTTTATACCGGAGAGCCGCCAGAGTCAGTATGGGAACAGTTTTTCAGGTTCCATGGACTTTTCTTGAGGGGGACTTTTCCTGGCCGGAACCGGGAATTTCCCTCCTTCATAAAATGGGATTTAAGACAGCAGCTATGGCTCTCAGGGAAGACTCAGTGAGTATTGATGATCCGGCACTTATGAGGGAAGAAAAACTGGCAGTAGTTTTGGGAACAGAAGGTGATGGACTGGCTTCTTCTACTATTGCAGACTGTGATTATACAGTAAAGATTCCCATGTCTCATAAAGTGGACTCTTTAAATGTAGCAGCAGCAAGCGCTGTGGCATTCTGGCAGTTAGGGAGAGGGCAGGACTAGGAAAAGCTTCGTCTCTATGATGCTATGGAACACCAGGAAAAATGTCTGCAGCAGGCGGGGAAGGGCATGGCGCCTGGAACAATGCCTGTTGATATATAAGTATATAAGAAGAAAGGATGCGTATTATGGAACAGAGCGTAAGAGAGTATGTAAGTGAAAAAGTAAAAGAGCTGATGAGTGCTCCTTCCTGCTGTGCAGAGGCAAAGACGGCCTGTGAAAACTGGCTGAAGGCAGCAGGAACAGACCAGGAAGCGGAGCAGACGAAAAAACTGATTGCAGAACTGGAAATGGACATTATGCCTGTAGACGGTCTGATTGCTTTTGCAGGATCAGAAGCAGGAGCTAAGGTGTTCGGAGCAGAGAAGGCAAAACAGATAGAGGCCCACGGAAAGGAAATTAAAGCGGCAGGAGCCAAATACTGCGACTGCCCTGCATGCGCGGCTGCAGAGGCAATTCTGGAAAAGAAAGACCAGATGCTATAAGTTTTTTAGACAGAGAAACACCGTTGTTATACCCAGGCATACCCGGGATAACAGCGGTGTTTTTTAACTATTTATCTCCGTTAAATTCTTTGATGGCCTCAATCATGGCCGCAATATTTTCAATAGGAACGTTTGCCTGAATATTATGGATAGTATTGAAAATATATCCGCCATCTTTAGAAAATATGTCCAGACGTTCTAATACCTGTTCCCGAACATCCTCTGGTTTTCCGAAGGGAAGTACCTTTTGAGTGTCCACGCCCCCACCCCAGAAAAGAATGTCTTTTCCATAAGTTTCCTTCAGCCTTTTTGGCTCCATTCCTTCAGCAGAGCATTGAACTGGATTAATGGCATCAAATCCCCCTTCAATGAGATATGGCAGGATAGAAAAAATCCCTCCACAGCAATGTTTTAGGGTTTTCCAGGTAGTATTTTCATGGACCCAGTTATTTACCTTTTTATAATAAGGCATATAGAGTTCTTTAAAAATTTCCGGGTTAATTAAAGGCCCTTTCTGGGTACCGAAATCTGTACCACAGATATACATTATGTCAATATCACTGCCAAAAGCATCCCAATATTTTTTAGATTCTCAATTACGATATCTGTACCCTGCTCAAAAATTTCTTTTACGTATTCTGGATAGAGAAGGGGCGCAGTATACCATTCCTCAATGCTTCGGATACCTTTTGGATTTTTTAAATTTGGACCGGGAATATTATTGGCATCTCCCAGACCAAAATAACCTGGTGCCACCTGTATGGCCCTTTGGTTATTCTTTACGCTTTCCAGAACTTTTTTGTGATAGGAAATCTGATCATCGGAGACCAGCATATAATCCTCCACATTATCTGCTGGATCTGCATGGTCTTCATCAAATTCCGGGGAACGCGTGAGATTGTCAAAATAGTAGCCATTTGCAGTCATATGCCCAGAGGGAGGACAGGATGTATCTCCTTTAGGATATACGTAATAGCCTCCCTGACCATCGTCAGTCACAGAAGCATCAGCAGGAATCAGCACAGGAATTCCCTGATAAACCCATTCCTTCCAATCTGTATTCGTATGTCCATAAGTATCTCCATAATTGTAAAGCTGTTGTATATCACAGCCCAGACAGTCTGCAAGGTCAGGCTCTACATAGGCAGTCATGGTAGACATATCATTAATCTTTGGAGGACGATATTCCAGCCCATAGTAGTCCCTTAGACTGTTTAATACAGAAGCGTTGATCATGGAACAGCTCATGCCCCCAAAATCTACAGGTACTTTGTCTGGCTCTTTGTGGGCGAAGGCTGCCAGAACTCTTTCTTTTGATGTCATAAACATACTCCTTTCTACGGTATATTATAATAATTTTGTGCTTTAATTTTAAACTTTGATTTTTTCTGATATAATGTATAATATAACAAAAAAACCAGTCTGGCACTGTTGAAATTTGCCTGTTAATATACATTTTGTGCTATGTTAGAACTACCCATGGAGGAAGGATATGGAATTGGAAGAAATAGAGAAAAAAGTTGTCATACCCAATGAACAGGGAATTTTGAGCAAAAAGGGGCTTTATTTTTACGCACCTTCAGATTTTGCACGGAGATATCTGTTCTCCGTATTGTGGGGAGGCGAATACACGTGCGCTCCACCTTATCAGATACAAAGGGAAGGGCTAAAACTTTTTCTGGCTTTTCGTATTCTTTCAGGCAGACTTTATTTCCAATATGAAGAGCAGACTTTTATAGCCCAAGAAGGAGATATTGTCCTTCTCGATTGTATGAAATATCATTGCTACTATGCGAAAGAACAAGTTTCCTTTCAATTTTTTCATTTTACCGGCAACTGTTCCCAGGAATATCTAGAATTGCTTTATGAGAGAACAGGCCCCCTTTTTGGCCATAAATCTGGTACGGGTGTTGTGTTTGCTGAAATTCTGGAAGAATTGTCTAAAACTCAGCCGGAAGAGCACAGACTTTCTTATCTGCTCCATAATCTTCTTGGAATCCTGGCTGAGAACGAACCGGTTTCTATGGATCCTGCTGTCATTCAAGCGGTCAGTTACATGCAGGAACATTATATGGATGGGATAACCGTGGAAAATATTGCAGATAATGTATCTTTAAGTAAGTATCATTTTTCAAGAATCTTCCGAAAGCAGACAGGACAGTCCCCTCATCAATATCTTACAGCTCTCAGGATTAGGAAAGCTACGGAACTGATCATGGAAACCCGGCTGTCCATAGAAGATATCGGCGCCAGATGCGGTTATTCAGGAGCCTCTCATTTTATACGGGCTTTTAAAAAGGAAATGGACTTTACACCTGCTTCTTACAGAAAATATTTTGACTCTTCCGGCTTTCGAAAAATGTAAAGTATTCCAGATGATTTTAACAATCTTAAATATTCACTCAGCTCGTTGCTTTGTGATATAATGTCGGCAGGCAAAGTAATAACGGAAGGGAGGAAGACCCATGGAAGCTCATAAAATTTTTTCCATGAGTTTTGCGAAAGTTTATCCTCTGTATATTCAAAAGGCAGAGAGAAAGAATCGGACTAAAGAAGAAGTGGATGAGATTGTTTCCTGGCTTACCGGGTATAGCCGGGAAGAGCTGGAAGGCCAGATCAAGAAAAATGTGGACTTGAAGACGTTCTTTGAAGAGGCGCCCTGTATAAATCCCAATGCAGCTTTGATAAAAGGAGTGGTATGCGGTGTGCGGGTAGAAGAGATAGAGGACCCGCTTATGCAGAAAATACGATATCTGGATAAACTGGTGGATGAACTGGCAAAAGGAAAGAGTATGGAAAAAATATTGAGGAAATAAAAAAGGACGCGTAAAAGTCCCAGGTGACTTTGTTGCGGTAACTATGCAGGAGAGATGAAGAATATAAGCAATAAAAAAATATTATTAATAATAAATAAAAGTATCTTACATTTCTGTCCATAATCTGGTAAACTAATATACTATGGATTAAATTATATGATACCAAAAACAAAAGGCGGTATCATAGGGGCAAATTATTTTTGAACCCCTACCTCATTATATGTAACAAAAGATATAGGGAGTGTTAGTAATGATTCCAGAAAAAGAAAACAGGCAGCCGGAGCTTCTCGTGGGGATTGATGTAGGCTCTACCACTACGAAGCTGGTTGCAGCAGATAAGGACAGCAAAGAAATACTATATTCCAGTTATAAGAGACATAATTCCAGTCAGGTGCAGAGCGTTCAGGCTGCTTTGGGACGTCTGAAAGAACAGTTTCATGACAGACCGGTACGTGTGGCTATGACCGGGTCAGGGGCAAAGCCTGTGGCAGAGGCTCTGAATGTTCCTTTTATCCAGGAAGTTGTAGCCAACTCTGTGGTTTTGTGCGAGAAATATCCAAATGTCAGAACTGCCATAGAGCTTGGCGGACAGGATGCGAAAATTATTTTTTTCCGAAGAAACCAGGAAGACGGGAATCTTACGGTTTCTGATATGCGTATGAACGGAAGCTGTGCAGGAGGTACCGGCGCTTTTATTGACGAGGTAGCATCGATTGTTAAGGTTCCTGTGGAGCAGTTTAATGCCCTGGCTCAAAAGGGCTCCTGCGTTTATGATATTTCCGGAAGATGCGGCGTATATGCCAAGACGGATATTCAGCCGCTGCTTAACCAGGGAATCGCAAAATCTGACCTGGCTCTTTCTGCTTTCCATGCCATTGCAAAACAGACAATCGGAGGACTGGCCCAGGGGCTGGATATTGAGAAACCAGTAGCCTTTGAAGGCGGTCCTATGACTTTTAATCCTGTGCTTATCCAGGTTTTTGCTCAGAGGCTGAACCTGTCCCGGGACGAAATCATCCGACCTGAAAGACCGGAGATCATTATCGCTTACGGTGCAGCACTTTCCTTGAACACCATGTTTCAGGATCGAAAAGAAATTTACAGAATTGAAGAACTGGAAGACAGGCTGGGAGAGATCAAACACAGAAAAGAGCTTTCAGTGGGTAAGAAAGGAAGGCCTTTTTTTGTTGAAAAAAAAGAGTACGGGGAATTTATAGAGCGCCATAAGCTTCCGGCCATAGCAACACCTGAACTTCAGGAAGGGGAGACTCTTCATGTCTATCTGGGAATTGATTCCGGAAGCACTACCACAAAATTTGTGCTTATGGATGAAGAGGAAAATATCCTGGATTCCTTTTATGCGCCTAACGAGGGTGACCCACTCCTGGTAGCCAAAGACGCGCTGATTTCCATGAGAGAAAAGTATAAAGAAAAAGGAGTACAACTGGATATTATCGCCGCCGGCACTACTGGATATGGAGAACAGCTTTTTTCAAAAGCCTTTGAGACAGAATGCCATGTGGTAGAAACGGTAGCTCACGCCCGGGCAGCCAGAAAGTATGTAGAGAACGCTACATTTATACTGGATATTGGCGGACAGGATATGAAGGCCATCTGGCTGGATAATGGAATTATCACCAATATTGTGCTCAACGAAGCATGCTCCTCGGGATGCGGTTCTTTTCTGGAGAATTTTGCAGCATCGCTGCATATTCCGGTGGGGAAAATCGCTGAAGCCGCATTTGCATCGGAGAATCCTGCAGAATTGGGCAGCCGGTGTACGGTGTTTATGAACAGCAGCATCATCACCGAACAGCGAAATGGCAGACTGCCTGGAGACATTATGGCAGGTCTGTGCCGTTCTATTATAGAAAATGTATTTACGAAGGTGATCCGTGTTTCTAACCTGGACAGTCTGGGGAACAAGATCGTTGTTCAGGGAGGAACTTTTCAGAATGATGCAGTGCTGAGGGCCATGGAACAGTATCTGGGGCGGAATGTGGTAAGAGCCCCATATCCGGGAATCATGGGAGCTATCGGGGCAGCATTGATTACAAAGGAAAGATTTCATGAACAGGGGGAGAAGAAAACGTTTATCGGCCTTGAAGCAATGGATGACTTTTCTTATACCCAGGAATCTAATTCTCCCTGTCCCTTCTGTACCAACCATTGTAAAAGAACCATTGTCCGTTTTTCTAATGGAAACTCCTGGATCACCAATAACCGCTGTGAGAGAGGAGAGGTTCTGGGAGACCCTAAGGACAAAGAGGTTCAGGCGAAAATCAGGGAGAAAAAGCAGGCGCTGAAAGAGGTGCCAAATCTTTTTAAACTCCGGGAAGAGCTTCTTATGAAAAAATATCCTTACCCGGAACCTGAAACAAACAGAGAGATTACCATTGGAATTCCAAGAGTCCTTTCTTTCTGGGAGACTATGCCGTTCTGGGGAACTTTTTGGAAAGCCCTGGGATTCAAAGTCAAAGTATCTCCTGCCAGTACAAGGAAGATATATGAAGAAGGGCTGTCTGCGGTGACTTCAGATACGGTATGCTTTCCGGCCAAACTTGTCCACGGACATATCCGCAGTCTGGCTAAAAGTGGAGTAGACAGGATTTTTATGCCCTCCATTACAACGGTAGAATCAGAGAATACAGAGGACACCAGCCAGTCTATGTGTGCAGTGGTAAAGGGGTATCCTATTGTTGTCAGAAATTCAGATAACCCTGAAAAACGTTGGAATATACCTTTTGATGCGCCATTATTCCACTGGTATACTCATGCTGATCGGGAAAGACAGCTGACAAAGTATATGGAGAAGACTTTCCAGATATCACCGGAACAGACGCGAAAGGCCATAGAGGCAGGAGATGAAGCTCAGACATCTTTCCGTCAGGAACTTCTGCATGCAGGAGAAGAAGTGTGCCGGATGGTTCAGGAAAAAGGAACCTATGCGGTAGTTCTGGCTTCCAGACCTTATCAGAATGACGCGTTGGTAAATCATGACTTGCCGGATATGTTTACGAAAATGGGAATCCCTGTGCTCACCGCAGATTCTCTCCCAGGAGCAGACCATGGAGAATTAAAGAAAAGCCGGCTGGATGTTGTAAATAATTTTCATGCCAGAATGCTTTCCTCTGCTATTTTGACAGCAGAAAAAGACTATCTGGAATATGTGCAGATCGTAAGCTTTGGCTGCGGCCATGATGCCTATCTTTCTGATGAGATCATCCGTCTGATGAAAGATATTTCGGGAAAAACGCCGCTGATCCTGAAGCTGGATGAAAGCGATATACAGGGACCTCTCCGTATCCGTATCCGTTCTTTCACAGAGACGGTGGCTATGCAGAGGAACAGAAGAAAGAAGCTGACAGTTCATGAACTGCCGGATCCTTATCCTGTAAAATATACGAAAACGTCCAGAAAAGAAAAAATAGCGCTGATTCCAAATACCTCTCATGCCTTCAGCAGGGTGATGGCTGCAGCTTTTGCCGGACAGGGAATCCGCACAGAACCTCTGGAGATGGGAAGAGAAGAGGCAATCCGTCTGGGAAAACAATATGTACATAATGATATCTGTTTCCCAGCCCAGATTGTTATCGGAGAAGCATTAGCTGCATTGAAAAGCGGAAAGTATGATGACAAAGAAGTGGCTATCACTATGGCGAAATATGTGGGAGACTGCCGCCTTACCCATTACAGCGCTCTTTTAAGGAAAGCTCTGGATGATGCGGGATATTCCCATGTACCGATACTGACCAATGATGACAAAGATTCTCATAACCTTCATCCCGGATTCCGAATGAATCTCCTCACTTCTGTCAGGATTGCATTCGCCATGCCTATGATTGATGTCCTTGAGGAGCTTCTGCGGAAGATACGGCCTTATGAGAAAGTTCCGGGAAGTGCAGATAAGGCTTTTGAAAAAGCTTTGGACCAGGTAATAGATGGTCTGGAAAAACATGGGATAATGGGAGCCAGACATGGCTTTGAGAAAGCTATAGACATTATGAATCAGGTAGAATATGACCGGTCTCATCCTAAACCCAGAGTACTGATCGTAGGTGAATATCTGCTGAATTTCCATCCGGGGGCAAACCATGATATTGAAGCTTATCTGGAAAAGAACGGATTCGAGATTATTGAGGCCAGAATGACAGATGTTATCAGAAAGACTTATTTCTATCAGGATGCCCAGATCCGGGAATATCATCTGGATAAACCAGTTCCTCAGAAAGTATGGCTGCGGACAGCAGATGTGGCTTTTAACCTGGCCCATGATGTGACAGATAAGATTGCCAGGAAGAGTCCTCTTTACACGCCGGCCTGCCGTATGCAGGATCTGGTAAAGGACAGCGATCCTATTATCCACCATACTTTTGATGCAGGAGAGGGAGTCCTGATTCCAGGAGAAATCCTTCACCATGCTAAAAATGGATGCAGGGCCTTTATAATCCTTCAGCCATTTGGCTGCCTGCCGAATCATGTGGTAGGCCGGGGAATTATAAAGAAATTAAAGGAACTGTATCCAGATGCCAGCATACTGCCTTTGGATTATGATCCAGATGTGAGTTTTGCAAATATTGAGAATCGTCTGCAGATGTTGATCATGAGTTTTCGAAATAAACAGGAGGACAGCTGATATGAAGATACTGACTTTTGGAGAAATTATGCTGCGGCTGAAGACCCCGGAGAACTTAAGGATTCTTCAGGCTCAGGATTTTGAGGCCAGCTATGGAGGAGCGGAGGCGAACGTAGCCGTGTCTCTTGCCATGATGGAAGATCCTGTAGATTTTGTAACAAAATTGCCGGATAATCCAGTAGGACTGGCCGCCCATAATGAGATCCGCCGCTTTGGAGTGGATACTTCAAAAATCCTGAAAGGCGGAGAGCGTCTTGGAATCTATTATTTTGAGAAAGGCACCAATATCCGACCTACCAATGTAGTCTATGACCGGGCATACAGTTCCTTTGCCCAGGCTGGTACGGAAGAGTTTCACTGGGAAGAGCTTTTAAAGAATGTGGATATTTTTTATTTTTCCGGAGTTACGCCTGCGGTAAGTGATAATATTGAAAAGGCGGTGCTGGAGGCTGTAAAATACTGTAAGGCCCATTCTATTGAAGTGGTCTGCGATCTGAATTACCGGGGAAAAATGTGGAGTACCCAGAAGGCTCAGAAGGTTATGAAGGAATTGATGAATTATGTGACGCTGTGTATTGCTAACGATGAAGACTTTGAGTCTGCTTTGGGTATTCATGCCTTTGATGGGGACATGGCCCACGGGATTGACCAAATCCATACTTATAAGCAGGGAATGGAGGAAATCCTTCGCCAGTATCCCAACTGCAGGGCAGTGGCCAGCGTTCTCCGGAATATGAGGACTGTGGAAGACGGAGACTGGATGGGAATTTATCTGAAAGACGGGAAATTCTATGAAAGCCCGGTTCACAGGGTTCACAGCCTGGAAGCTGTGGGAGCCGGAGATGCCTTTGCAGGAGGTCTGCTCCACAGTCTGGCCCGTGGCTTTTCTCCACAGAAAACCATAGATTTTTCTATTACAGCCAGTGTATTGAAATTGATGATCCAGCACGATTTTAATGTGGTGAATGAGGCAGATATCCTGAAGATCATGAAATCCGGGGATACAAACCTGCAAAGATAAGAAAGATTATAACAGGGGACTGGATAAACCAGGAAACAGGTTTATTGACAGGCCCCTTTCCTTTATATTAAAATAATAGAAAAGTCAAAAAGATAGGAGAGAATACATATGGTACATCATATTGTAATGTGGAAATTTAAACCAGAAGTTGAGGAGAGCAAAAAACCAGAATTAAAGAAAGCAATGGCAGAAAATCTGAAAAGCCTGGTAGGCAAGGTGCCAGGGCTTCTTACTGTAGACTTTGTTTCAGAGCCTCTTCCTTCTGCTACCCATGATATGGCATTGGTAACGACTCTGGAAAAAGCAGAGGACATTAAGGTATACGGTTCTCATCCTGAACATGTAAAGGTGGCAGATACCTATGTACGGCCTTATACTACTGAGAGAGCATGTCTGGATTATGAAGACTAAGATTTCCGGAAGGGAGACATCATGGATAAAGTCATTTTAGGAAAAACAGGGATTGAAGTAAACAAAAACGGCTTTGGAGCGCTGCCAATCCAGCGGATCACCAAGGCAGAAGCAGTTTATATCCTGCAGAAAGCATTCTATAACGGAATCAATTATTTTGATACGGCAAGAGCTTATACAGACAGCGAGGAAAAGATAGGAGCTGCATTTTCCTATATAAGGGATAAACTGATCATCAGCACCAAGACTGCCGCTAAAACCGGAGAGGGATTAAAGAAGGATTTGGAGGAAAGTCTTCGGATGCTCCAGACAGATTATATTGACATCTATCAGTTTCACAATCCGGATTTCTGTCCCAGACCTGGAGATGGTACAGGACTTTACGAAGCAGCCCTGGAGGCAAAGCGTCAGGGAAAGATCAGACATATCGGTATTACCAACCATCGGATTCCCCTGGCAAAAGAAGCGATAGAGTCAGGACTTTATGAAACTCTTCAGTTTCCATTTTCTTATCTGGCTGCAGAAACTGATTTGGAACTGGTTGACGCTTGTAAAAAAGCAGATATGGGATTCATCGCTATGAAGGCCTTGTCAGGAGGACTGATCCAGAATTCCGCCTGCGCATACGCTTTTATGGCACAGGCCCAGTTTGAACATGTGGCTCCTATCTGGGGAATACAAAGAGAAAGCGAGCTGGATGAATTCTTATCTTACCAGGTCTGTCCGCCAAGCCTAACAGGGGAGCTGAAAGAAGTAATGGAAAAAGACAGAAAGGAACTTTCAGGAGACTTCTGCAGAGGCTGCGGATATTGTATGCCCTGTCCTGCGGGAATTGAGATCAACAACTGTGCCAGAATGGGACTGCTGCTGAGAAGATCTCCTCAGGCATCCTGGCTGTCTGCAGAATGGCAGGAAAAAATGAAAAAAATAGAGGAATGCAAGCACTGCGGTCAATGCATGAAGAAATGCCCTTATAGTCTGAATACACCGGAACTGCTGGCGAAAAACTACGAGGACTATAAAACATTTTTAGATTAAAGACAGACAGTGGGTTTACAGGTACATAAGTGAGGGGATGCCTCGCTGTGAGCATAAGAAAAGTTCTCCCAGGACAGACAGGGAGAACTTTTTTTGCCATAACAGGGCAAAGGAATAACATGAGGTTGGAAATCTTACGAAAATAGGATATAATAAACAGATACGCAGAGGCGTTTGGGCCCTTGTACACGAGGGTATGGTTTCATTTGTAATAGATTTGACGGCAACAGAAGGTGAATACATGAGTGAAGGAAAAAGATATTTAGATAAAGTAACCGGACAACTGAAGGAGAGGATTGGAGAAGTGAGAGAATCCATTCTCCAGGGACAGAAAGATATTGAGGGGATGCATGAGTATTACTGGGAAAACTATACAGAGATGGACCAGTACGGCTATGAGGATTTCGATAACCAGCAGGCACTTCTCCATCAGGTCAATGCAAACCAGGAGCAGCAGGCTTATCTTCACAGGCTGGAGAAAATGCTGGATTCTCCTTTTTTCGGAAGAGTAGATTTTCGCTATGAGGGGGAGGAGGAGTCAGAAAAGTTTTATATAGGGATCGGAAATTTTTCTCAGAAAGCAGGACACATGCCCCTGATTTATGACTGGCGGGCGCCGGTAAGCGGTTTGTTTTATGATTTTGACAAGGGACCTGCTTCCTATGAGGCCCCTCTCGGTCTTATGGAAGGGGAGATTACCTCTAAATGGCAGTATAAGATCCGGGGTGGCCGGATGATTTACGAATTTCAAAGTGATATGAAGATTGATGACGAGATCCTGAAGGCAGAATTGGGCGGCAATGGAGATGTGCAGCTGAAAAACATTGTCCGGACCATTCAGAAAGAGCAAAATGCCATTATCCGGAATACGAAAGACCGGATAATGGTGATCCAGGGAGCAGCAGGATCCGGGAAAACTTCTATTGCGCTTCATCGGATCGCATATCTGCTGTACCATGATCGGAAAAATCTGAAATCGTCGGATATTCTGATCCTGTCTCCAAACAGTGTGTTTTCAGACTATATTTCCCATATCCTTCCGGAACTGGGAGAAGAAAATATCCAGGAAATGAGTTTTGATCTTTTTGCCTACCGTGAACTGCGGGATGCGATCAGAGACTGTCATGACCGGTATGATCAGATAGAGCTGGAATTACAGGGACTGACGAAGGAAGAAAAAAGAAGGCTGGAAGAAAAACAGTCAGAGACTTTTGTGTCTCAGGCGGAGGGATTTCTTGCATTACTGGAAGACGAGCTGATGGCCTTTAAAGAAGTGGAGTTCAGAGGATTAAAACTTACGGAAAATGAACTGATTCATCTGTTTTACTTTAAGTTTCAGGATATTCCTCTTTTGTCCAGGATGGATGCAGTTATGGAATATTTTATAGACGAATATGAAACTCTTCATGACTGTACTCTTTCAGAAGAAGATCTGGATACTATTGCCAAAAAATTTCAGAAACTTTATGTGACCAGGGACTTATATAAGATCTATAATAAATTTCTGGAAGAAAACGGCTATCCCATACTTCCTGATGTACCCCAGGAAAAGCGGGTGCTGGCCTACGAGGATGTATATCCTCTTTTGTATCTGAAGTACAGACTCTGCAGGGTCCGGGATCATAGAAATATCAAACATCTGGTCATAGATGAGATGCAGGATTATTCCTATCTCCAGTATCTGATCCTACGGCAGATGTTTAACTGCAGAATGACCATATTGGGAGACCGGGCCCAGACCATGGAGGAACGGAACCACGATGTTCTGGAATTTCTGCCGGGGATTTTCGGAAAGGATATGCAGAAGATCATCCTGAACAAAAGCTACCGGAATACAGTGGAGATTGCTGAATATGCCAATAGGACTGCAGGTATTCGGGATATGGAGATCTTTCAGCGCCACGGGAAAGAAGTGGAGGAGAAAAAACTGGATGGAAAAGAGGAGGCTGTGGAGGAAATTTTCAAAAATCTGGCCCTGGGTTCCAAAGGCTATGAGACAGCCGCTCTGCTGACAATGAGCGAGGAAGAAGCCCTGGGGGTTTATAAGGATCTGAGGGAAAAAGAAATCCCGGCCTTTTATGTGGACAGAAACAGTTCTTCTTTTAAAAAAGGATTGACCGTTACCACCTTTTATCTGGCAAAAGGCCTGGAGTTCGATCAGGTATTTGTGCTGGCCAGAAAGAAGAAGACGCCTCTGCTGATCCAGGCAGAGTATATCTGTGCTACCCGGGCACTTCATGAATTGTATGTTTACGAATGTTTATAAAATCATAAATTTGGGCAATCCTATCCGTAAGGAGAATGTATCTTTTCAAAAGTTATTTACTGTTGACTAACTGGGAAGGGACATTTTAGAATATAGGAAAGATAACAGCCTTGACAACGGAGGGAGGTATTCTTATGCAGGCATTGTCGCAGACAAAGCGTGGTGAAAGCTACACCATTAAATGGATGTTCGGAATACCTGAGGTGCTGGAATTTATGAAGCGTTACCAGATTCAGGAGGGCAGTCAGGTTCAGGTGATCCAGAATCATAAGGACTGCGTGATCATTGGCGCCCGGGATAAGAGACTGGCAATCGGTAAAGAGATCGCAGACCGGATAAAGGTATGAGGATTCAGTCCATTATGAAATGCAGCGTTCAAAGAAGAACAAAAAGACTTCTTTGGACGCTGCATTTTTGCTAGGAATTTTGCCGGGGGTGTTATATAATGATACCAAAGTGGAAGAACAAATATTTTTGCGGACAGAAAATGACGTCTGTATAGCTGGAAGGGAGCAGAGGATATGAATACGATTGAATTATTAGATAAACTGCAGAGACAGGCTATGAGCGATGAAAAACTTAGAAAGGAGCTTCTGGAGACCAGAAAGGCAGAGAATCCACTGGGAGCTTTTTGCAGGAAATGCCGGGAATTAGGCTATGAGATCTATGAGATGGAACTGGTCACTGCAGGAGAAGAATTTTATGCGGAGATGAAGAGAAGTACCAATGGCGGAGGAGAGAATTCTCCGAAACTGGACGGGGAAGACGATTTTTATGAGATGTTCTTAGCAAGCATGGAGGAGGAAGAGGAGTATGAGCAGAGTAAAAAGAAGTGAAAAACTGAACTCTCTGTTTTCGGAGGACTATCGGGTGATCGATTTTCTTCCCTACCATGTGGCAGAACATGGCAACAGTATTTTTGAAGAGGTGGAAAGTTATTTCCTTCAGGATAAACAGCTTCAGGAATTCTGCGATAAAGCCATTGCCATTATTTTAAAGGTTATCTGTTATTATCCCTTTGAAGTATATGTAGAGGAGTATCCCCCTTTAAAACCGAAAAGAAACGGCTGGCTGAAAGAGAAACGATGCGATCTTCTGGTGAAGATCTTAAAAAGAGTCATTATGAAGAAAAAGGGGCAGGTAGATATTCTTCTGGGAAAAGAAAATTCCATCATCAGCATTACAGGAGGAGTCCTCAGCATTGCAGTATACAATGAGAGCGAATCCCTGAAAGATCTGCTGGATAAAGTGGTGGAGACAGAAGGTCTGTATTATTGGAAATACAGGGTATGAATTTTTGAGGGTTAAGCCCGGTTTATTCTATCCGAGAAAGGAAAAGGAATATGTTCTTTAAGAAAAAAGAAAAGCGGCTGTCCTTTGACCGGAACAGACAGATTCCGGTAATACGTTCCAGTATCTGTACGGGAGAAAAGACTGCCGGATTTAAAGATCAGGAAACAGGAAAATTCCAGGATATCTGCTGCATCCGCAGCGACAAAGATCTGGAAGAATTTATGAAGACTTACGGAATCTCCAGGGAGGAGATCAGGACAGAATATTAAGACAGAGGAGAATACATATATGTTGAGAGAGATCGATCTGGCGGAAGTTTCCGACGGAAAGCTGTACACATCCAGAGATATGGTAAAAGCTGGCTGCGACGATTGCCGTGGATGCTGTGACTGCTGCAAAGAAATGGGAAAATCGGTGGTTCTGGACCCCTATGATGTATTCCGCCTGGAAGCGGGACTGGGCCAGAGTTTTCAGGAGCTTCTGACCTATGCCCTAGAGTTAAACGTGGTGGACGGGATCATACTTCCCAATCTGAAAATGGCCGGCGAGGCAGAACGGTGCAGTTTTCTTGATCCGGAAGGAAGGTGCAGCATTCATCCCCATCGACCTGGATTCTGCCGGATGTTCCCTCTGGGACGGATCTATGAGGAGGAGGGATTTCATTATTTTCTCCAGGTTCATGAATGTCCGAAACAGCCGAAGACCAAAGTAAAAGTAAGCAAATGGCTGGACACTCCGGAACTGAAAAAATACGAGGCCTATGTTTTGTCCTGGCATAACTTTTTAAAGAAAGCGGAAAAAATCCTGGGACAGTTCCAGAATCCGGAGGAAGCAAAAAATGTATCTATGTATATCCTGAAGAACTTCTTCCTGGCGCCCTGGGACTTTACCGAAGATTTTTATGGGCAGTTCGAAGAAAAGCTGAAAGCGGGGGAGAAGTATTTTTTCTGAGAAAATAAAGATTGAAAAATGTCTAGAAAATATCCGGCAGCAATATAAAGATATCCTTTCGGAGAATCTCACAGGAATCTATCTTCATGGTTCTTTGGCCTTTCACTGCTTTCAATGGGAAAGTAGTGACATTGATTTTATTGTAGTTGTAAAACAAGAACCGACATTGGTGGAAAAAATACGGATCATAGATTTTCTTCTGGAAATGGAGTTAGTTCCCTCAAAGGGAATTGAGATGAGTATTGTTGAAGAAAAATACTGTAAAGATTTTGCTCATCCCACTCCCTATGTGCTGCATTATTCGGAATTTTACAGACAGGAAGCAACAGAAAATCCGGAGGAGTACTGTCGGAGAATGAACGGCAGGGATCCTGACCTGGCAGGACATTTTACGGTGATCAAAAAAACGGGGATTACTCTTTATGGACTGCTGAAAGAAGATGTGTTCGGTGATGTACCTTATTCCTGTTACCTGGATAGTATTTGGAGAGATATCCGGGATTCCCTGGAGAGGATAAAGAAGAATCCGGTGTACTATGTGTTAAACTTGGCACGGGGGCTGGCGGCTGCTTCTCAGGGAGAGATTTTATCTAAAGAACAGGGCGGAACGTGGGGAATCAGGCATCTGCCGGTCGGCTACAGACCTCTGATAGAAACGGCTTTAAAGGCTTATAAAGGCTCTGAAGAAGAAGTCTTTGATAAAGAAAAATTGAGCGAGTATGCGGACTATGTCATAAAAAGGTACCAACGTTATAGCAGTAGATGGATTTTAGACAGAGAGAATTGAATTTTTAAACAGAATAGTATATCATGGCGGGTATATGCCAGTAAAGGAACCTGAAATCAGAATAGGACGATCAATGTTTTTTTAGAAAATAAAATGTTATAGGTAATGCTGCTGCCTTTTATTTTATTATCCTTCTAGCTGAAAGGAAATTCCATAAAGAAACGAAGAAAAGCTTAATAGACTGACAAAAGGCCGGGGTGAAATTGTGGATTGTATGTTAGTGAAAACCCTCCCGCCAGGTTCCACAGCCTTTGCTGTGTTTCACGGTGGGAGGGTTTATATTATTCTTCAGGGGGAGTGGTGATTGCTTTTTCTTCCCTGTGGAAGAGCTTGTTGCTAAAAAACAGGATCAGTCCTACGGCCACGATTCCAATGGAGATAAATTGAGAGGTAGACAGGCTTCCAACTGTTCCTCGGTCATCTGCCCGCAAAAACTCAATGAGGAACCGTCCGATACCATAAAGGATCAGATAAAGAGCTCCGGTTCTGCCTTTTGGCCGTGTCTTTCTGCTGTAGAGGAGAAGAATGGCCATGATCAGAAAATCCCCTGCCGAAGAGAAAAGCTGAGTGGGCAGCAGCTTTACCCCTGAGGGAGCCATGCTGTGTTCCGGAAAGATCACACCCAGGAAGGAATCTGTTTCCCTGCCATAACAGCAGCCTGCCAGAAAGCAGCCGATCCGTCCGAATCCCTGAGCAACGGCGATGGAGGGAGCAAGTAGATCAAAGTACTCCAGGAATACCAGTTTTTTCTGCCGGCAGTAAATAACTGCGGAGAGAACACCTACAATGATTCCTCCATAGACCACAAAGCCCTCGCCGCCCATAACGGACATAGGATCTTCTATAAACTGATCAAACTCTACAATTACATAAAGCAGTTTTGCTCCGATAAAGCCGGAGAGCACGCCGATAATGGCGATGGTCAGAACTGCGTCATCACTCATTCCACGCTTCTTTGCACGGTACATTCCCATAGCAATGCATACCAGAATTCCCACAGCGATCATCAGCCCATAACTGTATATGGTAAATGGTCCTATGGAAAATAATTCCATTCTCATATCTTTTCAGCTCACTTTCCTGTATAAAATTTCGTCTCCTCATTATAGCATTTAATCCCAGAAGGAACAAGAAAGATTTGCCGGAGGAATTCTGAAGATTTTCTAAACAGGAGCGAGGCCGTAATAAATTTAAGACATGGACCCAACATATATAGCATAATTAATGTCTTGCTTTGTATAGTAGGCGATAGCTACTTGGCTGTCAACAGATATAGGGTCTGAAATCGGATCACAAACAGATAAATTAAAAGTAATAGTTTCACCGATATTATCTCCCTCTGTAACTGATATACTGAGTTCTGTGTCTGAAACAGCGTTTACTTTACCTATTGCTACGGGACTATATGGCTCTTTTTCATCTCCATCTGAAGTTAGTTTTGTTGCAATATTCACCCCGTTTTCAACGTAGTATTCGATAGTTACTTGGATTCCCGGGCTGATAAGATTATCTGTGGCAGGATTGAACTCTGAGATATTGGTTTGAACTTGCTCTGCATTCGATATATCAAATGCTACCTTACGATCTTCTCCTTCTCCAGGATAAAGTCTGCTGCCAGTGTTTTTTAAGTCTGCATACATTGTATTTTCATCAACGGAAAGGACATAACCTACGGTAGTCTGGATATCCGGGGTAGTCTCTGCTTCATCAGCATTTACGGAGGAATCAGCGTATGAGGAATCTTCCACGTCAGATGAAGGCGTAGTTTCGCCTTCCGATGCTGCATTGTCCGATTCAGTAGTGTCCGTATTTGGGGATTGCGGTGATTCGAAGTTCTCAGACTCGTCATACTTTGAGCTGTCCGAGATCGTGTCATTAGATGCTGACTCTTCTGTACTATCCTTTGGCGCAGAAACTTCTATATTGGAAGAAGGATTGAAAAATGAACAGCTAGAAGTAAATGGCAGAGAAAAACAAGTTATGATACCTAAGAAAACATATTTTTTCACAAAATTACCTCCTTGCTTTTTGTTTATAGAATAACAAATCGTAAGAATAATTCAACCCTTAAGCAGGCCAAAGGATTTAAACTTTTTATAAAATATAGGTAAAGAAACGCAATGGTCAGTGCGGGTATCCTCTAAAGAAAGATCTTACGAAACAGGAAGCGTACCAGGGGCCCGCAGTAAAACACCTGCCAGATAAGAGCCATAGGGAAGTTGCAGGCAACGGTCTGGAGCCATACAGGAAGGAAATGGATCCCGGGATGTTTGAAGATAAAAGTGGCCCAGAGGCTCATGATCGGGCACATAAAGGCAACGGTTACACAGGCCCTTACGTAGTGACCAGCAGGGGATTATCTTTTCCCGGAACCGCCATTTTAAAAGCGATTTTAGGAGCCAGACGGTCAATGAAGAAAAAACCCATGACAAAGCAGATGGGAAACATAAAACGCATTTCTGACAAAGCATTGGGCAGGGCACTGTAAGTCAGCCCTCCGTCTCTCAGCCCTGCATTATAAAGCTCCATGGCGATGACCATGAAAAAGGTCATCAGCACTCCATAAATAAATTCCTGAAATTTTGTTTTCGGCATAATTTAAGTCCTCCTTTGTTTTTTAGACAAACAAAAACGCAGTCTATACACATAGACTACGCCTGAAAGACTTATTTCTATTGTTTATGTAAGACATACGTATTGTCAGCTTTTTGCGGAACATATTATAGCAGGAAATATTTTGAACTTCAAGAGAAAATCAGACTTTTTTTCTATGGCCGCCAATGGTAGAATAGGAAAAGAATCTTATGTGATAGGAAGCCGAGGGCAGAAATTATGAAAATTTTACATACAGCGGACTGGCATTTGGGAAAGCTTCTGGAAGGAAGGAGCCGTCTGGAAGAACAGAAAATCGTTATGGAGCAGCTGGTGGCTATGGCCGATGAACGGCAGGCGGATATGGTCTGTGTGGCCGGAGATATTTTTGACAACGGCCATCCTTCTGCGGGAGCGGAAGCTCTTCTCTACCAGACTTTGAAGGATCTGAGCAATGAAGGGGAAAGACTGGTGGTCCTGATTGCAGGGAATCATGATCAGCCATCAAGGCTGGAGGCGGTGATCCCTTTGGTAAGGGAACATGGGATCCTGATCTATGGAACGCCCCGCTCAAAGATTGAATCGGGACAGTATGGAAAGTTTCAGATAGAGTCCCTGGATGAGGGCGTCTTTTCTTTTGAAAAAGGGGGAGAGCAGGCAGTAGTTGCCTGCGTGCCCTATGCCAGTGAAAGGACCCTGAACGAGGTACTCTACCGGGACCAGGAAGAAGACCAGGAAAGAGCAGTTACCTATGCCCAGAAAATGCAGGAGCTTTTTGCCAAAAGAGCCCAGTGGTTTTCAAAAGACACTATAAATATCCTGATGGCTCATGTTTTTACTCTTGGCTGTATCAAGGACGGATCAGAGCAGAGCCTGAGCCTGGGGAACAGTTATCTCCTTCCTATGGAGACTTTTCCGGAAGAGGCAGATTATGTGGCGCTTGGCCATGTGCATCGGCCACAGAAGGCTGTGGGGAGTCAGGGCAGGATCCGATACAGCGGATCTCCTCTCCCTTACCGGCTCCAGGAAACTACGGTGGCAAAGGAATGTCTTCTGGTGACTTTGCACCCGGGCCAGAAGCCGGAGACAGAAGATCTGTATTTTGACAATCCAAAGCCTATTGAAAAATGGGTATGTGGGGACTACCAGGCAGCTTTGGAAAAGTGTATGGAAAATCAGGACAGGCCCTGCTATGTTTATCTCCATATCCATACGGACAGCTTTATAAGAGAAGAACAGATCAAAGAACTGAAGAAATACAAAGAAGATATTCTGGAAGTGGTTCCTCTTTTTCCTTCCCGGGACAGGGAGGAAGAGAAGGGAAACTTTCTGGAAAAGAGTTTTCAGGAGCTTTTTACCGAATATTATGCGGAGAGAAAAGGTGTAGAACCGGAAGCGGAACTTTTGGAGACTCTCACGGAGATCATAGAAAAGGAGAGGGAATATGAGACCGATCTGGATAAAGATTAAAGGACTGAACAGCTTTCTGGAGCCTCAGGAAATTGACTTTCAGGAACTGACCGGGGAAGGGCTTTTCGGGATCTTCGGGCCGACGGGAAGCGGGAAAAGCAGTATCCTGGACGGGATCACCTTGGCTTTATACGGAACCACAGCCAGAAACAGCACGAATTTTATTCATGTGAGTACAGACAAAGCGCTGGTAGACTATATTTTTTCTGTAAAGACAAAGGAAATCCATACCTACCGGGTGACCAGAGGATTTAAGCGTTCAAAAGAAGGCAGCATCCGCAGCGACGGCGCCCGTTTTCTGGAAATCCTGGAAGACAGAGAAGAAGTGCTGGCGGATAAGGTGGGATCTGTAAATGAAAAATGCAGAGAAGTTATCGGCCTGTCAAAAGAAGATTTTTTCCGAACCGTAGTCCTTCCTCAGGGAAAATTTTCCGAGTTCCTCAAGCTGGACGGTATGGAACGGAATAAAATGCTGGAGAGATTGTTCCATCTGGAAAAATACGGGGAATCTCTGGTCCAGATCATCCGGGGGAAAGTCCAGCAGTGGCAGGGAAAGGAGAAGGAGCAGCTTGGGGCCCTTTCCAGATATGGAGAAATCACCCGGGAGAAAGTCCGGGAGCTGAAGGAGAAAGAAAAGACCTGCCAGGAACAGTTCCAGAAGGATGCCCTGAAGCTTCAGGAGTCCAGAAAAAAACTGGAAGAAGAGAAAGTCCGGTTTGAAGCCCAGAAAGAGTACGACAGTCTGGAAAAAGAAGCCCGGCTGCTGGAAGGACAGCAGGGAGAAATGCTTCTGGCAGAAGAACGGATCGGACAGGCACAGAAAGCAGAGCGGCTTTGGAAGGTCCTGCAGGATTTCCTTCAGGGACAGGAGAACCTGACAGAGCGGAGAGAAAAACTGGAGCAGCTTTTGGGGGAACAGAAAAAACTGGAGCAGGAAAAAGCAGTTCTGGAAGAACAGGTAAAAACGGCCCAGGAGAAAAAACAGAAAGATCTTCCTGCCTTGGAAATCCAAAGGATCCGGCTGGAAGAGGGAATCGCCCTTCTGGCAGGACTGAAAACCCTGGAAGCGGAATCACGGAATAAGAAAAAAGCCCTGGAAGACCGAAACCGCCAATTACAGGAAGACCAGGCCAAGCTGGAAAAACTGGAGAACGATCTGAAGCTGTACGAAGAAGAAAGAGAAAAGGCTGCTTTTGCTCTGAATAAGGTTAAAGTAACAGTCCAGGAGCAGGAGACGATCCAGGAGGGGTACCGGCTCTGGCTGGAACTGGGAAGAAGAAAAGAGGAAGAGAAGAGAAAAAAAGAGGAACTGGGACAGCTTTTGGCCCGGCAGGAAAAAGAAAATGGAGATCAGCAGAAACTGGCTGAGGAGAAGGCCCAGGCAGCGGCCCGGCTTTCAAAAGTCCAGGAAAAAAGAAAAGAGGACGAGGAGATCCTGGCAGGGCTTGCTCATCTGGAAAGCTTTAAAGAGAGGCTTTCCCGTGTAGAAGAAGAACAGGTCAGGAAAAAGGCCCTGGAAGAGCAGAAAAAGGAACTGGCAGCCCAGGAAGAGAAACTTATGCAGGAGCTTCAGAGAGCCCAGGAAGTGAAGAACCTGGCTATGGAGGAAAAGGCCCGGGCAGATGAAGCCTACCGGAAGAATCTGGCTTACATACTGGCTAGAGATTTAAAGGAGGGACAGCCATGTCCGGTCTGCGGCAGCATACACCATGAAAGCCTTTCCTGTTCTATGGAAGACCAGGAAAATCCTGAGGAAAAGAGAGAACAGGCAGAAAGAAAGCTTCAGGAGATTTCCGGAAACATTACCCGGCTTAAGACTCTTCTGGAGAATAACCGGCAGCAGGAGAAAGTCCGCAAAGAGGAGGAGGGCCGGCTGAACCGGGAGTTTCTTCAGATGGATCTGGAGGAGGAGAAAAAGAACCTTTCTGTCAGAGAGCAGGAAAGAGAGAAACTGACAGAAAAGACAGAAACTGAAAAGAAAACAGAAACAGAAATCCAGAACAGGATCCTTGAGCTGGAAAAGTCCATTGCAGGGAAAAAGGCCCGAATAGAGAGCCTTGGAGGAGAAGGGACCAGAAAGCAGAAGGAACTGGATAAGCTGCAGGAGGAAATAGTGGACCTGGAAAAAGGGTTTGAAAGCCTGTCCCGGAAAGTTTCAAAAGAAGATTTCCCCGGCATTTATCAGGAACTTCAGGAGAAAAATCAGCGCAGGGAAAGGTGTCAGGAATATCTGGAAAAATTAGAGACTGTCATTGAGGCCAGAAGAAAAAGCAGGGAAAAGGGATCCAGAATCATTCAGGAGGAACAGAACGAAAAGACCAGGCTGGAAGCAGAACTTTTGAGAATGGAAAAAGAGCTTCAGGAGAAGAAGGAGCAGATCCGGGAAAAGACAGGAACTGCAGAAGGGCTGGAAGAGAAAAAGGAAAGCCTTCTCAGAGAAAAACAAACGCTGGAAACCTATATAAAAGAGCAGGAGGAGCAATGGCAGCTTTTTCAGGAAAGAGAAAAACGTATCGGACAGGAACTGGCCTCAGGCCAGGCTCTGGCAACAGAAGGAGAAAAAGAAGTCCGGAAACGGGAAGCAGCTCTGAAGGAGAGTATGGCAGAGGAGGAAGTAGAGAGTATTTCCTGGATCCAGGCCCGGCGGATGGAAAGGGAGGAGCTGGAAACTCTCCGGGAAAAACTGGAAGCTTTTCAGAATAAGGTTCTGTCTGTGAAATCCCAGATGGATTCTGTAAAGGCCCGGTCAAAGGGAGAAAAGATATCCGAGGCCCAGATGGAGGAGCGAAAAAAGGGAGTACAGGATCTGGAAAACCGTCAGGTCGAGACCAACCGGATCCTTGGAGGCCTCCGGAAGGAAAGAGAGCAGACTGAGAAAGCCTGGAAAGAAAAAGAGGCTCTGGAAGAAAAGATGGGACAGATCCGTCACAAGCTGGATCTTTTACAGGAGCTGGAAGGACTTTTCCGGGGAAAGAAATTTGTAGAATACGTAGCCCGGTATTACATGGAGTATGTATCAAGGGAGGCAGATGAGAAGTTGAAAGAAATGACCGGAAACAGTCTGGGACTGGAGACAGACCAAAGCGGCATGTTTATTATCCGGGATTATAAAAACGGCGGCGCCACCCGTCCGGCTTCCACTTTATCAGGTGGGGAGACTTTTATGGCTTCTCTGGCCCTGGCTCTGGCCCTTTCTTCCCAGATCCAGATGAAAGGAGCAGCTCCTATGGAACTGTTTTTCCTGGATGAAGGCTTTGGAACCCTGGATGAGAAGTATCTGGAGATCGTTATGGAAGCCCTGGAGAAGATCCGGGACCGGAAGCGGAGCGTAGGGGTGATCAGCCATGTGGAAGAGATCAAAGCCCGGATTCCGGTAAGGCTTATCGTAGAGCCCTCAAGGGCAGGAGAAGGCGGAAGTAAAATACACATAGAAAGGGAGTAAATCTTGTGAGAAAAATGCGGCTTGCAAAAAGAGAGATACAGGAGAAAAAACGGCTTATGGAAATCCTGGAGCAGGCAAAAGTGCTGCGGATCGGCACCATGGACCAGGAGGGGATCTATATTGTCCCGGTAAATTACGGATATTCGTGGGAAGAAGGAGAACCTCTGAGATTTTATATCCATTCGGCAAAAGAAGGGAGAAAAGTCCAGGCCTTTGCCGCCAGGGAAGACGTGGGGTTTGAACTGGATCTGGAGCAGGGCGTGATCCGGGGAACTTACACCTGCAGTTATTCTTATGCTTATCAGAGTATTACAGGGACAGGAAAGATCCGGCTTCTGGAAGATATGGAAGAGAAAAAACATGGTCTTACCAGGATCATGGAGCATATGGCCCCGGAGGCAGAACTTTCCTTTTCCCCGGATATGCTTCAGGCGGTAAATGTATATTGTCTGGAAACGGTTTCTTTTAGAGGAAAGGAGCGGAAACCGAAAAAAACTGAAGAGGAGGAAAAGACAGATGATCAGTCATGAACAGATCGAAGAATTTATCTGCCAGTACCCGGTGTATCAGTACGCTTTTTTTTCTCCAGAGGACATAGAGTTTTCTGAAAGAGTAAGGTGGATCTGCCAGAATGAATGTGAAAGGTATGATACTACCTGGGCCTGCCCACCGGCAGTGGGAACTGTGGAGGAGTGCAGAGAAAAGTGTCTTACCTATAAAGAGTGCTTTCTTTTTTCCACTATTGCCTCAGTGTCAGATGTAATAAATTTAGAAGAGACTTTGGCTACCAGGGGAGAACATGAAGAGATTACAGCTTCTATTGAGAAGTTCATCAGAAGCCAGGGAACGGAGTGTATCGCTCTTTCTACAGAATCCTGTGATATTTGTGAACACTGCGCCTATCCTGAGGGACCTTGCAGATTTCCGGAGAAGATGCATCCCTGTCTGGAAAGCCATGGCATTATCGTCAGTGAGCTGGCAGACAGGTATTCCTTGGATTTTACCCTGAGCCCTACGGAGATACTTTGGTTCAGTCTTATCTTTATGAAGTAATTTTTTCATAGAATCTGTCATAAGCTGTGGTAAGGACTATAGGCAGGGGGACGGAACTGTTGAAGAGAAGGCTGGGGGATTTTACAGGCAGGATCGGAGATTCTCTGGATATTCCCAGAGACCTGTCATACCGGGAATCTGTGCTGACCCTTACCGGGTCCAGAGAAGTATTTATTGAAAATTATAAATGTATCCGAAAATATCAGGATACCTGTATCCTGGTCCTTTCTAAAGAAAATAAGATCCAGATTGAAGGCACCAGACTGGCTATCGCCTATTACACAGATGTGGAAATGAAGATTACGGGAAATATCTGCAGAATTATTTTTCTGTAAAGGAGGCTGGAGCTTGCAGAAATTGGAATCCTATCGAAAAGGCTATGTGCGTATCCGCTTTTGGGGAGAATCCCCGGAGCGGTTCCTGAATCTCTGTGCCTATCAAAAAATCCCTGTCTGGAATCTGGTGAGCAGAGACAATGCCTATGAGATGAATATGACCGTAGAAGGCTTCCGGCATATCCGGGGAATCTGCCGGAAGTCTCATGTGAAAATAAAAATCATCGGAAAGTATGGACTGCCCTTCTTTTTTTACAGAAATAAAAAGAGAAAGGCATTTTTTCTGGGCTTTTTTCTGGGGTTATGTCTTCTTTTTCTTTTGTCCAGACATATCTGGAACATCCATGTGGAAGGAAATGTATATAACAGCACCCAAAGCATCCTGAATTATCTGGAAGAACTGAATGTCCGTCATGGCGTACTGAAAAAGAATCTGGACTGCTCTTATATAGCTGCCCGGATGAGAGAAGAATTTCCGGATATCACCTGGGTATCTGCTAAGATTTCCGGCAGCAGGCTGATCCTGGAGATAAAGGAGAACGGTTCTCTGGAAGAAAGGGAGACAGGAGAGGGGGTGCCAGTAGATCTGACTGCCCAGACAGAGGGGATTATTGTATCTATGGTTACCAGGAAGGGAACGCCGCTGAAAAAACAGGGAGATACCTGCACTGCCGGAGAGATACTGGTAAGCGGAAGGCTGGATATTAAAAATGACAGCGGGGAAATCATAGGGTATGAATATACCCAGGCAGATGCGGATATTTATATCCAGCATGACCTGGAATACTATCAGGAATTTTCCATGGATTATAAAGAACCGGTGTACACAGGGGAACAGAGAAAGGGAATCCTGCTGCAGGTTGGAGATTATTATCTCCGCCTGAAAAGAAAAAGTGCCTGGGAAGATTATGATACAGTCACGGAACTGAAACAGGTAAAACTGACAGAAAATTTTCGGCTGCCTGTTTACTATGGAAGTGTGACAGATTATGCTTATGAAGAAAAGACTTTCACCTATTCTCAGACAGAAGCCAGAGAAAAAGCCCAGGAAGACCTGAACAGCCTTTTAAGAACTTTAGAGGAAAAGGGGGTTCAAATCTCTGAGAATCATGTTAAAATAGGAACACAGGGCAAAACCTGCACTGCCAGAGGAACCCTGACAGTAATCGAGAAGAATGAGCAGAAAACTCTTACTGAAATATTAGAACAGCCTACAGAAAGGAACACACAGGAGAATGAGTAATATTTGTGAAGAGAGGATGGAATTTCCTGCGGAACATGAGAGGAATGTTTTCGGACAGTTTGATGAATATGTAAAAAAAATGGAGAGAACTTTGGGGGTGACGGTAATCTCCAGAGACGGGCAGCTGAAGATTCTGGGACCGGAGCATGCCTGCCGCCAGGCGGTAAAAATCTTTACCCAGCTTTTGGAGCTGTCAAAGAGAGGAAACACGATTACAGAACAAAACGTAAATTATGCCCTGTCTCTGGCGGCGGAGGAAAGAACTTCTGCTATTACAGAGATAGATAAGGATTATATCTGTCATACTTTAAACGGCAGGCCCATCAAGCCTAAGACCCTGGGACAGAAAGCCTATGTAGATGAGATACGAAAGAAAATGATCGTCTTTGGACTGGGGCCTGCAGGAACGGGAAAAACTTACCTGGCTATGGCCATGGCCATTACAGCTTTTAAAAACGATGAGGTAGGAAGGATCATCCTTACCCGTCCGGCTATTGAGGCAGGAGAAAAACTGGGATTTCTCCCGGGGGACCTGCAGAGCAAAGTAGACCCTTATCTCCGGCCTCTTTACGACGCCCTTTATGAAATCATGGGAGCAGACAGTTTCTCTAAAAATATGGAGAAAGGGCTGATCGAAGTGGCGCCTTTGGCCTATATGAGGGGACGGACTTTAGATAATGCTTTTATTATCCTGGACGAAGCCCAGAACACCACTCCGGCCCAGATGAAAATGTTCCTTACCAGAATCGGTTTTGGCTCCAAAGTCGTGATCACCGGAGACCAGTCTCAGAAAGACTTGCCTCATGATGCAAAATCAGGACTTGATGTAGCCATCCAGGTGCTCAGAAAGGTAGAAGACATTGCTTTCTGCCAGCTTACCAGCAAAGACGTAGTGAGACATCCTCTGGTACAGAAAATCGTACAGGCCTATGATGATTACGAGAAGAAACAGAAACCTGAGAAGAAAGAAAAATATGTAAGAAAAGACAGAAGGAGATAAGATATGACGCTGAATCTGGATATGGATGCAGACTATCAGAAAGAGTTCGATTTTGACCTGGAGGAAACTGGAAAAAAAGTCATGGAAGGGACCCTGGATCATGAAAACTGTCCCTATGAGGCAGAAGTGAACTTGGTGCTTACGGACAATGAAGAGATCCGCAGGACCAATCGGGAGTTCCGGGATATAGACCGGGAGACGGATGTGCTTTCTTTTCCTATGCTGGAGTATGACCGGCCAGGGGATTTCTCTCATGCCGAGGAGGACGAGTCCTGTTTTAATCCGGATACAGGAGAGTTGATCCTGGGGGATATTATGATCTCTATGCCGAAACTGAAAGAGCAGGCGGAGGCTTATGGACATTCCCAGTTAAGAGAGTATGCTTTTCTTATTACTCACAGCCTTCTGCATCTGATGGGCTATGACCATATGGAGACAGAGGAGGCTGTTCTCATGGAAAACAGGCAGAGAGAGATCCTGGAAACCCTGGGGATCACAAGATAAATGTATAAGGTAGAAAAATCAGTCGATACTATAAACAAAAATATTTCAGGAATCGGATAAGGAGGATTCTGTATGAGAAGAATGGTTTATGGTATCGGCTTATTTCTTGCCTTTCTTTTTCTGGGGGCAGGTTTTTTTCTGAGCTATCAGGTGGCGGATCTGAGGCAGGATATGTCTAAACTTCAGGAGAGCAGCGCCCAGGAAAGACAGCAGGTATCCACCCTTGTTTCTTCTAAAGATCAGGAACTGGTTTTTGAGACTTATGAGGAAGGCAGCATTTTACGAAACCGTTATCGGATCACTGCCTATGGACCGGAACAGATTGTTTTGCGTCAGGAGGAAGAAGAAAGCAATGGGTCTGACCAGGAATTTCTGCTGAAGGTGGAAAACGGCTGTATTACGGTATATGACAAAGAAAGCGGGGAGGTTTTTGAGCATACCAATATCCCCCTGGAAACCCTGCCCCAGGAGCTTCAGGCGGAAGTTCTTCTGGGAAAGACGCTGTCAGGAGACCAGGAACTTTACAGTTTTTTAGAGAACTACTCAAGCTGAAGATGTGAGAAATTCCAAGCCTACTGTATATGCACAGATGATTCCACTGTCTCCTGGTCTGACAGTGCTGTATGGGCCTGGTCCGCTGCAGCGACCAGATCGCCTAAAAGCTCAAGTTCTCCGTAAGCGTCACTTAAAATCGTAAGAATATACGGAGGCTGTTTTAGCTTCAGCCCCTTCTTTAGATATGTTCTCTGCTTTATTTGCCTGTCCGTCTGAAATTTTCTGGAATGCAGCAGCAGACAGAAAGACTACAGATCCCATCATGACTGTGCACAGAAAAAGTTTTTGTCGGAAAACCTGACGGCTGCGTTTTGTTCTCTTTTTTTTCTTTCTATTTTCTGAAAAAGTTTTGTGATTTTTTCTATAAGCCATATCTGTTCTCGTATCGTAATAATTTTGAAAAAAATATACATAATTTCATAACGAAAATAGTAGCATGCACTTTAACAAAATACAAGAATGCTGAGGAAAAGTTCGCAGTTTTTTCACAATTTATCCTTCAGTGATCAATCGACGAGAAAAACAAGATACTGAAAGTATAGACGAACCGGAAAAAATAGTGTATGATTTACCGTATCAGTTCAGCCCTGTACAGGGTGGAACCGTTAGGAAGAACAACATTTCATGAGGTGCGGACAGATGAATATTCGTGAAAAACTGAAAGATAAGAAAAGAGTTGTGATAAAAATAGGCTCTTCTTCTCTGACTCATAAGGAGACTGGCCGCCTGGATCTGATCAAAATGGAGATTTTGGTCAGAGAGCTGGCAGACCTTCACAATCAGGGGAAGGACGTCATTGTGGTATCTTCCGGAGCCATTGCGGTGGGAAGAGCAGTTATGGGAATCCATGAGCGCCCTTCCGCATTAGCCCAGAAACAGGCCTGCGCAGCCATTGGTCAGGCCAGGCTGATGATGATCTATCAGAAGCTATTTGCAGAGTATAATCAGACGGCAGCTCAGGTACTGCTGACAAAGTATACCATGATCAATCCCAAAACAAGAGATAACGCCAGAAATACCCTCCAGAGCCTTCTGCATATGGGGGCTATTCCCATTGTCAATGAAAATGACACCGTGTCTACAGATGAGATTGAGTTTGTAAATACTTTCGGAGACAACGATACCCTTTCTGCCCTGGTGGCAGCACTGACAGATGCGGATATGCTGATCCTTTTGTCAGACATTGACGGTCTCTTTACAGACGACCCCCATTTGAATCCGGATGCGGAGTTTATTGACGTAGTAGAAAAGATTGACGACCATTTTATGAAAATGGGAAAGGAAAGTTCCGGCAGCAGTGTGGGTACCGGAGGCATGGCGACCAAGCTTTCCGCAGCCAGGATCGCTACCGGTGCGGGAGCGGATATGGTTATTGCAAATGGAGCAGATTTTCATGTGATACATAAGATCATGGAGGGAAGAAATTATGGAACTCTGTTTCTGGCAGACAGAAAAGAGAGAGATGCCCTTCACAAAATGTTTGAAAATTTATAGATAAAGGAGTACGCAGATACATGGATCAGAAAACCATTGACAGAATCAATGAACTGGCCAGAAAGGCTAAAACAGAGGGACTTACCCCTGAAGAAAAAGAAGAACAGAAAAAGCTGAGAACAGAATATATTGCGGTGATCCGCATGAACCTCCGGGCACAGCTTGACAATATTGATATTCAGGAAAAAGATGGAAGTATAACAAACTTAGGAGAAAAATATGGCCTCAAAAAAGGAAATTAGAAAATATGTCTTTGCAAAACGTAAAGAAGTGACACAGGAAGAGGCAGACAGACTCAGCATGTCTATCTTTGAGAAGGTAGTCAGCCTTCCCGAATTCAAAGAAGCCTCCTGTGTATATGCCTATGTAGATTATAATAAAGAGGCATCCACCAGGGAGATCATCCGAAAAGCCTGGGAGAATGGAAAACGGGTGGCAGTGCCAAAGGTAACAGGCCCTCATGAGATGAAATATTATTATCTGGAGGACTTTTCTCAGCTAAAGCCCGGCTATTTTCAGATACCCGAGCCGGAAGACTGTCCGGAAGCAGCAGAGGAAGACGCTTTCCTTATCGTTCCCGGGGTGGCCTTTGATGAGAACCGCCACCGGGCCGGTTATGGGCAGGGATTTTATGACCGATATCTTGCAGGACACAGAAAACACAAGACGGCAGCCATTGCTTTTGAGTTTCAGATTGTGGAGGAAGTGCCGGCGGAAGATACAGATATCTTTCCAGATAAAGTAATTACGGAGAAAAGAATTATTTGCTGATGGACAGCTCCATTTGGGGCTGTCTTTTCTATTTGACAAATTTAGTTGAAAAAGTTAAATTGTTAATATATACTAATTAGATAATGCCCGGAAAGGACTTTGATATAAAATGGAAAATAAAGAAATAGTGTTTACTACAGAAATAGATAAGATAATAGACAATATGGATTTAAACCAGGAGCCTCCTGCCCAGGAGCCAGAAAGACAATACTGGTTTATTAAAAAGGCACGTCAGCTAGTTCAAGAGAAGTCAAAAGAACTGGGAAGACCGCTTTTCTCCAGTATCGCAACCTTCGGCTGTCAGATGAATGCAAGAGATTCAGAAAAACTGGCTGGTGTACTGGAGCGTATCGGCTATGTGGAGACAGAAGATGAGAATGCAGACTTTGTTATCTACAATACCTGTACGGTCCGGGAAAATGCCAACTTGCGTGTCTATGGAAGGCTAGGATATCTACACAGCCTGAAAAAGAAAAACCCCCATATGATGATCGCTCTCTGCGGCTGTATGATGCAGGAGCCCCAGGTAGTGGAAAAGCTAAAAAAAAGCTATTCTTTTGTAAACTTGATCTTCGGTACTCACAATATCTATAAATTTGCGGAGCTGGTAGTTTCGGCTCTTTTGTCTGACCGTATGGTCATCGACATTTGGAAAGATACAGACAAGATCGTGGAGGATTTGCCCACAGAGCGAAAATATCCTTTCAAATCCGGGGTAAATATCATGTTTGGCTGCAACAATTTCTGCAGCTACTGTATTGTTCCCTATGTAAGAGGACGGGAGCGGAGCAGGAATCCCAGGGATATTATCCGGGAGATTGAACGTCTGGTAGCAGACGGGGTGGTGGAAATTATGCTTCTGGGACAAAATGTAAATTCTTATGGAAAAAACCTGGAAGAGCCTATGACTTTCGCACAGCTTCTTCAGGAAGTGGAAAAAATCCAGGGATTGAAGCGGATTCGGTTTATGACCTCTCATCCTAAGGACTTATCCGACGAGCTTATTGAGGTGATGAAAAACAGCAAAAAAATCTGCCGCCATATTCATCTGCCGCTCCAGTCAGGAAGCAGCCGGATATTGAAGCTGATGAACCGGCGGTATGATAAGGAAAGGTATTTGGAGCTGGTGAGAAAGATTCGGGAGGCTATGCCGGATATTTCCCTTACTACAGATATTATTGTGGGATTTCCCGGGGAGACTGAGGAAGACTTTTTGGAGACTATGGATGTAGTTGAGAAAGTCCGCTATGACAGCGCCTTTACCTTTATCTATTCCAAGAGAACAGGTACTCCCGCAGCAGTGATGGAAGACCAGGTGCCGGAAGAGGTGGTAAAAGACCGTTTTGACCGGCTGCTAAAGAAAGTACAGGAAATCGGAAGAGAGATGTCCTCCAGAGACAGGGGAACTGTCCAGGAAGTACTGGTAGAAGAGCAGAACAACCAGGATCCCCATCTGGTTACAGGAAGGCTCTCAAACAATCTGCTGGTACATTTTCCAGGAGATACTTCTCTTATCGGCCAGCTTTGTCAGGTAGAGCTTCTGGAGTGCAGAGGATTTTATTATATGGGCAGGAAAGTAGGATAAAGAGGCAGAATGGGAATTTCAATAAAAGAAGTGGATGTATCTGTGGTTTCCCCCATGATGCAGCACTATATAAAGACAAAAGAAGAATATAAGGACTGTATTTTATTTTATCGTCTGGGCGATTTCTATGAAATGTTTTTCGAGGATGCAGAAACCGTATCCCAGGAGCTGGAGTTAACCCTGACGGGAAAGGACTGTGGTTTGGCCGAGAGGGCGCCCATGTGCGGCGTCCCCTTTCATGCTGCGGACAATTATATTAACCGGCTGGTGGAGAAAGGCTACAAGGTAGCTATCTGCGAGCAGGTGGAAGACCCTAAAAAAGCCAAGGGCATTGTAAAGCGGGAAGTAATCCGGGTAGTTACTCCGGGAACAAATCTCTATACCCAGGCCCTTGATGAGACAAAAAACAACTATATTATGTCCGTAGCCTATATCTCCAACCGTTTTGGAATTGCTTTTGCAGACGTGACCACAGGAGCCTTTATGGTTACAGAAGTAGAGAAGCTTCGGAATCTTCTGGATGAAATCTACAAATTTTCCCCGGCGGAAATGATCTGCAACGAGGCTTTCTGCATGAGCGGCGTGGATTTGGAAGAGCTGAGAAACCGGCTCCATATATCTGTGTCGGCTCTGGATAACTGGTATTTTGATGATGACCTGTGTGACAGGACGCTAAAGGAACATTTTCATGTGGGTACGCTGGAAGGGCTTGGATTGAAGGACTATGACTGTGCAGTGATTGCGGCAGGGGCTCTCCTCACTTATCTTCTGGAGACTCAGAAGACTTCTCTGGAGCATATGCGAGAGATCACGCCTTATATCACGGATAAGTATATGCTGATCGACAGCTCTACCAGGAGAAACCTGGAGCTGACAGAGACTATGCGGGAAAAAGAAAAAAAAGGGTCTCTTCTCTGGGTGCTGGATAAAACCAAAACCGCCATGGGAGCCAGGATGCTTCGGTCTTTTATTGAGCAGCCTTTGATCGAGCAGGAGGCGATCAGCCGGCGTCTGGATGCCGTAGAGGAAATTAATCGTCAGGAAATGGACCGGGAAGAAATACGGGAATATCTGGGGCCGGTTTATGACCTGGAGCGTCTGATCAGCCGGGTCAGTTATCAGTCTGCCAATCCCAGGGATCTGATCGCTTTTAAGACTTCTATAGGGATGATTCCCCATATCCGCAGGCTTCTGGCCCAGTTTCAGAGCGAGGAGCTGCAGAAAGTCTATGAAGATATGGACGAGCTCCAGGATCTGTACCAGGTCCTGGATAAGGCTATTGTAGAAGATCCGCCTTTGGCTATGAAAGAGGGCGGGATCATCAAAGACGGCTATGATCATCAAATTGATGATTTCCGTCAGGCCAAGACCAAGGGAAAAACATGGCTGGCTGAACTGGAGGCAGAGGAAAGAGAGAAAACAGGAATTAAAAACCTGCGGATTAAATTCAACAAAGTTTTCGGCTATTATCTGGAAGTGACCAACTCTTTTAAGGATATGGTCCCGGATTATTATACGAGAAAACAGACTTTGACCAATGCTGAGCGGTATATTACTCCCCGGCTAAAGGAACTGGAGGATATGATCCTGGGGGCGGAAGACAAGCTTTATGCTCTGGAATATGACCGGTTTGCTGAGATAAGAAATATGATTGCCGGGGAAGTGGAACGTATCCAAAAAACTGCCCGGGCTATTGCAAAGCTGGATGCCTATCTTTCTTTGGCATTGGTGGCCTCCAGGAATCAATATGTCCGGCCAAAGATTAATACGAAAGGCATTATCGACATAAAGGACGGACGCCACCCGGTAGTGGAGAAGATGATCACCAATGACATGTTCATTCCTAATGACACTTATCTGGATAACGGAAAGAACCGGATATCTGTGATTACAGGCCCCAATATGGCAGGAAAGTCCACTTACATGCGTCAGACGGCACTGATTGTTTTGATGGCGCAGATTGGTTCTTTTGTACCGGCCAGTAAGGCAAATATCGGTATTGTAGACCGGATTTTTACCAGAGTAGGAGCTTCTGATGATCTTGCCAGTGGTCAGAGTACTTTTATGGTGGAGATGACAGAAGTAGCCAATATCCTGCGGAATGCCACTGCAAAAAGCCTGCTGATCCTGGATGAAATTGGAAGAGGCACCAGCACTTTTGACGGTCTGTCCATTGCATGGGCTGTAATCGAACACATCAGCAATCCAAAGCTTTTAGGCGCCAAGACTCTTTTTGCCACTCACTATCATGAACTGACGGAACTGGAAGGAAAGCTGCCGGGAGTAAATAACTACTGCATCGCCGTGAAAGAGCGGGGAGATGACATTGTGTTTCTGCGTAAGATCGTCAAAGGCGGTGCAGATAAAAGTTACGGTATCCAGGTGGCTAAATTGGCGGGAGTTCCAGATTCAGTTATTAACAGAGCCAAGGAATTGGTGGAAGAACTGGTCAGTGCGGATATCACCGCTACGGTGAAAGATATTGCCTCGGAGGGAAAGAAAACGAAGCTCAAACAGCCGGTTCACTATGACGAGGTAGACATGGAACAGATTTCTCTTTTTGATACGGTAAAGGATGACGATGTATTAGAGGAGCTGAAATCTATTAAAATTGATGAGCTGCGTCCGGTAGATGCTTTAAATGTACTGTACCGGCTCCAGAATAAGCTGAAAAACAGATGGTGATAAATTGTGAAAGAAATTGCAGTATTAGACCAGAATACAATTGATAAAATAGCAGCAGGAGAAGTGGTTGAGCGGCCAGCTTCCGTGGTAAAAGAGCTGGTGGAAAATGCTATTGACGCAGGAGCCACGGCAGTAACTGTGGAAATCAAGGAAGGCGGTATTTCCTTTATCCGTGTTACAGACAACGGCAATGGTATTCCTAAAGACCAGGTACCTATGGCTTTTCTTCGTCATGCTACCAGTAAAATCCAGAAGGTGGAGGACCTGCTTCAGATTTCTTCTCTGGGATTTCGGGGAGAGGCTCTTTCCAGCATTTCTGCCGTGTCTCAGATGGAAGTGATCACTAAGACTTCGGAGGCCATGACAGGTGTTCGGTACCTTATAGAAGGGGGCAGAGAAAAATCTCTGGAAGAGATCGGCGCCCCAAATGGCACTACCATGCTGGTACGGAACCTGTTCTTTAATACCCCTGCCAGAGCCAAATTTTTAAAAACAGCTATGACAGAGGCCGGTTATGTCAGTGCCTATATGGAACAGCTTGCTCTTTCTCATCAGGACATTTCCTTTAAATATATGGTAAATGGACAGATGCGTCTCCACAGCTCAGGAAATTCCAACCTGAAAGACGTCATCTATGGGATATACGGCAGAGATATTACCAGAGAGCTGCTGGAAGTCCGGTTTGAACGTCCGGGAATTTTGATAGAGGGATTTATTGGAAAACCAGTGATTTCCAGAGGAAACCGAAATTTTGAAAATTATTATATTAACGGAAGATACGTAAAGAGCAAAATCCTGATGAAAGCCATTGAAGAGGCTTATAAGCCTTATATGATGCAGCACAAGTATCCCTTTGTGTGTCTTCAATATACCATTTCCGGAGAGGAGATTGATGTAAACGTCCATCCAACAAAGATGGAAGTCCGGTTTCAGAACCAGGGGGCTGTGTACAACGCTACTTATGATATGATCACCCAGACTTTGTCCCGACGGGAAATGATTCCTCAGGTGGAGCTGGAAAGCCAGAAGGAGAAGAGAGAGGCTCAGAAAGCAGAAAAAAAGAACCAGATAAAGAGCCCTGCACCGGAGCCTTTTGAAACGGGATTTCGAAAAAAACAGGCGGCTTTATCCCAGCAGATAAGGGAAGAGAGAAATTCTTACAGAACTTCTGATAAAGAGGAACAAGAAAGAATTTCTCCAAATACAAAAGAGGAGAGGAACAGCTCAGGAATCCGGATTGCCACGGTGCCTCCGACTCCTCCTGCTGATTCGGCTCCGGAAATCTCTAAAACGCTGGAGAAGCCGAGCCCCTCTCTGAAAGAAGCTTTACTGACTTCTGAGGAAAAACTGAAAAAGGCTCAGCCGGCCCCTCAGCAGATGGAGCTTTTCGATGACCGTCTGTTATCGAAAAAAGCCAGGGCCCGGCACAGGATCATCGGCCAGCTTTTTGAGACCTACTGGCTGGTAGAATATGACAACAAGTTTTATATTATTGACCAGCATGCTGCCCATGAAAAGGTTCTTTATGAGAGGTTTATGAAAGAATTTGAAAGCCGGGAGGTGACTACCCAGATGGTGTCTCCTCCTCAGGTAATTTCTCTGAACCTCCAGGAAGATATGCTTTTAAAGACCCATATGGAGGTGTTTAGAAGATTCGGATTTGAGATTGAAGAATTTGGCGGCAGAGAGTACAGTATTCACGGAGTTCCCGCAAATATATACGGGATTTCCGTTCAGGAACTTTTCGTAGAGATTCTGGACAGCCTGGAAAATGAAAATACCAGACAGCCTTTGGATATTATTGCGGGCAGGATCGCCACGGCTGCATGCAAAGCGGCGGTAAAAGGAAATAACACCCTTTCCTTTGAGGAAGCGGACAGACTTATAGATGAACTGCTGGGGCTGGAAAATCCTTACCATTGTCCCCATGGAAGGCCCACGATCATATCTATGACGAAATATGAATTAGAAAAGAAATTTAAAAGAATTGTGTAGGTGATTTTTTTGAAAAAGCCTTTGATCGTTCTCACAGGCCCTACAGCAGTAGGAAAAACCAGCCTTTCCATTGCTTTGGCAAGGGCAGTGGAGGGTGAGATTATTTCTGCAGATTCTATGCAGGTATATAAGCACATGGATATCGGTTCCGCCAAGATAAAAAAGGAAGAGATGGAGGGTATCCCCCATTATCTTATCGATGTCCTGGAGCCGGATGAAGAATTTCATGTAGTCCGTTTTCAGGAAATGGCCAAAGAAGCTATGAAAGAAATCTATTCCAAAGGGAAAATCCCTATCCTTACAGGAGGAACGGGATTTTATATTCAGGCAGTGGTAAAGGATATTGACTTTTCTCAGGATACGGAAAAATCCTCTGTAAGAGAAAGATTGGAAAACCTTGCCCAGGAAAAGGGAGGGGAATATCTCCATGAACTTTTGGCCCAGCGGGACCCGGAATCTGCCGAAAAAATCCATCCCAATAATATTAAACGGGTTATCCGGGCGCTGGAATATTACGAACTGACCGGGGAAAAGATTTCTCTTCATAATGAAAGAGAAGGAGAAAAGGTTTCTCCCTATAATACGGCCTACTTTGTCTTAAATGACCACCGGGAAAGACTGTATGAGAGGATTGACCGGCGGGTGGACCAGATGCTGGATGAAGGGCTGGTAGAAGAAGTCCGCCGTCTGGCACAGATGGGATATACCAGGGATATGGTATCCATGCAGGGACTGGGCTATAAAGAAATCCTGGCTTATCTTGAAGGAGAATATTCTCTGGAAGAAGCCGTTTATGTGCTGAAAAGAGATACCCGGCATTTTGCCAAACGCCAGCTTACCTGGTTCCGCAGGGAGAAGGATGTGATCTGGGTGAATAAGCCGGATTTTGATTATGATGATAAGAAAATTTTAGAATATATATTGGAAAACTGTAAGAAAAGAGGGATTCTGTAATGGGTGAAATGGAAGCAATGTACCGGGAACTGGGCATCAGTTTTCAGGTGCTGGCTTATGGAGACAAAATAGAAAAAGAACTGAAAAGCCGCTTTGACGAAATTGATAAAACTGCGGAGTACAACCAGCTTAAGGTACTCCATGCCATGCAGAAAAATAAAGTCAGTGAAGCCTGCCTGTATCCTTCTACGGGATACGGATATAATGATATGGGAAGAGATACTTTAGAAGCTGTATATGCAGATACTTTCCACACAGAGTCTGCCTTGGTGCGGCCTCTTCTGGCCTGCGGCACCCATGCTCTGGCAGTGGCTCTGGCAGGAAATCTCCGTCCTGGAGACGAGCTTCTCTCTCCAGTAGGAAAGCCCTATGATACTTTGGAGGAGGTTATCGGTATACGGCCATCGAAAGGCTCTCTGGCAGAGTATGGCGTGACTTACCGTCAGGTAGAGCTTCTGGAAGACGGAACCTTTGATTATGATGGAATCCGGGCAGCTATTAATGAAAACACAAAACTGGTGGAAATCCAGAGATCCAAAGGGTATCTGACCCGTCCTACCTTTTCCGTAGAGCAGATTGGAGAGCTGATTTCCTTTATTAAGGGGATCAAATCAGATGTGATCTGTATGGTAGACAACTGCTACGGAGAATTTGTAGAAAGGCTGGAACCCAGCGACGTTGGGGCCGACTTAGTGGTGGGTTCCCTTATTAAAAACCCTGGCGGCGGCCTGGCTCCTATTGGAGGCTATATTGCAGGAAAAGAAGAATATGTGGAAAACGCTGCTTACAGGCTTACCTGTCCAGGCCTTGGCAAGGAAGTAGGCGCCAGTCTGGGCGTGAATTCAGCCTTTTATCAGGGATTTTTCCTGTCTCCTTCTGTGACTGCCGGAGCTTTAAAAGGAGCTATTTTTGCGGCAAATATATACGAAAGACTTGGATTTGCAGTGACTCCGGACAGTAAAGAAGAGCGTCATGATATTATCCAGGCAGTGACTTTCGGAACACCGGAAGGGGTCATTGAATTTTGTAAGGGAATCCAGGCAGCGGCTCCGGTGGACAGCTATGTAGAGCCGGAACCCTGGGCTATGCCTGGCTATGACAGCGATGTGATCATGGCTGCAGGTGCTTTTGTTTCAGGTTCTTCCATTGAACTGTCTGCAGACGGCCCGATCAAGCCTCCTTATACTGTATATTTTCAGGGAGGACTGACCTGGTATCACGCTAAGCTGGGAATTCTCATGTCCCTTCAGAAGCTTGTGGATAAGAAACTGGTAACTCTTCCTGAATAATAGGAGCTTCTATGGAAAGAAAAAAAATCTGTATCATCGGAGGAGGCGCTTCCGGACTGATGGCGGCTATTATGGCGGCCAGAGAAGGGGGAGAGGTCACTCTTCTGGAACATAATGAAAAAACAGGAAAGAAACTTTTAGCTACAGGAAATGGAAGATGTAATCTCACCAATACCTGCCAGGAGCCTTCCTGTTATCACAGCCTTTCAGGGAATCTGGCCTGGGAGATCCTTCAGGGATTTTCTTTCCAGGATACTATTCGCTTTTTCTCTCAGATCGGCGTCTATACGAAAAACAGAGAAGGCTATCTCTATCCGGCCAGTATGCAGGCATCCAGTGTGCGGGATCTGCTGGAAATGGAAGCCAGATACCGAAAGGTAAAGATTAAATGCAAAGAGCATGTAAAAGATATCAAAAAAGAAGGAGAAGGGTTCCTGGTGGTTACGGAGACCTGGAGCTATCCGGCAGACAAAGTAATCCTGGCTGCAGGCTCACGGGCCTCAGCCATACAGGGAGCAGACGGCAGCGGATATGAACTGGCAAAAAATTTGGGCCACAGCCTTATACCGCCTCTGCCGGCGTTGGTCCCTTTAAAGGGAAAAGGAAACTGGTTTTCTAAATGGGCAGGAGTCCGCACAGAAGGGAGAGTTTCTCTTTTGGCGGAGAACCATATTTTTGACCAGTCCCAGGGAGAAATCCAGCTTACGGATTATGGAGTTTCAGGCATTCCCGTGTTTCAGGTCAGCGGCAGGGCAGTGCGTCTGAGAGAAGAGGGGCTTAAGGTAACCCTTCTTCTGGATTTTCTTCCGGACTTTGACCGGGAGGGACTGGCGGCTTTCCTCAGAGCCAGACAGGAACAATGCCCTTATAAGTCTGTAAAACAACTTCTGATAGGTCTTCTGCCGGAGAAACTGGCAGAGGTGCTGATGACGGGAAAGCCGGATATCTCAAAGCTGGCGGAAAAAATCAAGGAATTTCCGATAGAGATTACTGGTGGAAAATCCTATGAGCAGGCCCAGGTATGTTCTGGAGGCGTGCCTCTTTCAGAGGTCTATTCGGACACTTTGGAATCCAGAAAGGTGCCGGGGCTGTATCTGGCAGGAGAGATTCTGGATACAGACGGTATCTGTGGAGGCTACAATCTGCAGTGGGCCTGGACTACAGGAGCCCTGGCAGGGAGAAGCGCTGCTCGGAATATCAGAAAAACTTTACAGGAGAGGAGTTGAGCTCATGCTGACTTTACAGCAGATAAAGCTGCCTGTTTCCCATACCAGAGAAGATCTGGAGAAAAAAATATTAAAAACTTTAAAAATATCTCCCCAGGAACTTCAGTCCTGGAAAATCCGGAAGCAGTCTCTGGATGCCAGAAAAAAACCAGAATTGTATTTTGTATACACGATTGACGCGTCAGTGAAAAAAGAAAGTAAGGTTTTGAAAAAGGTTAACAGTAATAGCGTTATGTTAACTAAAAGAAAAAAATTTTTATATCTGACAGCACCGGAAGGTCTCAGCATGAAAAACCTGGAATCCTGCCGGCCAGTAATCGTAGGCAGCGGTCCGGCTGGCCTTTTCTGCGCTTATTATCTTGCACGCGCAGGGCTGCGTCCCATTGTTCTGGAACGGGGAGATGATGCAGATAAACGTTTGGAAAAGGTAAGCTGCTTTTGGGAAAAAGGAGACCTGGACACAGAGAGTAATGTGCAGTTTGGAGAAGGAGGAGCAGGAACTTTTTCTGACGGAAAGTTGAATACCCTGGTAAAGGACAGCCAGGGAAGGAATACTGAGGTGCTGAATATTTTTGTGCGAGCAGGTGCCCCGGAAGAGATTTTATATGTGCAGAAGCCTCATCTGGGAACAGACCAGCTTGTAGAAATCGTAAAGAATATCCGGAATTATATTGAAGAACACCAGGGAGAGGTTCGGTTCCGGAGCAAAGTAACGGATTTGCTTATAGAAGAAGGAAAAGTCCGGGGTGTAGTGGTCAACGGACAGGAAGAAATCCTTTCGCCTTTCGTAGTCCTGGCAGTAGGCCACAGTGCCAGAGATACTTTTTCCCTGCTGGAAAAAAGAAATATCAATATGGAGCCCAAGGCCTTTGCCGTAGGGCTCAGGGCAGAACATCCCCAGACCATGATCAACCTTTACCAGTATGGCAAAGAAGAACCGGGAAATCTAGGGGCTGCTTCCTATAAACTTACCCACCGGGGAAAAAACGGGCGGGGGATTTACAGCTTCTGCATGTGCCCTGGAGGCTATGTAGTCAACGCTTCCTCAGAGCCGGGAAGACTGGCAGTTAACGGTATGAGTTATCACGACAGAGGCAGCCGAAATGCCAACAGCGCTCTGATCGTAACTGTAACTCCTGAGGATTTTTCTGGTTCGGGACCTTTGGCTGGTGTGGAGTTTCAGCGGGAGCTGGAAGAGAAAGCCTGGAATTTGGGGCAGGGAAAGATTCCTCTTCAGCTTTACAGAGACTTCTGCCAGAATCAGGACTCTTCAGTCCTTGGTCAGGTGACGCCCTGCACCAAGGGGGCATGGAGTTTTTCCAATCTCCGAAAACTTTTTCCTGATCAGATCAGCGAGACACTGATAGAGGGGATTCAGGCTTTCGGAGAGATCATTCCCGGCTTTGACCGGGAGGATATGGTTCTCACCGGTGTGGAGAGCCGTACTTCCTCACCAGTGAGGATTCCAAGAGATGATAGTTTCCAATGTAATGTGGAAGGGATTTATCCCTGTGGAGAAGGCGCTGGCTATGCAGGAGGCATAACTTCCGCAGCCATGGACGGTCTGAAAACAGGAGAAGCAATTGTGAAAAAAATCAGAAATTTATTTTAAGGCATATACATCATTTTCAAACTGTGCTACAATGAACCTGCGAAAACTATATGCCGAAGAGAGTATCGCAGCGAAAAAATGAAGAAAATAATGGATATGGCAAAAGAGGACAGACCCTATGAGAAGTGCCTGCGTTTAGGAGCCGGCTCCCTGAGTGACGAGGAGCTTTTAGCTGTGCTGCTGCGTACAGGTACAAAGGGATGTCCTTCTGTGGCTATGGCAGATGAAATCTTAAATCTTTCCAGAGACAAAGAAGGCCTTCTGGGACTGTATCAGCTAAGTCTGACTCAGCTCCAGTCTGTAAAGGGCGTGGGAAAAGTAAAGGCAGTTCAGATTAAATGTATCGGGGAACTGTCCAAAAGAATCGCCACGGCTACAGCCAGAAAAGGGCTTTCCTTTAATCAGCCTGAGACGATAGCAGAATATTATATGGAGAGACTTCGTCATGAAGAACAGGAGATGTTGATCTGCATGATGCTGGATACAAAGAACCATCTTCTGGGGGAGGAAATGGTTTTTAAAGGCACGGTAAACAGTTCTCTGGTAAACCCCAGAGAGATTTTTCTGGCGGCAGTTTCCTACCATGCAGTGGGAATCCTGCTGGTACATAATCATCCCAGCGGAGATCCGGCTCCCAGCCGGGCAGACCTGGATTTTACACAACGGGTGTCCAAAGCAGGGGATATTCTGGGAATCCCTTTGATCGATCATATTATCATTGGTGATCATAGATTCCTGAGTTTTCGCCAACGGGGGATTTTTTAATGATAGAAAAAGGGGAGCATGAAGATGCCGTTGCATAAAGCGTTTGGAGTAGACCTGGGAAGCAGCGCTGTGAAAATATATTCCCAGCACCAGGATACTATTATAGCGGAAAAAAACATGATAGCCATACGCAATCAGGACCAGATCCTGGCTGTGGGAAATGACGCATATGAGATTTTTGAGAAGAATCCGTCTAATGTGTCTGTGATTTCTCCTGTCCTTGGGGGAAAAATCGCAGATATCAATCATACAGAGATGGTCTTAAAGGCTTTGCTGGAAAAGACAGATGCCCAGGCTCTGTTAGGGTACAGCCTCTATCTTGCTATACCTTCCGATCTTTCTGAAATCGACAGGAGAGCCTATTATACCATTGGAAATTCCAACAGAAAAAATAAAATTTATATGGTAGACAAAACCATTGCAGATGCAGTGGCTTTAGGAATACCGATCCTTCATACAAAAGGCACTATGATCGTTAACATGGGAGCCCAGAGTACGGAAATATCCGTAATCGAACAGGGACGGGTAGTGGTGAGCAAGATGCTGGACATCGGAGGAAAACAGCTTAATGAGGGAATTGCCAATGAAGTACGGAGACGTTATAATCTCCACATTGGAAACCGGACAGCCCGCCGTCTGAAATTCTCTCTGGCTTATCTTGGCGAGGATATTATGGAAGCCAGAAAGATTGTTGGGGTAGACAGTCTCAGCGGCCTTCCCAGAGAGGAAATCGTTCCTTCCGATGTGATTCATGAGACTATCCTGGCTCCTGTAAGAAAGATATGTGAAGAGATTCAGTTCTTTCTTGAGAGAATACCTCCTCAGATACGCCATAATATCGAGGACCAGGGAATCTTTGTGGCTGGAGGTACCAGCAGGATCCCGGATATGGAATGGTTTCTGAAACAGGAGACAGGGCAGAAAATCCGGCTTTCCGATTACTTTGAATTCTGTACAGTCTGTGGACTGAAAGAGATCATGGGAAACCGTACATTGAGAAAATGGGTGAGATAACAAGTATAAAGCTGAGGTTTTGAGAATGAAGAAAAAATTTAACTGGGTGATAAAAAGCAAACATATTCTGGTCATCATGATTCTGATCTGCATCAGTCTGATGGCTCTGGCGGCTACGGTAAATCTGCCTGTGGGCCCTGTAAAGAATGTAATAGGCTATGCCATCATACCTTTCCAGAACGGGATCAACAGTATTGGAAAGGCTCTTGACGGAGCTACTGCAGGCCTTCAGAGTAAACAGCAGCTGGTGGAAGAAAATCAGCAGCTCCAGGAGAAGGTGAACCAGCTTACGGAACAGAACAGTCAGCTTACGCAGGACCTGGATGAACTGGATCGCCTTCAGGAACTCTATTCCCTGGATCAGCAGTACAGTGAGTATGATAAGGTAGCGGCTCAGGTCATTGCCATGGACGATGAAAATTGGTTTTCTACCTTTACTATTAACCGGGGAACCGATGATGGAGTCCAGGTGGACTGTAATGTAATCGCAGGAGGCGGACTGGTAGGTATTGTGACAGAAGTAGGAAATAACTGGGCTACGGTCAGATCCATTATTGATGATTCCAGCAATGTCAGTGCAATGACGGTAAGTACCTCAGACAGATGTATCGTGGCAGGAGACCTCAGGCTTATTAACGAAGGAAAACTTCAGTTTATCCACCTAAAGGATGACGAAGACCGGATACAGGAGGGCGAAAAGATCGTTACATCTGACGTGAGCGAAAAATTTCTCCCGGGTATCCTGATCGGTTATGTCAGCGAGGTAGAAGAAGACCCGAATAACCTTACAAAAACAGGAACCCTTACACCGGTTGTGGATTTTGAACATATTCGTGAAGTCCTGGTAATCAAAGAATTAAAGCAGCAGAAAGGGGATTCGTAAATGAGAATTAGGCGAAAACTTGTTTATCTCCTGGTGATCCTGGTCTGCTTTATTTTACAGACAACTGTCTTTCAGGGGCTGGCTATTGGCTCTATCGTGCCGAATCTGCTGCTGATAGTTACGATTTCATTCGGATTTATGCGGGGGAAGGTTGCCGGGATGTGGACCGGTTTCCTCTGCGGAATTCTGAAAGATATCTTTTATGGAAATCTTCTGGGCTTTTATGCACTGATCTATCTTTGCATAGGATATGGTGCCGGATGCTGCATGAAGATTTTTTATGACGAGGAAATCCGCGTTCCCATGTTTTTAGTGGCAGTGGGGGACGTTCTTTACGGCTTGGCCGTATATGGATTCCAATTTCTCCTTCGGGGCAGGACGGATATGTTTTTTTACATTCGGAGAATCATTATCCCGGAGGCAATCTATACGGTACTGATCACAGTGATTTTGTACAAACTGCTTTTTATACTTAACAAAAAACTTACAGCACTGGAAATGAAAGAGAGAGATTCCTTTTGGTTAAGAAAATAAAAAAATTCATTAAACGTATAGGGCTTAGAAGAACTACGGTACTGACTCTTTTATTCATCGGACTTTTTGCCATTCTTCTGCAGAGACTGTTTTCTCTCCAGATCATACATGGACAGGAATATGCAGATAATTTTAATCTGAGTATTACCAGAGAAAGGACCATCAAAAGTACAAGAGGGAATATCAGAGACAGAAACGGACAGCTTCTTGCCTATAATCAGCTTTCCTATTCAGTCACTCTGGAAGATAACGGAACTTATGATACTACCAGAGAGCAAAATCTTACGCTGAACCATGTGGCCTATGAACTGCTGCAGATTCTTCAGAAGCACGAAGAAAGCACAGACATCAGTTTCTATATCGATCTGGATGATAACGGAGAATACGTATATACTGCCAGCGGGTTTACATTAAACCGATTTAAAGCAGACGTATATGGGGAAGCAGAAATTGACAGCCTGGAAGAGGATGAGCTCAATGCTACTGCTCAAGAGCTGATGGATTATATGTGCAGTGAAGAAAGATTCGCCTTGGTAAACAATAAGAGCCCCTACACTGCTCAGGAACTTTCTGATCATGAGCTCCCTGAAAGTTTTACTCCAGAGGAGACTCTGGAAGTGGTAAAAATCCGCTATATTCTATCTACTAACAGTTACCAGAAATATATCCCTGTGACCATTGCCACAAATGTCAGTGAAGATACTGTGGCAGAGATCATGGAGCGGAAGGACAGCCTTCAGGGTGTGGATATTGAAGAGGATTCCATCCGCGTTTATGACGATGCGGAATATTTCGCAAATATCATCGGATATACCGGAAAAGCTTCTGCAGAAGAGCTGGAGGCGTTGGAAGAAGAGGGATATGATGACTATTCCACCGATGCGATCATCGGAAAATCCGGGGTGGAACAGCTCATGGAGACTCAGCTTCGGGGACAGGATGGCTCAGAGGAAGTGGTCGTAGACCGGCTGGGTAAGATTTTGGATATAAATGAGAATTCCAAAGTAGACCCGGTGGCAGGAAATGATGTGTATCTGTCCATTGACAAGGATCTGCAGAAGGTGGTCTATGACGTTCTGGAACAGAAAATCGCCGGAATCCTTGTGGAGAATATTGTTAATACAAAGACTTTTGAATATGTAGAGGGAATGGATACTGCAGAAATCAAAACCCCCATTTACGATGTATATTATGCGCTGATTGAAAACAGCGTATTGGATATCGGACATTTTTCTGCAGAAGATGCAACTACCCTGGAACAGACGGTGTACAGCCTCTTCCAGCAGCGACAGTCACAGGTGTTTTCGGAGATCGGCTCAGAGCTGACCAGTGAAAATCCGACTGCTTTCCAGGACTTGTCTGAGGAGATGCAGGAGTACCAGCAGTATATCGTCAGTGATTTTTTAATACAGGATACCGGGATTCTATCTGAAGGCGCCATTGACGTTTCTGACTCTGTATATAAGGCATGGCAGAACGGAACCATCAGTTTAAAAGAGTTCCTTACCTATGCTGCAGGAGAAAACTGGATTGATATTTCCAGGTTTTCTGCGGAAGGAGAGTATCTGTCTTCTTCAGAAGTATATACGGCCCTGTCAGAATATCTGACAGAATCTCTCAGTGATGATGAGGGATTTTCAAAGATTATTTATAAATATATGCTCCAGTCCGACATGATCTCCGGCACACAGCTTTGTATGCTTCTCTATGATCAGGGAGTGCTGGAACAGGATGAGAATACCTACAACTCCCTTGCATCCGGTTCTCTGAGAGCATATGACTTTATGATCCAGAAGATCACCAGTCTGGAAATTACACCGGCTCAACTGGCTCTGGATCCCTGTTATGGTTCAGCAGTGGTTACAGATCCTAAGACCGGAGAGACGCTGGCCTGTGTTACCTATCCTGGATATGACAATAACCGTCTGGCCAATAATATGGATTCAGACTACTATAACCATCTTTTGGAAGACCTGTCACGGCCCTTATATAATAAGGCCACCCAGGAGACAAGAGCCCCCGGTTCAACTTTTAAAGTTGTCACCGCTATAGCAGGTATTGAAGAGGGAATCGTTGACAGTAATTATGGTGTGGTCTGTGACGGCGCCTTCCATTTTCCAAATTCATCAGATTTTGTGAAATGTACCAATATTTATGGACATGGCTATATGAGTGTTGTAAGCGGTATCGCAAACTCCTGTAACGATTTCTTCGGACAGGTTGCTTATGACCTGGGAACAGATTCCAACGGTGAATTTTCAGATTCACTTGGTTTGGAAACTTTGAACAAATATGCTAAAATGTTCCGCCTGAATGAAAAAACAGGTTTGGAAATAGAAGAATCAGAGCCTCAGCTGGCAGATGCAGATGTAGTCCGTTCTGCTATCGGACAGAGTAATGCCCAGTATACCACATCGCAGCTTGCCAGGTATGTAACCACTATTGCAAGCCGGGGGACCAGTTATGATCTGACCCTTTTTGATAAAGTTACTGACGCAGACGGCAATGTTCTGGAAGATTACTCACCGGAAATAAAAGGTGATCTGGATGTTTCAGACAGTACCTGGAGCACTGTTCATGAAGGTATGCGGGGAGTGGCTACAAGAAATCCTATTTTAAGCTCCCTGGATGTTGCCGTGGCAGGAAAGACCGGTACTGCGCAGGAAGATTTATCACGGCCTTCCCATGGTTTATTTATCGGATTTGCTCCTTATGAGGACCCGGAAGTTGCCATGGCTGTTCGTATTTCTTACGGATACAGTTCCGGAAATGCGATATCTGTTGCAAATGATATTTTCAGCTATATGTACAATCTGGAAGATGAATCGGAAATTGTTTCCGGTACTGCAAACACAGATAACATATCCACCGCACAGACGGATTAAAAAATACCAGAGATGCATAAAAGGAAAATATCAGGAGGATGAGGTATGAGTGAGATTATTGTAGTAACGTCCGGAAAGGGCGGAGTAGGAAAAACCACGGTAACGGCAAATCTGGGGCTGGGGCTTGCAAAAATGAATAAAAAAGTGGTAGTAGTAGATACTGACATCGGCCTTAGAAACTTAGATGTGGTCCTGGGGCTGGAAAACAGGATTGTCTATAATCTGATCGATGTGATCGAAGGCAGCTGCCGGATGAAGCAGGCCCTGATAAGAGATAAGCAGTGTGATACCCTGTATCTTCTTCCTTCAGCCCAGACAAAAGACAAGACTGCCATTACCCCGGAACAGATGGTAAAACTTACAGAGGACCTTTCGGAAGAATTTGACTATATCCTGCTGGACTGCCCTGCAGGAATTGAACAGGGATTTAAAAATGCCATTGCCGGGGCCAACAGCGCTATTGTAGTTACAACACCTGAAGTTTCTGCTATCCGGGACGCTGACAGGATCATCGGCCTTCTTCAGGCAAATGAAATGCCAAAGATACAGCTGATCATCAATCGTCTGCGTATGGATATGGTGAAACGGGGAGAAATGATGTCCGTAGAAGATGTGACAGAAATCCTTGCTGTAGACCTTCTGGGAGCCATACCAGATGATGAGGCAGTAGTGGTAGCCACCAATCAGGGAGAACCTCTGTGCGGAAAAAATTCTCCTTCAGGACAGGCCTTTGAAAATATCTGCCGAAGGATTTCCGGAGAGGCAGTGCCTCTCATGGATTTCCAGGGAAAAACAGGAGTTATGAAAAGACTGTCTCAAATTTTCAGAAGATCATAAGAGGGAGGCATGGGTATTATGAGATTTCCAGGCAGACGTTCCGGCCTTATTGCAAAAGACCGCCTCAGGCTTCTTCTTACATCAGAAAGGCTTGACTGTACGCCGCAAATGATGACCATGCTGAAAAACGATATGATAAGAGCTGTGGATAAGTATTTTACTGTTCAGGATAAAAAGGTAGAAATCCGTTATGTAAAAGACCGCAGTACGCTTCTGATAAAGATCCCTCTCCAGAGTGATATAGAAAAATCCTCTCCGGGAATGTCCTTCTGGAGATAATAACTAAGCAATAAATCGATAAGCAACCATAAGAAAAAGGTGTTTTCATGATTAGACTATATAAATTACGTGACTATGATTTCAGATTGGTAATCGCTCTTGTTGTTTTGAGTACCATAGGCGTACTCCTTGTAGGAAGTGCAGATGCATCCCTTCAGAACCGACAGCTCATGGGATTGATCCTGGGACTGGCAGCTATGGTGGTCGTTTCTTTGATGGACTTCAGCTGGATACTTAATTTTTCCTGGGTAATCTATTTCCTGAATATTTTACTTCTTTTGGCAGTCCGGCTTTTCGGAAACGATGCAAACGGAGCTACCCGCTGGATCAGCATCGGAGGCTTCACCTTCCAGCCTACAGAGCTGGCAAAGATTGTCATTATCTTGTTCTTTGCCCGATTTTTTATGGAGCATGAGGAGGATTTAAATACACTGAGGACAATTGTAAAATCTATTATCCTTCTGGCAGTTCCCCTGGCCCTGATCTACATCCAGCCGGACTTGAAAAATACACTTACAATTGTTATACTGTTTTGTATGATCATTTATATGGCGGGACTGAGTTATAAGATCATCGGAGGAGGGCTTTTGGTGGTCATTCCGCTTGTGATTGTGTTTCTGTTTATTATTATGCAGCCCAATCAGTCACTGATACCGGACTATCAGAGAAACAGGATCATGTCCTTTCTGAATTCTGAAGAAGATGAATATTCCGATTCCGTCCTTCAGCAGGAAAACTCTGTAATGGCTATTGGTTCCGGACAGCTTACAGGAAAGGGCCTGAATAACAATGAGGTCTCCTCTGCAAACAATGGAAATTTTGTATCTGAGAACCAGACAGACTTTATCTTTTCTGTGGCAGGGGAGGAGCTTGGCTTTATTGGCTGTGCGGCTATTATCCTGCTGCTGCTGTTCATTATTTTTGAATGCATAAGGATAAGTTTAAGAGCAAAGGACCTGTCGGGAAAGCTTATATGCTGCGGTATGGGAGCCCTTATCGGAATACAGAGCTTTATCAATATAGGAGTTGTCACAAATATCCTGCCTAACACAGGTACTCCTCTTCCCTTTGTCAGCTATGGACTGACCTCCATGGTCAGTCTGTATATCGGAATGGGACTGGTGCTTAATGTGGGGCTTCAAAGATATAAAAAATACAGGGAGGTTGATGAATCATGAACATCGGATTGATCGCACACAATTCAAAGAAGAAATTGATGCAGAATTTTTGCATTGCCTACAGGAATATTTTATCCAGAAATACACTTTATGCTACGGGAACCACCGGCAGGCTGATAGAGGAGGCCTCTAATCTGACAGTCCATAAATTTCTGGCAGGACATCTGGGAGGAGAACAGCAGCTGGGAGCATTGATCGAACAAAATGAGATGGACTTGGTCATTTATCTGAGAGAACCTCTGGCGCCTCAGAAGCATGATCCCGATGTAAAAAGAATTTTTCATTTGTGTGACACCCATAACATTCCCCTGGCAACAAATCTGGCAACTGCCGAGATGATGATTCGCTCTTTGGGAAGAGGAGAGATGGACTGGCGTGAAATGTATAAATAATAAAAAAGTCAGGAAAACTCTTATTCTGATAGGAGTCCTTGCAGGTTTCTTCCTTGTGGGAATCATTGCCCTTGTGCTCTTTACCCGTGGAGGACAGATTAACGAACCTCTGCCTTATTCCAGAAGCGCCCGTATATTCGGAACTTCTGTACAGGAATCTTCCACGGTGGCAGAAGGCATAGCTGAGAATCTATGTGTAGGAGCCAGCAATAATGCTCTGGATGGAGTAGATGCCCAGGAAGGAGAGATGGCAGGCCTTTTTGATATCCGAAATGGCGAGATTCCTTTTTCTCAGAATATTTATCAACAGAAGTCAGCAGGAAGACTGGCCCAGCTTATGACAGTCCTGGTAGCCTACGAAACACTTGACATGGACTCCAGCGTTACGATTGAGCAGGAGGATATCCCCTATGGAGCTGACCGTACCTGTGGCCTGTCTGTAGGGAATGTAATCAGTGCGCGACAGCTACTAAATGCGGCTGCTGTATATTCAGCAGAAGATGCTTGCCTGGCCTTGGCGAGAGCAGCGTCGGGAAGTGCGTCTGCTTTTGTAGAGAGCATGAATAATAAGGCAAAAGAACTGGGTATGACAAACACCAGTTATACAGATCCTGCGGGAACCGATGAGGAAGGGCAATATACCACAGTTTATGATACCTATCTTCTTCTCAACGCAATACTGGAACATCCTGACCTTACAAACACTCTTGGATTGTCCAGTTATACCCTGGACTACAGCCGGGCAGATGGTGAGCAAAAACAGCAATGGCTGAGTTCAGACAACCTTTATGTGACAGGTACTGCTTCATCTCCCAGAGGAGTAACTGTTTTGGGGGGAAAGATGAATGCAGCGGCGGAAAACAACTATGCAGCTCTTCTGGTCCAGGACAATTATGGCAATCCATATGTAGTCATTGTGCTGAATACAGACAGTCAGGTGAATCTCTATGAAAGAATGGAACAGATGATGGAAAAACTGGGTGGCTGAATATCTGTACAGAGACTAGGTACCCGCTAATTTCCTGCTATAAGAAAAAATGCTGGAAATTTTGATTTTACCATTGTATTTTTGAATGATATGCACTATAATTATCTCAACGATAACCACGTTTTTAGTAAAAATACATATTACGTGCGGCTAAGGAGGAAATTGCGATGGTTCAGTTAATTGTAGGAGAAAAAGGTAAAGGAAAAACAAAAGAACTTCTGGACAAAGTAAATAAAGAGGTAAAGGAAGCAAGCGGTACATTTGTTTATCTGGATAAAAGCAGAAAGCACATGTATGAGTTGAATAATAAGGTACGTCTCATTGATATGTCAGAATATGACATCCAGAATAGCAGCGAGTTTCTCGGGTTCATATCCGGTGTAGTGTCTCAGGATAATGACCTTGAAAAGATGTTTCTGGACAGCTTTTTAAAGATTTCAAAAGCTGAGGATGGGGAACTTGGAGAGGTTCTGGAGCGTCTGGATACAATGGGAAAGAAATACGGAGTTTCCTTTATTGTAAGTCTTTCAAAGAATAAAGAGGACTTACCGGAAAGTGCACAGAACATGGTTTTGATTTCCTTATAAACCGCCTTCGATTTCATATGTAAACACGGTTGAAAGCCGCCCCGTTTGGGGCGGCTTTGTTGCGGTCTTAATTATTTTCAGAAAATGATGAAATCCTTCCAAAAAGGCTAAGGAGATACAGACCGCAGATTCCTACCAGCGCATAAATGATCCTGGAAATCCAGGTCATATCGCCAAATAAAAAAGTTACCAAATTGAATCGGAAGAAGCCGATAAGCCCCCAGTTAACCGCACCAATAATTGTTATGATCAGAGCGGTATAGTCTAAAAATTTACTGTTCATATTTTGCTGCCTCCTTTATCACTGTGTATTATTTCCACAGACCATGGTTTTATACGAAAAAATTCTATTGTGATTCTTTATTGAAAATGGTAAAATGTAAGATAGTCTATAGAACATCTAGAGAATAAAAAAGGAGAATTCTATTGTCAGGCAAGAAAAAGTTCTCAGGAACTGTCAAAAATTTTTTTACATCTATTGGAAAATTGCTGACGTTTAATATTAGCACTATCATGTTTGGAGCTCTGCTTTTATACATGATCATTACTGTGGTACTTTATGCTACATCCAGCCATGTAACTACTTATCAGGTTACTACAGGCCCGCTGACTAAGAATCCTGTCTGCACTGCTCTGGCACTGCGCAGCGAAGAGGTGATTACTGCAGAAAATTCCGGATATATCGAATATTATGCTACCGAAGGCATGCAGGTACGTAAGGACGGCTCCGTATACAGTATTTCAAATGAACAGCAGGAAAATACAGCTGTGGCCCTTTCGGACGAACAAATGGAAGAGGTTCGTTCCAGTGCGGAGCAGTTTTCCTATGCTTACAACAGTAATAATTTTTACGATACTTACAGTTATAAATATCAGGTAAGGGGAACGATACTTCAGGCTGCAAAGGCGGAAACTTCCCAAGCTACACAGACATCCGAAGACAGCCAGACTGCTTCTTCAGAGGAAGGGGAAAACACGGATTCTGTAGCCGGAAGCGCAGTTACAGGAAACAGCATTTCGATTGGAAATCAGGATGTATATACGGCGCCAGAGGCGGGAATTGTGGTATATTCAACAGACGGATATGAGAATAAAACCGCGGATAGTCTGGTGGAGGAAGACTTTAATCAGATGGCTTATCAGAAAGAAAACCTGATTACTGGCAATGAGATACAAACTGGAGATTCGGTTTATAAGCTGATTACCAGCGAAAACTGGACATTGATGGTACCTCTTACAGACCAGATGGCTGCTGCTCTGGCAGGAAGGGAATCCATACAGGTAAAATTTGTCAAAGACGGGGAGAGCCAGAACGGTTCTCTATCTATTGTGAATATTGGCAGCCAGAAGGTGGCAAAAATTGAACTGATAAATGGAATGACCCGCTATGCAGGAGACCGTTTTTTGGAAGTAGAGCTGGTTATTAATACTCAGAGCGGATTGAAAATTCCGGTAAGCTCTATTGTGGAAAAAGAATTTTATACGGTTCCACTGGATTTCCTGACCCAGGGAGATAATGGAGACACCCAGGGATTTTTAAAACAGATAGGCTCAGGAGACTCTTCTTCCTCAGAATTTATAGATGCTACCATATACAGACAGGTGGATGCTCAGGGAAATGAGATAACTGAAAATACCCAAGATACCTCCGGTGGCCTGTGCTATGTAGATAAGGATACCCTGAATGAGGGAGACATACTGATCAAGCCAGACTCCGGGGAAACCTTTACTGTAGGACAGGTAGATAATCTTCAGGGTGCTTATAATATCAACCAGGGATATGCCGTTTTCCGGCAGATTAAAATACTGGATCAGAATGAGGAATATTGCATTGTGGAAGAAGGTACTTCCTATGGGCTGAGAGCTTTTGATTATATCGCCCGTGACGGAAGCACTGTGAGCGAGGAAGAAATTTTGTATTCCGGTTCTAATTAATGTACTGACAGAGAAAGGAAGTAGAGAAAATGAGCGTCTGTGATAATTACAGAACTGTAGAAGAAAAAGTAGAGGCTGCCTGCAGAAGAGCCGGCAGAAACCGAGATGAGGTAACACTGATCGCAGTGAGTAAGACTAAGCCGGTGTCAATGATCGAAGAACTGCTCCCCATAGGAGTTCGCGATTTCGGTGAGAATAAGGTCCAGGAGCTGACGGCCAAGGAGGAAGTTTTGCCGAAAGATATCCGTTGGCATATGATCGGCCATCTGCAGAGAAATAAGGTAAAATATGTGATAGATAAAGCCTGTATGATCCATTCTGTAGACAGTCTCAGGCTGGCCTCAGAAATCAGCAAAGAGGCTGTAAAACATGGGATTACTGCAGATATACTTATCGAGGTTAATGTAGCCGGTGAAGAGAGCAAGTTCGGTGTCTCTGTAGAGGAGACCCCTTCCCTTGTTCAGGAAGTCGCAAAACTTCCCGGAATAAAAGTAAAGGGGCTTATGACAATTGCTCCTTACGTGGATGATCCAGAGGAAAACCGGGGCGTTTTCAGAAATTTAAGAAAATTAAGTGTTGACATTGGAGAGAAAAACTTTGATAATGTTACTATGAATGTCCTCAGCATGGGCATGACTGGTGATTATGAAGTCGCCATCGAAGAAGGTGCCACCCACGTACGTGTAGGAACAGGCATTTTCGGAGAAAGAAATTATAATATAGAAGAATAGGAAATGGAGATTGGAATATGAGTTTTTTAGATAAATTTTTGGATGCAGTTAAGGTGAATGATGATTATGATGATGACGATTTCTTAGATGAAGCAGATGACGATTTCGAAGACGAAAAGCCAAAGAAAAGATTCTTTAAAAAACTGGAAGATGATTATGATGATGATCTGGACGATGATCTTCCGCCTGTAAAGAATACTAAAAAAGAAAAGAAAGAGAAGAAAACATCAGCAGCAACAAAAACCGTAAAGCAGCCAAAAACCCAGAATTCTTCAAGTAAGGTGACGCCTATGTATAGTGTTAAGAAGAAAACATCCGGTTCATCGGCAGGTTCTTCTAATGAAGTATGTGTGATCAAACCAAAGAAATTTGACGAGTCTACAGAGATTGTAGATGCCCTTCTTGATAACTGCACAGTTATCCTGAACCTGGAGGGTTTGGATATTACATTGGCTCAGCATATTATTGATTTCACTGCCGGAGCAAGCTACGCTATTGAAGGAAATATCAAGAAAGTGTCTTCTTATATCTTTATTCTAACTCCAGAAGGTGTGGACATAACCGGAGACTCTCAGGAAATCTTAAATGATATAGCCGGGTCAGCATCTATGTATGAAGGATTTTAAAAAACAGCTATGGAAAAGGACCAATTATTTGAAAAACGTATGATGGAACTGGGTAAGAAGGCCTATTACAGAGGCATTCTTACCTTTTCCGATTTTCTCGACCTGAACCAGCAGAATATACTTCACAGCCTTTCCTTTCGAGATACAGGAGTCCAGGTAAAAACCTTCGGAGGCTATGAGTCAGCGGAGCGTCAGATGGCGGCATTCGTCCCTGATGCTCTTTCTTATGAGCAGGCATATCCTATTGCATGTATAAAGGTCCAGCCTCTGAACAGGAAATTTTCTGAGGAGCTGACTCACAGGGACTATTTGGGGGCTATTTTGAATCTGGGCATTGAGAGGAGCAAAACAGGAGATATCCTTCTGGACGACAGTTGCGGTTATATTTTCTGCTGCGAATCTATGGCGGACTTTCTCACAGAGGAGCTTGTGCGTATCCGTCATACTTCTGTGCAGGCCAGGAGACTTTCCCAGGAAGAGCCTCTTCCTTCACCTAAAAGAGAAGAAATCTCAGGAACCGTAGCTTCTCCACGGCTGGACAGTGTAATTGCTCTGGCTTTTGGCAGTTCCAGAAGCAGCATTCTGGGACTGATAGAAGGAGGAAAGGTCTTTGTAAATGGGAAGAGCGTGGTTTCTAACGGCTATGGGATCAAGGACGGAGATATTGTATCCGTCCGGGGAAAAGGAAAATTTCAATTTGGGTCTGTGACCAATAAAACAAAGAAGAACCGGTATCATGTAATTTTATACCGTTATGTCTGAATGGGAGGAACAGGATATGACAGAACAGAGACTGCTGGTAAAAAGAGAGGGAGATTTTACTTATCCGATTACCTTTTATAGTGACTTTTCTGGTCTGAGCAGAGAAGTTGAAAGCCTGGAGAACCGTGGAAAAAGGCTCTGTATCGTGACAGACAGTCATGTGGCTCCACTCTACCTGGAGACGGTAAAGAAAGAGCTGGAAAAAACAGGGAGAGAGATTTACTCTTATATCCTTCCTGCCGGAGAAGAAAATAAAAACCTGGAAGAAATACAGGGAATCTACGAGTTTCTTATAAATAATCATTTTGACAGGAAAGATCTTCTGGCTGCTCTGGGAGGAGGCGTTGTAGGCGATATGACTGGTTTCAGCGCTGCCACCTATCTTCGGGGGATTGATTTTATTCAGATTCCAACCACCCTTTTGGCCCAGGTAGACAGCAGCATAGGCGGGAAAACAGGAGTTGATTTCAAACAGTATAAAAATATGGTAGGTGCTTTTCATCAGCCACTGCTGGTGTATATGAATGTTGCCACATTAAAGACTCTTTCTGACAGAGAATTTGCCTGCGGCATGGGTGAGGTTATTAAACATGGTCTGATCCGCAGCCGGGAGTACAGCAGCTGGCTTACAGAACACAGTGGGGAAATCCTTTCCAGAGAGGAGAAGACCTGTCAGGAGATGATTTATCAGAGCTGTGTGATCAAAAAAACTGTGGTGGAAAATGACCCTACGGAAAAAGGGGAGCGGGCAGTGCTGAATATGGGACATACAGTGGGACATGCAGTAGAAAAACTGAAAGACTTTACTATGCCTCATGGTCAGTGTGTAGCTGTGGGATGTATGGCTTCTGCCTGGCTTTCCAGAAAAAAGGGACTGCTCTCCAATGAAGAGTACCTTGAGACAGCAGAGCAGATGAAATTATTTGGCCTTCCTCTGGCAGTTGAAGGACTGTCTGCAAAGGATATCCTTGACACTACGAAATCTGATAAAAAGATGGAAAAAGGACATATTAAATTTGTTCTCATGGAAAAACCGGGATATGCTGTGGTGGATACCGGAGTGACAGATGAAGAACTGCTGGAGTCCATTGAAAGCATCCGGCTGGAAAACCGGGAGGTACTATGACCATGAATACAGGAAAAAAACGACTGCTGGACTTTGGGATTTTCCTTATTTCCACAGGGATATTAGTGGCTTTTGATCAGTGGACTAAGGCTTTGGCCGTTGCAAATCTAAAGGACCAGGCTGATATTCAGCTGATTTCCGGAGTTTTATGTCTTCATTATCTGGAAAATACGGGTGCAGCTTTTGGAATATTCCAGGACCAGAGAATTTTTCTCCTGCTGCTGACAACGATTATCCTACTCTGTGTCTGCTATGTGCTATGGAAGATTCCTGGAGAAAAAAAATATATCCCACTAAAGATTCTGTGCGGTATGATTACTGCAGGTGGTATTGGGAACCTTATTGACCGGGTTCGTCTGAATTATGTGGTGGATTTTATTTATTTTTCACTGATTGATTTTCCAGTATTCAACGTGGCAGATATTTATGTGACCACCAGTATGATCCTGCTCCTGATTCTTGTATTTTTTTACTATAAAGATGAGGATTTTCAGTTTTTAAAATGGAAGAGAGAAAAATGAAAAGGCTTTGTTTACAGGCAGACCTTTCCTGGACAGGGGAAAGAGTCGATAAATTTCTGGCGGAAGTAATGGAGGATTACTCCCGCTCTTTTTTACAAAAGCAATTCAAAGAAGGTAATATTACGGTTAATGGAAAGCCGGCAAAAGCCAGCCAGAAAGTAACAGAAGATGATGAAATCGTGGTTTTTCTTCCGGAGAATCAGGAACCGGATATTGAACCGGAGAATATTCCACTGGATATTCTCTATGAAGATCAGCAGCTTCTGGTGGTAAATAAACCAAAAGGGATGGTCGTACATCCCAGTGCCGGTCACTACAGCGGGACCCTTGTAAATGCCCTGATGTACCACTGCAAAGATAATCTTTCAGGGATTAACGGCGTGCTCAGGCCTGGAATTGTCCACAGAATCGATATGGATACTACAGGGGCTTTAGTAGTCTGCAAGACTGACACGGCTCATCAGAGCCTGGCAGAGCAGCTGAAGGTCCACAGCATTACCCGAAAATACAGAGCGATTGTCCATGGAAATCTCAAAGAAGATAATGGTACTGTAGAAGGAGCCATTGGGCGTCATCCGGTGGAACGGAAGAAAATGGCTGTTCATGTCCGGGGAGGCAAGGAGGCGGTGACTCACTTTAAGGTTCTTGAGCGGTTCGGCAGTTATACTTATATTGAATGTCAGCTGGAAACTGGGCGGACTCATCAGATCCGGGTACATCTTTCCAGCATCGGCCATCCTCTCTTAGGAGACCAGCTCTATGGACCAAAAAAATGTCCCTTCCCCTTTCTACAGGGGCAGACGCTTCATGCTATGGTCTTAGGTTTTGTGCATCCTACTACATCAGAATATATGGAATTTACTGCTCCTTTACCGGAATATTTTGAAAAATTATTAGTAAAATTAAGGGGAACTCTTTAAAATTTGAAACTGTTAGATTTACTATGTAAAATTTGTAAATTATCTATACATTTCACTCAAAATGGATTATAATATAGAAAAAGCATTAGGAGAGGAGTGTATGGTATGGCAGCAAATACAATAGTTACAATTGCCCGCCAGTATGGCAGCGGCGGACGGGAAATAGGGCTTCGGCTGGCTGAAAAAATGGGTGTCAAATGCTACGATAAGGAGCTGCTGGATCGTGCGGCCAAGGACAGCGGAATATGCCAGGAATTATTTGAACACCATGATGAAAAACCCACCAACAGTTTTCTGTATTCACTGGTTATGGATACCTATTCCTTTGGTTATTCCTCGGCGGCTTTTACAGATATGCCTATTAATCATAAGGTGTTTTTAGCCCAGTTTGATGCTATTAAGAAAATTGCCAGTGAGGAATCCTGCGTTATGGTAGGAAGATGTGCAGACTATGCTCTGGCGGATAATCCCAATGCGATCAGTGTGTATATCCATGCAGATCTGGATAAGAGGATTGACAGGATTTCCAGAAAGTACGAGCTCTCAGCGGCTACAGCTAAAGACCGGATACAGAAAACCGACAAACAGAGAGGCAGCTACTATAATTACTACACCAGCAAAAAATGGGGAGATGCAGACAGCTATCACCTTTGTCTGGACAGCGGTATCCTGGGAATCGAAGGCTGCGTAGAGATGATCCTGAAGGCTATTGAAGTGAAAGATAAGGCAAAAAATTCAGGAAAGTAAAAATTAGTCACGATATTCAAAGGCCCCGGAAGAGGATTCTTCCGGGGCACAGTTTTTGTCTTCTATAAAAAATAGGGGCTCAGCCATTTCCCAGGGAATGCCATCCGTTAATATTACTGTTAAGGATCGCAGTAAACATCCGTTCCTTGGTTCCGGGATTTTCTTTTGAAATATCATGGAGAAGCTCCTTGGCATACTGTCTTTTCGTATAGCCATCTACGGGACAGGGGCTTTTTTCGATTTCAATGCCATATTTGTTTTTAAAGCCGATTACATCTGCTTCGTCTACAAAGAGGAGAGGACGGATAACTGTAAGGTCCATCCGGTCCAGATAGGTTTTAGGTGAAAAAGTATGAAACCTGCCCTCATAGATGAGAGAGAGCAGCATAGTCTCTACTACATCGTCCTTGTGGTGCGCATAGGCTACTTTGTTGCAGCCCAGTTCTTTAGCTTTGGCATTGAGAGCTCCTTTTCTCATTTTTGCGCATAGAGAGCAGGGATTGCTTTCTTTTCTCTCCTGAAAAATGATAGGTGCAATCTCTGTCTTTACCAGATGAAAGGGTACATTCAGCTCCCGGCAGAGATTTTCGATTTTATCTGCCTGAAAACCTGGATGCCCCAGGTCCACAGTGATCACCTCTATGGTAAAAGGATTGGGGTAGAAACGCATCAGTCCGTGAAGGGCATAGAGCATGGTAAGACTGTCTTTGCCTCCGGAAACCCCTACAGCGATTTTATCGCCGGAATCAATCAGATTAAATTCATCAACAGCCTTTCTGGTAAGGCTTAATAATTTCTGTAATTTCATAAAATTTCAGTTCCTTTCAGATGCAGGTTTTGTGAAGCCTTAAGCATCATACCACAGATGCTGAAAAAAAGAAATCATTTTATTGCCGGCGGTGGCCAAATAAATATAAATATTCCCTTGGTTCGTTGCTTTGTGGTATACTATGGAGATATCAGGGGAAGCGGCATGAATTTCTCCCGAGGAGATAAGTCGTGACTGGACCGGCCCTGGAAAATACGAGGAAGAAAAGGGGATAAAAAAATGAAACTGGTGATCCAGAAAGTCAGCAGCGCTTCTGTGGAAGTAGATGGAACATGTGTGGGAAAGATCGGAAAAGGATTTCTGGTTCTCGCAGGCATCGGCCAGGAGGATACCCGGGAAATCGCAGACCAATACATCAAAAAAATGGTAAACCTCAGGATATTTGAAGACAATGATGGAAAGACAAACCTTTCCCTGGCGGACGTAAAGGGGGAGGTTCTGCTGGTTTCACAGTTTACACTGTACGCCAACTGCAGAAAAGGAAATCGACCTAGTTTTGTAGAGGCAGGGGAGCCTCAGATGGCCCAGGAACTCTATGAATATATGATCAAAAAGATACAGGAGACTGTGCCAGTGGTCCAGACCGGCGTTTTCGGAGCAAAAATGAGCGTGTCTCTTGTAAACGAGGGTCCATTTACAATTATACTTGATGAGAATACCTTTAAGCATAAAAAGGACCGTATATAGCTTTACAATAATTTGACTTATGAAAAATATGGTTTTTTCCAGTCTGGACTTGCCGGAACAAGAGAAGGAGGACTGGAAAAGGCCATTTGTATTTAAAGATTAGTTTAGCGGACAAATACAGATTTATCCGAAAAAGTATGGCTTTTTTCCGGAATCTGTGATAAACTACTCTCAAAACAAGGATTTTTGGAGGGATTTTATGGCAAAGCCAATGACCTATCGGGAACAGGAAAAAATTGAAAATACAGTAAAACTTCGGGAATTTCTTCAGGAACTTCCTCCTTATGTCAAGGATTATTTCCGGGCCAAGGAACCGACCACTTCAGACAAAACCCGTTTGTCCTATGCTTATGACCTGCGTGTTTTCTTCCGGTTTCTTCAGGAAACAAATCCGGCTTTAATGTCCAAACCTATGGCTGATATTTCCATCCAGGATCTTTCCAGTCTTCAGCCTGTGGATTTTGAAGAATTTCAGGAATACCTTAAGGCCTATATGGCTCCTGACAACAAGCTGGAAACCAATTCCCGCACCGGGATTGCCAGAAAAATGTCTTGTCTGCGAAGCTTTTACGATTATCTGTGCAAAAGGCAGTTAATACAGTCTAACCCGGTCCGCCTTGTAGACATGCCTAAAATTAAGGAAAAAGCCATTATCCAGCTGGATCCTGATGAGGTGGCCAGTCTTCTGGATTATATAGAAAATTATGGAAATCAGCTTACAGGGGTGAAACTTTATCACTATAATAAACAAAAGTATCGGGACATTGCCATTGTCACTCTCCTGCTGGGAACGGGTGTTCGTGTTTCTGAACTGGTAGGTCTGAACATTTCTGACATTGATTTTAAAAATAATGGAATACGGATACTCCGAAAGGGAGGAAATGAAATGATCGTCTATTTCGGGGAAGAGGTTGAAAAGGCGCTGAAAGACTATCTGGAGATTTCCAGAAATGCCATTACTCCCCTCTCCGGCCATGAGGATGCTCTCTTCCTCTCCGGACAGAGAAAAAGGATCAGTGTAGATGCTGTAGAAAAAATGGTAAAGAAATATGCTTCTGCAGTCTCTGCTAAGACTATCACCCCTCACAAGCTCCGCAGCACCTACGGAACGGCTCTTTACAGAGAGACCGGGGATATTTATCTGGTAGCCGATGTTTTGGGCCATGCAGACGTAAATACAACGAAAAAACACTATGCCAAATTAAGCGACGCCAGAAGGCGCTCTGCTTCCAAGGCAGTGGTACTGAGAGAAAAAACCAACTAGAAGTCAATAGGGCCTGCCGGACCGGCTCATATCAGAAATATGGCGGTTTCTGCAGGCCCTATGCCCTTTATGGAAGGAGTTTACATTCCGATCAGGTCAAACTGTTCAAAGGAAACTACTACCTCATAATCCTTTTTGGGATTGGGATATTTGATCTGAACAGATTTCAGTCTCTGGCTGTAATACCAGCCAAAATCAGCTCCTTCGAATTTTTTCCTGTGAAGGAAATGAGGAACTTCTTTTCCGTTTACGGTTACCCAGTAAGGAGATTTTTCTCTGTGAATCATATCAATCTGCATATCCTCTACAGCAGTCTGATAAGCCCCTTCGTTGCGGAAGGAAAGGGTGGTCTGCTCTCCTGCTTTCATGGTAATAAAAGTCTTCAGGAATGTGCCCTTTTCATATTCCATAGTAATTCCGTCGTCTTCATATAAAGTAAAGGCTCCGTCACATCCTGCCTCACAGAGGATGGAAAGGCCTGTAACCCTCTGAGTAGCGAAATTATCCATCTGATTCAGTGCCATAGGGATAATGGCTCCACTTCTGACAAACAGAGGAATACTGCCAAGGTCCACATCCAGTTCTGCGGTCTCTCCGCCTTCGTAAGGCATTCTGGTATAGAAATCAAAGAAACGGTTTTCTTTAGGGAAATAGACTTTTCTGGTTTTGGCACCTTTTTCTACCACGTTGGCTACCAGAAGAGAGTCTCCCAGCATAAAGTCTACTCCTTCCTCATAGCAGGCCGGGTCATTCTGGAAGGCGCTGCACATTGGCTCCATAATAGGAAGACCTGTCTCATGAGCCCTCTCCATAAGGGAATAGAGATAGGGGAAGAGACGATATCGAAAACGGATGGCCTCACGGATATAGTCCGTACAGTCACTGTACATCCAGGGTTCTGTGACTGTATTGTCTGTATTAGTTGAGTGAATAGAAAATCTGGGCTGAAAGATTCCGTTCTGGATCCACCTTACCAGAAGTTCTGCCTCTGGCGCCGGACCATAGAATCCGCCGATGTCGCAGCCCTGGTTGGCTACGCCGCTTAAGCTCATGCCTAGAATAGTGGCTATATTATATTTCAGAGAGTCCCAGCAGGTAAGGTTGTCCCCTGCCCAGGTCTGGGCATAGCGCTGGATGCCGCAGTGTCCGGAACGGCATACAATGTAAGGCCGTGTATTTCCAAAAGTCTCATGGATTGCTTCCCCGGTAATATGACACATGATATTGGACATTACAGATTTCAGCTGGCCGATAGTGCCGCCCTTTCCTTCAAAGCTGCAGCGGCAGTCCTTATCAATGAGGCTGTCATACTCGCAGTTATCATTCCATACAGAGCTGGTGCCGTATTCCAGAACATTTTCTTTCAAAAGAGCTTTCCAGTTTTCTCTTGTGGAAGCCTTTGTAAAATCTACGAACATGCCTTTGCCGCCCCACCAGGTTCCGATTCCCGGCTCATCGCTTTCACTGGCCTTGATGAACATATCTTTTTCTTTCATCTCTTCCAGTTTCGGATGGACCAGAAGCATTCCCGGTTTCACATTGGGGGATACACATACCCCTCTTTTCTTCATCTGGGCAAAAAAGTCCTTGGGGTCTTTAAAACGCTTTTTATTCCAGGTAAATGTACAGCGCTTGATCCCTTCTTCCGTGTCAACGGCACAGTATCCTGAGGAAAGCTGGAATCCGTCTACAGGAATTCCTTCTTCCTTAGTTGTATCGATAAATTCTGTAATGGCATCATCACAGTCTGCTTCTAACTCCGGATAATACATGGAAGAGCCCAGATATCCCAGGGCAGATTTTGGGAGCATTGCAGATTTTCCTGTAAGGTCTGTGTACCTTTCAACAACCTGCCGTATGGAAGGACCGGTGATCAGGAACAGATCGATATCTCCTCCGTCTGTCCGGTAACGGCTGTGCATCTTCCAGTAATTGCTCTTTTCCCTTCCCATATCAAAGTCACATTCATAGGTGTTGTGATAGAAATAGCCTACGGCCTTTTGGGTATTCCGGTTCAGCTTGATGTAAAATGGAATATGCTTATACAGTGAGTCTGTCTCTTTGGGATTATAGCCCATGGCGTCCTTGGGACTCATCCCCATGAATTTCTGTGCCTTGTTAAATTCCCCGCTCTTCTCGCCAAAGCCATAGAAACAATCTTCAGGGCTGATCTCGCAGGTATGTATCCTCCGGTGATTGCTGTCCTCCATATAGGCCAGATCTACAATATCTGCGTGAAGCTGAGTGCCTTCCTTATCATAAACACAGATACGGAAAGGTTCTTTTTCCACGATAACTTTCAGCTCTTTCCCCTGGAGCACTGCCTGATTTTCCTCTACAGTCAAAACAGCCTGAGCCGCAGTGATACGCTTTCTGTATCCTTTCATAAAATCATCCATACGGTCTTCCCAGGCGGTAGTGACCAGACTATAGGATTCTTCTGCAAAATCACCGTCAAACCCTGCCCGGATACGCAGGATCTGGTCAGTGACAAACCAGATACGGATAGGTACACTGTCGGTCTGTACCGTAAAATAAGAATCCTGCTGTGTTACGGAAGCTGCCTTCAAACACACTTTCATAGAGTTTTCCTCCTTCTTTTTGCTTTAAAACTGGTTTTATGATAATATAATATTGAATTAACACCCAGGAAACTATACAAAAATTGCGTATTTTCTTTCTCTTTTTTACATTTCTTGCTTTATATGGGAGGAAAAAGATGATCGACCAGGCAGGGATTATGATGGCCCAGGGAAAAAAGATTGCCTGTGAACGGATACAGGGAGTAAATGATAATATGGCCAAGTCCCACTATCACGAATATTTTGAACTTTATTATCTGGAAAGCGGACGGCGATTTCATATGGTCCAGGATGAAATGTATGAGATGTATCCAGGCCAGTTTATGATTTTTGCACCATATATCATGCATCGCTCCTTTGGAGATCAAAATATGCCCTTTAAAAGACTGGTGCTGTATTTTCAAAGTGGAGAGGTTCTGTCCGAAGAACTGAGAAAAACTGTTGAAGCGGGAGTAGGTGTTTACAGACCAGACAGGCAGGAAGAAACCTTCATACACAGAATACTGGGAAATATTCTGGAGGAACAGGAAAAGCCAGAGGTTTTTTCTGATGAATATATGGCAACCCAGCTAAACGGACTTCTCCTGCAGATTGCCAGGAAGCTGGAAAAGCCGGAACGGGTAAAAAAACTGGACAGGATCGGAGAAGTGCTCCATTTTATCCACACGAATTTTGATAAAGAGATCAGTCTGGAACAGCTTTCCCGGACTTTTTATCTCAGCCCCTATTATCTCTGCAGGGAATTTAAAAAGCATACGAACACCACTATTGTCCAGTACCTGAACGTGACCCGGATCATGAATGCTCAGCGGAAGCTCATGGAGACTAACCAAAGTATCACCCAGATCAGCAGGGAAACAGGATTTTCGAATATCACGCACTTTAATCGGGTTTTTAAAAGCATTACAGGAGTGTCCCCTACCCAATTCAGAAAACAGTTATAGTCGAGAAATCCCCAAAGCAGATTTTCATTTCCGCTTTGGGGATTTCTTTTCAGACGGCTACTGCTCCTCTTCCTCTGTAGGAACCCAGGCTTTTCCAAATTTCACATCCTTAAACAGCGCCGCCAGGCCGGTAATCTGCTTCAGCCGGAGAATTTCGTCTTTATCCATACCCAGATGTTTGGATATCCAGGCGTCGGACCGGCCAAGCTCGTGGAGCTCCTTTACAATGTTGCTCATCAGGTCTACATCGTGGCTGCCCCTTGCCCGGTTATGGCGGATAGTGCTGGCCATTCGCTGGTCGATGGGCTTATTGATCACAGAGACCGGAAGCATTCCATGTTCCCGCTCATAAATATCCTTGTGCTCTGTGATCACCCGGTAGCGGTGGAATCCGTCTACGATAATATATTCGTCCTGAGCCTTTACATAATAGCAGACAATAGGCATAGTATAACCATCGGCTTTAATGCTCTCATAGAGCAGCTTCATCTCCGGCGGAGCTACGGCGTTGGGATTGTATGTATTGGGTTTGATCTTTTCCACCGGCACCGGAATGATATGGTATGCAGGACTTTTAAACTCCATATTCGATATCCTCCAAACTCTTATATTTTTCCCGGATCACATCTACTCTCTTCTGCTGCTGTCTGGTAAGACCGAAGCCCATGAAGCGGCAGGTATGGTCGTTTTTCAGAATACAATAACACATTCTTTTCCAGCTGGGGATGTCCTTGCTGGATTTGATATCATCGGTATTATCCGGAATTTTTCCGATAAAGACCACTCTGGATTTTTTCTTCTTGGTATAATTGGATACGCCATTTCTTTTAATCTGATATCCGTGAGCTTCCAGCTCCTGGATCACCTCTTCATCTAATCCCCCTCCTGTTTCATGCCAGAATTGAATGGAAGTGTTGAACTTCTTCACATAATTATTCCTGAGCCGTACAGGGAGGGTATCCAGAAGAAACATGGTATAGGATTTCCAGGTATGTCCCTCAGGAAGAGTCACGTTCCGGTATCCCATAGCTTTTGTTCTGCCATAGATAGAGGCGAAGTTGGCGCCCCGGACTCTTCCCACCAGTTTTGTCCAGATTTCCATAATTTTCCAATTCCTATGAAGGATAATTTAGCACATAACGGGAGAAAATTCAACTGAGTTCCCGGTTTTTCGACCTTTTCCGCACCTCTTCCAGGTCCTTTAAGGTATCTACAGAGAGACTTTCTCCTTTGGCTACCGGTATCAGATAAAGAGGCTTTCCGTAATCCAGAAACCGGAGGGTATCAATGCCCTCTGTCCGTTCCAGCTGACCGGGAGAAGAGTTTTTATAAAAATCCAGCATCTGCCGGCTGTATCCGATGATTCCCACATGTTTGTAGTAGATGCAGTCCAGAGTGCCGAAGGGACAGGGAATAGGTGTTCTGGACATATACAGCGCCTTGTAGCTGCTGTCAAAGACGACTTTGATATTGGAAGAATCCAGAACCTCTTGGGGACTGGTCACCGGCATAATGATGTTGGTGCCGAACTCTGCCTCGTCTGGAAATCTTTCCGGTACTGCCGCAGCAATATTTTCCCAGGATATCAAAGGTTCGTCCCCGTTGATCTGTACATAAAAATCAGCCTTTATCTGTTCTGCAGCTTCCCCAAGCCGATGGGCGGCGCACCGGTGGGTATCCTTTGTGAGGATTACGGGAATCTGCCGTTTTTCACAGGCCCGGAGAATTTCCATACTGTCTGTGGCCACCCATATTTTCTGCAGATTTTCCGCTTTTCTCGCCCGCTCATAAACATGCTGGATCATAGGTTTTCCATTAATGTCCATTAATGGCTTCCCCGGAAGCCTGGAAGAGCCGTATCTGGCAGGAATGATTCCTACTGTCTCCATGGTATTTCCCCTTTCTGGATCATAGTTTAACAAGATGTCCGGTCCTATTGGAACTGTTTTCCCTGTGTTACCAGCTCCAGCTCTCTTCGCAGTTCTTTTTCTGTTTTTATATATTCTGTCAGTCTTTTTTCCGTAGCTGCCAGGATACCTTCCAGCATACGGATCTGTATCTGGCTGTCCGTAAGCTCTTCTATGGAAACCGGTACGGAAGTATCTTCCTGACTCTGGGAGCTTATAAATCTCTCTGCCATTTTTCTCACCTCTTCCCTGGCTGGATAAAAATATAGGGTGTGTGCGCTGCTGCCTTCCCGAATGGAGACAGGTACCATCTGGAAAAACTTTTCTTTTTCTCCCGGCTGGTACATCTGGTAATTTTTTCGGGAGTTCAGATAGAGGACTCCCAGTAGTTCAACCTCCAGTTTCCAGATATCCTCGCCGTTTTCCGGTTCCTTCCTGCTTTCTTGGCATTCTTCAAAATCATCTTGTATACAAAGGACTTTTCCTGTAAGCTCTTCCCGGTTTTGGGAGATTTTCAGCTTTTTATTTTCGGGCCAGTGGATTTTTGCCAGATTTTCAAGCTGGACCTTATTGGCTCCCCGGCACAGGATTCCCTCTGCACCCAGATACGCTCCCAGCCCAAGGGCAGTATAGTAAGAGCCGTCCCAGTGAAAGGTCTGTTCATAGAGCCCATTAAAAATCAGGGTATCTGAAAATTCCCGGCGGATCTGGTTTACCCCTGTGGAGCTGACTGTGGACAATATTTCCGGAAGCTTTTCAAAAACAAATGGCAAAAGCTCCGAGGGAAAAGGCTCCTTCAGGACCTCACAATGGGGAAAGAGCCTGGGATAATAGAGGATATCATCGGGATGGGGCTTTATGAGCACCTGCTTCCCCCGTAAATAATAGTCAAATACATGCTGGTAGATGCCCTTCTGCTCATCTAAAGTTAGCTGGCCCAGATTGGCAAACTGCTGAGTCAGAAGAAGCACCTGGGCACAATCTCCTTTTTTGGAGGGCAGACGAAAAAGCCTGCGGATATTTTCCTGGATTTCCGGGGACAGCCTCAGAAAGTTTTCCAGGACCTGAAAATCTTGTGCTTTTTCGTCCTGAAATCCCGGAAGCTGTGCTTTTTCATCATAATATTTTCTGGTGATCCAGGGACTTTTATGGTCATAGAGATGATATTTCTCTATAAGCCCATATCTGGCAGGAGAAGATTTCTTGTGGATATCTGCCAAGACCCAGGGGCGGCTTAAGGCTCCGCTTCCGTCCTCAAACATCTCAAAAGAAATCTCTTTGGAAATCAGCCAGACCTGAAGGTAAGTGTGGATTCCTGCGATCAAAAGTTTTTCAAACTCTTCCGGAGCATAGGGGATTGTCTTCTGGTATTCTTTTTCTATCTGGCCGAGGATCTCCTCTTCTGTCCCTTTGTACCCTCCGAAACGAAAAAGGAATATCTGGTCAAAAAATCCCCGGCTTTCCAGCTCCTGGTACCAGGGCATCCGTTCGTTAATATAATTGCCCAGGAGCAGCACCGCTTGTTTATCCCGGTAAAAGACCTGGCGGTGGATGATACATTCTAAAATCTGATAAGATGACAGCGCCTGATATAAAATCATGATCTTCCCTCCCAAATTCCGGCTTTTTTCATAACTTCTTCCACAGATTCCATAACTGCCTTTTCCTGGGTGGCGAAAAGATCCCGCCCAAAGATATAGCCGCTGAAATACTTCTTTATCCAGAGGAGATTTCTGGAAAAATACTGGAAGGGCATATAGGCGTCATGGCCGGAAATATCCAGCATATAGGGGAAGTTTCGGAAGTGCTGCTGATATTCCTTTACAAAATCCAGAGCCCCCTGATGGATTTCCTGATTTTTCTTATAATTCTCTACTTCAGGAATGTCATAGAGGAACCGTCCATCCCTGTCAAATCCCAGAAAGGTAGGAGTACAGGACTGGGTGAGGATTTCAAAGAAAAAGGAGTTCAGCCGGTTATTTTCTTCCTGGTGAGCGTCATGAAGGCCTTTATTATACATATTGGAAAAGATATAGGTCTTTACTTCTTCTTTCTGGATCATAGCCGCCATATAAGTGTCGTTTACATTTCTGGCTGCAGCCAGGAGACAGTGAACCTGACAGTCCAGCTTATATACTTGTTCCAGAAGATATTTTACCTGTAGTACATTATTCCCTGACCAGCCTACATCTACTACAGCTACAGACCGGGCGGAGCCGGTTTTTCTGGTGAGATACTGCCGGATCCGCTCTTGATCCCGGACATAACAGTTCTCAAGCTCTTCCCAATGGTCTATCAGAAGCTGTCGGACGATCTTTTCATTTTCAGGAGTCAGAAACTCCTCCTCTTTTATCCGGTAATCAGAAAGGTATTTTTTCAGCTCACCAATGCCAGTCCGTTCAAAAAGAGTTCCGATTTTTGACTTGTAAAGGGCATTGGCCTTGTGGTGAATGATCTGAAGAAGGTAAGGATGCCGGTTTTTTCCTACAATGGTCTTTACCACTCCAATCCTGGACCAGAGGACATATTCCGTGGGAATCTCCGGATACATGGACTGAAAGACCTTCTGATACAGGTCCCCCTCCCGGGCCAGAAACAATACTTTTTCGATTTTGTGCTCCTGGATATAGCGAAAGATCCACTGACAGAATCCCATAACGTAGATTCCCGTATAGACAAATCCTACTTCATAGTAAGGACTGTACTGTCTGGCGCCGCTGTGCAGCTTTGCATTGACGATTCCCCGGTAGGCAGAACCTGTCAGCCGTGACATGTCCCTGGCCCGGAAAATATTGCCTGCTTCATTTACATTCTGGTAGAATCGGGTATCCAGTCCTTTTTCCTTTGCCCTTTCTATATCGGAAAGCCGGTTGTCCCCTATATGGACCATCTTTCCCGGATACTGTTCTTTTAGCACCTCATACAGGCCGCCGTTTCCTTTGGAACAGTTATAGTCACAGGAAACCATAACACGGTCAAAATCTTCATAGCCTTTGGCGGAAAGGAGACGAGAAAGGAGTTCCCTGGGCAGATACATATCGGACAGGGCCACCAGGGTCTTTCCTTGAGCGGCCAGGATATAAAAAACTTCCTGCATATAAGAGTTGGGATAGCAGAGCTCGTATTCCAGAGAAAATTCCAGATCCGCTCCTGCCTTTGGATCTATGCCGGTCTCCTGGGCCACCAGTTCATAGATTTCTTTGAGGGTAACTTCACGGTTGCCCCGGAGAAGCTGATTTTTCCTCCTGGCCTCTTCTTCTGCCTGTATGCGGATTTCTGTAAAATTCATAATGTCCAGCTTCTCTCCCACAAGCATGAACAGATCTGAGGGATTAGAGAAGGGACGGAAAAGCAGAGTATCAAAGACATCAAAGGAGATTACATCATAAGGCATCAGGCCTTTGGCAAAGTTCATTACAGAAACCCGGTTGGAAGCCTGGGATTCCGCCCCCTTTTCAAAAAGCCGCCCGCTGTTTTTCTTCGTGAACTTTTCACCTGGCGCCGTAAGTTTCAGTCTTCTGGGAAATTCCTGATAGGTTTTTCCGTTTTTTGTATATTTCAGCAGATAAGAATAGGCGGTTCCGCTTTTAAGCTCTTTATCCGCATAACCAGTCTCCCTGGTCTGTATGAGGAACCGGTAGCTCCCGCCCTCTTCTGATCGATAGAGATTATAATGGAGGGCCCCGGAAACTGGGGTCCAGGAAATCTCCGCGATTCCCTCTTGGGGAAAGCTTCCCCGGAAATCCCTGCTGCCCTCCAAAGTTCCGGCTTTTCTGGATTTTTTCGAGTGTTTTCCAGAAGCATCAGAGAAAATCCTTTCTCCTTTTAAGGCCAGTTTTTTCATGAAAAAGAGTTCTTGGTTCTGCACTGTGGATACGGTGAGAACCTGGGAAAAATCGCTGTACCTGCTGCCGTCCATAGAGACCTTGAACTTAAAAAAATACATCTGGTCCTGCTTCAGATTTTCTACTTCACAAAGATGATTTCGTGTCTTTTCCTGGAACCTGTAGTGAAGGCCGTCCTGAGAGACATAGAGATTGTAGCAGCAGGCTCCGGGGATCCACTCCATCCGGATTTTTGCTTTGTTATCTTTCAGTTTTGCCAGGGTCAGAGTATGGAGTCTGTTTATCTGGCTTCTCCGGTATTTCCAGGACAGGGCAAGGAGTATCAGCCAGTGTTTAAACCGGCTTCTCTGGTGTTCTTCCAGGTGCCACTGAACATAGGTTTCATAGGCCCTTTGCACCCTGGGATTTTTTCTTACAAATTTTTCATAGAACCAGTCTTTCATTCTGTTCTCGCCTCCTGTCCCCAGAGGGCTTCCTTACATTCTTCCAGGTTCCCTTTTTTCTTCAGGAGCAGCTCCGCAAACTCTCTTACAGCCCCTTCTCCGCCTCTGCTGTTTAAAACACAGGTACAGGAGTCCTGGACTTCTTTTACAGCATCCCGGGGACAGGCGGTGACTGCAGTAAGGCTCATGGCGCCCAGATCATTTAAGTCGTCACCTATATAGGCAGCTTCTTCCCGGCTGACCTGCCTCTCCCGGAAAAATTCCCGGAGAAACTCCTTCTTCTTTTTTACATTTTGGAAGACATAGGGAATCTGAAGCTCCCGGGCCCTTTGGGTTACACAGAGGCTTTCCCTGCCGGTAAGGATCACTGGCTGAATGCCTCCCTGCCGGGCCAAAAGGATCCCGGCTCCATCTTTAATGGAAAATTTTTTCGTTTCATTGCCCTGGCTGTCCAGATAGACGCCTCCGTCAGTCATGGTACCGTCTACATCCAGGATCAGATATCGGATCTTATCCCAGTCAATAAACTCTGCCCTCATCTACATTTCCTCCTCATAAGCGGAAGGAGTTACAAAAGTAAGCCGCATCTTTCCGCCAAGCTTTTTCAGTTCCTGAGCAATTTTCCGGTTATCACCCAGAGGGGCGCTGGCAAACCTGCCGAAGTATCCTTCCAGATAGTTTTCTTCTCCTTCAATATAGCCGTCAAAGCCCGCCAGAGCCCCCTCTCTTACCCCCAGAAGGAGAAGAAGCCGAAGAAGCAGGATACCACTGTTTCCCCGTTCTGTTTCTTCCTGGGACAGACGGTAGAGATTGATCACATGGTCGTCTGGCCGGATACCTGTGGTAATGTTGGAAGTAAGGATTACCTGAACCCCTGGTTTTCTCAGAGAACGATATTCCTGAAACCGTTTGGAATTACTGAAAAAGGCATATCCTTCTTCCTGATGGTCGTAAAAGAAATTTACAGAGATAGGAACAGGGTTATGGGCTCTTTGATAATCTTCCACCTGCTTCCGATATTCTTTAAGGCCGGGGCCAGGGGCCAGAAGAAGTGCTTTTTTATCTCGGAAAGCTTTCCGCAGAGCATCCAGGGTCTTTTCATCAGAAACGGTGTGGTTTTCATACTGGTGGTACAGGTATTCTATATAGTTCTGGTCAAAGGCGCTTTTTTTCTCTTCCGGTATCATCTGAAGGATACGGTGCATATCCCGGGAGGAAAGAGCACCTTTCGTAAGGAGATATTCTGCATAATTCCGATGGAGATTGTACTTGGCAGAAAGAAAATATTCTGCCATATATCCCCAGGGTTCCTGTTTTTTGATAGGAGAGATATATTCTTCAATGGCGTCCAGCACCGGGTCTATGTCATAGGACTTCCCGAAATGTTTGTTCAGATAGTCCATGATCAGTTCTATACAAAGATTTCCGGGAACCCGCCCCATGCCGTTTAAAGAGGCGTCCAGGACGCAGCTTCTTGCCTGCTCCCGCATTTTCAGAAAAGACTGAGCCAGAGAGAAGGACTGGGCCATATTTTCGTGGAGATGGAGGCCAAGGATAATGTTTTTTTCCAGATTGTTTTCACAGAGAGAATAGATCCTGGTCAGTTCCCTTCCGGTCATGGAGCCGAAGGTATCTACAATGGAAAAGCCGTAGGGATGAAGCCGGTTTACCTTTTCCAGCAGCTTTAGAAGCTGCCGGTCTGAATATCCCATGATATTGATGGGATTCACAAAGAGCTGATAGCCTTTCTCCTTAACCTTTTCACAGAAAACAAGTCCCTCTTCGATATCATAATCATGAAAGGTCACCCGAATGATATCAATACTTCCGTCACAGGGCTCCAGTTTTTCTACATCGTACTGATTATGGAGAGCCATGGCCGCAAATCTGGTGCTGCCTGAATTGGCAGGAAGGATTTTCTTCAATTTTTTTATAGATGGAAACAGAGTTTTGTCTTTGTCCCAGGTACAGTTCCGTAAAAATCCCACTTCTATGATATCGGTCCCTGCCTCTGTAAGCCGGGATGCAATGCTTCGGATAGTCTTTTCTCCAAACCCCCATTGGTTGATGTATCCTCCATCCCTGAGGGTACAGTCCAGTAATCTGATATTTTCCATAGAACATACGCTCCTTTACAAATTTGATTCCTCCACTCCCTGGGCGTTTTCTTTCTGAAAAAAGATGCGGATGGTAAGAAACAGCAGTCGGATATCCAGGCGGAGGGAATAATTATAGATGTAGATGAGATCATACTTCAGCTTGTCTTCCGGTCCGGTACTGTATTTCCCGTAAATCTGGGCGTATCCTGTCAGTCCGCCTTTTACCCGGAGCCGCTCCTTAAACTCAGGAAGGATACGGGAATAGTCTTCAATAAATTCCCGCCTTTCCGGCCTGGGACCTACTATAGACATATCGCCGGCCAGTACGTTAAAAAGCTGAGGCAGCTCATCCAAATGAAGATTCCGAAGGATTTTCCCTATCCTGGTAACCCTGGCGTCATTTCTGGCCGCCAGCCTGGGTCCCTCTTTTTCCGCTTCCGGGACCATGCTGCGGAATTTCAGCATGAAGAAAGATTTTCCATATCTGGTCACTCTCTCCTGCCGGTAAAATACCGGTCCGCCATCTTCTGCTTTAATGCACAGGCTGATCAGTCCCATTAAAGGAAGCGCCGGGATTAACAGCAGAAGGGCGCAGATAATATCTTCTGCCCGCTTCACCTTTTCCTGTTCTTTTGTGAGATATCCTCTCCCGCTTCGGAAGAGCACCTTGTCATGAAGGCGGATGATACGGGAGTTTTGCAGATAGATGTCTGGGATTCCGGGAACCGCAAAACATTCCCGGTCTGTACAGATTCCCAGCTTCAGGAGCCGGTTCCGGTCACTGTCGGGAAGCTTTCCCAGAAAAAGGGCCTGGTATTCGGGAAGGATATGCTCGATGAAGTCCAGTCCTTTCCGGTAAGAAACTGCTTTGCTGATACGGAAATAGCCGTTTCTGCTGTTGTTTTCTTTTACCGTTCTCTGCCAGTCTTCTCCATCTCCGTAGACATAAAGAGCCTGGTTCCGGGTCTGTTTTCTCAGATACAGGGTAAAGGAGAAGGCCGCCCATAAAATCCCGGTAAAAGCTTCCAGCAGGGTAAGAATAGAAAATTCCCAGAAAAGGCTGATCCCAGGCTGGGCGGAAATAGTCCACAACAGAGTGCCGAAAAGGATATTCGTGCAGAGGGCTGCGAAAAATTGTCCATATACCAGATCCAGGATCCTTCTCTGGCTTACGTTTCCAGCTTCCATAAGAGCCTGGAAAATCTCCAGTACCGCCACATACAGAAGTGTAATTGCCAGAAACCGTTCTCTCCAGATTTCTTTCATTACCTGGGCGGCGGCGCAAAAATAGAGAAATACCAGAAACAGCCTGGAGATAAAGCTGACTGCTTTTAAGATAGTGTGTCCTTTTCTCATTTCTTCATACCTGCCCTTTGCTGTTTCATTCTACATTTTCACGGATATCCCACAAAAAAGCTTTTTCCAGTTTTTTCTGGAAAGCTGTATCTTTCAGGAGAAGAACAAGAGGAGCATAGGCGTCCCTTCCGGAAATGTTTCCCTGGCCCTTTGCAGTAAAATCTCCGAAATATTTCTGGTAATCTGCAACAAAGTCCAGAATGCCCTTCTGGATTTCACGAACTTCCTTTTCATGGCTCTCCTTTGGGGCAAACAGAAAATTTATATTGCCGTTCTCTGTTTTTTCAAATCCCTGGAAACTGGGAGAAGGTGAGGTAAACAAAAGTTCCAGATACAAGTTGTGCTTCTTATGCAGGTCGTGGAATTTCCAAAGGTCCCGGTTGTGGCTCTGGGAGAAAAAATAACTGTCCATCTGGTTTTCAAAGAAAAAGCCCTGGGAGCTGTCCCTGTCCGGACTGGGAGCGCCGCTGCTGCCTGCTAAAAGGGTATGGACTTCCCAGGAGAGGCCACAGGTTTTATGAAGGACGTATTCCAGTCCCAGGGGGCCGCTGCCGGCCCAGCCGATATCTGCCAGGATAATTTTTCTCTGCTCCTGCCCATAATTTTGTACATATTCTTCTGGAGGAAGGAGCAGTGTCCTCAGATACTCTCCTGCCAGAGCCTGTTCTCCTTTATAAACCTCCAGCACCCTCTCCCACTGTTTTAGAAGGAAATCCCGGCAGCCAAGGGCTCTCTTTTCCGTAAGGACGCTGTCCTTTGAGCAATGCAGATACCGGCAGGCATCCTCCCTCAGTACAGAAAGTCTCATGCTGGCGAAAATCCTTTCCAGAGAATATCCCTGATTGATTTTCTGAAAGAGAAAGCGCTGAAAAAAATCAAAAGGAAATCGCTCTGCCCCCAGCCTTACGGAGACATTTCTGGACCAGAGCAGGTAACAGGTGGAGGAACCTGGATAGAGTTGGTCATAGACCTGTTTTAAGACGTCTCCGTCCCTGGCCAGAAAACAGATCTGGCATCTTTCCCTCCCCTGGACTTTTCTGTGGATAAACTGACAGAAACCTAAGGCTGCCAGGCCTCCGTAAGTATAGCCAAGTTCATAGAAGACGGAATACTTCCCTGCCCCTGTATGAAACCGGATATTTACCAGTCCCCGGTAGATGCCCCCCGTAATCCTGGACATGTCAAAGGGCCGGTAAGGATTTCCAGTGTCCTGAGGATTTGGATAGAGAAAGGCATCTATCTGCCGTTTCTTAGCCATGAAGATATCGGAGTGAGGGTTATCGCCCACATGAGCCAGCCGCCAGCAGCCTTCAGCAGAGCCTGTTTGTTCAGCCCAAATTTCTTTAGCAGTTTCCCGGACTTTTTCATAAAGCTTTCCATTTGCCTTGGAACAGCCTTCCTCCTGGGAAATCAAAACCCTATGGAAGACAGGACCATAATATTTCTCCAGAAGCTTTTGGATAAAGCTTTTCTCCAGATACATGTCACTGACTGCCAGAAGGACTTTCTGAACTTTTTTCAAACTATCCAGGACAGGCAGAAAGTATAGATTCCCCTGACAATACTTTTCCTCAGTGCTCATTTCCACAGCCATTCCTGTCTCCACAGGGATTCCTGTAAGGGGTTCCAGACATTCCCAGATTTCTTTTAAGGTGACTTCCCCGGTCCCTGTTTTTTCTGCTTTTCGTTTCCGGGCCTGATCTTCTGCCAATACCCGGAGTACCGGAAAATCTGGATAATGGAGTTCTGTTCCTATCAGATAGAACAGGTCTTCAGGAGCGGAAAAGGGTCGGAGGAGAAGGGTGTCAAAGACATCAAAAGAAATCACGTCATACCCAGACAGCTCTTTTACAAGCTGTTCCCCGGACATGCCAGTAAAGTTTTTCGATTCTTCAAAGAGCAGTTTTTTCTTTTCTGTAAAGCAGATTTCTGTCTTCTGTGTCCTTCCCCCTGAAAGATAATATTCCAGATTCCACCAAAGAAGCTTCCCAAAGAGAAGGAGCCTGGCGCCTCTGGTAACCGCTTCTTTTCTGGCTTCCTGATATTTTCTGCGGATAGCAGGCACACGGTTTACAAGAACCTTGTAAATACGGGCTTTCATTTCCTTTCACCTCGTTTCCTCCCATAGTCCAGATAGGCCTGGCAGACCTCTTTAGGATTTCCGGTAAGCTTCTGTATCCCTTTTTCGATCCAGAGAGCTCTGGTGCAGTTTTGGAGAATAGTATCTGTAGAATGAGAAACAATGAGGACTGCCCGTCCTTTTTCCATCAGTTCCCGGATCCTGGCGGTACTTTTTTCCTTGAAAAATACATCTCCTACACTGAGGACTTCATCTAAAATCAGAATTCCCGGTTTATCGGAAGCCGTGGCGATTGCAAATCCCAGCCTTGATACCATGCCTGAAGAGAAATTTTTTACTTTCTGTTCCATAAAGCCTTCCAGCTCAGCAAAACGGACAATATCCGGATACTTTTCTTTCAGAAAACTGCGGCTGTATCCAAGGAGTGCGCCGTTTAGATATACATTTTCCCTGGCCGTCAGCTCCCGGTCAAAACCAGTGCCTAAAGTGAGAAGCTGAATGTTCTCTTCCACTGTTTCCACCCTGCCTCTGGTAGGGGTAATGGCTCCTGAAATAATCTTCAGCAAAGTGCTTTTCCCGGAGCCATTGGTGCCTATGACCCCCAGGATTTCTCCTTCATAAACGTCCAGCCAGATATTTTTCAGAGCCTTTAGGGTGCGGCTGGAGTTTTTCCCTGTAAAGACTTTAATAAGATATTCTTTCAGACTGGAACTGCCCTCCAAAGGTACCTGGAATTCCATACTGACATTTTTTACAGAGATTACCGGTCTGCCCTTTTCCATATGTTTCCTCCTGGAGTTTCAAAGTTTCAATGTGATTTTAGTCTTTGCTTTTCGGAAGATATATATTCCTGCAAGATAGAACAAAAAACTCCATAGGCTCATTTTCACCCAGAGACAGGCGGAGGGAATTTCCCGGTACATGACGCAGGACCTGGCGGCATAGATAAACTGATAAATGGGATTTAACCGGATAAAAGCCTGCACTCCCTCAGGCAGCAGCTCCAGAGGATAAAAAAGAGCGGAGAGATACATAAGCAGAGTGAGAAATACAGAGTAAAGATGACGGATATCCCCAAAAAACACATAGAGGACCGACAGAATATACCCAACACCCAGAGAGAAGAAAAATAACAGGACCATGACCAGAGGGAAGAAAAGGACAGAAATGCCCAGTGAGATCCGAAAAACAGCAAGGATCATCACATAGGCCCCCAGGGAATAGAGAAAATTCATAAAGGCCGTACATACCCGGGAGAAAGGAAAAATTTCTCTGGGAAGGCGGATCTGAAGGAGCAAAGCCTGGTTGTCAGCCAGAGAAGTCATAGCTGTGTTGGTAGCTGTGGTAAAAAAGCTCCAGATCAGAAAACCTGTGAGATAATATACCGGATAATTTTCAATAGATTTTCGAAACATGGTAGAAAATACCAGAGAAAGAACGGTCATAGATAATAAGGGGTTTAAAACACTCCACAAAATCCCCAGCTTAGACCGGCTGTATTTCCGCTTCATTTCTCTGGATACCAGTTCCTGTATTACAAATAAGGTCTGTTTCATGTACTTCTGCTCCATTCTGGCTTTTCTTTTACTTTTTCCAGAAAGGGCGAAATGATACCTGAAAAAACAGAAACACGGCAGAATGTGTGAATTGTGAACTTTACGGAAAAGGAGTATAATAGCACTTGCAAGTGAGGTGATAGAATGTTGCACATAGCAATTTGTGATGATGACAGCAGCGCAGTGGCAGAGCATAAAAAGATTACAGAAACCTGTTTATCGCAGATGGGCAGTCCAGGTGAAACAATCAGTTATACTTCCAGCGAAAATCTGCTTTATGATATTACAGAAGATGGCTTTTTCTTTGATCTGATCTTGCTGGACATAGAGATGCCGGGAAACACTGGCATGGAGATTGCAAGAAAGATAAAGCCCTATCTGCCAAATGTGAAGATTATTTTTATTACTTCCCATATCGAATATGCCATAGACGCTTTTGAACTGTCCATTTTCCGGTATGTGCCGAAAAATGATATAGATAAGCGGCTGTTTTCTGCTATACAGGATGCCGTTAAACTGATCCAGCTGGAAGATGGCAAAGCCTATACCATCCAAACAAACAGCCGCCTTGAAAAAATCCCCTATAAAGAAATTTTTTATATTGAGAGAGAGGGAAAAAATGCCAGTATTTCCGCTGCCGCCGGAGTATCTAAGGTGCTGAAAAGCCTGCAGCAGGTTTATGCAGAACTAAATGCAGAAGAATTTATCTATATTGACCGGGGCTGTATTGTGAATATGATACACATTATGCAGATCAAAGACGGTATGGCTGTTCTGAAAAATGGTGTATCACTCCCTATAAGCCGTACACATTTACAAGAGGTTAAGGTGCAGATCAACAATTATTGGGGGACACATATATGACAGGCTGGCTTATTTTACTTTCAGACTTTTTTGCAGGCAGCATACGCGCTATTGTTTGTCTGCTCCTTATTTTTCGGCTGTTTTCTGTTAAAAAGCCTGAAAAGAAAAGTATAGCGGCAGTTTTAGCCGGTACCGCAGGGATTTCTGTCCTGCTTTCTGTAACAGGATTGTCGGATTTTTATCGTATAATATCAGAAACCCTTTTGATTGTAGTCTGTGCCTGTTATTTTCAGAAAGCAGATAGGCAAATGACCTTGTTTATCGGAACTTTTTATGAGATTGCCGCTGCATTTTGGAGATTTCTTTTTGCTGCGTGGCTCGGTGTGTTCTTCCGCTCTCCTGCCTTTCTTGACTATAGAACAGGATATGGACAAATAGCTGTCTGGTGTTTCCATTTGCTGTTGATTGTTTTGATATGGTATCTTTTGAGACATCCGGATCTGTCTGGCAAAGAAGCTTTCCGTTTCGCTTCTGTAATTGTCCTTATAGGTTTTGTGGCAGTTATAACCTTATCCGAACAAAAAGTTCTGGAGATTGCAGATGATACTTTAAATATGTGGACGATTTTGGCAGTTGTCTTGATGATGGCTGTTTTGATGTTCAACATGAACAGACAGTATGAAGTGGAAAAGGAACTGGTAAAATTAAAGTCAGAGCAGGCAGAGTTACTGGAGCGTGATTATAACACCTTAAACAACGCTTATGCAATCAATGCAAAGCTGTTCCATGATTTTCATAATCATATTGGCGTGCTGCGTCAGCTGCTTTCCCACAGTTAGGCAGAGGAAGCCATGGAATATCTGGACGGATTGCAGACACCTGTGAAGGAAATGACAGACGCCATATGGACGGGAGATGAAACGATAGACTACCTCATAAACAGCAAAGCCGTATCTGCAGAAGAAAATGAAATAAAGTATCAGGTACAGGTAGAATTTCCCCGTCATACGAATATCAGAAGTACCGACTTATGTGCCATATTGGGAAATCTTCTGGATAATGGTCTGGAGGCTGCAAAACAGGTACCAGATCCTGATCAGAGATTTGTCCGCCTTACCATCTTACCATTCGCCGTATTAATCAAATGCTCATTATAAAGGTGGAAAACAGCTTTTTAACTCCTCCTGTTATACAAGACGGAAGGATGAAAACTTCAAAAGATGGAAAAGGATTACATGGCTGGGGATTAAAAAGCGCTCAGACTGCCGCCGAAAAATATGACGGCATGGTACAGACATCTTATAAAGACAATACATTCCGGGCAGTTGCAACCCTGTCCTATCAAAGCCTGTCCGTTGAATAAAGATTTACTTAGGTATATTACCTCCTAGAATTCCCAAATTGCAAAATCGGAGGTACTATTCCAGCTGTTTTTACCCCTCAAATTCGACTTTTCTCATTATGAGAGGTAGTTTTCTGGCGATTTCTACCTCTCAGCGTCCGTTTTCCTCATCCTAGGCCGTAGTTTCCTGACCATTTCTACCTTTCAAATTCAGCTTTTCCCATTCCAGGCCGCATTCTCCTGGCAGTTCCTATCTTTTAAATTTGACTTTTCCTGTTATGGGCCGGAGGCATGATTCGCAGTCAAAAACCTACCGTTTACGGACACTTCCGCATAGCCGCTCATTTTAAGCTATGATATAGATACAAACAAATCAACAAGTTTTTAAGGAGGTAAGGTTTATGCGTCATGTATACATTCGTGGATTTATGGGATTTCTCTGGCTGGCAGCGGCTGTTGTAAGCGGCTTATCAGCGAACTTTGAGTGGACGGTTTTCTATGTGCTTTTAGGCGGAGTATTTTTGTATTCTGCTTATACCACATGGAAAAAGGAAAAAGATAACAAAGGGGGCAGGTAATATGTGTACGTCTCTACTGATAATAAAAAATTTAAGGGCATGGTATAGCAGTGAGAAAATGGTACTCCAGGAATTATCTTTAGAACTGAATAAACATGAGATTGTGGGACTGATCGGATTAAATGGCGCTGGAAAAACCACATTTTTGAAAGTATTGTCTGGTCTGCTCCCTACTTTCCATTCCGATGGTATTTGGTTTCATGGAGAACCTGTAAGATTCAGGGAACGGGATTTCAAATTTTGCCGTTATACTGTATTTGCCGAGGACAATTCCTTTCAGTATTTTACCTTTCGTGAGTATCTTTCTTATGTTTTCTCGGCATATCAGAAACATTTGCCTGATGTATCAGAGCTGTTAGAAGAATTTCACTTTGAAGAATATGCAGATATTCTGTTAAAAGACCTTTCAACCGGCAACCGAAAAAAGGCTTTTCTGATCACTGCTTTTGCCCTGAAACCAGAATTGCTTCTGCTGGATGAGCCTGTAAATGGATTGGATTTTGAGAGCACAGAATATTTGTATAAGCAAATTGCCGGCTATAAGGAACATGGTACAATCCTGTTTTCTTCTCACGTTTTGGAAAGTATCACACTGACTTCTGACCGTGTATTTGTCCTGGAAGACGGGCAAATCCGCCAGACTTTTGAAAGCGGACAGATAAACGCCGAGGACATTCGGGAGGCCCTGCACTATGAAAATAATATTTAAAGCTTTTTCCAAAAAATTATTTGGTGCAAAATACGAGAGATTGACACGGACAATTTTTATTTATCTGGTGATGTTTTGGGGACTGTTTATTGCTGACTTTCAAATCCAGATTTCACCCTTTATTTTGTATCTGATGGTAAGTACCTTTACCGCAGGTGTGATGTGGCAGGCCCTTTCTTCAGAAGATAATGCTGCTTATATGCAGAATATGATCATGCTTCCTTTTAAAGGGCGGGAATTTGTTCTTTCCTATATAGCTGCAATGGGTGCTTATACCTTTCTGACAAAAACCATGGCTCTGCTGGCACTTGTACTGTCCGTGTCAGAATGGAACTGGATAGAAATTTTAGGCAGTATCCTTTGTGCCGGCAATGCAATCCTTATGACCTCCGTTATTTTTTCATTGAAAAGGTATTGGCACATGGGAATTTTGTGGATTGCTGCTGTCCTTGCTGTCATCTTCTTTCAGAGGAATAACCCATGGTTTCTTTTCGTGCTCCTGATCAACAGTGTCTTGGCCTTTCTCTTGTTACTGCGTGCCAATGGATATTCTTTTTATCTTCAGAGAAATAAAAGCAAATCAGCAATAAAGGGGTACAAACATCATTCCCTATGGGTTTATTTCTTCCGGTATTTGAAAGAGCATAAAAACTATTTGATAAATATTGGGATTATGTGGTGTGCAGCCGGCGTTTTGCCTCTGCTTTTCAGACAGATGGAAAGTATGTTTGTTATCCCCATTGGATTTGCCATTCTTTCTCTGGATACGCCGGTTTGTATTTTACTGTCCTGCGACCATGACTTAGAACAGGCAGTGCGTTTTCTGCCCGGACAAAAGAAAACTTTCTGTATACCATACTGCTTATTCATTTTCTTATGCAACATTGCCTCAGATGGGATTTTCCTCTGCAGCTGGCAAATACAGATGGGAGGCATTAGCCTTCAGGCCATTGTGACTGCGGTTTTCTTTGCCATGCAAAGCGCAGTTTTTTCCCTTCTCTTGGAATGGTTTTACCCCATTCGAAAATGGAAAATAGAAAGCGATTTATGGCATCATCCACGAAAATATCTTGTACCTGGGATCATGCTTTTACTGGTAGGTATAATTGGAACCTTACCAATGTCCGTTTTTGTGCTGATCAGCCTATTGGCTGCTGAAATTGCAGTACTGCTCATTCAATGTGGAAGGTGTTGATTTTATGAAAGAATCAAAAGTTTTTCTATTGATCTGAGCATAAATGTTCACCTGGATTTTTCTCTGTGATACAATGGGTTAAAAAGTAACTTTTGAAGAGAACTGAAGGAGCGCAAGAAATATGGAAAACAAAGATTTATTAATCCAGCAGTGGCTGGAAGAGGAAAAAGAAGCTCATATCCACGGATGGGATTTCTCCCATATTCATAACAGATATGAGGAAGAAAAGGACCTTCCCTGGGACTATGAAAAAATCGTCCGGAAATATTTAAGCCCTGAGAAGAAGGTCCTGGATATAGATACAGGAGGAGGCGAATTTCTGCTGTCACTGGGGCATCCTAATGAGAATCTGGCGGCTACAGAAGCCTATCCTCCTAATGTGCAGTTGTGCCGGGAGACACTCCTTCCCCTTGGGATAGATTTCAAGGAGGCCCAGGCAGAAAAGCATCTCCCCTTTAAGACGAATTCTTTTGATCTGGTGCTAAACCGGCACGGAGACTACAATGTCTCAGAAATATACCGGGTTCTAAAACCGGGAGGTGTCTTTCTTACAGAGCAGGTTGGGGCAGAAAATGACCGGGACCTGGTAGAACTTTTATATGAACAGGCACCCCCTCTTCCCTATCCGGAACAATATCTCTCTATCACAGAAAATAAATTCCGGGAAACTGGTTTTACACTCCTTGGAGGAGAAGAAGCCTGGCGGCCCATTAAGTTCTATGACACAGGGGCTTTGGTATGGTTTGCACGGATCATAGAATGGGAATTTCCCGGATTTTCTGTAGAAAACAACCTAAAAGGTCTCTTCCGTGCCCAAAAACTCCTGCAAGAAAAGGGCGTCATTCAAGGCAGGATACACCGCTATCTTTTGTCTGCTGCCAAGTATCCGGAAAAGAAGAATGGTTAATTTTTCTTTTTAACTGCCAATAAATACTTTTAGGGATTACGGCTGTTCCATAGGGCTTGTATTTATAGCATTCCGCCCGAAGTCCGGTCAGGCCCAGCGCAGGAAATTTCTGCCTGCGCAGCCTGGCCTCTTTTCGGCGGCTTATGAAGGTTCTTTTTTTATAACTTTCTTTTTCCTCCCGATAATGAAGGAGGATTTCCTTCAGATTATATCCATAGCTTCCTCTGGAGTGAAGCCGCATAAACAGCTCATAGTCTTCGCATCTGCGGCAGAGGTCTGAGGTATCATAAAGGCCATATTTTTCAAAGACCTCTCTTCGGAACATCACGGAAGGATGGATATAGGGAGAAAAGGAAAGAAAGTCTTCTTTCTGGGGAACAACAGCCATCTGCCGAATGCCCCACAGCTCTTCCCCTTCCAGAAGGGCTGCCGCTGCTCCCACATAATCATAAGCAGGATTGGCGTCCAGAAAGGCTGCCTGAACCTCCAGACGCCTGAGAAGGGAAAGATCATCTCCATCCATGCGGGCCAGATACTGGCCTTTTGCTCTTAGGATACACTGGTTCAGACCATAGGCGATTCCCCGGTTTTCTTCTCCTCTCAGGATATGGATCCGGGCATCCTGCTTCCCGATTTCCTGAATGGCCTTTCGGCACTCTTCATCGGAACCGTCATCGTAGATAAGAAACTCAAAATTTTCAAAACTCTGATTCAAAACGGAATCCACCGCTGCTTTCAGCCAGGGGAAAGGCCGGGGATTGTAAAGGCTCATGATTACGCTGATTTTTACTTTTGTATCCAGGATGATCCTCTCCTTTCCATGCAATACGGTATACCTGCTCCATATAGAGCCGGCTCTCTTCTGCTCCAAATCTCCAGCTGTCCTTTCTTGCCCGGACAGCCATTTTATTTCTCAGAGAAGGATTTTGGGCCAGAATACGGATAGCTGCTGCAAAATCCCCGGCATTTCTGGGCTGGCACAGAAGACCGTTTTCTCCGTGGCGGATATATTCCCTGGTTCCCCGGTTGTCTGCGCCTACGACAGGTACGCCGCAGGACATAGCCTCCAAAGCCGCCATGCCAAGGCCCTCCCGGAGGGAAGGGAAAAGGAAGATATCTACTCCCTGAAGGAGAAAATCCAGGTCCCGGCGGAATCCCAGAAAAACTACTTTTTCCTTCAGCCCCAGACTGGCAGTCTGTTCTTCTAAAGCTTTTCGGTAAGGTCCTTCCCCGCAGATATAATACCGAAAAGCCATGTCTTTTATCTGTGTTAAAGCATGCAATACTGTCTGATAATTTTTCTCTTTGTCTAACAGGGCGGCGGTAAGCAGACACAGTTCCTCACCTTTTACACCAAGAGCTGCTCTGGCCTCCTGCCTTTTTTTAAATCGTACCCGGAATTTATCACGGTCAACCCCTACGCCGGGGATTTTCATTACCCAGCCCGAATCTTTCAGAGAGAAATCTCTGGCCCGTTTTTCATCTTCCCGGTTAATGGTCACAAGGATATCCGTATACCTGGCAAGAAACCGCTCTGCCTGGTAATAGAGCAGCCAGTTTTTCAGGCCTGCTCCTTTATAAAAATGAAATCCGTGGGCGGTATAAATCACCTTTACCTGTCTTTTGGAAAACCTGGCCGCCAGTCTTCCCAGCACTGCTCCTACAGGGGTATGGCAGTGGAGGGTATCGATTTCTTCTTTCTCAATAATTTCCATAAGACTTTTCCATGCGCTGAAATTATCTTTAAGACGGTATGGAGACTTCTGGATGGATATCGGATGGATCTGGATTCTATTTTCTTCAAAGTATTTCTGATCAAAAGCATAAGCCGGATTTTCAAAGTTTGACGCATAATGGATCTCTGCATTCTGGCTTTTTAAAATCTCTACGGTGTTTTTTTCAAACTGCCATAAAAATCCGCTGACTGTAGTAACGATCAAAACCTTATGTGTCATTTTATTCCGCTCCTTTCTGTCAGGGGAAACCCCTGCTGCTTTTTCGTTACGGCTACAGTGTAACAGGGCGGATGGAAGATTTCCTTATGAACCAGTTGGAAAAGAAAACGGATTCTGGAAGAATTTCCTCCAAAATCCGTTGACATGAATCCTTATTTAAAAAAATTTCAACTAGCCGGCAGCCAGTGCCGCCTTCCTGATTTTCTATTTTTTACATATTCAGTTTTTCTGCAAAGTCTGCCATGGCTTCTGATACTTTGATCTGCTGCGGACAGACTTCTTCACAGCTTCTGCAGCCTACACAGGCGCTTGGCAGTTTATCTTCCGGATAGGAAGACAGAGCCATAGGCGCAATAAATCCGCCTTTGGTAAAGCAGTGCTCATTATAAAGGGCCAGCAGAGTCGGGATATCCAACTCCTGAGGACAGTGGCTGACACAGTAATGACAGGCAGTACATGGGAGGGCGATCTTCTGCACCATTTCATCTGCCATAGCCAGGAGATTTTTCATTTCTTCCTCTGACAGAGGTTTCTCTTCCTGGAAAGTATGTATATTGTCTTTCATCTGCTCCATGTTGGACATACCGGACAGGACTACAGTAACCTCCGGAATGGACTGCAGGAAACGGAAAGCCCATGCAGGGGTTCCCTCTTCAGGACGCATAGCCTTCAGTTTGCCCTCTTCTTCCTCTGTGAGATTAGCCAGTCGTCCGCCTCTTAAAGGCTCCATAACCCATACAGGAATGTTATGCTTTTTCAGCAGCTCTACTTTTGCCTTGGCATCCTGGAAGCTCCAGTCTAAGTAATTTAACTGAATCTGGCAGAATTCCATGCTCTTTCCGTATTTATCCAGAAAACGCTTCATAACGTCATAGCTTCCATGTGCAGAAAATCCCAGATGACGGATCCTTCCATTTTCTTTCTGTTTCATCAGATACGCATAAATTCCATGGCTTTCATCCAGATATGCGTCAATGTTCATCTCACATACATTGTGGAACAGATAGAAGTCAAAGTATTCTACCTGACATTTTTCCAGCTGTTTCTCAAAAATTTCTTCCACCTTATCCATATTGGCAAGATCATAGCCGGGGAATTTGGTAGCCAGATAAAAGCTGTCTCTTGGGTATTCTTTTAAAGCTCTTCCCATTACCAGCTCGGAATTTCCGTCATGATAGCCCCATGCAGTATCGTAATAATTTACCCCCTGCTCCATGGCATAGGCAACCATTTCTTTTGCCGCTGCCTCATCGATTTTGGAATCATCTCCGTCCATCACCGGGAGACGCATAGCGCCCATTCCAAGAGCAGATAATTTCAGATCCTGAAACTCTTTGTAAATCATAATTTTGCCTCCTTTTTCTGTTTTCATATTCTTAGGACTGTCTCATAAAATAAACAGCCCGGTATTATTATAATCCCTGGAGTAAACTTCAAGTCAATTATTTTGTGAGGATAATCTCACATTTGGAGTTTTCGTCATCCCGAATGATCTCTCCAACCTCCGGAACCTGAATGCATCCGGAAAGAGGGTTTTTAATGCTGATCACAGGAGTGGTGATAACTGCATCCACCTGAGACTTTTCAAAACTCAAGTCTGTATCCACCATTTCACAGTTGATCAGTTTCAGATTTTTGCAGTAGCACAAAGGCTGTGTACCAATGATCTTGCAGTTTTCCAGGGTCAGACCATCGCTGTACCAGGCCAGATATTCTCCTTTCACCACACTGTTTTTCACAAGCACATTTTTGGCATGCCAGAAGGCGTCCTTGGTGTCCAGTTCACAGTCTTCAAATACAGCGTCTTCGATATATTGGAAAGAATACTTTCCTGTCATTTTCAGCCTGCAAAACTGAAGATTTTGAGACCGCATCATGAAATATTCGCTTTCCGCACTGCAGTCCTCCATTTTCAGATTCTTTACGGACCAGCCAAACTCCGGTGAAACAATGTGGCAATCTTTCATGATAATATCGCTGCATTCTCTTAAAGCCTTGATGCCATGAAGTTTTGTGCCGGTGATTTCTATATGGTCTGAATACCACAGAGCTGCCCGGCACAGGGGGGTCATTTCTGAATCTGTGATCTTCAGCCGGTGGTCATGCCAGAAGGGATAGCGCAGATTGCAGAAACAGTGTTCCACATTTATATCACTGCTCTCCTTTAATGCGCTTTCTCCATCTGCCGGGCCGTCAAAGGAGCAATTTTTTACAGATATCTCATGACTTCCATAGAGGGCTCTTTCCATATCAAAGGTTTGATTTTCAATTCGTTCCATTTTTACATTTCTCCTTATTCAGCAATATTTTCTTCTGTTTAAACTCTATCACTATAAATAAAAATTATCCAATACTCAAAATGAATAGGAATATATAGCTAAAAACTATGCACCAAAATACTGGGCGATTTCTTTCATCCGTGCTCCCTGTTTTACATGGAAAGGACATCTGGAATCACAGTGGCCGCACTGGATACAGGCGGAAGCTTTTACCTCCAGCTTTTCATAGTGATTTGCTGCCAGGGTATCCCCGGCTTTTGCCAGATCATAATACTTATTGATCAGTCCTACATTCAGACCTTTTGGACAGGGCTGGCAGTGGTTGCAGTATACGCAGACGCCCTCTGCTGCCTGGGGAGCAAAGCTGCCGATTACAGCATAGTCCTTTTCCTCAGGAGAGGTCTGGAAAAATCCCAGGATCCTTTTTAAATCCTCACAGTTTCGAATTCCGGGAAGAACTGTAAGGACTCCCGGTCTGTCCAGAGCATACTGGATACATTGATATTCAGTCAGCGCCTTGCCGAAAGGAGAAGTTTTATCGCTCAGGAGCTGACCTCCGGCAAAGGCTTTCATTACTGAAATTCCGATGCCTTCTTTTTCACACCTGCGATACAGTTCCATCCGCTGGTCTACCTCTCCAATGCCATAATCCCCTTTCTGATAATCATAAGCAGGATTGATACTGAACATCATCATATCTGCCAGCCCCATATCCAGGATTTTTTCTGCCACAGGAGGCGTATGGGAGGAAAGACCGATATGACGGACCGTTCCCTGGTCTTTTAACTCTTTTATGTAGTCCAGCACTCCGCTTTTTATGTATTTGTTCAAATCTGCTTCTTCATCTATACAATGAATAAATCCAAAATCAATGTAATCGGTTTTTAAAGATTTTAATTGCCAGTCAATGGATTTTTTAATCTTATCCAGGCTGGTAGTCCAGTCATATTCTCCCGTGGTGTAATCAGCACCAAAGTGGATCTGATAATAAACCTTGTCCCTTAAGCCGGAAAAGACCTGTCCATAAACTGGAAAAGGTTTGTCATCTCCGGAAGCCAGGTCAAAATAGTTGATGCCGTTTTCTACAGCCATTTCCGCTGCCCGGGCGATTTCTTTTTCTCCTGCTCCGCCGATAGAACTGCTTCCCAGTCCCAGAACACTGATCATTTCCTCCCCATGGGGAAGTTTTCTATATTCCATAATCTCTTCTCTCCTTTTCACACTTTTCTTTGTAACCATTGTCCACTCTTTTCGTGTCTCTGCTATTATAGTTCTTAGAGTTCACTACAGGTCAATAGGGAGAAAAAAATTTTCCATAGGAGCTCTGCTGATCCGGATTCCTCTCCTCCATTTTATCAGCGGACAGGGAATCCGGCAGCTGCAGTTCTATGGACTGGTTTTTTCTGCGTCCTGACCTGCACTTATGCAAAAGGACACAGGACAACGATCCTCTGGGGTGTGGTCTGGGGCGGAATACTGAAAGTGGTATTGGTATAGTATACCAGAAGCTGGGAATTTTCCGGAGTACACAGAAATCTCTGACCATTGAGGGTTTCCACATTTGTGAAAGGAGAGAGATTCAGCTTCAGAGAATTATCTTCAGCAGTTAGGGTTCCGTCAAAATACTTTAAGGTTACATTCTGCTCTCTTCTTAGGGGAGCGATCAGCTCTGCCCGGAACTGAGGCGGATAAATGGCTGGGGCGGGCAGATTGGCGTCATAAAATGCAGCCACCCGCATCCCTCTCCGCAGCCTTGTATTATCTACGATCTTCGTGTCGCCGGACACCATAAAATTTACGGTCTCGTTATCTGTCCTGATAGAAATAAGCAGATCGCAGCAGGAATTTCCCCGCCGGATCTCCTGGATAACTCCTGTAACCTGCTGATAAGAACTATAGTCCATGTGATAAAATCCTTTTTTGTTTATCCTATGTGGAAAAACAGGAAAAGTGAGATTTCATGGATAAATTTTCTAATGCAGGGACAGACTAGGTGAAAAGGAGGAATCTATCATGTCTATATCATTTGAAAACAGTATGACCAAAGAAAATCTCATGCGGGCTTTTGCCGGAGAAAGCCAGGCCCGGAATCGTTATACTATGGCTGCTTCTCAGGCGAAAAAAGAAGGCCTTGGAGTTATTGAAGCAGTCTTTACTTTTACCGCCAATCAGGAAAGGGAACATGCAGAAATTTTCTATAACCATCTCTCCCAGGCAGCAGAAACCAGTATATCTATTGATGGTTCTTACCCGGTGGATATTTCCAGAGATGTGGCCAGGCTCCTTCGTTTTGCCCAGCATAATGAATTTGAAGAACATGAGGACGTCTATAAAGCTTTTGAAGAAAAGGCCAGAGAAGAAGGGTTTCCTGAAATTGCCGCTTCTTTCCATATGGTGGGTGCTGTAGAAAAAACCCATGGAGACCGCTTCGGTCTGTTTGCAGAACTTCTGGAACAGAATAAGCTTTTTGTGTCTGATGTAAAGACTTCCTGGATGTGTCTAAAATGCGGGCATATTTACAATGGTACGGCAGTGCCTGAAAAGTGTCCCGTATGCGGCCATGACAGAGGATACTTTGTCCGGCTGGAGCTGGCCCCCTATACGGCACTGGAGAATTGATCAAAATTTTCTAAAGAAAGAATGGAATATTTTGCACCGGATTTTGGAAAACACCATTCCTGCACAACATATTCCATTCTTTTTTTATCAGGGAAGTCCTCCAGACTGCCCTATAGAAGCAACATTTATAATTTTTTCCCGATGTAAATACATACGCTTCGGGGATTCATAACATAGATATTCTGATCCAGCATCTCATCTCCCTGTATCAAGGCTTCTTTGCCTCTGGAAGTATCCAGAACCGGCACCCAGCAGAACCCCTGAGGAAGCCTGGGCAGTTCCAGCGTTACCTGCTCCCAGTAAGCATTGACTCCCAGGTACAGGATATCTTCTCTTCCATCCTCTTCCCGGCCTGCAAACATCACGCCTATGGTCCTGGTATCCCCATCGTATTCTTTCTGCCAGGGAGCGGTGCCGTGAAGACTGAAAAAGGGAAAGCCGGCAGAGCTTGGACGGGTATCTTTCCTCAGGATAGTATGATCTTTCCGAAAATGTATCATGAATTTAAAGAATTCAAAAATCTCCTGATTTTCCCTTAACTGCTCCCAGTTCAGCCAGGAAATTTCGTTGTCTTGACAGTATGGATTATTGTTTCCAAACTGCGTATTGCCAAATTCATCTCCTGACAGAAACATAGGCGTGCCTCTGCTGCACATCAGCACTGCACAGGCATTTTTAATGAGCTGCCGGCGTAGCCGGAGAATTTCAGGATTTTCTGTCTCCCCCTCTTCTCCGCAGTTCCAGCTCCTGTTGTCATTGGCTCCGTCGGTGTTATCCCAGCCATTATCCTCATTATGCTTTTGATTGTAAGAATACAGGTCATACAAAGTAAAGCCGTCATGGCAGGTGATAAAGTTTACCGAGGCATTATCTCCTCGCTTTTCTCTGGGATAGAGATCCGGGGAACCCAGGATCCGCATGGCCGCCGCTCCTGCCAGTCCTTCGTCTCCTTTAAGAAAGCTTCTGAGATCATCCCGGTATTTTCCGTTCCACTCTGCCCAACGGTTCCAGGAGGGGAAACTTCCCACCTGATAGAGACCTCCTGCATCCCAGGCCTCAGCGATCAGATCTGTACTGTACAGGATTGGATCATAGGCCAGTCTTTCCAGAAGAGGAGGACGGCTCATAGGAGAAGAGTCCTCGCTTCTTCCAAGTATAGAAGCCAGATCGAACCGAAAGCCGTCGATATGATAGCTGGTGGTCCAGTAGCGGAGACAGTTCAGGATCATGTCTCTTACCATAGGGTGATTGCAGTTCAGGGTGTTGCCGCAGCCGCTGAAATTATAGTATTTTCCGTCAGGGGTAAGCATATAGTAAATGTTATTGTCAAATCCCTTAAAGGAAAAGAAAGGTCCTTCTTCATTCCCCTCTGCCGTATGATTGAATACCACATCCAGGATTACCTTGATCCCGTTTTTATGAAGATCTTTGATAAGATTTTTCAGCTCTGTACCTTCCCGGTTATACTCCTGCTCTGAAGCATAGCTGGTATTGGGGGCAAAAAAACATACCGGATTATAGCCCCAGTAGTCCAGGAGCTGACGGCCATTCACAGTACGCATATTCCTGGTCTCATCAAATTCAAATACCGGCATGAGCTCTACTGCATTGATTCCCAGGTCCAACAGATAGGGTATTTTTTCCCGAATGCCTTCAAAGGTCCCCGGGTGCTTTACTCCAGAACTTTCATGGCGGGTAAAGCCACGGACATGCATTTCATAAATAATACAGTCCTGAAGTTTTGATACCGTGTTCTTTCTCTTGGGAATCTCCCAATGGAAGTTGTTATGGACTACTCTTGCTTTATAAAAAGCTCCGCCTGCAAGCTGTTTTCCCCATTCACTCTGACCGGTGACTGCCTTTGCATAGGGATCCAGAAGATATTTCTCTTTGTCAAAAAGCAGTCCCTTCGAAGGGTCATATGGGCCCTCTATGGAATATGCATATTCAAACTCATCGGCCTTTAAGCCAAAAACAAACATAGAATATACATTTCCTACCCGGTAATTATCCGGAAATGGTATCCGGGCATAGGGAACCTGGGCCTTTCTGTGAAACAGGAGAAGCTCACAGGAGGTTCCGGAATAGGTAATAAGCGTAAAATTGACACCGTCAGGCAGGGCAGAAGCCCCATTGATCTCATAAAATCCCGGACGTATCTGAAAACCATTGACCTGGTCAATGGGCTTTATATTTTCACCGGATTCAATCTCAATACCGGCAAAATCTTCCAGCAGTAGATATTCTTTCTGAGGAATCAATCTCTGAGAAATCCTGTTTTGAGGTTTGTTCTTTTTTGCCATCTGGCCTCTCCTTTCTGGGATATGTCCTGCTTCTGGCTGAATTTCTGAAAAATGCTGTTTATCAAATGTTTTATAGAAAAGAATTTTCGTACTGTCCATAATTTTATCACGTCTTTTAAAAGAAGTACAGGACCCCTTCTCCTGTAAATGTATAATCTGGGAAAATCTGTGAAAACTAGAAATAGCATTAAAGGAGCGATTGGTTATGATCAGTGAAGAATTGATTCAGCAATTTATAAAGGAAACAGAACTGTTTGAAGAAAGGCTCCGGGCCTTTGAGGCCGGAGAAATTGACCGGAAAACCTTTAAGGGAATTTCCGGCAGATTTGGCTGCTATGCCCAGAGAGAGAAAAATTACATGCTCCGCCTCCGGTTTCCCGGCGGCAGGATTTCCAAAGAGCATCTGGCCTTTCTGGGAGAAAAGACAAGGGAATATCCTCTTGAACTTATGAAGATCACTACCTGTCAGACTATACAGGTACACAATCTGACCCCTTCCCAGGTGGTCTCTCTTATGCGGGAAGCTCTGCAGAAGGGAATCATTACTATTGGAGGAGGCGGAGACAATCCCAGAAACGTAATGTCCAGCCCCCTATCCGGTGCAGACAGCCGGGAGGCTTTTGACGTGCTGCCTTATGCAGAGACTGTCAGTGATTACCTTATCAGCCGCATGACGGAACTTCATCTTCCCAGGAAATTAAAAGTGGCCTTTTCAAATACAGAGGAGAATACCACTCATGCCAACATGAGAGATCTGGGCTTTACGGCAAACCCAGAGGGAACTTTTTCTGTGTACTGCGCCGGAGGTTTGGGACCCAATCCGAAAATGGGCGTTCTGGTGGAAAAAAATGGAAAACCTCAAGAGGTGAGTCTTTATGTCAGCGCCATGATCCGCCTGTTTACAAAGTATGGAGATTATAAGAATCGTGGAAAATCCAGAAGTCGCTATCTCCAGGACACACTTGGAGAAGAAGGAATCAAAAAAGAGTATCTATGCTGTCTGGAAGAGGCGAGAAAAGAAGAAATTCCCTGGCCGGTCTTTTATTCCCATCCGACATTAAAATCCGGGGATGGAGAAATCGAAGGCTCCAGGATCTTTCCTCAAAAGCAGCCTGGACTTTATGCTGTATCCTATCACCCCATAGGCGGCTGCCTTACCCAGAAGAACCTTATGGTGCTCTGTGAGGTGCTGAGAAATATTCCGGATACGGAGCTCCGGCTTTCTCCCGATGGCACCATATACATTCTCCACCTTACGGCAAAGGAAGTTCCCAGAATCCTTGAAGCCACAGGCAGCGGCGGTGAAAATCTCTTTGAAACAAGCACAAGCTGCATAGGAGTCCCTATCTGCCAGCGGGGGATAGGCTGCTCTCAGTGGCTTTTGGCTCATTGCATCGAAAGAGTGAGAAAAGAAAACTTCCCCGACGGTCTGCTTCCCAGAATCCATATCTCCGGCTGTCCTTCCGGCTGCGGGACTCATCAGGCTGCCTCTCTTGGCTTCATGGGGTGCAAGAAGAAAGTGGAGGGAGAAACTCTTCCGGCCTTCCGCCTGTTTATCAATGGACAGGCAAAGAAGCCCGGTTCCAGGATTGGGGAAGAGGCCGGTATTCTGCCGGAAGAAGTAATCCCGGAATTCTTAGTGGAACTGGGAAGAGATATTCAGAAAAGCCATAAAAGTTTTGAAGAATGGCTTCCGGAAAATAAAGATAGATTTCTGGAACTGGTACGGGAGTTTGAGGGAGCAGCAAAATTGATTCGCTGATATTCTCCTGATTTATTTCCCATCTCACTTCCTGAAAACGGAACCTGTTATTATTTTAATTTGTTTCAATACTTTCCTGCTGCCAGTTTTTTCATATACCCAGGTACGTCAATATTCTGTGGGCAGTGAGAAGTGCATTGACCGCATACAATACAAGTATCCGGTCCATTCTGAGCTTTCACTGCCTCCTCCCAACGCTTCTTATCCTTTGTAAGAGACAGTTCATTATAAAGGTTCATCCAGGCTGGAATATCAATTTTCACCGGACATCCGTCGCAGCAATAACGGCATGCTGTACATGGTACTGCCAGTTTTGACTGATATCCTGTCGCCACATTATCACGGATCTGGTCCATCGTACTCATACCGCTTAAGATCATGGTGACATTGCTCCATAGCGTAATCTATGATTTCCTGTGCCTTTTTCTGATTGATCCGACCCAGCTTCGTAGGCAGTCTCATATTTCCCATTCCCAGCCGTGAAAGGCTGAGTTCTTTAAAGTCTTTGTAAATCATTCGCCCTTTCCTTTCATTGTATTTCGTAATGCTCTGTGCAAAGCTCTGCACCGAATCTCCAGCATCTTTTTTGTGATTTCTGTTTCCGTAAATACGTCAAACCCGTGGAACGTGCCTTTCACATCCTGTAATTCCGCAGTAATTCCAGTTTTTTTCAGATTCCTCCAATAATCAACGCCTTCATCATGGAGGCAGTCATACTGCTCCACCTCGATATATGCCGGCGGAAGATCGTGAAAGTCCTCAGCCTCAGCGGGAGATGCATAATACCTCTTTCCGAAAGTTCCGTTTTTTAAATACAGTTCCCACATTTTTCTCGACAAAGGGGCGTTCCAGACTGGACTGTCCGTATATTTTTTCATAGACTCTGTCTTCATACGTGCGTCAAGCACAGGATAGATCAGCATCTGAAAGCAAATGTCAAGCTTCCCTTCATCCCTGCTTCTGAGTGTACAGGCAGCCGCAAGAGCACCGCCTGCACTGTCGCCGCCCACTGCAATTCGTCTCCTGTCAATATGCAGATTCCCGGAATTTTGGCGAACATATTCAAGACCATCCCAGCAGTCTGTAAAAGGAATCGGAAAAGGATATTTCTCTGATGTCCTGTAATGAACAAAAATAACTGTACATTCTGCTTTTGCCGCATATTTTCCCATATGCTCATGGATATATGGAGCATCTTCCAGACAGAAACCTCCTCCGTGAAAATAGACCAGACAGGGCATGTTATTTTCCATTACCTCCGGTCTGTAAATAGTAATCCGTATCTTCCTGCCATCTCCCGATTCAATCCATTTTGTCATCCTCTCTATTCCTCGTGGAGAAGCCGGCAGCTCCATAGAAGCTAACCGTCGGTTTGCTATTTTTAATATATAAGGAGAAAGGAAAAATCCTGGTACAATAAATTTATTGATAAGCGGATACCCCACCGCCAGAGGATACTTTTTATTTCTCAGTCCGCACCATAATGCAGCAGCAGCTGTTCCAGCCATAAGCAAATATCTCTTTTTCATAGATCTTCACCATTGCTTTCTATTTTTCTTTTTTCATTATACAATCTTATTTTAAAATATCTGCAGTATATCCAGAATAGCCAGAAAGTTTTTCAGTATAAACCTTAAGGTTTTTTCATCTTTCCAAAGTCTTTCTCACAAACTGCACCATCATCAAGCCCCTTTAAGGAATAAAAGAAAATCCAGGACAAAAGGCTCATCTCTGTCCTGGATAAAATGGTTCCCTCTCTGTATGTAAGGCAATGTTAAATATATCCTCCGCTCTGAGGTACACCTCCGCCGGAACTTCCTCCTGTCCCCAAAGAAAAAAGTGCACTGACAATATTCCACATAGCCGCAAAAATTCCGTTATTCGCCGTATTCAGCGGCCTTGACAGCGCTCCTGTAGCCAAAAGAATAAGGAGGATCAATGTACAGTATGGGCGGATCCTCTGGTAAAAATACAGAACTCTCGGATACATCTGTTCTATCACATTAGAACCATCCAGAGGAGGGATTGGAATCAGGTTAAAAACGCCCAGGCCAATATTGATCACTGCAGAATAATAACACAGCATAACCCCTATAGTCACAGCACTGTTCCCTGAATTTCCGAAGCGCATAAGAGCGCCGCAGATCAGCAGAGAAAGAAAAGCCGTGAGAAAGTTGGCAACAGGTCCTGCAAGAGAAACCCATATAATTCCCTGCCGCTTATTCCGGTAATAGGCGGTATTGATCCTTACAGGCTTTGCCCAGCCCATATGAAAGAATAAAAGACACAAAGTTCCGATAAGATCCAGATGTCTGAGGGGATTGAGACTTAACCGTCCTTCATACTTGGGAGTTGGATCTCCCAGCTTGTAAGACACCCAGCCATGAGCAAACTCGTGAACCGTTATGGCAATGAGCATAACCGGCACCGTGTAGATCAGCAGACGGAGCTGCTGGATATAATAATTTAGATACATAAAAAAGTCCTTTCTAACCATATATGTCTGAGACAGAGTATACGGTTCTATTTCACATTTCTTATTTTGTAACCGTACATTGAATGATCGTTGTACGGCTGTATTTCGCATTTTCTTTTTGTAACCGTACTCTAAATGGTCGTTGTACGGTTATATTTCGCATTTCCTTTATACAACCGTACATTGTATGACTGCTATACGGTTGTATTTTACATTTTCTCATTTTCAACCGTACTTCACACTGAAATAATACAGTTGAATTCTATATTTCTCCCTTTTTAACCGTACCGCCCAAATTCGGGCCTACAGTTTAGCCTTACATTTCCTATGTCTAATGCCTTAATTCTCATATTTTCTGATAAAGATTTTATTTAAGTGCCAGACAGGTTTTATGTTTTCACAATTTTATCTCATATAGTCGGGATTGTCAATTTCACCTGCTTCACAAATCTCTCCTTCTATTGCCCTTCTATTGCTTTTATGGAAAGTATACTTGTCATTTTCTTCAAGATACCATAAGATAGAATCAAAAACGGAAAGTTAGCTTTCCATAAAGGAGAAAATCCCGTGAAAAACCGGCTGGAAGAATTACGAAAACAAAGAGGAATCAAACAAGAAGAGTTAGCTTCTGCTCTTGAAGTATCTCGTCAAACCATAGGATCTTTAGAAAATGGGCGATATAACCCCTCCATTTTGCTGGCCTTTAAAATTGCCAGATATTTTCATATGAGCATAGAAGACATCTTTATTTATGAGGAGGAAGAGTCATGAAAGAAAAGTTCTGGTATTTCGGCTATATTGTTGCATTACTGCTTATTCTGCTGATGGCATTTACGGATTTTCCACCTGGAGCAGATATGGCTTTGGCAATCCTTTTTACATGTGTATTTTCGGTTACCCATACACAGCTTCTCCACCGCAGAATGCTCCATACGGATTCTTCTTATCGGATTAATGTGTTAGATGAGCGTAATATTGCCATAAAGGAAAAAGCCGGAAATATCACCAATATGATCACCTTAATGCTGCTGGGCATTGCTATGTTGATATTTATTACTTTAAATTATATGGTTTCTGCCATAATTGTAGGAGTAATTATCCTGATACAGCCATTGGTCCTAATCATTGCAAGCAGTATTATTGAAAAGAAAATCTGAAAATAATAACAAAGCCCTCTGCGGACCCAGGTATCATAACCTGCACACAGGGGGCTGTTTTTACAGTTGACAGCTGACTTACCGGATAAAGTTGGTAGGTGTAAAGGGTTCTTTTTCAGGAAGACCATATTTTTCTTTTCCAAGAGCAATGCTCTTAATTAGAAAAGCCATATTTCTTCCCAATGTCCGCATAATCTGACATCCTTCAATATCCTTCTTTACCTCTTCCGGAGTGTTGCCATGCACCTGGTTCCAGTACTGGCTGGAGGCAATGGGCATATTGGAAATTGTAAAATATTTATTCAGCTCATCGAAGGTTGCGGTACATCCCCCTCTTCTGGCAGATACTAATGAGGCGCCGACTTTCATACTCTTGTCAAAGCTTGTGCTGTAGAAAAGGCGGTCCAGAAAGGAAATCAGAGTACCATTGGCAGAGGCATAATAAACGGGAGAGCCGATGACGATCCCGTCGCTTTCCTCAAATTTTGAAGCAGTCTCATTTACCAGGTCGTCAAAGACACATTTTCCCGTGGTATGACATTTTCTGCAGCCGATACAGCCACGTATATCCTTATGACCCACATGAATCAGTTCTGTTTCAATACCCTCTGCTTCGAGAGTAGAGGCCACTTCCGTTAAAGCAGTATAAGTACAGCCCTTTGCATTGGGGCTTCCGTTAATCAGCAATACTTTCATCATTCATTCCTCCTCGATCATTCAATTTCTAATTTATTATACAATGCCTGTCAAGAAAATTACAAATGAATCTATATGAAAAAGAAAGCAGCTTTTTTCATGATTTTGACCACACTTACCTGTTTGGAGGGCTGCGGTATTTACTTGAAGGGACGGATTCCGGAATATGAAAAATTTCAGTATACCTGTGCAGATTCTTCAGCGATCCATTCAATCAACGTTGTGGAAAGTGATGTTCCTGTAAGGATCCGTACATCAGAAAATGACAAAATATATTTTTATTATTATCTGCCGGATGATGACAGCAGCCGTTACGAAATAGGGGAAGAAAAGAGTACTTTGACCGTCGAAAATATAGTTAAGCCCAACATGGGGATTTTTATTGCAGGGGACGAAGCTGAGTCTGACTCCTATAAGGATGTAAAATTTGAGCTTTTTCTGCCGGAAGATTTTGAAGGCCGTCTGGAATTAAGTACCAGTGACGGCGATATCTGGACAGGAGCCGTTGCTCTGGGAGAAATGAAAGCCGAATCTAATGAGGGAGATATTATTTTTGAAAATACCGTAATTAAAGAAAGACTAAATATCAGCACCCACTATGGAGATATCCGGGGAACACTGGCAGGAAATCCTACAGACAGCAGTTTAGAAATGGAATTGTCTGCAAAAGACGGAGAAATCCAGCTGTCCTATATAGATGGTTCCGTTTTTTCTGCCAATTCTTCATTGCAAGTCTCTTCCGAACCCTTTATAATTGTTTCAT